>JAABUZ0100007303.1_pt1 | contig 13378 bp, 16 predicted proteins | sample 5562091 | NCBI WGS metagenome assembly JAABUZ01 (sample SAMN12813069, study PRJNA571459) | rock metagenome | isolation source: Antarctica rocks | place: Antarctica: Victoria Land, Linnaeus Terrace sud | collected 2015-12-21 | reverse complement strand
GGCCTGCGCTTCCAAAGCCAAGCGTTTCAGGCGCATTTGCTCTGTAGACTGTGCCAGCCGTGCATCAAACTCTTCATGCGTCATTGTTGTTGAAGCCATAGTATCTAATCCTCCGGTGGGTGAACCCCGAAATGACGCAGAGCAGCCCGAAGATTAACAAGACCAGGCCGGTTTAGCCGAAGGCGTACCACAGTTGCACGTCCCGCCGCAGTGATGCCGATGATTTCCATGGTATTGGGAGTCCAGGCAAAATGTTCGGCCCATCGCTGCCGTCGCGGATGAAAAAGCGGCACGTCACATTCAGTTGCGGGGTCATGCCCGGTCACAAATACCCCTTTGAAGCTGTTGCAGCCGAGACACGAGAGAGCCAGGTTAGCCGCTTCGGTCGCGCCGCCCCGCGCTTCGGGAACGATATGCTCGACCGCAAACGGGTCGGAGTGAAACCCGGTAAGGCAGCGGCAATACTCGCACTGTCCCTGCGCCCGCTCCGTGACTGCCCGAACCAGCGCTACCGAAACGTAGGTCTGTGACGTGAGTTAAGGAAGTGGGATTTCCAGGTCGCGGGTGATTTCCGCCAGCGAAAGCCCGCGCAAACGAGCGAGCGCCGCGAGAGCCTGCCACCGCTGCGCGTTCGCCATCTCAACGGCATCAATTAAGTCCATAAGATTACCGTGTTCTTCCTTAGTCAACTGCCTCTGCGCCTGTTCCGCCAGCAATGCGTCGCGCTTGATCCGGGCTTCCGGGGCCAGAGGCGCGTTGATCGCCTGCAACAGAGAGGCTTCCGTCTCCGGGAGAACATCAGGCCGTAAGCGCAGGCGAACGCTTTCCAGCAGAAAGGTCGTGACATCGGTTCCCTGCACCCGCGCCGCCTGTTGCAGTTGCCCTTCTAGCTCCGGGGAAACGTCAAGAATGATGTTCATAATTGTTGATGTTCCTGCTCCGTAGACTGCGCCAGCCGCGCATCAAACTCTTTCCTGCTGACGGTGAATACTGTGGTTCATTTTTTCTTTGGATACAAGTCCGCATTTGCGTCAATCAATATATCCATTGTCCTCGCCCGGCCCGGTGCTCCCGACTTTGCTGCTGTAGCGTAAAATAGTGCGCCTTGCTCTTTGTGAGAAGTTGCATTCACATTTGCGCCTTTGTCTAGCAGTAGTTGCACAATATCGGCATGAGTATTTATCGCAGCGGCTATCAGTGCTGTTGGTCCCTTATCTGCCTGAGCGTTTACGTCAGCGCCATTCTCTACCAAGAAACTTGATAGGACCGTGTAACCGTTCAAGGCTGCACAGGATAAGGCTGTATAGCCGTCATTGTTCAAGAGGTTGACGTTAGCTCCACCGTGAACTAACACCCTCGCAATGTCAAGTTCTCCATTGCTTGCTGAAAACATTAAAGCAGAACTGCCAGTAGCATCTTGAGCATTTACGTCTGCCTTGTTTTTTATCAACACCTCAACGATAGGTAAGCTCCCAAGAGACGCCGCCCCCATGATTGGTGTTTGCCGATCCTCATCGCGAAGGTTGACATCCATACCTGCGTCAATAACTTTTTGTGCTTGCGTAGCATTGTTTGTTTTTATAGACGCTACAAACTTGTTCATCATGTCTGATTGGCTCGGCATACTGTACCCCTCCATTCAATAGTTCACTAGAAGACTTTAGTTAAGCGACTTCCTGCAGTTGCATCAGGCGGCGCAAGCCTTCGTTGACAGCCTCTTTAGTCGGAAAGGCTTTGGCGACATCGGGGGCGAGAAGAACTAAGTTCGTGCCGGAACGATACGCATCAAGATACTTGCCTCGGACGCCGTTTTTCAACTTGGAAGCGTCGTATTCGGGGCGCAGTTCATCTTCTAAGTCAGCGCTTGGGTCCCTCTTGGCAGATATGTTGGGAACGGTTTCACCGTTAGTCTTTATGTGCGCTTCGCTCATGCCGTTCATTATACACCTTTCGTGCGCTTTGCTGCTTCAACTAGCCTGGGAAATTGCTTTGTGAATGTCGTGGTATAATAAGTTTCTATACCGAAGGCGAAGCAGCCGATTGGGAGCAAAATGAGTGAGGCGGAGAGACCCGAACGCACCCGCGAGCATTATATTGACGCACTCGGACGGAACCATGTCGAGCGGTTTATTCTGCTTAAAGGCTATACCGCAGATGAGCCGAGACCGGACTATGGCTATGATATTGTTATTACGACGTTTGACTACAAAGGGGATGCTCAGTTTAGAAGCGGTGAAGTAGAAAATGGCTCCGTGTATGTGCAGCTAAAATCCACGGATAAGCTGAAGGTCTGGAAAACAGACAGCACAAAAATCTCCTTTTCCGTCAAGCGCCGCCACCTCGTTTATTGGCGGGATGAGCCTCTTCCCATTATTTTGATCATCTATTCTGTGCCGGATGACAAGGCGTACTGGGTTCACATGCAGCCGTATCTCAGATCAGATACTTTTGCGATGCCTCCCATGTCACAAGAGGAAGTCGCAGTTCACTTGTCAACAAACAACGTCTTGGATGAAAATGCAATTGAAACCTTCCGAGGATATAAAGCAGACGTTCTCAAACAGATTGAAGGGCTACTCTATGGCTAACAGTTCTAAAGCATCGGGCCGGATTACCTACGAACAGTTAAATCAAGCCCTGGCTACGCTGGGGTTCGTTTGCAAAGAAACAAAAGATTTCACGGCATATCGTGAGGCAGAGCATGGCGCTTTTATTGTTCTGCCTCACAGAAATGCCGACAGTGATGTGGGCGACCCGCATCTTGTGAGTGTTCGCAATACAGTGACAGGCAAAGGGATTGCATCGGCTGACGAGCTTCAGGCACTGCTTATGAGTCCTCCCCGTGTGAGTTCTACGGAACGCCCTCAAAGCGCGTCTATGCAAAGTTTCAGAAAACCAAGAAAAAAATGGTATGCCCGCGGCAAGGACGGCATCAAGAAGCATCCCTCACCAACTACGACGGGATGATGCCAGAAGATAATTGTGCAGAAAAAGATTAGGCAATTCAGACAAGCCGCCATCAGCGCGAATGGACAAAAAAGCCCCGGTCAAAGTGACCGGGGCTTTCTTGTGCTTGGTTAAGGCTTGAACTGGGCCTTGAAGTCGGCGATGGCTTTTTTGAGGGCGTCTACCGTTCCCTCGGCAAGCGTTTTGTCGCGGGCGATGGTTTCGGGGACTTCCGGGTAGCGGTCAGCTAAGAAAGTCTGGAACTCGGACTCGAAGCGGCGGACGGACTCGACGGGGATGTCGTCCAACGCGCCGGTGTTTGCGGCGTAGATGATCGGGACTTCCTGCTCTAACGGCAGCGGCTTGAACTGGGGCTGCTTCAGGATTTCGACGAGGCGCAGGCCGCGGGCGAGCTGGGCCTGGGTGCTTTTGTCGAGGTCAGAGGCAAACTGGGAAAAAGCCTGGACTTCACGGAACTGGGCGAGCTGCAATTTAAGCTGGCCGCCGACGTTCTTGTCTTTCATGGCTTTGGTCTGGGCGCTGCCGCCGACGCGGGAGACCGAGTTGCCGACGTTGATGGCCGGGCGGACGCCGGAGTTGAACAGGTCGGTTTCTAGGAAAATCTGGCCGTCGGTGATGGAAATGACATTGGTGGGGATGTACGCCGAAATGTCGCCGGCCTGGGTCTCGATAATCGGCAGAGCCGTGAGTGACCCGCCGCCGAGTTCTTTGGACATCTTCGCAGCCCGTTCCAAAAGCCGGGAGTGCAGGTAGAAAACGTCGCCAGGGTACGCCTCGCGGCCCGGCGGGCGGCGCAGCAGAAGTGAAACCTGGCGGTAGGCGACAGCCTGCTTTGATAAATCATCGTAGACAATCAGCGCGTGCTTGCCGTTGTCCCGGAACCACTCGCCGATACACGCGCCGGCATACGGCGAGATGTACTGCTGAGAGGCAGGGTCGTCGGCGGTCGCGGCGACGACGCAGGTGTATTCCATCGCGCCGTTCAGCTCCAAAGCGCGAATGGTGTTGGCGACGGTGCTGGACTTCTGGCCGATAGCGACGTAGATGCAGAACACGTCGGTGTTCTTCTGGTTAATGATCGTGTCCAAAGCCACGGCGGTCTTGCCCGTGCCACGGTCGCCGATGATCAGCTCACGCTGACCGCGCCCGATGGGGATCATCGAGTCAACCGCCTTGATGCCGGTTTGCAGCGGCTCTTTGACCGGCTGGCGCTCGACGACGCCGGGTGCGCGGGTTTCCAGCAGGCGAAACTCGGTGGCCGCAATCGGCCCTTTGTCGTCAATCGGCTGGCCCAGAGCGTTCACGACCCGGCCTACCAGCGCTTCGCCAACGGGAATCTGGATGATCTTGCCCGTGCGCTTGACCGTGTCGCCTTCGCGGATGCCGGTTTCGGAGCCGAGCAGGACCGCGCCGACATTGTCTTCTTCGAGGTTCAGCGCCATGCCCTGAACGCCGCCGGGGAACTCCAAAAGCTCGCCGACCATGCACTCTTTCAGCCCGTAGATGCGGGCAATGCCGTCACCGACCTGCAAAATTGTCCCGACCCCGACTTCTTCGGTCTCGGACTGATACGACTCCATCTCGCGCTCGAGGATGGAGGTGATTTCTTCCGGCTTGATTGCCACGTTAATAATCTCCTAAAAGTTGGCGTTCCAGACGCGCAAGCTTGCCGCGCACACTGCCGTCGATGACCGTGTCGCCCATGCGGACGACAATGCCGCCGACAAGCGCGGCGTCCACCTGCGTCGTCAGGCGGATCGTTTTGCCGGTCAGCGTTTGCAGGCTCTGGGTCAGGCGCGTGGTCTGCTCCGGCGTCAGCGGAACCGCCGAGGACGCTTCCGCGTCGGCGGTGTTGTTGTGTTCGGCCAGCAGGGCGCGGAACTCGCGGGTGCATTCTTCAATTAAATCTTCGCGATGCTTGCGAATCAAAAGCTTCAGAAAGTTCAGCGACGACGCCGTCACCCGGTCCCCGAAAGCCTCATCGGCGACAGTGAACTTGCGGGAGTCCGAGACAAGCGGCTCCATGATGACGGCCCGCAGGCGCGGCACTTCGGTCAAGAACCGGCGCATCAGCTCTAAATCCGTCGCCACGGCATCTAAGATGCTGTGACGCTCGGCGACCGCGAACAGCGCTCCAGCGTAGCGGCTGGCAACACGGATGTCTCTCATGCCGCCCCCTGGCCGTTAGAAGCGGAATACGCTGCCGCGCCTGATTTGGAAGCCGGCGCAGAAACAGTGCCGAGGCTGCCGATAAAGTCGTCTACGAGCTTGGTCTGACGGGCGTCGGTTAAGTTCTCGTCAATGACTTTGCCCGCCGCCGAGACGGCCAGGGTCACGATCTGCGAACGCATTTCTAAAAATGCCTTTTGGCGGTCCCGCTCGCTTTCGTTGCGACCCTGCTCAACAATTGTCGCGGCCTGAGACTGGGCGTCGGCAACGAGATTGTCCCGCAGGGCCTGCGCTTCTTTCACCGCCGCTTGAATCTTTTCGCGGGCTTCCGCTTCAATCCCAGCTAGGCGCTGCTCATACTGCCGCCGAGTTTCTTCCATGCGGGCACGGTCTTGGTCCATCTGGTCATAGCTTTCGGTAATGAGCCTTTGCCGCTCGTCCAGGATGGCGAAGATGGGCTTGAAGACAAACCGGTTCAGGAACCAGAGCAGCAGCAGGAAACCGATTGCTTCGGTGACAATCAGCGGGATATTGAGCGCGAGTGGTCCAATGTTCTGATTCATGGTCGTTTTTAGTGGTTTGTTACTTGCTCAACATTTGCGTAACCTGAGCGGCATCCGGCAGCTTGCCGAGCAGGATCAGGAAGATGACGAAGCCAAAGATGAAAAGCGTCTCGACCAGGGCGAAGGTCAGGAACATCAGGGTTTGAATACGTCCCTGGGCTTCCGGCTGCCGCGCGACGCTCTGAATGGCTGACGCAAAGATCATGCCTTCGCCGATGCCCGCGCCGATTGCGGCAAGCGGTGCGGCAAGGGCCGCGCCAAGAGCCAGAAGTCCGAAATAGATAGCTGCCATGAAATGTTCTCCTTGAACGGGTTGATAAGAGTGGGATCGAGATTTTCGCGGTGCGTCAAGCCTGCGGGACGCCGATTTGAGAGGGCGGAACCGCGCCGATTTGCGCTTTGGGGTCAGTATGGTTGGAAGCGTCTTCCGCCGCCCCAAGATCGCCGCCACCGTCTTCATGCGTGTCCGACATGATCGCGATGTAGGCGCAGGTCAGCAGCGCGAAGATAAATGCCTGGACGACGTCGGTAAACGTCTGCAGCAGGTTGATTAAGAACTGCACCGGAATGAAAAAGTGCGACCCGGCGCTGAGGGCAAGGTTGTTGATGACGTCTTCGCCATAGATGTTGCCGAACAAGCGCATGGAAAGCGAGAACGGCTTGACGAACTCGCCGATAATCTCAATCGGCAGGAACAGCCAGAACAAGAAAATGACGGGTCCCAGAAAGTGCTTCAAGTATCCCAGCAGGCCTTTCGAGCGGATGCCGACATATTGAACGTAGAAGAATACAATCAGCGCCAGCGCAACCGTGGTGCTGGTGGCCGCAGTCGCAGACGTGATAACCGGCTCCGCCAGCTTGCCGTCGGCCCGGTAACCCAGAATGCTTGGGATTAGCCCCGCCAGGTTCGTGAACAAGATAAAGAAAAAAAGAGACAAGACTAAAGGCAGATGCCGCTCGCCATGCGGGCCGAGAGCGCCCCGGAAAAGACTGCTCAGTTCAGAGATGGACCACTCAAAGAAGCCTTGCAGCCGTCCCGGCCTCTGCACATTACGTTTTTGAACTGCCGTAACACCTAGAAACATCAAGACCAGTGCGGCTGCAATGCCGTTGATCAAGTAAACCGGCCACTCTTGAAGGTCCAAATCCAGTCACTCCCCGTCAAAAATCGTAGGCTGTCTTAGCGCCGCAGCTTGGCAAGATGCGAAACCGCTGCGGCTGTAATGGACACCTGTGTCACCATAAAACCTAGTATAAACCACAAAAGGCTGAGATGACCACCGCGAATTAGCAGAAACATCAGCCCGCCAATCAGCAGGTACTTCAGCGGCAGCAGGGCCACAAACAGCATCTTAGCCCCGCCGATGTTCGGCTTGGCCTGCCCGCGAATGCCGGCAAAAAGCGGTTCTAAGCCGCGTCCGATAAACAAGTGCAACGAACCGTAAAGAGCGATGCCGACAAAAAAGCCCGACAGTAGACTCAGCGCATTTTCCAGCCGCCCGGCTATCAGAAGCCAGGAAAGGACAGGCACGTTGGCGGCAAACGCAACGGCGGCGAGTGGCCGAAACGGAGGCAGGCCGCTTTTAGGAGGCGAACCGCTTTGAGAAGTGTGTGCCGCCGGCGGACGCTGTTCGTCAGTCACTGAGTTCATTTCTTGCCCTGGCTCCGGTCAGTTGCGGAAATCACGCGAAACAAGTTCAGGAACCCGGCCGCAACGCCCGCTAAAGAGAAGACCAGAGTTCCCCAGGGAAACCCACCGGAATGGTTCCAGCGATGGTCAATCCACTGCCCAATCAAAAATCCCGCGATGATGCTGGCACCAAATGTCGTGGCAGCCGCCAGGCCCGACCCCAGCTTTACGGCACCCGAGCCAATTTGGCTGCGAGGCTCATCTTCCTGGTTCTTTGTAACCTGGTTCTTTGTAAGCGGCTGAGACGTCACAAAACCGGAATTTTTGGAACTGTTTGTGCCGGAGATGGGCCGCGTGTAGTGGACTTCCGGCGGCGGCGGCAGGGGGCTATGCGAAGGGATCACCAGCGGTACTTCGTCTTCGTTTGCCCGGTTCGGCGTGTCTTCCTCGGCCATTGCAACCCCCTTCATCGCGGGTGTCCGCCTTCACCAGCGGTGCAGAATGCGTTTTTAAGCGAATCCGTTTTCCAGCAGTGAGTATAACATAAAGCGTTTGGGCAAGTCAACCGGGAGGCGAATTTGTTTGCACTCTTTTTCACAAACATATGGAACAAACATATAAAAGGGTGGAACTTTTCCGCTTCTTCTGCGCTCTTAACAATCAATCAATGGTTAATGGAGCATTTAAGTGAACGATCCTGGACAACGACCGATATTTTTTGACGAGTCGCGGCGGCGCTGGAACCTCGTCTCGTACTTCTTTATTGTGGCTGGCGCTCTGGCCGTTGTCGCAAGCCTTGCGTTTGCCGTGCAGATCGTGTTCAGCCCGCAGCTTCCTGACATTTCGCTGGCGGCGTCCCGGCTGGGACTGGCTCCGTCACTGCTTGCCGAACGGGTCCGTCCACTGAGTCCGGCGGTCAGCCCGCGCCTGAAAGCAGCGCTGGGGCCGCGCACCCACGCCCGGCTGCGGTACGTTCTCAGCCGCAACCATTCGGTGCAGGACGCCAAGCGCAAGCTGTCGCTGGCAATCCAGAACGAGACGCGCCCGCTGGCAATTCCGGCGGCGGCCATTGCGCCGGGCCATGTCACGGCGACTGTTCGCGCCGCGTTCTTTGAGAACAACGACAAAGCGGCTGTGGACTCGCTGACCGCGCACATCGGGCAGACGACGCATTTGTTCCCGGTTTGGCTGCTGCTGACGCCCGGCGGCGCGGGCATTCAGAGCATCGCCCAGTTTTCCGACAAGTCGGCGGCGGCGGCGGACACACGCGCCGACACGAACGACGACATTGCTGTGGACCAGGCCCGTTCTCACGGCGTCGCCATCCTGCCGCTCATCCAGAACTACGATTCGGATGCAAACAAGTTCCGTAACGACTGGCTGCATTCCCTGCTGTCTACTCCCGCCAAGCGCACGGCAGTCATCGGACAACTCAAAGATTACGTCGTCAAAGGCCACTATCAGGGCGTCAACATTGACTTTGAAACAGATCAAGATGCCGACCGGGCCGGGCTGACCGCGTTTATGACCCAGCTTGCGGCGGCGTTCCACCGAAATAACCTGCTGGTGACGCAGGACATTCAGACCGACAGCGCGGCGTACAACCTGCCGGCGCTGGCAGGGCTGAATGATTTCGTGATCCCGATGCTCTACGACGAGAACGCCGACGGCAACCCGGCCGGGCCGATTTCCGGCCAAGCCTGGTTCCAAAATCAGCTCACTCAAGTGCTGACGCAGGTTCCGCCAAACAAGCTGGTTCTTGGAATCGGCACCTATGGCTACGACTGGAAGGACGGCACGACCCACGCCGCCGATGTGTCGTTCCAGGAAGCCGCCCAGCTTGCCCAGGAAAACCGCTTCGGCGCGGACGGCGTTATCCATACCGACCCGCAAAGCCTTAGCCCCTACTTTACCTACAGCGACGAAGACGGCGGCGCGGGCAGCCAAGAAATCTCGCACACCGTCTGGCTTCAGGACGCCACCACTGCCTACAATCAGATGCTGGCGGCGCAGCCCTACCACACGCTCGGCGCGGCGATCTGGGAGCTTGGCAAGGAAGACCCCAGCCTGTGGACCTTCTTTGGCAAAGACCAATCGCTGCCCCAGTTTGACCCGCAGACCCTGACGACCCTCAGCTACGGCAAAGAGTTCGGCACGACGTTTATCGGCTACGGCGACGTTTTAGACGTGATGCAGCGTCCGACGGACGGCTCGCGGACTATCACCGTCAGCCCGAAGACGCACCAGATTATCGGCGAGCGCTTTAAGACCTACCCCTCGCAGTGGGTCATCCGCCGGACGGGGTTAGTGGACCAGACCAACGGCGCGAATACGTCCAAGAAAATCGCGCTGACGTTTGACGATGGCCCCGACCCGCGCTGGACTCCTCAGATACTAGACATCCTGCACCGGGAGCATGTCCCGGCGACGTTCTTTGTCGTCGGCCAGAACGCCGAAGCGCATCCCGGCCTCTTGACCCGCGAGTGGAACGACGGCATGGAAATCGGGAACCACTCGTACACGCACCCGGAGGTGGACCAGATTTCGCCGCTCCGCACCAAGCTGGAGCTGGACGCGACCCAGCGCGTCATCGAAGCCATGACCGGCCACATGACCACCCTCTGGCGTGCGCCGAACCGCGCCGACTCGGAGCCGTCTACCCCCGCCGACTTCGACCCGGTGCTGCAGGGCGATAAGCTCGGCTACTTGTTTATCGGCGAGCAGATTGACCCGACCGACTGGAAGCCCGGCATCAAGTCGTCCCAGATTGTCGCAAACGTCCTGGCGAACGCAAACAACGGCAACGCGGTACTCTTGCACGATGCCGGCGGCGACACTCGCGCCGAGACCGTCAAAGCGCTGCCGCTGATTATCGAGGGCCTGAGAGCACGCGGCTATACGTTCGTGCCGGTCTCCGCGCTTGTCGGCAAGCCTAAGTCGGTGCTGTTCCCCGCTGTCACCGGCCACGCCGCCTGGGGCGTTGCGCTGGACCGAGCCGTGTTTGACGCCTCCTACTGGGTCGGCATCGCGTTCACGCTGCTGTTCCTGCTTGCCATCGGCCTCGGCATTGCGCGGATGATTTTCATGGGAACCCTGGCGACAATCCAGGCCAAACAAGAACAGGGCCGCGTCTTTGACGAGGGTTACGCGCCGCCGGTCAGCGTCATTATCGCCGCGTACAACGAAGCCAAAGTCATCAATAAGACCATCGCCACGCTCTTGAACTCAGACTACCCGAACTTGGATATTTTAGTGGTAGACGACGGCTCGAAAGACGACACGGCAGGCGTTGTTTCGGCAGCCTACGGCAGCGACCCGCGCGTCACGGTCATCAAAAAGCCGAACGGCGGCAAGGCGTCCGCGCTGAATTTAGGCATCAAGCAGTGCCGGGGCGAGATCATTGTCGCCCTCGACGCCGACACGGTCTTTGCGCGGGACACGGTCAACAAACTGGTCCGCCACTTCGCGGACCCGTCCATCGGCGCGGTCTCCGGCAACGTCAAAGTCGGCAACCGCAACAACCCGCTGACCATCTGGCAGGCTGTCGAGTACATCACCAGCCAGAACTTTGACCGCCGGGCATTTGATCTCTTGAACTGCATCACGGTCGTTCCCGGCGCGGTCGGAGCCTGGCGCAAAGACGCCGTCATCCTGGCCGGCCTGTATTCGTCGCAGACACTCGCCGAAGACACAGACCTGACATTTAAAATCCGCAAGCTTGGCTACCGTATCTCCACCGACAACACCGCGCTTGCCTATACCGAAGCCCCGGACACTCTGCGCGACCTTGCCAAGCAGCGCTTCCGCTGGGCCTTCGGCACACTACAGTGCCTTTGGAAGCACCGGGCCGCCCTGCTGAACCCGCGCTACGGCACGTTCGGCACCGTCGCCATGCCGTCACTGTGGATTTACCAAATCGGCTTCCAGGCCATCGCCCCGGTGGTGGATTTGACCATCATCTGGTCACTGATTTACAGCCACTTCATTGCGCCGAACACCAGCCACCAGAACGCTGGGATGCTGTTTGGCTACTGGGCCGTCTTCTCCGCCGTCGAAGTGCTGGGCGCATACATCGCGTTCCGTTTAGACAAAGAAGACAAAAAGCTGTTGGTCTGGCTTCTCTTGCAGCGCTTCGTCTACCGCCAATTGATGTACTACGTCATCGTCAAATCGCTCATCTTCGCCGTGCGCGGCTCGGTGGTCGGCTGGGGCAAACTAGAGCGCAAAGGCACCGTCCAGCAGCCGTTAGAAGCCCCCCGCCCCCTGGCATCCACCGGCAGCGCCCCCGAAGGCGAGGAGCAGATGGCTCCTGATTAAAAATGCTGGCAGCATCGCCATTCATCAGAAAGGCGTTAAACTGGGGGGACAACATGGACTCGCCTGATGGGTACTTGTTGTGGATTGGTGTTGCACTTATTTTATGGGTCGCCTACCAATCCATTACAGGCAAGTTCATCTATAAACGCACATCGGCCCGACGCGAAGAGCACCCATTTGCCTTTTGGTCCGTAATGGCCTTTGAAGGTATAGGAGCTATTGCCTGTTTAGGTTATGGCCTCGGCCTTGAAGCGATGGCGAGGGCTTGCGCTGCCTTAGTCGAGCTAACGGCTTTGGGTTTTGGTGTATGGGTGCTTGCTAGAGCTGTCAGGAGAGCTGTAAAATATCCCTTCCGCATCTTCGTTCATCTCGGAGAGAACAGGCCGCAGAAAGCAATACTGGAATTGGAGGCTTATCTTGCACGGAGACCCGGAGATCGCGAGACATTGTATTTGCTGGCAGGTGCTTACGAGCAGGCGGGGGAGCGGACGAGAGCCATGAACCTATACACAGAGTTGTCCCAGATAAACGACGGTTGGGGGCGAGGCGCGAAGAGATTTCTGCAGAAGCATGGAAGCGAAACTAGCGAAATAACACTGGGGTAGTTGCCAATCTGCTATACTGGCCTTGTGGAACTTCGTTTTGAGTGGGATGACGCCAAATCCCAACGCAACCGGGACAAGCATGGCGTTTCTTTCGCCGAAGCAGCCACCGCTTTCGGCGATGCGCTTTCCATTCTCATTCCTGATCCGCTTCACTCTGAAGACAAAGAACGGTTCATGTTACTGGGCCAGTCACAGCGTCAGCGTTTGCTTGTGATAGTTCACACGGAAAGAGACGGAGCAATTCGCCTTATCAGCGCACGATTGGCAACAGCAAGAGAAAGAAGAAATTATGAAGAAGGATAACCCTATCACGCCTGTAGTTGACGCGGACCCTGAGATGCTGGAAGAGTATGATTTCAGCGGCGGCAGGCGCGGGGTGTACGCGAAGCAGTATGCTCAGGGAACAAATCTTGTCGCTCTCGCGCCTGATGTTGCCGCCGTGTTTCCTGACTCTGAGTGCGTGAATGAGGCGCTTCGTACTCTCGTCAGAGCGGCCCGGCGGAGTGTCAAGCCATTGCCGCGCAAAGAACAGAAAACGGCACGACATTAGACGAACTGATCTAAGCATCAAGTTCAAGCATCAGGAACGCGGCTGCTTTCTTTTCCGTAAACAGTCTCGTAGATCGCTGTGTTAGAAAGAACTTTAAGATGGGACAGAAAACTCTCGCCGAGTGGCCGCTCGGTAAAATAATCGTATTGATTTTAGTGGCGGCGTTTGCCGGGCTGGTGTTTGACTTGCGTTATGAACACAATCATATCCTCGCAAAGCATGAGATTGGCTGGACGCCGATTATCTATTCCGGCGTCGCCGTGGTGGTTGGAGCGGCGGGGCTGGCGCTTTGGGAACGGGGCGGACGCCTGCTGCTGCAAGTAATCTCTGCGGCGGGGTTTGTGGTCGGCGCACTCGGCTTCTGGTATCACGGGCAGGGACATATTTTAACTGACATCGGGCAGATGCTGTCGGTCTGGACCGGCAGCCATCCGAACCCGGTCCACAAGCCGCCGCTGCTGGCCCCGCTGGCGTTTGCCGGCATTGGGCTGTTCGGCCTTCTGGCCTGCTCCAAGCATTTCACGCCCCGAAGCAGCGGCACGGGACAAAGCGAAGGGCAAGACGGAAAGCGCGATCC
>JAABUZ0100007301.1_pt1 | contig 13378 bp, 13 predicted proteins | sample 5562091 | NCBI WGS metagenome assembly JAABUZ01 (sample SAMN12813069, study PRJNA571459) | rock metagenome | isolation source: Antarctica rocks | place: Antarctica: Victoria Land, Linnaeus Terrace sud | collected 2015-12-21 | reverse complement strand
CCGAAGGTATGGTGCTGGCCGACGACGAACTGGGGCTCGGTGACGACCACAGCGGCATCCGCATCCTGCCGCCCGACGCGCCCGAGGGACGCGCGCTCTCCGAGTTGCTGGGCGACGTCATCTTCGATCTGGAGATCACCTCGAACCGGCCCGACTGCCTCTCCGTGGTCGGCGTCGCGCGCGAGATCGCCGCGATCACCGGCAAGACGCTGCGCCTGCCGGGCGTGCAGATTGTCGAGGGCGAGGAGCGCGCCGACGACCTGCTGCGCGTCTCCGTCGAGGACCCCGCGCTGTGCCCGCGCTTCACCGCGCGCGTGATCACGGGGATCACGATCGGTCCCTCGCCGGAGCGGCTGGTGGCGCGCCTACAGGCGTCCGGCGTGCGCTCGATCAACAACGTCGTAGACATAACAAACTATGTGATGCTGGAGTACGGCCAGCCCATGCACGCCTACGACCTGGCGACGCTGCCCGGCGGCGCCCTGGGCGTGCGCCATGCGCGCGTGGGCGAGACGGTGGAAACGCTTGACGGCCAGACGCGCCACTTGACGCCCGAGATGCTGGCCATCGTCGACGGCGACGACCGGGCTATTGGCATCGCCGGTGTGATGGGCGGCGCCGAGACCGAGATCGGCGCGGGCACGACGGCGGTGGCGCTGGAGGTGGCTAACTGGAACGGACCCAACATTCGGCGTACCTCGACCGCGCTGGGCCTGCGTACCGAGGCGTCGGGCCGCTTCGAGAAGGGGTTGCCGCCGTACCTGACCGCCGTGGCGACCGAGCGCGCCGCCGCATTGATGGAAGAACTGGCGGGCGGCGTGGTCGCGCGGGGGCTGATCGACGTGTGCGCGATGGAGCAGCAGCCGCGTGTCATCGTCCTGCCGGTGTCGGAGCCGCGCCGCCTGCTAGGCATGGACATCACCGTGGCCCAGATCGTGGAGAGCCTGGAGCCGCTTGGCTTCGAGGTACGGCTCCCCGAAGCGGACGCCTCCGACGATGTGCAAGAGGTGGAGGTAGCGGTCCCGCTGTGGCGCGAGGACGTGGAGGAGGCGGCCGACCTCGTCGAGGAGATCGCGCGTATGGTCGGCTACGACACGGTCCCCGAAACGCTGTTGCGCGGCGGGGTGCCGGCGCGCGGTCCCGCGGGCGCGTTCTACTGGTGGCGACAACTGCGCCCGTTCCTGCTGTCATGCGGGCTGACCGAAGCCTACACCCACCCATTGACGGGCGAGGCCGCGCTGGAACGCCTGCGCGCGCCGGGCGTCGAGGGCGCGATCGAGTTTGGCCCGCTTTCCGAGGACGAGATTGCCGCGCTCGCGCCCAACGCCGCGGCCGTGAACGCGGCCGGGGCGACCTACGGTCCGATGCGGCTGGAGAACCCGTTGTCACCCGAGCGCGCCGTGCTGCGTCCGACCCTGATGGCGGGGCTGCTCGACGCGGTCAGCCTCAACCTGCGCCACGGCCGCGAGAGCGTGCGCCTGTTCGAGTTGGGCCGCGCCTATTACCCGCGCGTCTTCGCGGCGCCTGACACATCGGTACAGCCCGCACTGGAGCGGCGCACGCTGGGCGTCGCGCTGGCCGGGCTGCGCGCGGAGCGTACCTGGGACGGCCCGCACGCGGAGCTCGACTTCTACGACCTCAAAGGCATCGCCGAGGAGTTGATGGCCTACTGTGGGATCGCGGGCTACGTCGTCGAACCGGAGGGCCATCCCGTGCTGCACCCCGGCCGCGCCGCGCGGCTGCGTCTGACCGACCGGCGCGGCCGGCCCGCGACCGAACTGGCCGTGCTCGGCGAGGTCCACCCGGCGGTAGCGGCGCGCTTCGACCTGCGCGCGCGCACGCTGCTGCTCGAACTCGACGTCGACGCGCTGGCTGCGGCCGCCACGGCGACGCGCGCATACGCGGAGGTCTCGCGCTACCCGGCCATCGCGCGCGACCTTGCCGTGGTCGTTTCAATGGACACGCCGGCGGGCGACGTATTGCGCGCGGTGCGGCAGGGCGGCGGCAAGCTGTTGCGCTCGGCGGACGTCTTCGACGTCTACACTGGTGAGCAGGTCGAGGCGGGACAGAAGAGCATCGCGCTCTCGCTGGTGTTCCAGGAGCCCGATCACACGCTGAGCGAGCGCGATATCGACGGCGTCTTCGGTAACATCCAGCGTCGCTTGTGCGACACCGTGGGCGCCACGTTCCGGGGCTAAACAATTGTTCAATGATATCAAAAGGGGATATCATAATACCATGAACGCCAAGCAGAGCAAGACGTTGGAGGCAATTTTTGCGCGCCCCACCCGTTCAGATATCGCCTGGGCGGATGTAGAAAGTCTTTTCAACGCGCTTGGCGCGACCATTAGCGAGGGGAAAGGGTCGCGGGTGCGCATCTCGTTGCAAGAGGTTAAGGCAGCGTATCATAGGCCGCATCCGCAAAGAGAGGCGAACAAAAGTACGATTGACGATGTGCGGGCTTTTCTAGTGAGTGCAGGAGTTACACCATGATGACATACAAAGGCTACAGCGGTCAAGTCGAGTTCGACGACGAAGCCGACATTCTTCATGGACGCGTTATTGGCATAAAGGACGTGATTACGTTCGAGGGTAAGACGGTCGATGACATCCGCGTGGCTTTCCACGATTCCGTCGATGACTATTTAGATTTCTGTCAGGAGCTAGAGCAAGAGCCAGACAAGCCGTTCTCGGGTAAGCTGCCTTTTCGCACCAGTCCAGAGCGCCATCGCCGGATTTATCTAGCGGCCAAGAAGGCAGGGGAAAGTATCAACTCGTGGATGGACAATGTTCTGTCTGAGGCTGCGGACGAAGCCTTGCGGCTCTTTGACGCCTCTATGGAGGAGCGACAAGACGCGGTCGCCATGACCGAGGAGCGGCAGGTTAAGGCTGGATAGATCGCGCATTTTGCCCTATCATAATACTTTCTCGGTAGCGGTGCACGCGTGCGCGAAAATGCGTTTCCTCTCCGTTTATATCAGTATCCAACAGCGCTCGCCGTCGCGCGTGAAGCGGGGGAAACTTTGCCCCCTATCGTGGCGCCGGTTATAGCGCGACGATACAGTATGTGAGGAGGGAAGTGGTGATGCGGCTTATCGTACGTGTAGTTTCCTGTCTGGCGCTCGTGGGCGCGGCCATCGGTGGTCCGCTCCTGCTGGCGCCCACGCCCGTCGCGGCGGTTCAATCGTCCGCGGCGGCGATCGTTTTTCCAGGGCCGTCGCGCGGTACACCGGGCACGCAACATCCCCGAGGATCGGCTTTCGTGACACATTGTAACGCCTTGGTCAATAGTGACCTTGGCAAGGTCGGCGGCACGGAGATCATGACCGGCACGGCCGTGGAAGCGTCGACCGGCTGCGGCCTCGCCGTTCTGCCGATTGACGTTCCCGGCCAGGGTCGCTTCCACGCCACCTTCGGTATCGCCGACGACGACACGACCGGCCAGCCGGGCGTAGCGCGCGTCCGCGTCCTCGATCGCGATGGCTTTTACCTCTACACCGCCGACGCCACGGCCCAGAAAGGGAGTCCCGCGTCGGTCGACGTCGACGTGTCACACGCCGTCGCCATCCAGATCGATTTCCTCAAAAGCCCCAAGACCTTCCTCTATGGGGCGCGGCTCAACGGCACGGCACGCGCCCTGGCGCCGGCTCCACGTCCTGGCAACGCGCTGCCCGCGGGAGCGACGCCCGTCAACATGTCGTCCGCCGTCGCCAGCTGTAACGCCCACATGGCGACGGCGACATCCCCGCTCACCGTCACACTTGTCGGTGTGCCCACGGCCGGCTCCGTGAGTGGGACCGGCTGCGGGCAGGTCACGCTGACGATCCCGGCCAACACGGCGGGGACGCTGGTTATGCGCTATGGCGCGGACGATTCGTCGGCGAGCGGACGCGAGTTTCTCTACGTCCGCGCGCTCGACGCCGGCGGGCGTCTGCTGCGCAAAGCCACCGGTGTCGCCGCCGTGGGAACCGGACTACAGCCGATCTGGGTGAGCCTGCGCGGCGCCCGCACCGTCCAGCTTGTGATCGACGGCGGCACAAACGTCAACATGGACATGACGGCCGTCGGCATTCTGCCGGGCCGCGTCGCGCCCTATGTCACACCAAACCGCGTGCAGAGCGGCGGATCTTCCAGCGGCGGCATCGCGGTCGACCCGCGCGCTTTCGCCTCCAAGTGCAACTCGAGCGTGGGGAGTGACGATACGGCGGTCGCGCGCACACCAATATTCGGCGGCGCCTACCTCTCCACCTACGGCTGTGGCGCGGCGAGTCTGTTCTTCTGCTGCACCAACGCCGAGGGGACCTTCCACGCCCGCTTCGGCGTCCCCGACTCCGAAACGGCGGGCAAACCGGCGACGGTCACGGTGATTGTCAAAGACAAAGATGACCATGTGTTGCGCCAACGCTCCTACAGCGCCGTGGGCGGTAACCGGGGGACATCTATTGATGTCAACGTACACCGTGCGAGCATCATCTCGTTCGCCTTCGGCGGCTCAAGCGGCGTGCTCTACGACATGCGCCTCACCGGGATCGCCACGATCTCGGAGCGCATTTACCCGCCCAGTGAGCCGCCAGTCGAAGTCTCCACTGGCGTCGCCGTCAATCCGCACGACTTCACGGTGCACTGCAACGCCCAGGTCGCGACCGACGACCAACGGCTCGTCGGCGCGACGACGCTCGAAGGATGGGCGCTGACCGGCACAGCGTGCGGCGAGGCCGACTTAACCCTGGCCGGGACCGCATATCCGCGGCGCGACTTCTATGCGCGGGTCGGCATCGACCTGGGTGAGCCGCCCAATACGGTCGTGACGTTCCGCTTCAATGTGCTCAACGGAGCCGGCAAGGTCATCCGCTCGGCCAAAGTCCAGGCGCGCTACGGCTACGGCACGCAGCCCGTTCACCTCTCGTTGCGCAACGGCGCGACGGTGCAGATCCTCTGGGACTCCCAGACAACCAGCGGGACGGCGGTCTACGCCATGACCGCGGCCTAACAGCGGCGATGGCGCGGCCCTCACCCCCCAACCCATGGCTAACTAGCCCGTCGCCCGCGGCTAGGGCGACGGGCTAGTTAGCCTCTCCCTGACGCGGGAGAGGGGTCCGCCTGTCGTGTTGTGTTGTGGACGCGCGCATCACGGCGTCCGGCCGCTCTCGCTGTCGTCTGGCGGCGCTTCCAGGCTACGCATCGTGTCGGCATCGAGACCGATGGCGTCCATGCGCGCCTCCGCATCGCGATCCAGTTCGTCCATGCGCGCCGCGGTATCGCGCCCGATGCCGGCCACCTGGGGATCGAGGTCAGGTTCTCCACCGTTGGCCGGGGGATTAAGAGCATCGGTGGGCATAGATGTCGCAAGTGTCGTTTCGCTGTCATGTTCCGCCAAGGGGTCCCTCCTTTCAGATCTGTCCAGCCAGCCGTTCAGTTCACATCATGCCACAGTGTGGCAGCAAGCGGTCTCCCTACTGTTGGCGGCGTCAAAAATTGTACCACCCGATCGCGTAGCCAGGGCAGGTGATCTCGGTGGCTGCCGCCTGCCGCTCTGAGCCGACGTCAGGTGATCGCGCGGTCAGAGGACGGCGCGCAACTGGTCTAGCGTCGCGATCTCAGCGTCCGGCGCGATGCCCGCTAGGTCGCGCTGTAGCCCTGGGCGCTTGATCATGACGGCCCTGACGCCAGCCCGTTGCGCGCCCGCAATGTCGCGCGCCGGGCTGTCCCCGACCATCGCCGCCTCCTCCGGCCGCGCGCCCAGTCGCTCCAATGCCAGCATAAAAATGCGCGGGTCGGGCTTGCCGACGTTGACCTCGCCGGAAACGAGTATCGCGTCGAAAAAGGGCTCCAGCCCGGAGTGAACCAGTTTTTCGCGCTGCAGGTCGGGCGCGCCGTTGGTGACGAGGCCCATGTGGTAGTCCGCGCGCAGGCCGCGTAGGGCCGGCGCGGTGTCGGGGAACACGAACCGGCGCGCGCGACGCTCCTGACCGAACAGCGCGCTTAACTCTTCCGCGAGTGGCGCGTCCTCGACCCCTTGCTCCACGAGGGCGTGCGACCACGCCTCGCGCCTATACGTGGGCGCCCAGTCATGCAGCGCCCGCAACGCGGGCTCGTCACCGCTGAAGCGCCCCCACAGGCCCTCGGTGTAGCTGATGCCGATGCGGCTGGTGTAGGGCGAGGTCGGCGCATCGCGCCACAACTGGCGCGCGATAGGGCGTACCGCGTGGTCAAGCGCGCGCGCGTTGACGCCGCGCTGCTGGTGGGCATAATCGCACACGGCGTGAAAAGCCGTGTCGTCGCAGGCGTCCTGCGCGATGAGCGTGTCGTCGAGGTCGAACAAGATAACGTTACGCATTGATCCTCTCTATTAATTGCTCAAGCGGGAGATCGGCCAGCGAGACTAGCATTAGGCCGTCGAAGTCGAAAATAACGCCACGTATCATGACGCGAACGAAGCCTCGCGCGCCGCGTCGATGATGTGGCGCATCAGACCTTTATCGCCGGCTGTGTAGCGTTCGAGGAACTCATCGACGCCCACGACGACGCGTCCGCTGCTCTCCACGGTTGGCGTAAAAGAGTGCAGGCGGTCGACGAAAGCCGTGACCTGGACCATGTAGGTCAGGTCCTCCGGCGCGCTGCCGTAGTAGTCCGATTGGATGACAGTGGCGACATGGACGTTCCGCAATGCGATGCGCGCCTCCTCATATGCCTCGCGCCGTGCCACCTCCTCCACGGTCCGCTCGCCTTCCTGTACGTGCCCGCCCGGCAGGTCGATACCCCTATAGAGTAGGACAGCTACCAGGCGTCCATCGTCGGTGAAAGGCACGACGCTCACGCTCGTCACGGCATCGAAGGGTGGCATGAACCCCCTTTCGCACGGCGCGAAGTTGACCACGCGTCCAGCGGCCACGTCCGTACGGCGTCGATCCGCCATGCGCGCCTCGTCCTTTCCTACCGCTTTGGTGACAACTACATGCAGTTGCATAACGGAACCACCCGCCTCATATTGATTTAGTATACGTGGAACCTTTAGACGGTTGATATGTGAGCCGCCTTGACGTACAGTATTGGCGTAATCTGAGCGATAGGGGAACAACGATGCCCGTACATGTACACGCTACGTCGCGTAGTGAGCGTTTGCAGCAGCGCGTGACGCCGGAGGTCAAGGAATTGCTGCAACAAGCGGCGGATATGGCCGGCCGGTCGCTGTCGGATTTTATCATTGGCAGCGCGCAGGAAGTCGCGGAGCGCACGTTGGTGGAGCGTCGCGTGATCACGCTGACGGTCGAGGATAGCCGAGTTTTCGCAGAGGCTATCCTGAACCCCGCCCCCGCCAATGAGAAACTGCGCGCGGCCATATGGAGACATCGCCCCACGGCGGAACGTTAGCCCTCACTTCCCATCTCCGATGGTATACCTGTACCCTTCTACGGAGGGATGAGCGATGCGTATAGCGATTGTAGGAGCAGGGGCGGTCGGTCTAGCGGCGGGGCGGACGCTGGCCGGGCAGGGACATGACATTACTGTCTACGAAAAAAGCCGGGGCTTTGGGGGGCGCGCGGCGACGCGGCGCACGCACGGCTGTGCGCTCGACCACGGTGCGCAGTATCTGAAAGTACCCGACGACCTACCGGCGGTGCGCCGGCTGGTGTTGGAGGAACTGCCGCGCGAGGGGTTGATCGACATTGGGCGTCCCATCTATACCTTCGACAAGGACAACAGGGTCGCGGCAGGCGACGAGGAACGGAACGCCGGGCCGAAGTGGACCTACGCCGCCGGGCTGAATACACTTGGCAAATACGTGGCTGCCGGGCTGGACGTGCGGCGCGAAACGCGCGTGGGGCGCGTGGGGCGCCTCTCGGTGGGCTACCGGCTGTTTAATGACGCTGGCGCGCTATTGGGCGAGGCCGACCGCGTACTCGTGGCGGTCCCGGCCCCACAGGCGGTCGACCTGCTGCGCGCGAGCGTCATCGACGCCGAGCGTCGCGACCGCGCGCTGGCTCAGTTGGAGGGGGCCACGTACCAGCCCATGTTCACGTTTATGCTGGGCTACCGGCGGCCGCCGGACGGCACGGTCTACGCCGGCGGGACGCCCGGCGACCCGCGCCCCTACTACGCGCTCGTCAACACCGACCACGGCCACGGCATCTCGTGGTTGGGTGTGGAGAACGACAAAGGGCCGTCGCGCGCGCCGGAGGGCGTGCTGGCGCTGGTAGCGCAGATGGCTGTGCCCTTCAGTGAGGCGCACTATGATGATCCGCCCAATGAGCTTGCCGCCATCGCCGACCGGCAAGTGAGCGCGTTGCTGTGCGTCGACCTGGGGCAGCCGCTGTGGCATGACCACGCGCGCTGGCGCTACGCCAAGCCGGCCGCGACGGTCGACCTGGCGACCCTCAACAGGGACCACGACGGCCTGTTCTTCGCCGGCGACTACACGACCGGTTGGCGCTTACACCTCGCGCTACAGAACGGCTTCGACGTCGCGCCCATGGTCGCCGCCACTTGATTCCCGGGAGCGCCCTCGTTTTCCAGCGCTTACGCGCGCTAACAAAATTCACTGGCAGCTGCATCGACGCGCCCTCAGGCGCTACGCAGGGCGCGCGGCGCGGGTGGAGTCGGCATGACGTGGATTGGCGTGCCTTCTTGTAAGGTAAAACGCGCCGCCGCCGCTCGGAGTCCGGCGGCCAGTGTCGCCAGGTCCTGTGTTTGCGCGACCACCTCTTGCACGTTCGCCGTCTGCTCGTGCGTCGAGGCCGTGACCTCCTCAGCGCCGGCGGCGCTCTCTTCGCTCACCGCGGCAATGCTCTCGATGGCTGTATGCACGCGCGCCGCCCCCGCCTGCATGTGCGCCACGGCCTGGCCGATGGCTTCCGCCTGCGCCGTCGTCGCGTCGACCCCGCGCAGGATGCTCTGCAAGGCGCCACTGGCCTGCTCGCCCAAGACGGCGCTGTGCTCCACCTCGCGCGTGCCCACATCCATCGCCGTCATCACCTCCGCCACCTGGGCCTGGATCGCCCCGATGCGCGCCGTGATCTCCTTGGTTTCGGCGCCCGCGCGCTCGGCGAGTTTGCGCACCTCGGCGGCGACCACGGCGAAGCCCTTGCCGTGCTCGCCGGCCCGCGCCGCTTCGATGGCCGCGTTCAATGCCAGCAAATTGGTCTGCGTGGCGATGTCATCGATGGCGGCGACGATCTGGCCAATCTCGGCGCCGCGCTGGCCCAACGTTTGTACCTGCGCGGCGCTCGTACGCACGGCGTCGCGCACGCCCGCGATACTGGCGATCGTCTGGGCGACGGCCGCGCTGCCCTCACGAGCCGTCGTCATCGCCTGCGCGGCGGCTTGTCGTTGCGTTTCGGCGTTGGCGGCGACCTCGGTCGTCGCCACGCCCACGCTAGACATCTGTCCCGCGGCCGCGGCGGCGCTCTCGCTCTGCATGCCGGCGCCGCGCGCCACCTATTCAATGGCCCCGGCGATGTGCATCGCGGCCTGGCCGATCCGCTCCGTCGTGGCCGACAGACGGGCCGCGCCCAGGGTCACCGCGTCTGAGGAGTGAACAACGTGGCCGACCAGCGCCTGGAGATTAGTGATCATCGTGGCGACCGCGTGGCCCAACGAATCCTCCGGTCCCTGTGGCGTGATGGCGCACGTCAGATCTCCGTGCGCCACCGCCGTCGCGGCCTGCGCCACCATCTGCTGGTGGACGACCATCGTCCGGAACGACGCGGACAGAGCGCCGATCTCATCCCGTCGCGCTGCCGGAAGATCGGCCGCGACGGCCGTATCACCGCCGGCCAACCGCCGCGCCGCTCCGGTGAGCCGTCCAAGAGGCTGTACGATGGAGCGCGCCAGACCCACGGCGAACAGGACGCTAAGCATAGCAAGCGCGGCCAGGCCAAGTACAAGGACCAAAAACGCGCGTTGGTAGGCGGCCTCGCTCTCCTGGTACGCCGCGTAGCCCTGTCGCTGCTGGGCGCCCATCAGGGCGTAGACCAGATCGAGCGGCGTGTTCAAGCGGTCGTTGAAGGTCGTCGTGAGCGCGGCCATCGCCTCTTTTTGCTGGCGGGGTGTCCCGGCGGAGAGGCTCAAGAGCGTGTGACGGTTTGCCCCCAGAGCGTCCCATGCGGTGGGCCAGCGCTGCAAGAGAGCTTGCTGGTCGGGGTCGGCCGCCCCCGCGCGGTAGCGGTCGATGGCATGAGTGATGGAGGTGTCCAGCGTGTCTATCTCGAGCAGCACTCCATCGCGCAGCACCGTGGCCGACTCTTCGCCCTTGGTCGTCAGGACGTACTGCGTCACGATTTGGCGCATCTGATCCAGGTTATCGACGATTTGGCTGAGCTGGACCGTCGGGACCAGGCGCGCCTGGTAGAGTGTGCGCAGGCGCGCGTTGCTGGCGCCGAGTTGAGCGATCGCGACGACACACAGCAACGCGATGGGGAGGAAGACGCCGGCGAACCCGGCGAAGAGCTTGGCGCGAATAGTCATCCAGGATCTCCTTCTAAGCCGTATCAGGGCACGACGAGGAACCAGGCCTCCATCGGGTTGCCGTCGGCGTAGCCGGTGGCGTGGGCGTCTCGGGGCATGACCATCTGCCAGCCTCCAACGGTCGTCATGACGTGCGAATGGATCGAGCAGTACACATGGTAGAGCCCCGGCTCCGAGAAAGTGATGCGGCGCTCGGCGCCGTGGATGGACGGCTCGCCATCCGTGCCAAGGAGTTCGAAAGCAGCGCCGGTCGGGTCGGCGGGATCGGTGACCATGTTGTGCGGATCGGTGTCGTGGTTGCGCAGGATGATGGAACCGCCGACGCGGACCGCGCCGACGCGCGGCGCCATCAGGTCATTCTGAGCGGGCACATCGATGGATTCGTTCACGGGAACGCCGCCGGATCCGGGCACGACAACCCAGCCCTGATCGGGCAGGTCGGGGATAGGCGCGTTGGGCAAGGTGTGCAGGACATCGGTGGCGGCGGCGTAGTCGATCACATGGGCCGTCGCGGCGTCATAGAAGTGATAGAGGCCAGGAGTCGTGAGGGTGAGGCGGGCCGTGCCGCCGGCAGGGACGGTCAGGCGCGCCTGCGCGGGGCTGTGCGGGGTCGTCTGGATCGCGAGATCCTGCGCCGTCGTGTTGGTGAAGACAATGGCCTGTTGGGGTTGAGCGAGGGCGACGCGCGGGCTCAGCACCGGAACGTCCGCGGTGACCGCGAGGCCCACGGGCGCGAGGGCCGCGTTGGCCGCGTGTGCCCAGGCGGCGGCGCCTCCCGCGACGCAGACGCACGCGATAACGCCGGCGAGGAGAGTGCGGCGCATTAGCAGCCCCTCCGCGCGCTTATCCCATCGCGGGGGCGGTTCGCACAGGTCTCGATGTCGGCGTGGACGAAGCGCGCGAAGCCGCCGGGCGCGCGCATGACCGGAATGATTGTCCCGCGTGGCACCGCACGGCGGAGCGTCGTGCGGGAAATCGTGAGCTGCCGTGCGGCCTCGCCGGTGGTGAGGAAACGTGCGTCCTCCGTTGCTTGCTGCATCGCCGTTTCTCCTTGGCGTCGTGCCGGTACGACGCCGCGTCCTTGATCGTGGATCATGGCGCGTTCGCGCCATGTGAAGGTAAAGGAGATATCAGCCCAAACGGCGCCATCCACAATCCCCCAAATGGGGGGCTGTTAAACCGCCGTCGCGATTCAAATGCAGCAGTTCCATAACCTTGGGTTTGTTTCATCCATACCCAAGGATATTGTGTTAAGCTTGGGTATGGATGAAACAAACCCAAGGAAAAGGGGGCGGTTGGTCCGGCAGCGGTGGGTCGCCGACCTTAATGCCTATGGTGGGCGTAAGGCGCGGCAAAGCTTCACCTACGATGCCTTCGTCCCCGACCCTATTGTCGACCTCAATCCACTGCTGCCGGCCGATGTCGCCCTGATCGTCGGCGAGGCTGAGCAGGCCGTGCGCCAACTCAACGCCGGCCCTGCCGTCGCGGATTTGGAGGCTATCGCGCGCCAACTCCTACGTGCGGAAAGTGTCGCGTCGTCGCGTATCGAGGGGCTTGCGCTCTCGCAGCGACGGCTCGCCGAAGCGATCTTCGCGCCCGACCGGAGCGACATCACGGCCGTGTCGGTGCTCAACAACATCGCGGCCATGGATATGGCTATACGCCTGGGGAGCGAAGCACGCCCGTTCGTCGTCGGGGATATTCGCACTATCCATCGTACGCTCCTGAACACACCAATTGATCAACGTATCGCGGGCGCCGTCCGTACAACGCAGAACTGGATCGGCGGCCGCGCCACTACCCCTCTTGGAGCCCAATTCATCCCGCCGCCCGCGTCCGAGGTTCCCGCGTTGCTGGACGATCTGTGCGCATTCATCAACCGCGACGACCTCCCGGCCGTTGCGCAGGCGGTGATCGCGCACGCGCAGTTCGAGACCATCCATCCCTTTGCCGACGGCAATGGGCGCGTCGGCCGCTGTCTCATCCATGTCGTGCTGCGCCGGCGTGGCGTCGCCGCGCGCTACGTGCCGCCGGTCAGTGTGATTTTGGCGACGAACGCGTCGGCCTACATCGCCGGCCTGACCGATTACCGCGCGGGAGACGTCGCCGGCTGGTGCGCCCTGTTCGCCACGGCGCTGCGCACGGCGGGGGACCGCGCGCTCGCCCTTACTGTGCGGCTGCAAGAGTTGCAGGCGGAGTGGCGTGAGCGGGCCGGGCGGCCGCGTCGGGATTCGACCGCAAGCAAGATCCTCGCGTTGCTACCGGCCTACCCAATCATGAACGTCGAAACGGCGCGTGCGCTCGCGGGAGTGTCGGACGAGGCGGCGCGCGTTGCGCTACAGACACTGGAGCAGGCGGGCATCTTGAGCCAGGTCAGCGTTGGCCGGCGCAACCGCGCCTGGACGGCCAAAGAGTTGTTCGGCGTCGTCAACGCGTTCGAATGGGACATCGCGACGCCCGACGACCCCGCTGAGACGCGCAGGCCGTCGCCCACCGCGCGGCGATCAATACGCCCACGGTGATATCCATTGTCCATGACTACACCGCCGCTTAGCGTGTAGCATGTAGAAAGAATAGGCGTCCTGAGGCATACTCTACAACAAGGCTGAATCATCTGAACAGATAACCGTGGCAATAACGGGAAAGGCAACGTGATGTCGCAGTCTCCTCCTCCGCAGAGTTCGCCCACGCCAAACCCGTCGACCCCGTCGGCCCCGCCGACCACGCCGGGCGCGTCGAACGCGCCGACCACGTCAAACCTGCCATTCAAACTATCTATTAATGATATGAGTGTGACCAAAATCCGTGGAAGGATGGGGGCTAGGCCGCAGCGGCCAAGACCACCATCTCCGCTGTCTGAGGGACAGGGCGAGCCGCCCCATAGCGTCGCTCATGTTGCTGCTGGCGATGAAAC
>JAABUZ0100007297.1_pt1 | contig 13390 bp, 14 predicted proteins | sample 5562091 | NCBI WGS metagenome assembly JAABUZ01 (sample SAMN12813069, study PRJNA571459) | rock metagenome | isolation source: Antarctica rocks | place: Antarctica: Victoria Land, Linnaeus Terrace sud | collected 2015-12-21 | reverse complement strand
GTTTCCGACGCGGTGCTGAAATACCTGACGGTTCGCATTGACGAGAAGCTGAAGCGCATTGAAAAACGGCGCAAGGTTCGTGAGAAACGCGCTGCCCGCAAGCCGGTGGTTGCGCCTGCCGTTCCCACGCTTGCTTCACCGGCCATGCCGCTGGAAGCGCCGGGTCCGATGCCGGGCGCTCCGGTTGTGCCGACGGCGCCGGCCGCGCCTGTCGAGGGCGGGGAAGAAAGGTAAAGGAGAACTCTCATGCCAGAACAAAGAGGCGGACGTCCGATTGCCGCGTCGCAGCGCCCCACGGGCGGCGACAAAGCGATTGCCACGGGCAAGAAGCAGTATTTCCGGCGTAAAAAGGTATGCCGGTTCTGCGTCGATAAAATCGACGATATCAACTACAAAGATTCGAGAATGCTGTCCAGCTTTATCTCCGAGCGCGGCAAAATTACGCCCCGTCGCATCTCGGGCGTTTGCACGCCGCATCAAAAGCGGTTAAGCGAGGCCATTAAACAGGCGCGCAGCATAGCGCTCATACCATTTGCATCGCGTATCTGAGGAGCCCATCAATGGAAATTATTTTAAGAGAAGATGTCGAGAAAGTCGGGGTGCGCGGCGCGGTGGTGAAGGTGGCCGACGGGTATGCCCGTAATTTCCTTTTTCCGAAGCGCCTGGCCGTTCCGGCCACGGAATCGAACAGGAACATCGTTGAGCAGGAGCGCGAGGCTTATCTGCGCCGCGAGGCCAAACAGAAGAGCGAAGCCGAGAGCTTGGGACAGATGATGTCGAACGTGACATTGACGTTCCATCAGAAGGTGGGCGAAAACGACCAGCTATTCGGCTCGGTGACGGCGAAAGATATTGCCGACGCGCTGGAAGCGCAGAAGTATCATATCGAACGCCGCAGAGTGCAGCTCGATGAGCCGATTCGCACGTTGGGCGAGCACAAAGTGATCTTGCGTTTACACCGCGACGTCACGGCTGAGATTACGGTGCTGGTCGAAGCCGAGCAATAATTTGCCTTCCGTTCTCGATCCAGACAAACTGACCGATGCGACACCCGCCGAGGTGCTGGAAGCCGCCGCGCGCGGCCACCTCGGCCTGGACCATCGATTTCTGCACGCCATTCTCGACCGCCCCGAGCACGCTCTCCCGGCGGTTATTACATTCAGCAAGCGTGACCGCTCCGTGGACGCGGTTGATCTCGCGCCTGAAATCATCGCGATGTTTCGCCATTTCAAATCGCCCGAAGCGCTTCCGTTTCTGATCTCTTACATTAAGGAAGATCCAGCCGATATTCCCGATGAGGTGATTGAGGCGCTGGTGGCAATAGGCCGGGACGCGTTAGAGCCGCTGTTGCAACTTTACGGCGAACTGGATGAGTCCGAAAACGGGGAGATTGCTTTCATTCTGGCTAACTTGCGGGTGCGCGACGGACGCATCCTGCAAATCCTGCTGGATCGCCTGGAGTTCGACCTTGCGGATACGGCCCTGCTATTAAGCGTCTATGGTGACCGGCAAGCGCAAAGCGCTCTGGAGCAGGCCGCGGCGGACTTGCCGCCTTCGGAAGCCGAACTGAAGAAGGAAGTAACCGACGCGCTCGAATCGCTGGATCACCCGGCGAAACCGGACGAAGAACAAGAACCCTTTGATATCTGGTCGGTTTATCCGGAGCGCGAAGACCTTCCAGTTGATCTTCTCGAAGAGGACGAGCGTTTGCAGTTGCTCCAGACCGCGAGCGCCGCGACGGTTCGGGCGGCGGCGGCGGCATCATTTTTCAATGGTCAACTCACGGCTGAGCAGCGGAACCAATTGCTGGCCGCGACGACGGACGAGTCGCCGACCGTTCGGGCTCGCGTGTGGGAAGCGCTCATGAACGAAACGCAGGAACCGGAAGTGGCGGAAGCAATGCTGAAGGCCCTGCGAAATCCCGAGACGACGAGCGAGGAGCGCAGCGGACTGATTGTTGGTTTAGCGCCCGAAGCGGACCGCAACGAAGTACGTCAGGCGATTGTCAGCTTATACGAAGAAAGCAGCCAACGCGCGAAAGCGCTGGAAGCAATGTGGAGATCGATGCATCCCGGTTTCCGCGATTACTTCGCCAAACACCTGGACGATTCTGATCTGGAAGCGCGGCGCGGCGCAATCTGGGGTATCGGCTACTACGGCCTCAAAGGTGAATTGGATCGCGTGCGCAAGCTGTTCGGCCATGAAGAACTGCGTTCCGACGCTCTTTTTGCCTATGCGTTAGCAATTCCTTCCGAAGTGTCGAGGGGGCGCATGAAGGGCTTGCTGGCGCGTATTGAAAAGGACGCTCACGGCTTTTCCGATCTGGAAGAAGATCTGGTTAAGGCCGCGCTGGATGAGCGCATGATGCTGGCCGGCAAGGAACCCTTTTTCAGCGGACAGCAGGATTAATCGCTAGACTCTGATATAACAATTTGATTGAAACGGCAGGCACCCCGTTGGCATCCGCTCCGGCAAAGAAGTATGGTCGGCCCGAGCAATGCTTGGAAATCTGCATTCCCTGTATTCACCGAAGCCAAATAGCTTGGCGGGTACTACAGCTTCCAGGGCGCAAAAGGCTTATGCAACACTCAGCTACATGGCATCACGCCTGAACCTTCTGTTTCAAGCCGCGCCTCGGCAATATCTCGAACGAACAGTTCTTTTCACGCATGAGTTAACAACGCCGGATGCGTTGGCCGCCATGCGGCATCGCTTGACGCATCATATCGACTTGCAGCCCTTAGGGACCCGGTCGTCGGCGCAAGTTCTGACGGGGTTGCATCTTTACGCCGACACTCCGCTCACCAGTTACTTTGTCGTGCCGGGAACCTCCCTTCTGATCCCGCGTGGTGATTCGCCGTTCCGCTTTGTGTTTCTCCCTGAATTCAGCCGCTGCCGTTTGCTCCTGCGGGCGGAAGGCGATGATTGGCTCAAACTGCAGGTGGAAGAAGGCTTGGCAGGTCGTATGCCGCCCGCCGAAGCGCAGCAAGACTCGCCTTATCTTGATTCCTTTGCTTATTGGGATTACACAACAGGTCACTTGGCGGGCCGGATTGGGGCAACAACGGTGCTGGTGAAAGAGCCGAACCAGCCCTGGACCGTTTTCATGCAGCAGATTGCGGGTAACCCAGGGCAGGAAGTGGTCGGCAATCTGTTTTCGCGCCCGCTGCGCTATTAAGCTTGACCTTTACTTTCTGTCCCGGTTGACCTGCCGCCCGTTGTGGAAGACCATGGCGATCTTCTCGGTGTTGGCGATGTCGCTGGAAGGATCGGCGTTCAATACCAGAAGGTCCGCCTGTTTGCCCGCCTGGATGGTCCCGGTTTTTTCGTCCAGATGAAGCATCTTTGCGTTAACCTGCGTGGCGCATTGAATCGCCTCAACCGGAGTTAAACCGGCTTGCACCAGCAGTTGCAGTTCACGGTGTTCCGCCCAGCCCGGAATACGGTAAGGATTTGCTCCGGAATCTGTTCCGAAGCCGATAGGCGCCGTGGCGTCATGCACCTTTTTCAGGTTGGCCATAGCCACCTGCATCGCCTTGTGGTGGGCCTGCGTCGCGGGATCTTTTTCGACTTTGCTTTTGTAAGAGGGGGAATCAAGCTCTTTCTCCAACGCTCCGCTCAGCGCGTTTTTGAAGAAGGGCGCGTTCATCCAGTCCTGACGGTCAGCGTACAGGTAAAACGACTCCTCCAGTTGAAGCGTCGGAATGTAATAGACCTGCTTGCTTTTGAGGCTGCTGACCGTGTCGGCGTCCAACTCCGCGTTGCGGACACTGTGGGCCAGAACGTCAACGCCCGCTTGCAATAAGCGCTTGGCGTCATCCAGATAGAAAACGTGCGCCGCGACTCTCAGGTTTAAGCGATGCGCCTCGTCAATCACGGCGGTATAGACGGACGGGCTCATCTTCGGCAGCTTTCCCATGCTGTCGTCAACCCAGATTTTGATCAGGTCCGGGGAGTGAGTGGCCGTTTCCCGAACCGCCGCGCGCGCCTGCTCGGGAGTAGCGGGGCGATATAACTGGTCAGGGCCGACCTTGACGGGAGGCATGCCGTCCGGAACACCAATCCCACGGCCAGCCGTCAGAATAGTCGCGCCGGGCTCATTGCCTTTTTCCTGCTCCGACCGGAGTTTATAGATGAGATCCTTGTTCATTCCCAGTGAAAGGACGGTCGTGACCCCGTAATCCTCATACTGGACCAGTTCCCTCATAATGTTCAGGCCGGTATAGTTTGAGGATGAAACAGAGGTCCCCGCCACCAGTCCAAGATGACCATGGCCGTTAATCAGGCCGGGTATGACGGTCTTGCCGGATAGATTGAGAACTTGCGCGCCTTCCGGTTTAGCGGCGGCGCGGCCCGTGACGACTTGGGTGATTTTGCCGCCCTGAATCACAACCGATGCGTGATCGACGGGAGCATGGCCCGTTCCGTCAATCAATCGAACATCCTGCAAAACGTAACTGCTGGCCGGAACGCTGGTTTGCGCCAACAAGGGAAGCGAAAAAACAGCTAAAACCGCGCACGATGGAAGTCTCATCGAGGAATGGACGCCGCAACCATCAAATGTGAATCAGAGTGATCAGCGTTGCTCCACTGCATCGCGCAGCATGGCCGGCTCAGCCCATTTGCTGTGACTCCGCCCATACAGAAAATAAACGAGCAGACCAAGAATCATCCAGCCCAGAGCAGTCATCTGCGTGTTGATGTCGAGCGAAATAATCATTCCGCCGCACACAATCATGCCGAGAATGGGAACCACGGGAACGAGCGGAGTGCGGAAAGGGCGCTTCAAGGAGGGCTCCGACCGACGCATGATTACTACGCCGATGCAGACCAGCACAAAGGCGAACAGCGTTCCAATGGAGGTAAGATCGCCCGCCAGGGAGCCGGGAATGAAGGCCGCGAACAAGCCCACGAACAGGAACAGAATCATATTGCACTTGTAAGGGGTCTTGAACTTCGGATGCACATCCGCAAACAGCTTCGGCAGCAGGCCGTCATTCGCCATCGAGTAGAAAACGCGGCTTTGCCCTAAGAGCATCACCAGAATCACGGAAGAAAAACCGGCCAGAATCGCCACTGAAATTCCGGTCGCCAGCCAGCCGAACCCCGGCATGTGATGCTGCACGGCATAAGCGACGGAAGCTTCCTTGCCCGCTGTTTTGAACTCCTGCCAATTGCAAACGCCCGTGAGCACATATCCGAACAGAAGGTAAAGAACAGTGCAAAGCGCGAGCGAGCCGAGAATGCCTTTGGGCATATCACGTCCTGGATCTTTTGTCTCCTGCGCGGCGGTGGAAACAGCATCGAAGCCGATAAAGGCAAAGAAAACAATGCCCGCGCCGCCGAGCACTCCGCCCCATCCATGCTTGAAGAAAGCGGCATGGCCGGGAATCGTGGCCGGCACGGTGTAAGGCTGATAATTCGCATGATTGATGAATTGCCAACCTGTCGTGATAAAGGCAACGACGATAACCAGCTTAATGACCACAATAATCATATTGACGTTGGCCGACTCTTCCGTGCCTTTAATCAGCAAAAGCGTCAATAACAGGAGAATGAGCAGCGCGGGCGCATTCAAGATCCCGTGAACGCCCGCCGCCGAGGTTTCGAGCGGCGAGTGGCACCACTGAAAAGGTATTCGCCCGCCGAGGAGATTATTCAGATACTCGCTCCAGCCGATGGAAACAGTGGCGGCCCCAAGCGCATATTCCAATATCAGCGCCCAACCGATCACCCAAGCCACGAACTCGCCCATGGTGGTGTACGCATACGTATAAGCGCTGCCGGCGATCGGAATCATCGCGGCAAACTCGGCATAGCATAGGCCGGCAAATGCGCAGCCGACAGCCGCGACAATGAAGGAGACAGTAACCGCCGGCCCGGCAGCCTCGGCGGAAGCCGCTGCTGTTCTGATAAACAAGCCGGAGCCGATAATGGCTCCGACTCCCAGCGCAATTAGGCTTTTAGCGGTGAGAGTGCGCTTAAGATTGCTGTGTGAGGCTTGCTGAAGCAGCGCCTCCAGGGGCTTTTTCCGAGTGAGGCTCATGAATACGCTAGGCTAACAGAGTGTTGGAAGGAGCGCAATACAAATAGGTTACCGGCGCGATAAGCGCTTTTGCAGTAATGCAGGCGCATCCGCCTGAAAACCGCCATTAAGACTGGGGCGGGCGAGTTTACTTAAATCATTTAGCGCGCCTCGGGTCCTCCTTCGCGTCGCATCTCGCGATTCACGAGAAAGTCCACCTTCTCGCCAATCTCGCGCATTATAGTTTCCAAATCGCCGATAATTTGTTCATGCCTGGCGATAAATTCAGCATGCTCTTTAAGCCGTCGCGCGGCCCGCGCTTCCAAGTGGGCGTGAACCAGCATTGCGTCATCGAGATCCTTATGCGCGCCTTCGAGCGCCGAAAGGCGTCTTTCAAAGTCCGGTGTGTTGGGTGTATCGTTGCTCATCGCTATTCCTGTAGAGGTGTCAGGCCAACAACTGCATCCATTGCTGAAGACGTTGCCCGATGGACTTCTTATCACAGTTTACAGGCAACAAGCCGGAGATCACCGCCAGGGAATTGGCTCCGGCGTCCAGTACTTCCCGAGCATTATTCATGTTGATCCCCCCAATGGCCGCCAGTGGTTTGGCGGTCAAAGGCCGCAAAGCGCGCAAACCCTCGACGCCCACAACCGGATCTGGCTGAGCCTTGGACTGGGTGGCGAAAATCGGTCCCAGGGCGAGATACTCCACCGGCTCCTCATGGCCGCGCAGCAACTGTTCGCGATTGTGGGTGGAGAAACCCATTACCTCGTCGCCGATCACCTTACGCGCCGCCAAGGGCGGCAAGTCGTCCTGCCCCACATGCAGCGCCGCGCCCAATAAGCGGGCGTAATCCGCGCGGTCATTCAAAACAAACAACACGCCTGCCTCGCCGCACAGCGCCGCTATTTTTTTCGCTTCCTGGAAATGTTTTTCAGTCCAAGGGTCCTTGTGCCGGTACTGCAAAATGCGGACGCCCGCAGCGAGCAGGGCTTCCGCCAGCAGCAGCGGTGAAAGCTTCCGGGAGTCGCACGAACCTGTGTCGATAATCGGATAGAGTTTGGGAAGCTGAAACGGAACGGGCATCTACTCGGGAAAAGCAACCTGTTTGGTGATCTGAATACCGAAACCTTCCAGCCCGACCACTTTCCTTGGATGATTGGTCAGCAAATGAATGGTGGAAAGACCAAGATCAGACAAAATCTGCGCTCCCAGGCCCGTGTTGTGCTGGAGGGGCTGTCGGTCCGTGGGAACGAAGTCCGATAGTCGGCGGCCATGCGTCAGAATTTCGCGCTGCCCCTCGCGCAACCCGGTCTGCAAGCCGGGGCCGGATTGGTGCAGATAAACGAACACGCCCGCTTGAGCCCGAGCAATCTGCTCCAGCGCGGAGCGAACAAGCCGGTGGCAGTCGCAGTCCAGGGAGTGAAACACATCGCCGTAAACGCAATGCGAATGCACGCGCACAAGGACGTTTTCACGGCCCGCTACCTCGCCATGCACGAGCGCGAGATGCGCCTCGTGATCCAGACGGCTGACATAGCGTACCGTGCGGAATTCACCGTGAGGAGTCCGAACGGTGCCGGTGGCGTCGCGCTCCACCAGTTTCTCGGTCTGCATCCGGTAACGGATCAGATCCGCCACGGAGATGATCTTGAAGTCGTACTGCCGGCAAAAATCCAGGAGTTGCGGCACCCGCGCCATGGTGCCGTCCTCGTTCATGATTTCGCAGATCACGCCGCCGGGAGAAAACCCGGCTAAACGGGCCAGATCAACGGCCGCTTCCGTTTGACCGGAGCGAACCAGCACGCCGCCAGGCCGGGCGCGCAGCGGAAAAACATGACCGGGCCGGGCCAAGTCCTGCGGGCGGGTCGCCGGGTCCATGGCGACGCGGATCGTATGGGCGCGGTCGTAAGCCGAGATGCCGGTGCTCACGCCTTCCGCCGCGTCGATTGCTTCGCAAAAAGCAGTGCCGAAACGCGCCGTGTTAACCGGAGACATCGGCTGCAGGTCGAGACGCGAACACAGGTCGGCATCAAGCGCGAGGCAAATCAAGCCACGCCCGTGGGTAGCCATGAAATTAATGGCTTCGGGGGTGATTGTTTCGGCGGCAATCGTTAGATCGCCTTCATTTTCACGGTCCTCGTCATCCACGACAACGAGAATCTTGCCTTGCCGGAAATCCTCAATCGCTTCCGGTATAGAAGCAAAGCTCATCTAATGCTTGGATGCCTTACGCATGAGCGGCGACGCCATACTTCGCGTACCAAGGCTTGGCGGATTTGATCGCATCGTTGACAGCCGTGATGTTCTTGACGCCCTCGTCAGCCAGCCAGTCTTCCAGAGCTTTCACGCCATTCTTGGCGTAAACAGGAACGCCATTGCTCCAGGTAGCGCGACCGCACAGCACACCGGAATAATCCGTGCCGGCTTCCGACGCCATGTTGAGCGATTCCACGAATTGAGCGTTGCCGACACCGGCGCTCAAATAGATAAACGGCTTCTCTGCTACTTCCGCGGCTTTTCTGTAAAGCTCAAGCGCTTCCTGGCGGCTATAAGCTGCCTGCCCCTTGAACACGCTGCTGCCTTCCACAAACTCGGCATTCACCGGCACTTCCACTTTCAGTACATCTACTTTGTACTGCGGCTTGCCGAACTCTTCCATTGCCTTGAAAACAACTTCGGGCTTGATCTTCGCATATTCAAAGCCTTTTTCGTCGCTGCCTTTCGGATCATAGCCGACGAATTCCAGAAAAAACGGAATATCGTAGGTTTCGCACTCCGCGCCGATGCGTTCGATAAAGGCTTGCTTGATGTCGTTCACGTCAGCCGTATCGAAAGGCGAGTAATAAAGAAGAATTTTGACGGCATCCGCGCCCAGTTCTTTAATGCGCTTAGCGGAAAGGTGCGGCAGAAGATCGGGCAAGCGTCCAGGCTTGGTATTGTCATACCCGCTTTCCTCGTAGGCCAGCAACAGGCCCGCGTTCTTGGCGCGCGCTTTCGTGGCGGGGATGCCGAATTCAGGATCAAGCAGGATCGCGCTGGCGTACGGCGTCAGAACCTTGGAAACGGCGACTTTGAATTCGGCCATCATGTCGTCGCTGACCTGATCCTCCGGGACGCCTTTTCCCTTGGCAATCATTTTGCGCAAGCTGCCGCGCTGATCTATCGCAGCGGCGGCAATCACGCCTTTGTCATTCGAGAGCGCATTGAGGTGTTTGGTTTTACCTTCGGAAAGCTGCATAAGGTCTACTCCGGACTGAGGTGGTTTAGTCGAACTCAGTATATCGAAGCTGTGGGCTTGCGCCGGAAATCAGCATAGGCATCGAACCCGGTTGGCTATTGTGCGACATCGCGCCGTTTGTTTGGTTTTCGCGGGGATTTATGCGTCAACGTCAATCGAAGGGATTGCCTTATAGGAGACGTGCCGCCAGTAAGCCTGCGCGCGCCGGACATCACGCAGGATCTGCGCCTTTAGGCTGCCGGGATCAGGAAACTGCTGTTCGGGCCGCACGAAGCGGCGAAACTCCACGCGGATGTTGGTGGGCGTGGGTTCCTCAAAGGGACTGAGAAGAAAAGTCTCCACGGTGAGTTCCTTGCCTTCGAAGGTGGGACGAATGCCGGCATTGGTGATGGATTGCCAACGGCGGCCTGTTGAGGCTTCGGAAGTTTCCGTGACATAAACACCGCGCGGCACAAGCTGGTTCGCCTCAGGGCGCAGATTGAGCGTCGGCACAGTCTGTTTCGAGCCGATGCCGTAACCCGAAACTACCGGGCCGACGAGCGAAAAACAGCGGTGCAGCAGGCGATTCGCATGGCTGACCCGGCCTTCGCTGAGATACTTGCGAACGGCGGAGCTGGAAACAATTTCGCGGCGGTATCGAACCGGCGGCAGGAAATGCGGAATGAAGCCGAACTCCGCGCTCAACGCCCGCAACACGTCGGGGGTGCCTGCCTTTTGCGCTCCGAAACAAAAGTTTTCTCCGACGAAAACGGCCTTTGCGCTCAATTTTTCCGCCAGAATCCGCGCCACGAACTCGCGCGGGGTAAGCGCCGCCAGTTCATGAGTGAACGGCAGCACGTAAACCTGCCCCATTCCCCTCTCCTCCAACAAGCGAACCCGTTCCGCGAGGCTGCAAATCATCGGCGGAACACGTTGGGGCGCGACAATATGCGTGGGGTGAGGATCAAACGTCAAAACAGCCGGCAACAAATCATGCTGTTCGGCATACTGCGCGGTCGCGGCCAGTAGCGCCTGGTGGCCGAGATGGACGCCATCGAAATTTCCAATCGCCAGGGCGCAGGGAGGAAGCGCGTTCAGTTCGCTCATAAGCCATCGCCGTAGCCGATAGGAATCTGGAGGCCGTCATAGGCGATGCGAACGTTTCCGGGCAGGCGGGCCTCCACTGTAGCATGCAGCAGATCGTGCGAGATATGGGTAAAAAAAGCTCGCCGGGGTTTTAATGCCGCCACGGTGCGAAGCGACTCCTCCACGGTGGAATGAGTGGGGTGAGGATTGTGCCGCAGCGCGTCGAGAAAGAGAACATCCAGGCCGTAAAGCTTATTCAGACTTTCGGGCGGGATGTCGCTATGATCCGTCAGGTACGCGCAATCTCCGAAGCGGAAGCCGTATGCCGTGCCTTTGCCGTGAGCAAGCCGCACCGGCGTGAATTCCACGCCGGCCACACAGATCGAAGCGTTGTCAAAGATGTACGGATGGAGACGCGGGCGGCTGGATTCCGACGGGGCGGTGTCGAAAACATAACGGAAAGTCCGCTCGATGGTTTCCCAGGCGTTTGCCGATGCGTAAATCGGTATCTCGCGCTTTTGCATGAAGTTGAATGGGCGGACATCATCCAGGCCCAAAATGTGATCGGCGTGCGCGTGAGTATACAGAATGGCGTCCAGATGCTCGATGCCGAACCGCAGCGCCTGATAGCGAAAATCCGGCGAGGTGTCGATCAAAATTCGCTTCTCGCCCAGGCGCAGAAGCACGGAGGGACGCAAGCGCTTGTCGCGCGGATCTTCCGACGTGCAAACCTTGCAATGACAACCGACCATGGGCACGCCCACGCTGGTTCCGGAGCCGAGCACCAGAATGGAAGCATGCTCGAAAGCGGCGAGCATTTAAGCGGTCTTGGCACCCTTGCCGCCGTCGGCGGTAATAATCAGCGGGCGGTCGTCTTCTTTCTTCGCCGGTTCGGCGGTGGATAGCGCCGGCTCGTTCTTCCGCTTCAACTCCTCCGCAACTTGCACATAGCGGAAGCGAAGCTCGGTCAAGCCATTCTCCAGCAAACGCTGCTCTTCCACCGTTAAGTTGCCCCTGGTTTTTTCCTGCAGCATCGCCAGAAGATCGACGGAATGGCGGGCCAGCGGGAGATTCGGTTCCGAATCTTCTTCCTCCTTCTCGCCGAAATTCAGCAAACCAAGCTGCATTTGCGCTTGCATGAGAATCGATTCGACAAGGAACAGAAAGTTCGCCGGTGGGACGGGATAGTTATTCGTGTCTGCCATAACAAAACAACTCTAACGCTATTCTGTCATGCGTGGCGGATCAATACACACAGGCCGGAGAACGGTTCAGCGAACTGGTAAAACTAATGGCGCGATTGCGCGGCCCCGGCGGTTGTCCTTGGGACCGGAAACAGACGTTTGACTCCATCAAACCGTACACCCTCGAAGAAACCTACGAGGTGATGGACGCTATCGACGCGCGAGACTGGCCGGGCTTGCGGGAAGAGTTGGGCGATTTTCTGCTGCAAGCGGTCTTTTACGGCGAAATGGCGGTGGAAGAAGGCTTGTTCAGCATTGCCGATTCTTTGCAGGCGATCAATGAAAAGCTGGTGCGGCGGCATCCGCACATCTTCGGCGACGCCACGGCGGAAACTCCGGAAGAGGTCAAGCAGCGCTGGGACGAGATCAAAAAACAGGAAAAAGCGGGAGCGGTTCAAGCGAGCGTCCTGGATTCCGTGCCGCGCAGCCTGCCGGCGCTGGTCGAAGCGGAGAAGATCAGCGCCAAAGCCGCAGGCGTGGGATTTGAATGGCCCGCAATTGACGGCGTTGTCGAAAAGTTACAGGAAGAAGCGGCGGAACTGGCGCAAGCGCGGGAAAGCGGAAGCGCGGCTGACATCGAGCACGAAATCGGCGATGTACTGTTTACGGTGGTCAACTTGGCGCGTTTTTTGAAAGTTGACCCGGAACAGGCGTTACGAAAAACCAACAGGCGCTTTCGCCAACGGTTTGCTTTTGTGGAAGGTGAAATTCACGCTGGAGACGGCGCGTTGGAAGCAACGCCGCTGGACCGGATGGAAGAGTTGTGGCAGGAAGCGAAAAGGCGGGAGAACGCGCCGGTTGATTAATGACTCGCTGCTTTCATCTGCTTCGACACTTTCTCCACCGCGCGCATGACTCGTAAGGTATTTTTGCCGTAGATCTTCCTGATGTCATTCGAGGAGTAGCCCTTCTGGAGCAGCGCCCGCGTAAGATTGGGAAATTTGGACACATCGTCCAGGCCGGCGGGGGTACAGGTAATGCCGTCAAAATCAGTGCCGATCCCGATCGTGTCGATGCCGACAAGCTGGCGGACGTGATCGATATGGGCCACAACATCGTCCAAAGCAGCGCGTACCGGAGCATCCTTCGGGGCATCGGCCGCTTTCTGCGAAACAAAGCCGCAATTGATGTTGATCTGGATCACGCCGTCTTTCTTGGCGAGCGCCCGGATCATATCGTCCGTCATATTGCGCGGCGCATTGGTCACGGCGCGGCACGCGGAGTGTGACGCGATGATCGGCGCTTGGCTCGTTTCCAGAGCGTCATAAAAAGTTTTATCGGCAACGTGCGAGATGTCAATCATCATGCCGAGCCGGTTCATTTCACGAACGATGTCCTTGCCGAGCGGCGTGAGGCCGTTATGGTGCTGAATTTTGTCGTTGCTGATATCACCCGAAGAGTCAGCCCAGCTATTGGTGTTCCAGTGAGTCAGGGTCATATAGCGGACGCCCAGGCGATAGTAGTCGCGCAGCAGGCGCGGGCTGTCTTCGATGGCATGTCCGCCTTCCATGCCCATCAACGCCGCGATCTTGCCTTTCCGGTGGGCGCGTTCAATATCAGCGGCCGTGAAAGCCTGGAGAAAATCGCTCGGGTAGCGGTCGATAATGTCGTGCTGCACGCTGTCGATCATCTGTAGAGCGCGATTGGCGGAATGATTGCCCTCCACGTAAGTGGCGGCCACATACACGGAAAAGAAAACGGCTCCCACACCGCCTTGGCGCAGGCGTGGAATATCGGTGTGGTTCTTGGGAGCGTTTTTGATATCGGCGCCGCTGACGGTGAAGCTAGGAATGTCATTGTGCGTGTCGATCA
>JAABUZ0100007296.1_pt1 | contig 13390 bp, 9 predicted proteins | sample 5562091 | NCBI WGS metagenome assembly JAABUZ01 (sample SAMN12813069, study PRJNA571459) | rock metagenome | isolation source: Antarctica rocks | place: Antarctica: Victoria Land, Linnaeus Terrace sud | collected 2015-12-21 | reverse complement strand
GTGTTTTGGTAACAATGGAGTACTTCATTGACTTACGAAAGACAACACATTTAGCAAGCAACTTCCAAAGACGGTGACATTCCTAATTGAAGTACAAAACCCCAGTTCTGCAGCTACTCTTCCCATTCAAAGAGTGCCTGCTGATACGTTCAAAGGTGTGCTATTCAAGAAGCGACGCAAGAAGCTGCAAGGGTTTGGAAAGCGGTACTTTGTACTAGATTTCTCGACTTCTACTCTGTCCTACTATTTAACATCAGAATCTTCGCATCTGAGAGGGAGTATTCCACTCTCTCTAGCAGCAATATCCGCTAATCCGAGAAGCAATGCGCTTTGGGTCGACTCTGGAGCCGAGCTCTGGTCTCTAAGGGCTCGGAATTCTCAGGACTGGGAAGCTTGGAAGGTTGCCTTTGAACGAGCAACCCGCCAAGGAATGATGGCTTTCAATGATCTGGCACTTTCCGGACAAGACTCAAATCCATGGGCTGAAATCGAGAGTTTAGTTGGTCGAGTTGCGGGTTTGAAGGAAGTTGTACGAAATGCAGCCTCTTCCGTGCCTCCTTCTACGAATGAGAAAACTGATAGTAAGAGTGGCATGAGCTTAGGTCGTTTAACTGGAGATATTGATTCCATCGTTTCCGAATTTCATACAATTTTGCTGGGTCAAAAGCAGCAAGAGATTGTCAACCTCAGGTCCAGTCTACCGGCCCCAGCTTCGTCAAGAAGGGCATCTATATCTGATTCCCTCATTTCTGATCAAGAATTTTTTGATGCAGATGATAATCTTGATGGGACAATCACAATTCTGCATAGTGACGAGTCCGATGAAGCTGCTGATGATATGGATGAACTTGCCATTACCGATGATGGATCGAGTGAAGAGTCAGACGAAGGGTTCATCTCGCATACACGAGTTCCTTCGCGAGCTCTCTCGTCAATACGACCTCGTTCTTCCGATCTCAATCCATTACCGTGGACAGGTGATCTCGTTGGACGCCGCATATTCGTCCCACCTCCTGTATGCTCTCCTCCAAGCTTAATAAGTTTCCTGAGAAAGAATGTGGGCAAGGATCTTGCTACCATTTCCATGCCTGTGACGGCAAATGAGCCGCTCGGTGCCCTACAAAGGTATTCAGAAACTATGGAATACTCTGATCTCCTAGACCATGCTGCAAAATGCTCTAAAGATCGAGGAGAGCAACTAATGTATGTTGCTGCTTTCGCAATTAGCAGCCTTGCCAATACACGTTGCGAAGTCAGGAATACAAGGAAGCCTTTCAATCCCTTGCTGGGCGAAACATTTGAACTCATCCGAGAAGACAAAGGCTTTCGGTTCCTTGCTGAAAAAGTCTCCCATCGGCCGCCAATCTTTTCATGCAGCGCAGAGTCTCCGTTATGGACTTTGTCACACTCTGCCTGTCCAGATCAAAAATTTTGGGGACGTTCAGTAGAGATAAATACGCGAGGAACTGTACGAATACACTTGATTGAGACAAACGACAGTTTTTCTTACTCCATGCCAGTTAACTTTTTGAGAAATGTCATTGCTGGGGAGAAGTATGTTGAGCCGGTAGGCACTATGACGGTGTATGATGAGGTGACAAACGAGACTGCCTTAGTGACCTTTAAGGGCAGCGGCGGAATGTTTGCAGGTCGCGGAGAAGATGTTACCGTGGAGCTTATCGATGCTGAGGGAGAAAGGAATGACGATGCATTTGGTCTTGGCGGGAAATGGACGAAAAGCTTATGCAAGTCGGATGGAAGAGGCGGTCAGCACGAAATCTGGCATGCCGGCAATTTAGTGACAGACCCTGCCAAGTCATATGGACTCCCAGTGTTTGCCGCTCAGCTGAATGAGATCACAAGCATGGAACTCCACCACCTGCCCCAGACCGACTCGCGCTTCCGTCCAGATGTGCGGATCTACGAAGATGGTGACTTTGAACGCGCGGGGGTACAGAAGCAACGCATAGAAGAGTTACAGAGGGAGCGGCGCAAGGAGCTGGAGTCTAGTGGGAAGGAATGGCAGCCTCGTTTCTTCTATAATGACGAGACCGTGCAGGAGGAGAAGGTATGGCGATTGAAGACTGGACCTAGCTCCTACTGGTCCCAGCGACAAAGTTCATGGGCGGAGGACTTGGCCCTATGGTGACGCGGTGTTACGACTGGAAGTATCCTTCTCACCAAGGTCGCAAGAAGTAGGAACTTGAGACATATAGAAAGAAAGGGAAGAACGAAGTATGCAGATTAACTGACAAGACTCATGAATTGGACGGAGGTGCGCAGGCAGCGACGGAGAGGGAAAGGGAGGTTTTTATATAGGTCACTGGTGGGATGATTGTGGAATGACTTTCATTCCACGCATTCTGCGGGCATAATCATCGGAGAATTCCATAGCAACTGGAAGGCAGCCTAGAAACGCGTCCTGTCCGCGGCCGTCTGGATTCCTCCTTCAAATCGCGCATTTGCCGACGTAATCCTTTGATGCTCTGCCAGTTTCGTCCGATACCATCATATCACACAATAAGGCACTGGTGACTTTATTCTGAGTCATTGAATTTACGCGCCCCGACCTATTTCCAAGAAACATTGAAGCTAGACATACAAAGGAAGTGCTTGCGGTCCCATCATGGCCGTAGAGTCTCCAAGCGTAGTTATGGAAGTTTTTTCTGGTGAGCAATTGCGAGGTCAGACCTGGATGCCAGATCTTGTGGCTATGGTCAACGAGTCGTATGCGGTGAGAGCGAAGGATTTGTTTCCAACCCGACGTCGGCTCAAGTCGAATGAATGTCTCTCTAAAGAGATTGCGTTCTCAGGAGTGACTGTTGTAGCATTTCACGTCGCCAAGGATTTCGAAACAGGCTCAATGGTAAAAAGGGAGATTGTGGCTACTGCGTCTGCGAAAAAGTGGACAGAGAAATCCTTTCTTTCGAAAGATTACGATGCCGAGGAGACGAGAAGTAGTGCACTTGGTACAAGCATGAAAGATATATTAAACTGGGAGATATCATGTGTGGCGGCCCGTTGCGGCTCACAGTACGAAAGGCGTGGGCTAGTAGCTCAGGCTTTGAGTTTTCTGGAGAAGCAGCTAGGTCTTCGTTTGAAGCATTACATGGTGGCGAGCACAGACAGGATCGGAAGTTTTTAATACGGACCGTGAAGGAACCTCACGGAGATTACTTTATTCGAAGGGGATTCAAGTTGGTCGAGACGATGTTTTATGATAAGGGTACCCTTGAATCATTCACATCTTTTCAGGAAGTTGTTATGGAGAAGGAAATGAGCAGCTATGACAAGGATGAACCTTCTCAGATCAAAGACAAGATGTAGAGAAGTAAGAGGCGTATGCTCAGTCTGAGATTTGATAAGACAACAGCGACCCTGGCGCGTGGCTATCTAACCTTGCATGAAACCTACTGGCAGACAGTTGTTGAAGCCATTTACGTACTCTACGTTTGAATGACTCCTTTGGTAGCCTGAAGGCACTTACCTCTAATCCTAGGCTATCATCAGATAGCCTAGTCTAATTTCGGTTCCCTGCCTGGGTCAAGTGACTGATACTGTGACCCAGTTTGAAGTTAATAATAAAATGAACGACATTGCCTACAGTTCATACACCGGTGTATCCTAACCTGGCTCATCTGGGTTGGGTCTAACACTCATGCAAAGCCTTCTGGGGTGCAAAGTCTCCACGAAGAGTCTCCAAACATTTCTCACGCTAATGGCCAATTGCTACAAGGTTTAATTTGCGATATCTACATTGACTGGTCCGCCAACCATGCCTTTTTCACTACCATGCATTTCTCTTTTAAAACCTGGACACTCTTGATGAAGAGCTCATCTGGAGACATGGCTCCGGTGCTTTCAATCGAGACTTTTGTTAGATATAGATCTCCTGCAACATACACATAAAATGATCACGTATCCTCCCTAGTTTAACTTTATCTTTGAATTGATCATGCCGTAGGCATTCCCGACTCACGGTATCTTTCCTAGGATTTGCAACGACTGCTGTTTTAGTATCTTTTGTCTTTTTCAAGTCAATAACTCCATGTGCAAAGCAGGTTTGGAAAAACTCCGCATCAGCTCCCGTTATCGGTGACAGTATGTCGATGGTTGGAAGGAGGCGATATGAAGCCGTAGCCACTGGCGAGAATTTGGCATGATCTTGGCCAACCCCGAGATTACAATGCATGACGCAAGAGATCTCCTGCCCAGGACGTAATTTGGCAATGATAATGTCATCATTCACAGGCCGAATTAGATCCCCAGCAAACCATTCAGCTTGCTTACCTTGTGGTTCCCACTCCAGTGCTTTTGAATATACGTGTGCATTGATGTACTTCTTTAAAGGGTCTTTTTCATCCTTGTCTGCTTCCTTATTGAACTCACACTTGACGTCGAGTTTGAGACAGACGGTATCATAGTCAGTCGGCTCGGCTTGTTCGCCTTCACTAGGTTTCTTAAACCAGCGAAACCGATCCGGATGGGCTCGAATTGGTATCTGGCCCAGCCTGTGTGCCAATACTTCATCTTGTATGACACTGTTATTCATCGTTACATATACTGTCTCGATGGCCATGGTTGGAACCTCAGCAATAAGAATCCTCCGAAGGGCATTGGCAACTGATGCATCGCAACCAATGAGGTCCACCTCCATTTCCAAGTCTTGAAGACGATGTATGTCGACTTTGAAGCTTTGCTTGAACTTCTTGATCGACCAAGAATGATCCTCACCTGGGTAATGCCCCGGGAAGTCCGTGCTAGTGACATTCTCCACGCGATCGACTTCAACATCAACCCTCCGGCGATCATTGTTCTTCACCATGGTAGAGACACCACTGTGCTTTCTTCCCCAACTTTAGCTTTGCTCTCCGTCCTTTCCAGATTGGCAATCTGATTTCGTCAACTTTTTCGAAATTCCTTTAGTCACGAGAATTGTCGACGTCAACGAAATGGCAATGTCATCCATCCTGGCCAGCAACATGAAGCTGGCCAGAGTCGGTGCGTTTCGGACAGCCACTTCTGCTACTCTGAGGAGTATGGCGTCGCAGACGAAACCTAGAAGGGCACAAGAATCGCCCCTGTACCAGCCTACCCAAATGACTGAGGTATCGGCGACCGAGGAGCATGCGGCAACCGGATCACATCTCAATGCACCTTCTAGCGTGGACACGAAAACGAGACATTTCACCGTGAATTTTGGGCCCCAGCATCCGGCTGCACATGGTGTACTTCGGTTAATTCTGGAGCTAAACGGAGAGGAAATTATTCGTTCAGATCCTCACGTCGGCTTGCTTCACCGCGGAACGGAGAAGCTGATTGAGTACAAGACTTACCTTCAAGCACTCCCCTACTTCGATCGTTTTGACTACGTCTCGATGATGACGAATGAGCAGTGCTTCTCGCTGGCAGTCGAGAAGTTATTGAACATTGAAATCCCAGAACGTGCCAAATGGATCCGAACGTTGTTTGCCGAAATTACTCGAGTCCTCAATCACCTCATGTCCGTTCTGTCTCATGCAATGGATGTTGGTGCGTTAACCCCCTTCCTGTGGGGGTTTGAGGAGCGTGAAAAGCTAATGGAGTTCTACGAGAGAGTTTCAGGTGCGCGCTTGCATGCTTCTTATGTTCGCCCTGGTGGTGTACATCAAGATCTACCTATTGGATTACTGGACGATATATATGCATGGGCAACACAGTTTGGCGATCGTGTCGATGAGATTGAAGAGCTCCTCACCGATAACCGAATCTGGAAGCAGAGGACCGAGAACGTGGGCATTGTGACTGCTGAAGAAGCCATGAACTATTCCTTTTCCGGACCTATGCTCCGAGGAAGTGGAATTCCATGGGATATTCGTAAGGCGCAACCTTACGATGCATATGATCAGGTGGAGTTCGATGTACCGGTGGGAACAAAAGGCGATTGTTACGATAGATATCTATGCCGCATGATGGAGTTCAGGCAGTCTTTAAGGATAATTCACCAGTGCCTTAACAAGATGCCTCCTGGCCCTGTCAAGGTCGATGACTATAAAATATCGCCACCACCACGAGCTGTCATGAAAGAAAACATGGAAGCCCTCATCCACCACTTTCTACTCTTCACCAAAGGATATGCTGTGCCACCAGGAGAAACTTACAGTGCGATTGAAGCACCGAAAGGTGAGATGGGCGTCTTTTTGGTTTCAGATGGGAGTGAGCGTCCGTATCGGTGCAAAGTGAGAGCGCCGGGGTTTGCACATCTCGCTGCATTCGATCAGGTCGCACGTGGCCACTATTTGCCGGATGCTGTAGCCATAATTGGTACAATGGATTTAGGTATGCTCAACTCAATTTCATCACTAATCTTAGTGTTCGGAGAGGTCGACAGGTAGGCAGACTTCCGCGCACATAACATGCTACGGAAAGACGTCAGATAAATACATAGGGTATTCTATTAAATGCAATTAGAGAAATCTAAATGGTCGTAAGTCGTTTCAATGAGAATGGTTCATTCCTTCATGAGCAACCTTTTTCTTTCTAATGCAGGGTGCACGCATTCTCGCAGCCACCACTGATGCAGGCGAGTATCGGTGGTGAGTTCAGGGTGGAAAGATATACCGACGACGTTTCCTTGCCTGACGGCCACAATGTTCGTGGACACTCCACCGGCATCTCCGACAGAGTCTGCCACATCTTGAGGAATTTCGGCCAAGATCTGCACCTCATCAGACATGAAAGCAGCTTCGACTGAGCCTTTGGGTGCTTTCGATGGTGCGAACGCAGACTCATCATCCATAATCACCGGAGGCAGGACAGATTCAACAATGGGAGCGCGGATAAAGATGGTGTGAAATTTGTTGTCGGGATTAGAGATGAAAGGTAATTGCAAGTTCGTCTCGAAGCTCTCTCTCTGTCGTCCAAAATGATTTCGGTTGATACGCACGTCAAGTCCACCAATAAGCTCCTGCCCGCCCTTTTTCGTACGGTTGGCCTGCTCTGCTAGTAGGATCATACCAGCACAAGTTCCCCAAACGGGGTTTCTGTGCACCTTCACAAACGACCGAAGTGGTTCTAGTATCCCAGACCTCTCAGCTACCAGGCTCATCGTAGTACTTTCACCTCCGGGAATTATCAGTGCATCACACTGCTCCAACTCCTGCGCAGTTCGGACCTCGATAAAATCCCAATTCTTGCCCAGTAAGGATGACTCTGCTTTCCATGCATCCTGAAGAAGCTTAAGATGTTCATAAAACGCTCCTTGCAAGGCAAGCACACCCACTCTGCTCGTCTTTTCCGGAGCTAGCATCTCCAATTCATCCCAAAAAAATATGACTCTATTGCCCTTTCCAGATTTCCTCTCTCCAAGGCAAACGACAGGGAATTGCACAACGCCGCCCAAACTCTACCACTTTCAAAAATCAGCGTTCGCCTGCTGACCTAAAGCCTACTGTGCTCTTTGCGCACTGAGAGTTGCTTTTGTTTTGTATTCGAAAAAATTTGGCTGGCAGGTCGCGCATCTCAGTTCGTGTCAGCTTGCACGACTGTATGACCCTGTAGAGTGGAAGTATGTCAAATGGCAGGAACAACCAATCTGCGAATCGCAGGCCTAATGGGGGCAATCCTCAATCTATTTTTGACCCATTGGATGTGATGGCCCAAGCCGCCCACCAACACCAACTGCCGTACAGCAACCAGCAACGTAACTTGAATGCGGCCGGTCAGTCTCTGGGATATGGAAATATGCAAGGATCAAAGAGATCGGGAGTGCCACAGGTGGGAGGTGTGCACCCTCAGCATTCATCTCACCACCAACAACAGCCTCCACCAGTTGACGAGCGGGTCCTGTGGGACTTATTGCAAGACCATACATCAAGTAATCCTAATGCTGGCCACCCTTTTATCGATTATACTCAAGATCAGCCTCAACCCTCAGGCCCTCCTTATACTCAATGGGCGCAAGCAGGCGGGAGCGGGTACGACTACAGGACGAACCCAACTTATTACGATCAATATCAACAATCAAGACATCGGCAGCAATTACAGCTTCAGCACCAACAACGACAACAAGAAGCGCAACGGCAGCAGCAGTCCTTACACTCTTTTCACCCGCAATCTGCTCATGGCCAACCGTCGTATAACCCTTTGCCTGTACGTCACGAGCCCCCCAAGTTTCCAGCAACAGACGAAGCGTCAGATTCAATGTCAGTCGCCTCAGTTTTGGCCGAAGGAGAAACGTTTATCGTCGATGAGGAGCAAGAAGACGACAAAGAGAAATTGAGATTATTACTTGAAGAATTCCACCCCAAAGTCTCGATACCTACCGATATACCTGCCGAAGAGTTTGCTCGGCAGTGTACAGACGCTGCAATATCTTCTCGACTTTCGCCTTACGTGCTCTCGCCTGACGAATATACCTACTTGCGGAAGCACATTACCACTGTTCAGGTTACTAATTATCTTAATATCAGAAATGCAATACTTCGACTCTGGATTCGAAATCCACTTGTAGCTGTCGCCCGAGACGAAGCGGCTGGTTGTGCGAAGGAAACACGATACTTTCCACTTGCACTTTTTGCTTACGAATTTTTACTACGCAAAGGATACATCAACTTTGGCTGTGTGGAAGTCCCTATTGGTCCCGAAGCCCCCTCCACCGAGCGCAAGAGAACTGTTGTCATCGTTGGCGCAGGCATTGCAGGGATCGGTTGTGCTAGACAACTTGAGGGCCTCTTTCGCCATTTCTGCAAGCCTCACGAAGTGCCACCTCGAGTCCTCATTCTGGAAGCAAAGAACCGACTTGGTGGGCGTATTTATTCCCACCCATTTAAGAGTGCAGCGAAAAGTAATCTTCCAGATGGAAAACGATCAACAGTTGACTTGGGTGGCCAAATCATCACTGGGTTTGAACGTGGCAATCCTCTTTCCGTCCTAATACGTGGGCAATTAGCACTTCATTTGCACTCGCTTCGGGATTCCTCAATCTTGTATGACATTAACGGCAAAGAAGTGGAAAAACATAAAGACGCGCGGGCTGAAAGTTTGTTTAATGACCTTTTGGACCGAGCATCAATATTCAAGTCTCGGCCAAATCCTCCGCGCACGGCAGATGGTGACCGGCAACTAATCGACTATAACCGTGATGCTGGTGATGGTGGTCATCTGCTGTACGAGAACGAAGATGAAGAGGTAGCTGGTCTCGTAGTCAAAGGAGATTCTACTTTCTCAGCGAGCGTTGACAAAATGACTGGCCGCGCGGCAACAGCGACTGGGTCAAGCAACAAGATTCCCGCTGCCAAGCAACTGAAATCTTTCGGGTTCACGGTAAGCACGGATTCAGAAAATGATGCTGTTGAACCGCAGTCTACTGGGCCCGACGAGCAATCATCATTAGGGCAGACAATGAATGACTTGCTTGGCAAATTCCAGAAATTTGCTGACATTTCGGCTCAAGATCTCCGTCTTGTGAATTGGCATTATGCCAACTTGGAGTACGCCAATGGAGCTAATCTCCAAAGCCTCTCCCTACGAGATTGGGACCAAGATGATGGAAATGAGTTTAGAGGTGAGCATGCAATGATTGTTGGAGGATATACGCAAGTTCCTCGCGGCTTGGCTATGGCACCTTCGCAGCTGGAAATAAAGTACAATACACCTGTAAAGAAGATATCATACCAAGAAGATGGCGACATGCAAGTAAAGGTTGAATGTGAAAGCGGTGAAATTATTGCAGCTGATGCAGCTGTTTGTTCTGTTCCACTGGGGGTGTTGAAGCAAAAGTCCATAAAATTCTCCCCCCCGCTACCTGACTGGAAGAATGAAGCAATTGACCGACTTGGCTTTGGTTTACTCAACAAAGTTGTTCTTGTGTATGGGGAAGCTTTTTGGGATCCCGAAAAGGATATGGTAGGTTTACTCCGTAAGCCAATTGGCGAAGACGATACAGATCAAGCCAACTACGAAAAGAATCGAGGACGTTTCTATTTGTTTTGGAACTGCAGTCCTGCTGCGGGAAGACCTGTCCTGCTGGCTCTGATGGCTGGCGAAGCTGCACACCACGCGGAAGATGAGAGCGACGAGGATCTCGTAAAGGACGCAACTGACCAATTGGCAAAGATGTACTCGGGCCGCAAGATACCAAAGCCAAAGGAGAGCATTGTCACTAGATGGAGTAAAGATCCGTATTGTGGCGGCAGTTATTCTTACGTTAGTCCACAAGCTTCTGGTGAAGATTATGATCTGATCGGGAAATCAGTAGCGGAGAGACTTTACTTTTGTGGCGAGGCTAGTTGTCGAACACATCCAGCAACTGTCCATGGTGCTTACCTAAGTGGGCTACGCTCTGCAGGAGAAGTTCTTGAGCAGTTCTACGGCGATATTAAATTACCGACACGTCTCATCCCTGAGCGCCCACAATACGGCGGATTGTCGACCAGTGCCAAGAAAAGAAAAGCTCATGGAGTAACGCATGCCATGAAGGCAAGGGACTTGGAAGATTCCCGGCTGAGCCTTCATGAGGAAGAGATGGAGGCAGCACTAGCGAATTCTCTGGGATCTCTTCCTACCAAGCCAACTGGAAGGCCAATCGGAAACCCGTTCTTGATTTTCCAGAAATCAGCGTGGGATCGATGCAAGGCAGAGTGTGAAGAAGAGCGGAAAAAAGACCCGAGGAGAAGTGATGTCAAAGTTGGTCGAAATGAGATTCGTGCTGCTCTTGGACAGATGTGGCGAAAGCTGCCGGATGAGGAGAAGCAGCCTTACTTGGAACAAGCTGAGCACGCAAAGTATACGAATCGTGCCAATGCACATAATTTTAAAAGCAGGTTGGATGAATATGAAAGAGGGGCAGACGAGTTTAGAAAGCGCTATGAGTTGGAGAATCCATCACGGCCCTCGGAGGAAGAAGTCCGCGAAGCGCACTTGGCGGAAAGGGAACAGGAGCAAGCGAAGAGAATGAAGCGGGAAAGGAAGACGAGTGTTGACGCCAACAACGACGATGACTCCGAGCTGGTAAGGTTGTGTCACTGACTTGTCTAACTTGCAGGATCCTGATTTTGAAATCTAGATTGGCCAGACCGGGAAGGCCAAGTACCGAGTCTGCTTGTAACAATAAGTGTGTAGTAGGAAAATATGGATTTCGCTGGTATAAATTAATTACCGAGATCAATCTCGTGCGTCGGGTTTCTTATTTGCGGTTGTTCCTGATTTTCTCCCCAGATAGATTGTGTGCACAAGACCTCCTATCCCGGTGCGACTCTCGTAGTGCTTGATGATTGACAGGATATGGTATCTATGCTGGGCAAAAGAACTAGAGCTCCGGTGGAGGTATTGCGGCCCGAACATATCCAGTCGATGACTGAACGAGATAGCTCAAATGGGAGTAGTCAAGCCGCCAAACGAACAGCCTTTGACGGAGATCTCATCCATCAGATGTACAAAATATCTGTGACCGAGGCATTAGACGCAAAGACGAAAGGACTTTATGAAAACTACAACGCTCTCGTTCAGCAGTTCACGATTAAGCCTACGTCGATTGATCCACCTACATCAGCGCAGCTGAAGAGTCAAATAAATGCTCTAAATTACGTAGTCAGTCGGTTGGACTCAAGCTGCGGAGATCTTGTCGAGAGCTTGGTGCGAATGGAGTGGAGTGGACGTGATGAACCATTCATCGAAGCATACACACGCTTCCTGGCGAACCTTGTCAGTGCACATTCAAAATACTTGCCGCTTGTTCTCAATATGATTGTTGGGCATTTTGGAATGATCCCTTTGTCTACGGGTAGGCTTCCTGGCCATGAAGCCGTAACGCGAGCTACCATTCATGACCGAGCACATGCCGCCTTGCAGCGAGTCATTGCTGTTGTGCCGACATTCCAGCGAATCCTCACCGATATCATCGCACGCAAAATGCCGCATAAAAGCGAACGAAAAGCCTACCAAGTGACTTATATGTCCAATGTTTTGCGTGTCTTAAAGTACGTTCCACGTGCCACGAGTGAAATATTTCACACATTGATTGACCGAGTCATTCAAATTGACTTGGAAATACAAATCGAGCTTGATGACTTGGAAGAGGAGGAAGGAGATCTATTGGCGGCTGAAATTGATGGTCCTATCGAAAACGACTTTATCGCTGATGCCCAAAAGAACTTGAACGAAGAGGAGAAAGTTGGGGAGGAAAAGGACATTGAAGAAGACGTTTCTGACGATGGATCAGCAGCGGCTGGTAATGTGCAGTCGATCAAAGAACTAGTAGACAAGCTTGATTGCGTTTTGCAATTACTCTTTGAGTTTCTGGAGAAGGAATTCGCAAAGGAAACGGATGAGGTTGACGGTCTTTTTCAAATACTCCTGCTATGCTTCGACAGTACGGTTCTACCCACCTTCCGCTCACGGTATACGCAATTCCTTTTATTTTGGAGTGCACAGCGCTCCGCCTCTTTCACGGACGCCTTCTTGGGTGCTGTGATGGGCCGTTGTTTGGATCATAAATGGCCGCAAATCATCCGCGAATCCGCAACTTCCTACGTGGCGTCCTTTGTTGCACGTGCGAAGACACTCTCTCCAGACTCTGTAGGTACGGTAATGACGGTACTGTGCAGCTGGCTTTCCAAATATCTGGATGATCGGGGTCATGAGTGCTCGTCGCCAGACACCAATAGATTCCGCCATTTCTACGTGATCTTTCAGGCCACATTGTATATATTTTGCTTTCGATGGAAGGATCTACAGACGGAGGACGATGGTGATGGCGCAGCACGTGTATGGTTGCCTGGGCTCGAAGTCATTTCCCGAGCTGTTTTCTCAAAATTCAATCCGCTAATGGTCTGCTCGCCAATCATTGTCAACCAATTTGCGAGATGTGCTAACCGATTGGGCTTTTTGTATTGCTTTTCACTCATACAAGCCAATAAGCGGACGACCGTGCGTGTTGGTGGAGCATTTCCGACGTCAAAACAGGGGCATGTTGAGAGCTACTTTCCCTTTGACCCCTACCGACTTCCGCGATCATGTTCTTACATAGAACCACTGTATGCGGAATGGCAGGCAATGGAGTCCGACTCGGATGAGTCAGGGTCTGGGTCCGAGTCAGAGTCAGAATCGATGTATTCTGGCTCCGAGACGATGGCGTAGCATTTTGTGTTATTTATTCAGGATCCGGCATTAAGCTTTCCACATCACGGGTTTCGCCGCATGACATCAGGTGATTCCGAAGCTTATATCGCTCCACGAGAGGACACAGCCCATCCCTGACACCAAAGAGATCGGGAAATGGTATGTAGCGAGCATGAGTGTGTTAATAGCAGAACTCTCCAACTAGGGAAACGTCTGGCGGAAAGGCGCACTATAACCAGCAGCCACCGTTGTACGCCAAGGACCTGGTGACGAATGCGTCGATGGTTGCGGA
>JAABUZ0100007294.1_pt1 | contig 13394 bp, 13 predicted proteins | sample 5562091 | NCBI WGS metagenome assembly JAABUZ01 (sample SAMN12813069, study PRJNA571459) | rock metagenome | isolation source: Antarctica rocks | place: Antarctica: Victoria Land, Linnaeus Terrace sud | collected 2015-12-21 | reverse complement strand
ATCGCTCCCAGGCCCACCAGCGTGAGCGGCAGGGCCCCGACCACTGGCGCCATCCCGTCATGGCGGGCGTGCGCCCATGCGCCCCCCAGGCTCAACAAGGCGAGCAGGACGGTGAGGACGCCAATGGCGGGTTGGGGCCACGCGCCGCTCATGCGCCGCGGCAGGGGGCGGCGCACGGTCAGACCTCCGCGGGAGGACGCGCCGCGCCGGGGACCCGCGCGCTGGCGAACCGTCCCGGCGCGTGACCAATACGGTGTCGGCGAGCAAAGTGATCCATGGACCACGTATAGGGCGCCCTCGCCGCGGAGACAAGGGCCTATTCGGGCCAGGCCAATGGGAATGTGCTAGAGCATCAGCTGATGGGCGACCGCGACGGAGACCGTCGCGGTGCTGAGGCCGCTGGCGTGCTGGATACCGCCCAGCAACGTGGTGACCTGCACGTCGGTCGCGAACGGCGCCGTGCCCGCCTGGGTTTGCACGGTGGCGTCGACGCGCAGCGATCCCCATGGTTGCGCGGCGCTGTAGACGTAGGTGACCTTCTCGGGGAAGCCAAGGCCGAGGGTGAGCGTGGTCCGGCCGATCAGCGAGCCGGCCGGGACGATCACCGTATAGTCGAGTTCGCGTACCGCGCTGGGGTCGGTGTACAGCGTAGAGACGACGTCGGCCACGGCGCCGTTGACCACGATCACCGGATCGGAGCGGCAACCGACGGCGGCTGCGGCGTGCCCAGCGGGGAGCGCCGCGAGGGCGACCGCGCCGAGCCCCAGGACGAGACATAGGCGCGCGTGGAGGGAGCGAAGGGCGTGGCCCCGACGCGAGCGGGGCGCGTGAGCGGAGGACGGGCAAACCAGAGACATAGTGACCACCTTTGTGCGACAACGGGCTGTGTCGATCAACGCGTGGGCTGGACGCGCCACGCACAAGGGTCACTATACGCCCGGACCGCGCGGGGACGCACCCCCCGAATGGGGAAAAAAGGACCGGTCGATTAGAGGAGGCCCAAACGGGGAACCCCACCTGTCACAGCCGTCGTCCCGATCAGGTATACTTATTAAAGGCGACGTTAGCGTCCGCTTACGGGTCTTTTCCCCACACCACGCATCCCCTTACGCCCAAGCCGTGTGCTGTCGCGTGTGGCCGTGGCACAACACAAAGGAGGGCAGGCTTTTGACGACGGAGCGCGTCACGTCGTGGCGGCACAACCTGCGCGCCTACGCGCGCATCACCGGGCTGCTGCGCCCGCACCTGCGCCTATCGATCCTCTGCATCGTCTGCCTGCTGCTCTCGACGGCCTTCTCCTTCGTCGTACCATTCGCGCTGCAACAGATCGTAGACAACATCGCCGTGCGGCACGGCCGGACGCGCGACCTCGTCATCGCCGCGCTGGTTATTTTGGCTGCCAGCGCGCTACGCGGGCTCTTCGCCTACGGGCAGGGCTACCTCTCGCAGTCGGTGTCGCAACTCGTGGCCTACGACCTGCGCACCATGGTCTACGACCACTTGCAGAGCCTCGACTTCTCGTTCCTCGATCGCTCGGAGACAGGCGACCTGATGTCGCGCCTGACGGTCGACATCGAGGCGGTGCGCAACTTCATCGTACTCGGGCTACTCCGCGCGGTCCTGGCCGTCGCGACCTTCGTGCCCATCGCACTGATCCTGTTGTGGTTCGACCCGCCGCTGGCCCTGGTCACGCTGACCTGCGTGCCCGTGCTGGCCGTCTTGGCCTGGCGGGTCTCCATCCGGTTGCGCCGCATGTGGCTCGACGTGCAGGATCAAACCGGCGCGCTGGGCACGGTGATGCAGGAGAGCCTGGCTGGGGTGCGCGTGGTCAAAGCATTCGCGCGCGAGGAGTACGAGACCGCGAAGTTCGACCGCCAGAACCAGGAGGTGCGCACGCTCAGCCTCGACGCCATGCGCCTCTCGGCCTGGAACCAGCCCCTGATGGTGCTCGTGCTCAACGTCGTCACGGCGCTCGTCGTCTGGATCGGCGCCGCCACGGTCGTCGACCGTTCCCTCAGCGTCGGCACGCTCACGAGCGTTGTCTTCTTCGTGCTCCTGTTGGGCACGCCGGTGCGCACCTTCGGCTTCATGGTGACCTGGTTCACGCGCGGGCTCTCCGGCGGGACGCGCCTCTTTGAGGTGCTGGACATGCCGCCGGCCATCGCCGACGCCCCGGCCGCGCGCCCGCTGCGCGATGTGCGTGGGCAGGTGCGCTTCGAAGACGTCTCCTTCTCCTACGAAGGTGGCGCGGAGGTGCTGCACGACATCGCCATCGACGCGCGGCCCGGACAGGTCGTCGCCCTGCTCGGCGCGACGGGGAGCGGCAAGAGCACCATCCTGCAACTGCTGCCGCGCTTCTACGACGCGACGTCGGGCCGCGTGACCGTCGACGGCCGCGACGTGCGCGACGTGACGCTGGCCTCGCTGCGACGCAACATCGGGCTGGTGCTGCAAGATGTCTTCCTGTTCAACGCCACGTTGCGCGACAACATCGCCTACGGCGTCGCGGGCGCGACCGATGCGCAGGTCTTCGCCGCGGCCAAGGCGGCGCGCTTGCACGATTTCGCGCTCACCCTGCCCGACGGCTACGACACCTGGGTCGGCGAGCGCGGCGTCACCCTCTCGGGCGGACAGAAGCAGCGCGTGGCCATCGCGCGCACGCTGCTGCTCGACCCGCGCATCCTGGTGCTCGACGACGCCACATCGGCCGTCGATATGGAGACCGAGTACCTCATCCAGCAGGCCCTCGACGTGGTGATGCGCGGGCGCACCACCTTCGTGGTGGCCTCGCGCCTGCGCACGATCAAGAACGCCGACCAGATCTTGATGCTGGAGGACGGCCGCATCATCGAGCGTGGCACGCACGCCGAGCTACTGGCGCGCCACGGCGCCTACGCGCGGCTGTACGACTTGCAACTGCGCGAGCAGGAAGAATATGAGGCGCGCACGCTCTCGACGCGCCGCGTCGAGCAGGGGGCGGCGCGATGAGCCATTCCCCCTCACCCCCGGCCCCTCTCCCTCAAGGGGAGAGGGGAGACGACTCCAACACGGATGCGCGGCGGCAACACGCGCCCTCCCCCTCTCCCGCGGTCAGGGAGAGGGGGGCGGGGGGTGAGGGCGCTCCCGGACGCAGCGAGTCGTACGTCGCCTATCGCCGCCGCAGCGCCGTGCGCGAGAGCGACTTGGCCGGGCTGGACGAGGACGAGTCGGCCTCGTTTTCCTGGAGCCTGATCAAGCGCTTCGGTCCCTACATCGCCCCGTATAGGGGCGCGGCCATCGCCAGCGCCGTGCTGATGGTGGTGTCTACGCTGGCCAACCTGGCCACGCCCCTGCTCATCGGTCAAGTGATCCACCTCGTGCAGTCCGGGCGCCTACACGGCGTGAGCGGCCTCACGGGCATCGGGCTGCTGCTGCTCTTTGTCAACGTCGTGGCCTGGCAGGCGCAGTACTGGCAGGTCTGGACCATGTCGTGGGCCGGTCAGCAAATGCTCTACAAGCTCTCGTCGGACATGTTCGCGCACCTGCAGCGGCTCTCGCTCAGCTTCTACGACCGCACCGAGATCGGCCGCGTCATGTCGCGCCTGCAAAGCGACATTGCCGTGCTGGAGAACATGCTGAGCTCCGGCCTGCTCTCTATCTTGGGCTCGCTGATCGCCCTCGTCGGCATCGTCGGCGTCCTGCTGTGGCTGAACGTCGGGCTGGCCCTGCTCTCCTTCACCGTCCTGCCGGTCATGTTCATCATCGCCCTCTTCTGGCAGCGCTACGCCCAACGCTCCTTCCGGCGCACGCGCGCCGCCATCTCGCTGGTCAACTCAACCTTGCAGGAGAACATCTCGGGCATGCGCGTGATCCAGGGCCTGGCGCGCGAGGGGCGCAACAGCGAAGAGTTCGACGACCTCAACCGCTACAACCGCGATACCAACGTGGAGTCGGGGCGCATCGCCGCCCTGATCCTGCCGCTGGTCGAGGTTGTCGCCGCCGTGGCCACGGCGCTCGTCATCATTTATGGTGGCAGCCTGGTCATACAGGGAAAACTCCAAATATGGGTGCTCGTTTCCTTCATCCTCTACATCAACCGTTTCTTCGACCCGATCCGCGACCTCAGCCAACAGTACACGCAGTTGCAGCGCGGCGGCGTCGCGTCCGAGCGCATCTTCCAGATCCTGGGCGTGCCGGTCACGATCAAAGATAAATCGGGCGCGCGCGCGCTGCCGCCGATCGAGGGCACGGTCGCGTTCAGCCACGTCGACTTCGGCTATACGCCCGACCACCCGGTGCTGCGCGACCTGAACCTGCGCATCGAGGCCGGCCAGACCGTGGCGATCGTAGGGCCGACCGGGGCCGGCAAGAGCACCATCTCCGCGCTGCTGGCGCGCTTCTACGACGTCAGCGGCGGGGCCGTGCTGATCGACGGGATCGACGTGCGCGACGTCACACAGCAGTCGTTGCGCAGCCAGATCGGCATTGTGCTGCAGGATCCCTTCCTGTTCACGGGCACGGTGCGCGAGAATATCCGCTACGGACGCCTCGATGCGAGCGACGCCGACGTGGAGCGCGCCGCGCGCGTGGTCGGGGCGCACGACCTCATCACCCGCCTGCCGCGGGGATACGACACGCCTATTCGCGAGCGCGGTAACAACCTGAGCATCGGCCAGCGCCAGCTGATCTCGTTCGCGCGCGCCCTGCTGGCCGACCCGCGCATCCTGATCCTGGACGAGGCCACGGCCAACATCGACACCGTCACCGAGTCGATCGTGCAGGAGGGCTTGCGGCAACTGCTGCGCGGGCGCACCGCTGTGGTGATCGCCCACCGCCTCTCCACGATCAAGAACGCCGACCGCATCGTGGTGCTGCAGGCGGGGCGCATCGTGGAGCAGGGCACGCACGTCGCGCTGCTGCGGCGCGGCGGCGCCTACGCCAACCTCTACGCCATGGGCTTCCAGCACCTGGCGAGTTGAGTCGGCGACCAGGGGTGTGCCCCACGACGGTGAGACGCGGCCTGACCTTAAAAGGTCATGGCCGCGTACGGACCTTAAAAGGTCTCCTCTCGCTGTTTGAAACGGAGTGCCACCAGTCGTGCGATGAGGTCGTATGGAATGGGCTGGCCGAGTGGGAATCTCACCGTGCCCTTGGCCGCTCTGTAGGGCGCGAGTTCCTGCGCGAAAGCGTCATCCACGGCTGGGAGCGGGTAGAGACCGATGTGGCGCTTCCACGCCGCGAAGGACACCAGGTCGCGGCCGTTGAGCGTGATGGTCGGCATCCCATAGCTGATAGTCTCGCCGGCAGCGGGCACGGCGTTCCGGATCGTCCGGCGCACCTGCTCCAGTATGAGCTGAGCATCCGCGGGGCAGGAACTGATGTACGCGTCGATGGTTGTGCATGGTCTCGTCACTGTCCGTCTCCTTTCTGCTGGCGCCTCCGCGGCGCCTCTCACTAGAGACGTCGGGGCCAGCGGCCCCTTCCGGACATCCCCGCTGTGAACTTTTGTTAGCGCGCAGACGTCTCGGGGTAGCCTGGCCGCGCGGGCGTCTCGCCCGTCCCCGTACCCACTGGGAGCGCGGACGTCTCGTCCGCCCCGGTGTGCGCGCCCGGATGAGCGCCGGACGGGCGGCGACGCGCCGACCCTGCGGGGATGGCTGGCCCACGCCCGTGGGCGCCGAGGCGGACGAGACGTCCACGCCCCCAGTAGCGGTCACCCCGAGACTTCTGCGCGCTAACGAACTTTTCGACCGTCATCCTCTCCAGATTCATCGAGAGCCTGCCCCCCGACGGCGCTCGCTGGGACTGGGGCGCGGCGGACGCGGTATCCAGTATGACCCCCCTCCAGTTCGCGGGCGCACGCATGGCACGCAGGAGCGCGCATGCCGCAAGAACGCCGTCATAGCCTGTCGTCCTGCGCTCCGGCGCCGGACGTCGCGGTGAGCCGCGTGGCCGCCGCCCTGCGGCGGCCCGTTTCCGCCAGCAGCCAGCCGGTCAGGGCGCAGATGACCAGGCCGGTCAGCGCGTGCAGCGCCCCGAGGACGGGGACCTGCTGTCCGGTGTCGCCCAGTACCGGCTCCACGGGAAGGGACAGCACCGCCAACGTCACGGCCAGCCGCAGCGTCCGGAGATGGGTCCGGGCCGGCCGGCTGGTCAGCACTGCGGCCAGAATGAGCCAGGCCAGCGCGCCGGTGACTATGCCCAGGACCATGTGCGCTCCATAGGCGTTGTCCGTTGGCGTCTTGTCCATGGTGAACGCGCCGAAGCCGGCCAGCGCGAACTGCACGGCGATCAGCGCCAGGGTCAGTGCCGCCAGGGCGAACAGCATCGCATCGCGGCGGCCCCAGGCCTCGCCCTGAGCCCGCTCACCGGCTGGCGCCGGATGAGAAGATGTCCTCACCATCGTCTCCTCCCCGTGCGCCTGACGCGCCTCGACGGCGCGTGCCTCGTTCATCGCGGGGTTGTCCATCCGAGCCTTCATGGTGTCTCCGTTCATGGTGTCTCCTTGTCACATCGACCGTGTTTTGCGTGTCATACTGATAGTGACACCGCACAACGCAAGGATGTGACAGATGGACGAGAGCGCGTGGCTGGCGGATCGCTTCGAGGAGCACCGGACCCATCTGCGGGCGGTGGCCTACCGGATGTTGGGCTCGCTCACCGAAGCCGACGATGCCGTGCAGGACGCCTGGCTGCGCCTGAGCCGCTCAGGGGCGGACGAGGTCGAGAACCTCGGCGGCTGGTTGACGACAATCGTCGCCCGCGTGTGCCTGAACATGCTGCGTGCACGCAACGTTCGCCGCGAGGAATCCCTGGAGGCGCACCTTCCCGACCCCGTCATCAGCCCAGACAGAGAGCTCCAACCGGAGGAGGCGGCGTTGCTGGCCGACTCGGTCGGCCTCGCTCTCCTCGTCGTGCTCGACACCCTGGCCCCCGCCGAGCGGTTGGCGTTCGTGCTGCACGACATGTTCGAGCTGCCTTTCGAGGAGATCGCCCCCATGATTGGCCGATCCTCTGCGGCGGCGCGGCAGCTCGCCAGCAGGGCACGTCGCCGCGTGAAAGGCGCCGAGATACCGGCTCCGGACCCCGATCTCTCTCTCCAACGCGAGGTGGTCGACGCCTTCTTCGCGGCGGCGCGTGGGGGCGATTTCGACGCCCTCGTGGCCCTGCTCGATCCCGATATCGTGCTGCGCGCCGACTTTGGCGCCCGGCGCCCCGCGGCCTCCAGGGCGATTCATGGCGCGGCGGCCGTGGCCCGGCTGGCCCTCCTGGGCGCGAGCCCGGCGGCCAAGCTGCATCCCGCGCTGGTGAACGGAGCAGCCGGCGTGGTCGTCACGGTGCGTGGACGGCCCATGAACGTGCTGGGGTTCACCGTCGCCGCGGGCAAGATCGTCGCGATCGACGTCATCGCCGACCCCGCACGCGTTCGCAGGATCGCAGCGGCTGTCCTCCCCGACGCGTAGCCGCCGGGCCAGCCGGGAGGTCAACGCGCGCCACGGCGTCAGAGAGGAACGCTCGTCCATCCGTGTCTCCTTCAGAGAAATGCTAGCACAGACGCCGCGGCGGCCAGAGCAGCAGTGAGGCGGAGGGACGCGCTCTCGCGGCCGCGCACCGGCCGGCGCTCCTGACGGCGGCGCCGGACTCACGGGTCGTCGGTGAGGCGGGCGGCGCGGGCGTGGAGGTAGCGCTGTTGCGGGAGGTTGGTGGCGCGCCGGGCTGCCGCCTGGTAGGCGTCGCGCGCCGCCCCGCGCTGGCCGGCCATCTCCAGCAAGTGCGCGCGGACGGCCTGGAGCCGGTGGTCTTCGGCGATCCGTTCGTCGGTCTGGAGCGCGTCGAGGAGGGCGAGTCCCGCCGGCGCGCCGCGGGCCATGGCAACTGCGACGGCGTGGTTCAGCGCCACCACGGGGTTGTCGGAGATCCGCAGCAGCAACTCATACAGCCCCATGATCTGTGGCCAGTCGGTCGCCTCGGCGCTGGGCGCTTCGTCGTGGATCGCCGCGATCGCCGCCTGGAGCTGGTACGGGCCGGGCGCTCCCTTGGGCAGCGCACCGGTAATGAGGGCCACGCCCTCAGTGATGTAGGCGGCGTTCCACAGGCTGCGATCCTGCTCGGCCATCGGGATGAGCGCGCCATCCGGCCCGGCCCGCGCTGGCCGGCGCGCGTCGGTGAGCAGCATGAGCGCCAGCAGCCCCGCCACCTCGCTATCGTCGGGCAGCAGGCGGTGGAGCAGGCGGGCCAGCCGGATCGCCTCGGCGGCCAGCTCCGTGCGATACAGGCGCGGCCCCGACGTGCTGACGTAGCCCTCGGTGAAGATCAGGTAGAGCACATGGAGCACCGCGCCAAGCCGTTGCGCACGCTCCGCGTCCGGGGGCAGGCGGAAAGGCAGACCGCTGTCCTTGATGCGCTGCTTCGCCCGGCTGATGCGGCGGGTCATGGTCTCTTCAGGCACGAGAAACGCACGGGCGGCCTCGGCGGTGGTGAGACCGCCGACCGACCGCAAGGTCAGCGCGATCTGCGAGGCCGGCGACAGCGAGGGGTGGCAACACATGAACAGCAGGATGAGGGTGTCATCAGACTCCGCGGCCGTCCGGTCGGCGGCGGACGCCAACCAATGGTCGGGCGGTGTCCACTGGGCGACGGTGTCCTCACGGCGTTGACGCGCTTGCTCGCGGCGCAGCAGGTCTGTCAGTCGGCGTGCGGCGACCGTGATCAGCCAGGCGCGCGGATTGTCGGGGAGGCCGTCCCGCGGCCACTGCAGGGCCGCCGCGATCAGGGCCTCTTGTACGGCGTCCTCGGCGGTGTCGAAATGCCCGTACCGCCGGACGACCGCGCCGAGGACCTGCGGCGTCAGGCGGCGCAGCAGGTCCTCGATCTCGCTGTCAAGCACGGTCAGAGCTCCAGCTCGGCTCGGGACTCGGCGATCGGCCGTACGTCCGCCACGGCCGCCTGCGCGACGGCGACCGGAGCGGGGCAGCTCCCCAGCCGGGCGGCGATCGCGGTCGCCCGATCGAAGCTCTCACACTCCACGATCCAGTAGCCGGCGAGGACCTCGTAGGTCTCGGCGTACGGCCCGTCCGTCACGACCGGGACACCGTTTTGCAGTTGGATGCGCCTGGTGTGGACCGGGGCGGTCAGGCCGCGCGTTTCCACGAGTTCGCCGGACTCGACCAGGTCCTGGTTGAACGCCTCCATGAACGCGCCCATCGCCGCGACGTCCTCCGCAGACCAGGCCGGCTTGTCGGTGGCCTGCCCCGCCAGGGTGTCGTAGTCCTGCTGCGAAGCGTAGGTCAAGATCATGTACTTCATGCTGTCTCCTCTCTGCTCTGCGGGCGCCTCCGCGGCGCCTCTCATTAGAGACGTCGGGGCCAGCGGCCCCTTCCGGACATCCACCCGCCACAGCATCGCGACGTGTGATTGTGGCCCGCCGCCCGCGCTCAGGACGCACGTCAGCGCCGCCCGTGGGACGGCTCACCCTTCAAGGTCCGGTCCCCGCCATGACCTTTTAAGGTCAGGCCCACGACGCCCACCAGCACAATCACCGGGCGCCTACGCGGTAGGTTGAAGCGACGCGCCGCAGTTGCCGCAGTAGCGGCCCGCAGGCACGGTCTGGCGGCACTCGGCGCAGACCACTTGCCCTGGCGCGGCCTGTGGCGGCGGAGGCGACTGTAGTGCCGCGCCGCAGGTCGAGCAGAAGCGGGCGTCCTCGTGGTTGAGGACCCCACACCGCTGGCAGTAGGCGCCGTGCGCCGCCGTCGCATCCGTCGGCGTCGCGCCCATCCGCGCACAATAGTCGTCGATGGCCGTCCAGATATCCTGGTAGAGCGCGTAGGTCCGCGCGCCCCGCAGCAGTGGAAAGATGAGCAACGGGGGGAAGAAGATCGCGCCGATCAGCAGGCCGCCGAGTTCGGGGTCGGCCATATTGAGCCAGTTCGATTGGCCGATGCTCGCAGTGAGGCCGTCGGGCGTGCGTACGAGGCTGACGCCCATCGCGTTGCGGATGCCGCGCCACCCGCTGTGCCGCGCCTGGCCGATTTGGACCAGGACCTGGTCGCCCTGGCCTGCCCGCTGAGCCACGGTGTGGTAGCCCTGGTTGAATGTAGCGACGAGATAGTCCGCCAAGCCCTCCGGCAGAACGTTCCCGCGATAGGTGCGCTGTTCCATAGCCGCTCCTCCGATGCCATAATCCCAAACGCCTGCACCCATTCTGCCACAATTGGCCTCATCATGGATGCGCGTCGCTTGCTCAAAGGCTCGAAGGGCGCTCTCCACGATTGTACTGGTGGGTCGGTCATGGGCTTGCGCGTGACAGCGCATGGCAGCGGCATGGCAGGGCGCGCGTGCGATGAGCCCACAGCGCACGCGCGCCCCGCGTCATGGACGAACAGCCCGCAGCCCACGGGAAACCCGTCCACAAAATATACGCTTCTGGTTACGTGTTGGATCACTCCACACATCAAGTGTACGACTATACAAAAACGGACGGTGACGGGTAACAGTGGGCGCTGGCACACCGATTGCTTGCATATAGCCCTGTAGAGGCCAACGACTATGCCCCTAAGCGCCTACTATTCAGAAGAGCAGCGGACGATGGAGGAAAGGCTTTATGGCGATCCGTGGGGCGCTTCTGGATGTCGACGGCACGCTGGTGTTGAGCAACGATGGGCAGGCCCAAGCGTGGGTCGAGGCCTTCGCGGCCTATGGCTACGACGCGCCTTACGATAAGGTGCGCCCGATGGTCGGTATGGGCGGCGACAAAATCATACCGTACGTCGCGCCAGGCCTGAATGATAAGGCGCCCTTGCGCACTACGACGAGTCGCCGCTGGCGGGGAAGCGGTAGGAGGTTATGATGCCGGATATCCGCGTGGGCACCTGTAACTGGGCCGACTTTACTGAGTGGTACCCCAAAGGGGTCAAGGCCAACGAGCGCATCCGCTACTACGCGCAACACTTCCCGGTGGTCGAAATCGACAGCACATTCTACCACCTGATGCCGCGCCGCAACTTCGAGGGCTGGGCCGCGAAGACGCCGGACGATTTCGTTTTCGACGTCAAAGCCTATCGCGGCCTGACCCGCCATGGCGCGGCCTACGAACCCGGCGCGATCCACACCGACGCCGACCCCGCGTACGACCCCGCCGAGGACGACTTCACGGCTTTCGCGGGGCAACTCGCGCCGTTGCGCGACGCCGGGAAGCTGCGCGCCATCCAGTTCCAGTTCCCGCCGTGGTTCAAGCGCGGCGCGGCCAACCTGGCGCACATCGAAACGTGCCGCGAGTACCTGCCCGACGACCTGCTCGCCGTCGAGTTCCGTCACCGCAGCTGGCTGGAGCCCGAGGTGTCCGACGACACGTTCGCCTTCCTGCGTGAGCGCGACATCGTCTACACCATCGTCGACGAGCCGCAGATCGGCAGCGCCTCCGTCCCACCGCTCGTGGCCGTGACCAACCCCGCCCTATCCATACTGCGCTTCCACGGCCGCAACACCCAGACGTGGTACCTCAAGGGCGCGCAGTCGAGCCGCGAGCGCTTCAACTACCTGTACAGCCAGGACGAGCTAGCCGAGTGGACGCCCAAGATCGAGGAGGTCGCCGGCCAGGTCGAAGAAGTGCATGTGCTGATGAACAACAACTTCGGCAGCTACGCCATCGACAACGCGCGCGATGTGCAGCGGCTGCTGGGGCAGACAATCGGCGACGATTAATCTGCATCCTATAGGGGTGGCCCCACGCAGGCCTGAGTTTCGATATTGCGGTCATCGCGCCCCAAGCCGCTACGCGCCCTCGTTTTGGTTAATCCGCGATCTACATGCGCAATTGCTGACAGGTGTGCGCGGGCAAAACCAGAAACTGGGCGAGTTCCGTAACAAGCAAAACTACATCGGCAAGACGGGGCAGTCGATCCATAACGCGCGTTTTGTCCCGCCGCCTGTCCATGAAGTACAGCCCGCCATGTTCGATCTGGAGCGATTCATAGCAGCGAAACAGAACATACCATTCCTCATCAAGTTAGCCCTCATACACTATCAATTCGAGACTATCCATCCGTTTGAGGATGGCAATGGACGAGTCGGACGCCTCCTCATCACGCTCCTTCTCTGCGAACGGGCGTATCTCCCTGTACCGCTCCTTTACCTTAGCGCCTACTTCGAGCGTTACAGGGATCAATACGTTGATAGGCTGCTCGGGGTAAGCCAGCGTGGGGACTGGGACGAATGGGTGGGGTTTTTCTTGCGTGGCGTCGCCGTGCAATCGCGCGACGCGATACGACGATCCCAGCGCTTATTCTCTTTGCAGCAGGCGTATCGCGACATGTTACACGAGGCGCATGGGACAGCGCCGCAATTCAAGCTCGCGGATGAGCTTTTCGCGAGTCCGGTGGTGACGGTGGCTCGCGCTAGGCAGATGCTGGGGTTGACGTCGCGCGGAACGCAGTTAACCATCGACAAATTGAAAAGGATTGGTATCCTGCAAGAAATTACAGGCCGCTCTCGCAACCGGATGTACGCCGCTATGCAAATCATTGATGTAATCGAGAGCGATCATGACGACGATAACACCGAAGCTGGGCGTTAGACGTTAAGGAAAGATTCATAGACGCTTCTACGACCCCTCTTATTCCAAGCGCCGCCACGCCGGGTCGTTGTCCCCCGCCGCCAAGGGTTGCTTCTCAAAGACGCGAGCCACCTCGTGCTGGTCCAACTGGTTCACCAGGCGGATCGTGCGCGTCGTCTTGCCGTTTTGCTCCTCCACGTTGTCGGCCACGAACGCCATGTTGTCGAACGGACCGGGCTGCCCGATCGCGGCGACGTCGAGGTTCAACTCCTCCTCGCCGATCAAATCGCCGACCGGCACGTCCAGGAAGCTGAGATGGTTCAGATCCGCGTTTATGTTTTTGCCCAAATTCATGCGTTACTCCCTACTTCGTCACAAACGCCGCACTCGTGCGCGCGCTACGTTGCCTATCGAGGCCCAATCCCGTCACGCCATAGGCTATCTACACGATGAGGATATGTAGCAATTCTCGTGCTTGACATTCCTTCAATCAATACATCTTGATGTATGCGGCGCCACATCGGCTACAGCACTAGCTCGTAGAGCCCAAGTGCTTCAGCCTTGGGATATAAGAGCTTCATCCGCTTTAGCCGCTTTAGCGCGGTGCGTCTGTGGTAGTTTAGCGCGGTGCGTCTGTGGTAGACTGAAAGGGTCGTGGGTTGCGTGCGATGAACACGAGCGCGGCACAATGTCCAAGTATCCTGGAGTCATCCAGGTAGTTCGGGTGGACACCCCGCGGGAGTGGCTAAAGATTTGGGCATGATAAAATAGGGCATGACAACATGTCCGAATTGCCAGAGTACCGACCGTCAAGTAAAGAACGGGCCGACGGCGTCAGGAAACCAACGGTATTGGTGCCGTG
>JAABUZ0100007293.1_pt1 | contig 13396 bp, 18 predicted proteins | sample 5562091 | NCBI WGS metagenome assembly JAABUZ01 (sample SAMN12813069, study PRJNA571459) | rock metagenome | isolation source: Antarctica rocks | place: Antarctica: Victoria Land, Linnaeus Terrace sud | collected 2015-12-21 | reverse complement strand
TTGCGGACTTGAGCTGGATCGTGACCTCAACGCAGCCATCAACCTGGCCGGGTGGGCGCACCCGGTGGTCGCCGGCAGTGCGCTGGAGACCCAAAACGCCTGTCCGAGTGGCGGTCAGACTGCGCCTGGCGCAGCTCGCCACGTTGACGCAGGAACCGAGCAGCAGCGTGCATCAGGCTCGGAGCCCACCGGCACGATCGGTGGTCGTCGGTCAGTCTCATTTGTCCCTGATCGATGAACGGTCACAGCCCGCGCAAGGCCCTGTGACGCTGCGCCGCCCGCACCGAAGCCGCCTGACCCGCGGCCGGCTACGCCCCATCTGAGGCAGGGAGCAGCGCGGCGATCATGGCTGCCGCGACAAACCGCGCATAGCGGTCCAGCGACCAACTCCGGCGGAGCGCGAGCAGCTCGTACAGCTCGGGCGAGCTGTAGGTCCAGAGCACGTCCCTCGCCTGCTCCAATCCGATGCCGTGGCGCAAGTCGCCGCGCTCGTGCAGGCGGCGCGCGTTCTCCTCCATCCGGACCAGTCGAGCGCGGTCCACCTCCTCCAGCAGCGCCGCCATCTCGGCATCTGCGGCAGCCGCCGTCCGGATCAGGAGGAGCACGGGCGCCACGGCGGGAGCCACCTCGGCCGTGAACCGTCCCCAGTTGAGGATCACCTGTCGCGCGTCGGTTGCCAGCGACTGCATCTCATCGGAGCGCTCCCAGGCTGGTATCGGACCGGAGCCGGCGAGGCCCCGGGTCCAGATCGCGCGGACGAGGCCCGGCTTGCCGCCGAAGGCCTTGTAGATCGTCTCGACAGATACGTCCGCTGCCGCTGCGATCGCCGCAATGGTGGTCGGCCCGTAGCCATCGGCAAGGAATAGGCGCCCGGCCGCTTCGAGGACCGCCTCTCGACTGCGGAGCGCCTGCCGCTGCCGGCGGCTCGCGTCGTAGCGACGCCCGGTCTTGACATCCAAGTAGAGAGCCGGAATGCCTGACCCTGAATCAGCTGGCAGAAGCCTTGCAGAAGGCGGCCGGCCGGGCCGGGCGGCCACGGCACGTGCCGCGGCCAATGCTTCGGGTGATGGCGATCGGGATGAAGTCTTTCCGGCCGGAGATGGCCCGGCTCGCCCAGATGGCGCTCATGATGGACACTGCCGACATGACAGTGGCCGCCGGCCCCATCCAGGCGACCGACATTCAGCCTCCGGCGCGAAGCCTCGCCGAGCTGCTAGCGAGCCACGTCACAATACTCTCCGGGGAGAGTCGGCTCAAGCCCACCCGATAGATGCAGACCGTGGCCGAGGTGTTCGACCTTGCCCCAGCCGGCCGCCCGGGGCGGCTTCAAGGTGTCCTGCTGGACCGAGTCGGCCACCCGCGACCGACTACTTTCGGCGGCACTGACGCGCTGGTGTGCGCGGGCACCCCGCGAGTCGTACGCACCGTTCAGTGAACGCCCGGGGAGCGAGTCCCCGAATTTGTCCCGCCCGAACCGCATCACCGCCGAAGCGACCGACGATCGCGCGCTCCTCGGCGGAGTCAGGCTTCGGCTGGAAAGTTGGCTCACTGCCTGGTCCTGGCGAGAAGCAGCCGCACCCACGCGTCGGCCAGCCAGCGCTCGAAACGGTCGCCACTCCAGCGGCGCTCGTGTACCAGCAGGAGGAAGAACTCTGGCGAGTTCATCGCCCACACCACGTCCGCGGCCTCCCTCGTCGACACTCCATCCCGGAGACCGCCCGAGTCATCCAAATCTTCGGCGAATGCGAGCATGTTCCGGGCCCGTCGCTCGGCGATGTCCACCCAGAGCGCCTGCAGCTCCATGTCGGTTGCTGCCGCGTCCCGGAGCACGCGGTATACGGGAGCCAGGCGCTCCATGATCCTGCGGATGGCTCCGGCGTAGATCTCGACCTTCCGCTGAGGGTCGGGCTCGCCCTTGAGCGCAACCACATAGCTGCGCATGTCGGCCGGAACGGCCTCGTCAGTCCCGGAGATCGCGGACTCCACCAGCTGCCGGAAAAGAACTGGCTTGGCGCCCACCGCGGCGTAGACGGTGTCCAGTGCCACATCAGCCTCGGCGGCGATGGCTGCCATAGTCGTCGCGACGTAGCCCCGCTCCAGGAAGAGGCGGCGGGCGGCGGCCAGGATCGCCGTCCGGGTCTCGCTAGCCGCTGCTGTCCGGCGGCTGCTGTAGTACCGGCGCCGTCCCTCCGGCTTGACTTCTTGACTCATTGCGCTTAGTCTATGAATATCAAACCGAAGTGATATCGGACGATCCGAGATACACTACGGCGAACCCGCAAGTAAAGGAGCAGCAAGATGCCAGTGGAGCAGAACAAGGCGAGCGTGCGGCGCGTTTTCGAGGAGGCCTTCATGCGTGGCAACCTGGCCGTTCTCGATGAGACGGTGTCCGACGAAGTCAAGGACCGGCAGCATCCCGACGAGCCGAGCTTTCGAGCCCACTTAAAGGCGGTTATCACGGCCACGAGAGAGGCGTTCCCCGACCTGCGATGGGAGATCAACCAACTGATCGGGGAGGGAGAGTGGGTGGCGCTCCATTCGTTCATGATCGGCACCCACAACGGCAACCTGGGGCCACCGCTCAGCCCTCGGACCATCCCGCCCACTGGGCGGTCGGTCCGCGTAGCGCACATGCACATGATCCGATCCCCCGAGGGCCAGAATGGCGATCTATGGCACATCATGGACGCGCTTGGCATGCTCTCGCAGTTGGGGATACTCCCTGGGGCGCTGGGCCGGCCGGGTCTTCCCCAGTAACGGGCCTACGGTACGGGGTACGCTGACCTGATTGGAGATCGACGGCCTCGACCACGTGGCGCTCACGGTGGCGGACGTGGAAGCGACCTGCGCCTTCTACGAGCGGGTGCTGGGCATGCGCGTGGTTCGGGCCGCGGGTGGCCGCACGGCGCTCCACTTCGGCGCTCAGAAGATCAATCTTCATCAGGCGGGGCGCGAGTTCGAGCCCAAGGCCCGGCAGCCCGTGCCGGGTGCCGGCGACCTCTGCTTTCTGACCGCTACGCCGATCGCCGCGGTCCTCGCCCACCTGCGCGATCAGACCGTCGAGGTTGAGTTAGGACCGGTGCAGCGCGACGGAGCGACTGGGCAACTCACATCGGTGTACTTCAGGGACCCAGACGGCAACCTGCTCGAGGTCGCCAACTCTGCTGCATAAGAAGGAAAAGTCGTGGGTAGGCGGTGCCAGGCAGGTGGTGAGCCGTCGCGACGTTCAGGTTGAAGGCGGCGGCCCTGGCTCTGGCGCTTGTTTGCCGAAAGGTTGGCCTGCCTCTAATGTGGGTCGACCTACGGCGGCGTAGGTATGGAGCGGCCCGGTGTCTTCACCACCAGGCAGGTAGTCGTGCCGTGGGCCAGCAGCTTGCCGCTCCGCTCGGCGATCAGGCGGCCCTCGGCCGTGACGATCTTGCCGCCGCGATGCACCACGATTCCTTCGCAGCGCACGGGCCCGGTGTTGAGTGTGATCGGCCGAACGAAGTTGACCTTCACCTCGAGCGTGGTGTACAGCTCGCCGGCGGCCAGGGTCGTGTGCACCGCGCAGCCCATGGCGGATCGAGGATGGTCATGGCGAAGCCGCCATGAACGGAGCCGATCGGGTTGTAGAGGTGCTCGCCGGGCTCGCCGACAAAGGTCACCTTCCCCTTCTCGGCCGTCCCGCCGCCTTGGAATCCCATCGTCTCGGTGATCGGCGGGCTGGGCAGCCGGCCGTCGACCATTGCCTGCATGAACTCGAGGTATTTGAGTCACTCGAACGGCTCAGAGAAAACGTCCCGGACGACCTATACCGGCTGGTGCTCGAAGCTTCCGCCGCATCACCACTTGAAGACCTCGACATCTGACATGCGCGCTCTGAACGACGCCCCGGCCGACGCTGCTCTGGAGGCGGCCGGGCTGGTCAAGAGGTATCCCAAGTCCTCAGTCAACGCGGTCGACGATGTCTCGTTCGCAGTAGCCTCCGGAGAGATCTTCGGCCTACTCGGCCCCAACGGCGCCGGCAAGACAACCACTATCGGCATCCTCACCACCCGAGTGCGTCCAACCGCTGGCAGCGCCCGCGTGGGGGGTGTGGACGTGGTCCGCGATCCCGTCGGCGCCCGTAGCCGGTTCGCCGTCATCCCGCAGCGGAACAACCTCGACCGATCGCTTTCGATCCGCAACAACCTACTGTTCCACGCGGCATACCACGGGGTCCCCGGGCGTGAACGAGACGCCCGCGCCGATGAACTACTGCGGCAGTTCGGACTGTTTGAACGAGCCCGGTCCAAGCCGGACTTCTTCTCTGGCGGCCAGGCGCAGCGGGTCATGATTGCCCGCGCCCTCATGCACTCGCCGCAGGTGTTGTTCCTCGACGAGCCGACCACAGGTCTCGATCCGGCTGCGCGCCTGTTCGTGTGGGACAGACTGCGCGACCTTCGCGACAAGGGAGTGACGCTGCTGCTCACCACCCATGACATGGAGGAGGCGGCAGCGCTCGCTGATCGGGTGGGCATCATGGACAAGGGCAGGTTGCTCGCGCTGGACACGCCGACCGCGCTCACCCGCTCACTCCCGGGCCGGTCGACCCTGGAGCTGACGAGTGCGGACGCAGCCCGCGGCGGGCGGGAGGCGGTGCTGGCGGAGCTGGCCGGACTACCGGGTGTGGAGAAGGTCGATGAACTGTCAGCTGGGCCGCCGGCTGGGCGTCCGGGCGGGCAGCCTTCCGCCGGCGGCGGAGGGCACCTGCGGGTCCGGCTCTATCTAACGGTCGATGCGCCCAGCCTGGTCGCCCCCGCGGCAGCGGCTCTCGCTCAGCATCAGCTCACTCTGGCCGATGTCAAACTTGGCGCGCCGTCTCTGGAGGATGTCTTCATCCACCTGACTGGGAGGACACTGCGATGACCGTTGAGGCCGTGACCACGCTACGCCCCGTCCCGCGGCGCTCGTCCAGCGGCCGGGCCTTCCTGGCTGTGCTGAAGCGCGACCTGTTCGTGACGGGCAACGAACTGCCCGCCTTCCTGGCCCAGGTGATCCTGCAGCCGCTGTTCCTGCTGCTTGTCTTCGGCAAGATCCTCGGCAGCCTGGGCTATACGCGCCCGGGCTACGCGAACCTGCTCTTTCCCGGACTCCTGGCCATGACAGCGGTGATCACCGGGATGCAGACGCTTGCATTTCCCTTGGTCGCCGAATTCGGCTGGACCAAGGAGATCGAGGATCGGCTCCTCGCGCCCATGCCGACTGCGCTGGTGGCGGTCGAAAAGGTGGTCTTCGCCGCTCTGCGAGCCCTCCTGGCAACCGCGCTCATGATCCCCATCGGGATGGTGGTGCTGGGCTCGATCCCATGGCGCTGGGACGCATTGGGACTCTTCATCGCGGTTGCCATCCTGGGCTCGCTGGTCGGAGCCGCGATGGGATTGGTCCTGGGCACGTTGGTCCCGGTCAACCGCATCACCGTTCTCTTCTCTGTCGTCTTCACTCCCCTGCTGTTCACGGGCTCCAGCCAGTACCCGTGGCCATCCTTGCAGGCGGTGCGCTGGTTTCAGGTGATCTCGGCTGCCAATCCCCTGACCTATGTCAGCGAGGGGCTGCGAGGCGCGATGATCCCGGCGGTCCCGCACATCGCGCCCTGGGTCTGCATTGCCGTGCTCCTCGGTTCTTTTGCCGTGCTCATGGCGATCGGAGTCCGCGCCTTCGACCGTCGCGCCGTGGACTGATTCCGGGTTGGGTCGCGCAGGCGCGGCGCTCGAATGGGAGAGTGAAAGTGGGTGACCGGCCGAGCCGGTCAGCCACGAGTTGCGCAGTCGCTGTTGAGCCCCGGGCACCGGCGGGTGTCGAACCCGCCTGGGCTGGGCACTAACATCCGGATCATGGCGAGCGCGCAGACCGGCCCGGCGATGGGGGCTGGGCAGGGCGACCTGATCAGCGTCCGCGGCTTGAGTCACGCCTATGCCAGCTCGGGGGGCAGTCTCTCCGTGCTGAGAGAGCTCCGGCTCCAGGTCAAGGCGGGAATGTACATCGCACTCACCGGCGAGTCCGGACAAGGCAAGAGCACTCTGTTGGCATTGCTCGGTGGCCTGCAGCCCGCGCAGTGCGGCGAACTGGTGGTTGCCGGGCACGATCTGCGGCGCCTTTCTTCCGGCGGAATGGCGCGCTTCCGCAGCCGCACGATCGGCTTCGTCTTCCAGCATCACGGTCTGGTCGAGAGCCTGACGGCGGTGGAGAACGTTGCCCTGGCCGCCCAGTTGAACGGACTCCCGCGGCGCGACGCTGTTGCCCGTGCACGAGATCTGCTGGGGGCGATCGGTTTGCTGGACAGGGAAGGCCATCTACCCGGCCGGCTGAGCGGGGGAGAGCGTCAACGGGTGGCTGTGGCCCGGGCGATGGTGAACCGCCCGGCGCTCATACTTGCCGATGAGCCGACCGGCAACCTGGACGAGCGAAACGCTCAGCGCGTGATGGAGCTGATCGAGATGCTCCGCCAGCAGTACGGCGCCACGCTCTTGGCGGTGACGCACGACAGCTCGCTGGCCTCTCGGGCGGACACGATGCTGCGCCTGCGAGAGGGAGGGCTCGAGGCGGCATGAGCTGGCCGGCGGCACTGAGGCTGGCCGCAAGCAGCCTGCTCAGGCGTCCCGCCCGAAGTGGCTTGACAGTTCTGGGCGTGGTGGTGGGCAGCGCTCTGCTGGTTGCCCTCGGCAGTATCGCTTCGGTGGCGGAGAGCCGCGCCGTCGAGCACTTTGGGAAAGGCTTGCCGGTCGGCGCCATCAAGGTCGCGCCGGAGGCGCCAGCGCCGTGGCAGCTCCAGACCGACGAGTTCCAGCCCGCAGGCGACAAGAACCTCGATGAGGCTGCGGTCCGTCAAATCCGCGGCCTGGCGAACGTGCGCGCGGTGGTGCCCATCCAGGCGGCGCCGGTGCTGGTCGTGCCGGCCTCTGGCGGATCGTTCGGTGCCACGATGGCCGGCACGGACCTGTCCCTCCGGTCTGATTCGCCGGTGTCCGTGCTGGCCGGGAGGCTGCCCGGGGCGTCGTCATTGACCGAAGTCGCCGTGACACAGTCGTACCTCGACCACGCCCATCCCGGCCAAGCGCCCGGAGCCGCTGTGGGAGAGGCCATCCAGGTCGCCGAGCCGCGTGTCGAGCGCGGTGACTCCGACCTTCCGTTCCGGCCCCGCTGGTTTCGAGCCACGGTGGTCGGAGTCGTATCCCAGGACGTGTCCGGCGCTGATCTCGTGGTGCCGCTGCAGCAGACGCGGCTGGCGCGCGAATGGGAGCTCTCCGGTGCGGCTCCACCACCGGCTTTCGGCGGGGAATTCGAGAGCCGCTCGCCCTACTCGGCCCTGATCGTGATCGCCGACAGTATCGAAGCGATGCACGGGGTGCGTGTCGGAATCGACCAGATCGGCTACGCGACCAGCGCCCCAGAGCACGTGCTGGCCGCCGTGCTGCGCTACCTCCACGTCGTCGACATAGTGCTGGTCGGGATCGGCGCCATCGCGGTTCTTCTGGCTGGCCTGAACATTGCCAACGCCTTGCTGACTGCGGTGAGGGAGCGACGCCGCGAGATCGGAGTCTTGAAGGCGATCGGGGCCAGAGACCGCGACGTGGTGCGCTGGTTTCTGCTTGAAGCGACTCTGGTCGGCTTGTTGGGCGGGGTGGGGGGAACGGCGGCGGGGCTGTTGATGGCGGAGGCACTGGCCCTCAAGGTCAGCGAATACCTGAGCGAGCAGGGCATCCCGATGGAAGGGTTGAGATTGCAGGAGTTGCCGCTGGCGGTGGTCCTGTTCGGTGTGGTCGGGAGCTGGTTGCTGGCCCTGATCGCGGCTGCGTTACCCGCTCTCCGCGCGGCGCGAATGCCGGCCAGCGAAGCTATGGCGGAGCTGTGAAGTCCGTTGCCGCGAGATTCACCGCCGGGCGGTGGTTGACCCTCTCAGCCGCGTTCTTGCTGTGCGCATGCGGGCTGCAGAGCGGCACCGCAGGCCCGCCCTCCCCATCTCCCCACGTCGTGTTCAACGCTCATGTCTACGCCGCCCTGGGCGCCAGCGAGACCGTTGGCCTGGGGGCTGACCAGCCGGAGCACGACGCCTGGCCGCAGGTGTTCTACCGGAACTACCTGCCTCAATCGGCCGTCTTCTACAACTTGGGCTTGCCGGGAGCAACCACGGAGCGAGCACTCAGCGCGGAGCTTCCGGACGCGCTGGCGGTGAGGCCCGACCTGACAACCGTTTGGCTGAACACGAACGATTTGATTCACGGCGTGCCCGTGGACGCGTATGAAGGGCAGCTCGACCAATTGGTGTCTGCCCTCCGCCAGGGCGGCCGAGCCCGCGTGCTGCTTGCCAACACCCCGGTGCTGGACGGCCTGCCGGCCTACCGGGAATGCCTGGGCCCGCAACCGGGCCCGCGCTGCCTGATCCACGATCGGCCGCCCCCCAGCCCGGAAACGATCCGGGCGACCGTAGCCGGATACAACGCGGCGATAGCCCGAGTGGCCGCGCATCGCGGGGCCGCCTTGGTCGATCTGCACTGCGCAGGTGACATGGCCTCCCAACACCCGGATTGGCTGAGCGCCGATGGCTTTCACCCGAGCACTCGCGGCCACACCGCCATAGCCAGCGCGTTCGCCGGTGGTTCCCGCTGCCCCCGCCCGAATGGCGGCTGATCCGGTATCAAGGGGAACGCGCGATCGAGAGGTGTGAGCTTGCACCTGGAGGAGTGGAGAGCGAGCCTTTTCGGACCTTTGGTTAGCTGCCGTTAGGCTTAGGCCGGCGTGAGCGTCGACTTCGTCTGCCACACGGTGCGCTGGCCGGTGCGCAACTACGAGCTCGACAGCAACGGTCACGTCAACAACGCGGTCTATCTGAACTGGGCCGAGCAGATGGCCATGGAGCATGCGGAACTCGCCGGCTACGGGCGCGCCTGTAGCCGGGCGCAGGGCGGCTGGTGGCTCGTGCATCGGAACCTGGTCACCTATCACCGGCCAGCCCGGTTCGGCGATGTGGTCGAGCTGACGGTTCGGGTGATCTATCTGCGGGGCAGCCGAGGCGTCCGGCAGACCGAGATCTGCCGGGCGGCGGATCGGGAAGTGCTGGCAGAGGTCGTGACCGAGTGGGTGTGGGTGCGAGACAGCGATGGCCATCCGGCGCGGGTGCCTCGCGAAATGGAGGAGCTGGCGCGCTCCGCCACCGAAGCCACGCTGGCCCGAGATCCGCACTTTTTGCAGGCTCTGCGCCGAACGCCCGGCCGCTGAGGGACACGGCCGAAAGCCTCGCCGGATCTGCGGTCCCCCTGGACCCCTCTCCGGCCTCGCCTCCTGGGCCCCCTCGGTCGGGTATCGCGAATACGCTCCTTGGATCCAAGGAGCCGGCGGGGCAGGTGAGACCACCTGGGAACCGCGCCTCCCGCCGAGGTGTCCGGCAGGGTCCCTTAGCGGCCGATCAGGTTCAGGAACTCGCCTCTGGTGCGAGGGTCGGAGCGGAAGATGCCCAGCATGCAAGAGGTCACGGTCTGACCGCCCACCTTCTCGACCCCGCGCATCTCCATGCAGAGGTGGCGCGCTTCGACCACGACGGCGACCCCCTTGGCAGCGGTCAGTTCCAGCAGCGCTTCGGCGATCTCGCGTGTCATCCGCTCCTGCAGCTGCAGGCGTCGGGCGAAGACGTCGACCACTCGCGGGATCTTGCTCAGGCCCAGGACTCTCCCCCGCGGCATGTAGGCGACGTGGGCGGCGCCGAAGAAGGGGAGGAGATGATGCTCGCAGAGGCTGTAGAACGGCACGTTCTTGACCAGCACCATCTCGTCGTACTGCTGCTCGAAGAGGGCATCGCCCAATAGGGCCCCCAAATCGGCGCCATAGCCGCCGGTCAGATAGGTCAGCGAGCCGGCGGCCCGCTCCGGGGTTCCCCGCAGGCCCTGGCGGTCCGGGTCCTCGCCAAGCTCCTCGATCAGCCTCCGAAACAGCTCCTGAACCGCCTTCGAGGGATCGCCCGGCTGGTCGTTCACGCCGCCATTCTGCCAAGTAGGCCATCTCCACTTGAGGCAGCGGCCCTGGTGTAGCGCCGTCCTGAAGACAGCGCCTCACGTCCACGAGGTAGGTAAGGCCTGCCAGTCTCTGGGCCGATGTCAGGCCGACAGGCCGGGTTCATCCCGGCCGGTACACGACTTCCCTCTCGAACCACGACCTCGGCTTCAAGACGAGCCTCCATTTCTGTCACCTGGACTGTGCTCGGCCCGAACCGGGTGGGGTTTAGGACGGGGAGGCCTGCCTCCCCTTGCCCGCTCAGCCGTGGTGAAAGCGAGGCTGGTCGGTGGCCGCCCATGGCTGGTGGAGGCGGCGCGCCAGCGCGCCGCGTCGGGGCTCGAAGATCAGGACGGCAAGGAACAGCAGCGTGCTGAGGCAGACGATCAGGCTGCCGCTGGAGACGTTGAGGTGGTAGGCGATGATCAGCCCGGCCAGGCCGCTGAAAGCGCCTGTGCCGGCGCTGAAGAGCAGCATGCGCGGGACCCGTACGGTGAGCAGGCGAGCGGTGGCCGCCGGTGTGATGAGGAAGGCCACGACCAGGATGTTGCCGATGGCGCGGAGTGAGACGACGACAGTCGCCGCCAGGAGCAGCAGAAGCAGCAGGTCCAGCAGCAGCCCGTTGAGCCCCATCGCCTCGGCCAGGCCGGGATCGAACGCACGCAGAACGAAGCGACGGTGGAAGATAAGCAGGATGATCGCCGCAGCAGCTGACAGCCCGAGGGTCAACCAGACGTCCTCCGGGCTGACGAGCAGCACGTTGCCGAAGAGGAAGTCCTCCAGTGCTGTCGCGTAGCTGCGCACCGTCGAGATCAGCACCACGCCGAGCGCAAAGGATCCCGTCAGCACCACACCGATGGCCGCGTCCTCCTGGATGCGACGGTCGCGCGTGATGAGCCCGATCGAGACGGCCGCCACCGCTCCGGCGGCCAAGGCGCCGTACAGGATGCCCGCCGCCCCGGTGAGCAGGAAGGCGATCACCACGCCCGGCAGCACCGCGTGCGAGAGCGCATCGGCCATGAAGCCCAGCCGGCGGAAGATCACGTAGCAGCCCAGGGCACCGCCGAGGCCACCGCTGAGCAGCACCTCCAGCAGCGCCCGGCGCTGCACGTCAAGCAGGAAGGGGTCGGTGAGCCAGTCCAGCGTCACCGCGCCTGATCTCCCAGCGCCACGCCACCCCCCGGCAGCACCAGCAGGTGCTCGCCGTAGATTCGCTCCAGCGTGTCGCGCCGGAGCAAAAGGCCGACTGGCACGTCGGCCACCACCGAGCCGTTCACGCCCCAGATTCGGTCGGCGACCCGCGCCGATCCGACCACGTCATGCGTGGCCATCAGCACCGTTCCGCCCTGGCTGCAGAACGCGCGCAGCAAGTGGAGAACGCTGTCCTGACTGGCCGGGTCCACCCCGGAGAGCGGTTCATCCAAGAGCAGCACCCGTGCTTGCGAGAAGAGGGCACGGGCCAGCACCACCCGCTGCTGCTGGCCGCCGCTTAGCTCGCCGATTGAACGCCCGCCCAGCTCGGGAAGGCCGACCTGGGTCAGGGCGGACAGTGCCGCCGCTCGCTCAGACCGGGCCGTCCAGCCGATGCGGCGGAGCGAGGCGGGCCGCCCCATCAAGACGACGTCAAGCACGCTGACGGGGAAGTCCCAGTTCACGTCCTCGCGTTGGGGCACGAAGGCGAGAAGACGCGAGCGTCGCGCTCCCTCCACCCCGGCCACGCAGACCCGGCCGCTGACGGCCACAGTTCCCACCACCGCCTTCAGCAGCGTGCTCTTGCCGGCTCCGTTCAGCCCGACCAGGCAGACGAAGCTGCCGGCCGGCGCGCTGGCGGTGACGCCGCTAAGCGCCACGCGGTTCCCGTAGCGGGCGCTCACGTCGTGGAGGCTCACGGCGGCCGGCTGCCTCAACAGCTCATGAACCCCGCTGCCATGACGGCGCCGTTGTCGCCCAGCGCGCCCTCGAGAGTTCCCTCCGCTGTGCCCGGCTCTCCCAGCGCATCGCCGTACAGCTTGCTGTCAAAGACCCGGGCCCCCGACTCTCGCGAGATCTGGCCGGCCAGGTTGGGGTCAAGCGTCGTCTCGGTGAAGATGGCGCACACGTGCTGCTGCCTGATAGCGGCGACCAGCCGGGCCACGTCGGCGGGCCGCACGGCGGCGATGGAATCGGTCGAGGGAACGATGTCGCCGACCAGCGTGATCCCGTAGCGGGTCAGGAAGTAGTTGAACGCGTCATGGTTGGCGACGAACAGGCGGCGATCCACCGGGATGGGATCGATCTCCGCATGAATCTGGTGATCGGCCGAGTCGAGTCGCTCGCTCAGACCCTCTGTGTTGCGCTGATAGATCTGCCGGCCGCCCGGGTCGAGGCGGGTCAGCTCGTCGCGGACGGCGCCGGCGGCGAGTTTGGCGTTGTCCACGTCGTACCACCAGTGGGGATCCCGGCCCCCCTCGCCGGCGCTGCCGGGGCGGAGGTGCACATGCTGGGCCAGGTCGACCGCGCGCACCTTTGCGCCGGTTGCGGCCACGCCTCTATCCATCCACCCGTCAGCGCCGGCGCCACTCTCGAAGACGACCGCTGAGCGCGCCAGCAGTGTCACCTGTTCGGGCTTCAGCTCGTAATGATGGGGATCGTCCTTGGGACCCAGCAGGGCTGTCAGCTGGACCCGGTCACCGGCGACGGCTCTCACCAGGGCGCTCACCTGCGTCAGGGTGCTCACCACCCGCAACCCGGCCGGGCTGGACTGACTCGGCAGTCCGGAGCCGCAGGCCAGGTTGAGCGGGACCAGCACCCCGACGAGAGCGGCTGAAGGCAACATCTTCACGTGCAGCAGCATAGCAACTATGCAAGTCGTTTGCGCAAGTCCTTTGCTCGTGCTTTATAATGCGCCGCATGCCGCGTCCCAGTCCGGTCAGCGACGCGGTTCGCGGCGTGATCGATGACGGCCAGCGGCACGCCTGGTCGCTGGACGAGCTGCTGGCGTCCGTCCGCGGCCGCGTGCCCGGCGCCGATTACTCCACCGTCTTCCGCGCGGTCGCCAACCTGGAGCGCGCCGGCGACGTAACCCGGGTGGAGGTGGGGGACGGCAAGGCGCGCTACGAGCCGAGCCAGGAGCACCATGAGCACATCCGCTGCAGCGACTGCGGCGAGGTGGCCGAGGTGTCGGGCTGCGCGCTGCTAGCGGCGGAGTCCGAGATCGCCGTGGCGACGGGTTTTCAGGTGGACGGGCACAGCCTGCTCTTCTCCGGCCTCTGTCCCGACTGCCAGCGCAAGAACGACCTCTAGTGTCATGACTCACAATTAGCTTGCATATTGGTCGGACATGTCGGAGAATGTGTTCATGGCCAATCGACCGGCGGCGGCGCTTCCGGTTTCGGAGACACAGCGGGTGGGG
>JAABUZ0100007292.1_pt1 | contig 13400 bp, 13 predicted proteins | sample 5562091 | NCBI WGS metagenome assembly JAABUZ01 (sample SAMN12813069, study PRJNA571459) | rock metagenome | isolation source: Antarctica rocks | place: Antarctica: Victoria Land, Linnaeus Terrace sud | collected 2015-12-21 | reverse complement strand
CGTCTGCGCCCCACAGCGTAGGACTTCCGTTTCACGCTCCTATGTTAAGTAATTTTTATGGCTGTTTATTATCCCAAGCCGCTGGCACGCCTGGTCGGCGAATTTGAAAAGCTGCCCGGCATCGGCCCGAAAAGCGCCCAGCGGCTGGCGTTCCATGTCATGCGCCTGCCGGAAGAAGAAGCCCGCGCTTTGGCCGACGCTCTGGTCACGATCAAAAGCAGCATCAAGTTCTGCAACATTTGCCATAACTACTCGGAAGGCGACATCTGCGACATCTGCGCCGACCCGCGCCGCGACCATGCCAAAATCTGTGTCGTTGCCGAGCCGCGCGATCTGATTGCGATGGAAAAAACCGGCGAGTTCAAGGGCGTGTATCACGTTTTGCAGGGCGTCATCTCGCCGATGGACGGCGTCGGCCCCGACAAGCTGCAGATCCGTGACTTGCAGCAGCGCGTCGCGGACAGCGAACCCAAAGTCGAGGAAATTGTCCTCGCCACAAACCCCACGGTGGAAGGCGACACCACCTCGCTGTATGTCGCCGGCCTGCTGAAGCCCTTCGGCGTCCGCGTCACCCGCATCGCCCATGGAATGCCTGTCGGCGGCGATTTGGACTATGCGGACCAGGCCACTCTCATTCAGGCTTACGAATACCGGCGCGAGTTGTAAGTCCTAGTTAGGCTGCTCGTATTCCAAGCGTCCTAAGTAGATGAGTCCTTCCAAATCTTCCACGCCATCGGGGAGATGGGCTGCGATGACGCGGCCTACTTCCGCGATTGCGTCATCGTCCGCCGCTCCCAGAACCCGCGTCAAATCACCAATGTCAATGCCTCGGCTGGCTCGCATCTTCATCAGGACTAAATAAGGCAGTGAGATAACCGGCAAACCGTCTGGCGCGGACGCTGGATTTGTGACTGCTTCTGCCACCCAGGGCGCGTTTTCTGCCAGCACATCTAATGCCATCTTATTTAGCTCACATTGGCAGACTCCGCCTGCGTGTTCTATATCGGCAGTTAAAATGGCTGCGTTCCTGGCTTCAATGAGAATGTCCAAATCATCGGTCACGCGCTCCGGGGCATATAGCCGGGTGGCGACGCCGCCGATGACGACGAAGGGGATGGCGGTGATGGTGCGGAGGTCAAACACGGGGCGTCTCCAAGTTCTGGCCCAGAGTGTTTCCGGGCCGCTGCCGCTGCCGGGGCGGACACGCTTCTTCGCCATCTGGATGTAAAAACGGCGGCGGGCCGCCGGGTCGTGCAAATCAACTGCCATGTCTTGCCCTGCTTTCAGACGCTGACTTTTTTCAGCTTTGCGTTGACGGCGTCGAGATTGAATGCCGCCGGGTTGAAGTCTTCGCCTACCCATTCCACAAGCTCCGTGTGCTGCTCGTGTTCGGGATCGGTCAGCGCTTCCAAAAAATCCGCATAGCCCCAGGGGCCGCCGCAATCTTCGGGCGGGCAGGCGCGTCGTCCGGTCAGACAGCACGGATATGTCTGACCGGTTTCGGGAGGCAGGATTTTTTCGACAAGCAATGTGTGGACCCAGCCATCGCCGAAGTCGTACTCATAGCGAACTTTGCTTTTTTCTGTCGGGGCAATTTGGAACAGGGAGACACCGCGCTGGTTTTCCATCCAGTCGTCCAAATCGGGATGCGGGTCGCCGTAGGTCGTCATGCCGGCTTGGAATGCATGCAGATGAGAATTATGCCAGCCCATCGTCAGTTGAATAATTTGGTGCAGCTTCGGCAGCGGGGTCGCGGCGGGAGTCAGAACGCGCCGCCAGATAGGCGGGCGGACATCGTCAAGGCTGATCTTGAGTTGATAAATTGGGCCGGGTTCTTTTTTGGAGCCTTTTCACACAGGTACTCCTTGCAGAATGTGTTCCGGGCGGCCTAAAAACTTCGGGCGGGGGCGCGTAATGGTGGCCTGGAACCAGGCCACTTCCACAGCGGCGATCTCGCGCAGGTCGAAGCTCCACTGCCCGATATAATGCCGCTTGGCGGCGTCTACGCCTACGGCCTCAATGCCGAGGCGATGGGCGATGAACAGCGCACGCGGCAGATGATAACGCTGCGTGACGAGTAGGGCGGATGTGACGCCGAAGATGGCGCGGGCGCGGTACAGACTGTCGTAAGTGCGGAAACCCGCGTAGTCGCAGACGATGGCGGACGCCGGGACGCCTTCGGCAATTGCCTGCTCACGCATGGCTTCGGGTTCATTGTAATTGTTCCGGCTGTTGTCGCCGGTCATCAGAAGCTTCTGGACTTTGCCGGCGTTGTAGAGTTCCACGCCCGTTGTCACCCGATCTTCCAAGATTGAACCTGCCGCGCCGAAGACGATGGCGACAGGCCGAGCCGGCGCGTCGGCGGCATTCGCGCAGATGAAGCGGCGCTCCCGCTGAACGTCGCCGTAAATCAAGAGGCCGCCGGCAAGCACGAACGCGGCGAGAGACCGCACAATCAGCCGCACTCGCCGCTGCTTCGGTGTGAGCGGTCGTTTTGGTCGGCGCATAGCTGCTTGTTCCCGCTTGCAGGTGATAAGTCCTGCGTCCCTTGCCAATCCCGTCCTATTTCGGGTAAACTTGTGCTAAGAACTTGTTACTTTCAGAAGGACGGCAACGATATGGCGGATGAGCAAAGATTAGGGGCGCAGAAATCAACGTGGCAGACCAAAGTGGGCCTGGCGGAAATGCTGAAGGGCGGCGTCATCATGGACGTGATTAACCCGGAGCAGGCGATTATCGCGGAAGAAGCGGGCGCGGTGGCGGTGATGGCGCTGGAGCGTGTTCCGGCGGACATCCGGCGCGAGGGCGGCGTGGCCCGCATGTCCGACCCGAAGATGATTAAAGAGATTATGGATGTCGTGACCATCCCCGTAATGGCGAAAGCGCGGATCGGCCACTTTGCCGAAGCGCAGATTTTGCAGGCGCTCGGCGTGGACTTCATTGACGAGTCCGAAGTGCTGACCCCTGCCGACGACATGTTCCACATCAACAAGCATGACTTCAAAGTCCCATTTGTCTGCGGCTGCCGCGATCTCGGCGAGGCACTGCGGCGCATCGGCGAAGGCGCGGCCCTGATCCGCACCAAAGGCGAAGCGGGTTCCGGCAATGTCGTGGAAGCCGTGCGCCATATGCGGACGCTGCTGCGCGACATCCGCCGTATTCAGGCTTTGCCGCTGGAAGAGCTGATGACGGAAGCGAAAAATCTCGGCGCACCCTACGAGCTAGTCCTGGAGGTCCATCGCACCGGCAAGCTGCCCGTGCCGAACTTCAGCGCGGGCGGCATTGCGACCCCGGCCGATGCGGCGCTCATGCGTCAGATCGGTGCGGAAACGGTGTTTGTCGGCTCCGGCATCTTCAAGTCCGGCGATCCCAAGCGCCGCGCGAAAGCGATTGTTGATGCTAATACCCACTACGATAACCCGGAGATTTTGGCGGAAGTTTCCAGCGACATCGGCGAGCCGATGGTCGGCATCAACATCAGCACTTTGCCCAAAGAAGAACTGATGGCAAGCCGCGGCTGGTAGACATTACCGTTTCCTTGTTTCTGCCCATGTTTCAGCAGGCGGCGTCAAAGCCGCCTGCGCTTTGTCCCAAGAAGATACTCCTCCATGTCCTCCCCTCCGCCGTCTCCGGGAAGCGTCGCCCTGTTTATTGACTGGGAAAACTTCAAGTACAGCCTTTACGAAGTCAGCCGGCTGCCAAATATCCCGGCGCTCCTGCAAGCCGTCGAGCAGCGCTACGGCCGGCCCACACTCATGCGTGCATATGCCGACTGGCAGGACTACTACCATCGCCGCTCCTGGGATCAGATGAATCTGTACCAGGCCGGCATTGAGCCGGTTTATGTCCCGGCCCGGCGCAGCCCGTTCGGGCCGGAGCGGATCAAAAACAGCGTCGATGTGCGGATGAGCCTGGACTGCCTCGAAGTCTCATTCACCGATCCCCATGTTCGGACATTCGTTCTGGTCGCCGGGGACGCAGACTTTCTGCATGTTGCCGCCGCCCTGCGCCGCCGGGGCGCACAGGTCGTCATGATCGGCGTCTCCGGCAGCACTTCCAGCCGCCTGGAAGGCGTCGTGAATGAGGTCATATTCTACGATGAGGAAATTGACCGGGCCGAAGCGGTTCCGGTCACGGAGTCTCCGGGCGCGAAAAGCGCAGACCTTCCCCCCGAACCGCCGAAATCACCACTGGTCGTTACCCCGCCGGTTCGCCCAGTCTCACCGGAACCCGCAGTGCCGAAAACGTCTGTCCCAAAAACGCCCGCGCTGAAGACGACACTGCCGGAGACAAAACTGCCGGAGATAAAATTACCGGAGATAAAATTACCGGAAATGAGCTTGCAGGAAGGGCAGGCGATCCTGATGCGCTTGATCCGCGAACAGCGCGAAGCGGAAGGCGGGCGCAACTACCCGCCGCTGCTTTCCTGGCTCCATCTCCAAATGCGTGAACGCGCTCCTCGCTTCTTGTTAGAAAAGCATGGCTTCGATGGGTTCAAGAGCTTGCTGGCAGAGATGCAGACGCAGGAGCTGCTTCTCGTGGAAATGCAGGGCATGGTGAACCGGGTTTGGCTGGCCGAGGATAAAGCGCAGGTCGTCCAGTCGCCGCCGCTGCCGCCGCATGTCGCGCAGGCCCTGGCCGAGCCGGACAATGTTCCTGCCGAGCTGCGCCGCGATTTCGCCGACATCGTACTGACGGCGGACGACATCGAAAACAGTCACCGCGATTACATGGCCAAAGGACTGCTGGCCCGCTTCCTCTATAACAAAGGCCACTGGGACCCGGCCGATCTGCCGCCGCAGGCCGCCCCGCCCCAATCCGAAGCCTGGCGGTATCGCGAGCTGCCCGAAATCCACAAGCTTATTGAAGATGCCCTCGATATGGGCGTTTTGTTCCGCGAAACGTATGTTGACTCCTATAGCGGCAGCGAGATTCAAGCGCTGCAACTGAACGGCGATCATGCCTTCGTCCGCAAGACATTTGCCCAGGAGCAAGCAGGGCATAAGTGAGAGGGGATAACCCACACGCTCCGGCCCGAAGGACCAGCTTCTCTTGTTGTTCTTAATTTTCCTTTCTTTTAGAACCGAAAGGCTGCCAGGCAGCCGGTAATACAGACTAGCAATAGTAGCAAAAAGAGCGCGTCAGCGATTTTCACTGGCGGCTTCCTGCTGCCCGCTTTCGCTCGTTCGCTTTTCGGCGACGCAAACTCCAAAACGATCAAATTGCCGTGCCGCTCGGCTATTCTTCCGACCGGCGCGTTACCCGGTGGCTTCAGGCTGCGCTCCGGGGGATGCCCGGTCTCGGCTCCAAAATAATGCACTAAACACAGCGGCGGCGGTGCGGCGGAGTCTTCAACAAGCGGCTTGGTTTCGTCGAATAACTTCATGTCTGTCATAGCTCTGTCCTCCTATCGAAGCAAAAAAGAAAAAGACGCCTCCCGCCTGGCTGTAAGCCTTTGCGGGGGCGTCTTTTCTTGCAGGAACACGAGCAGAATGCGTGTTAGAAGACGAGACCTCCGTCAAAGGAAGCAGCCAAGTACGAGACTCGGACGGCGGCAAGCGCCAGCCGCCGACCGGAATGGTCGGGCTGGAAACGCTCGGCGTTTATGGTATTGGCATAGGCGGTAATCATTGTCCTCGGCTGCTCCTTTCGGTAAACTGGGTAACGGGGGCAATAATACCCGTGCGTTTTGCGGTTTGTCAAGTGCCTGCGAAAATAATTTGTGTGCTGTTTTTATTCGGTCAGCTTGCTGCTGGTGAACGCCTGAGCATAGATGCCGCTCCGCAGGGCGTCGCTCGCCGCCTGGGCAAGCGTCTCCGGCGTTTGTCCGGGATGGAGCGCGACATCGTTGGGAACAATCGTAATCAAAGGCCGATCCGACAGCAGGACCTGATTGCCGCTGGCTTCGATTTGGTACAGCTCCAGGCCGCCATCAAGCGAGGCGTTGAACTTGTTGACAATTGCCGGGACACGGTCGCCGTCTGGGTCGGCCAGCGTCGGCAGCGTGTGCTTGTTAAACACGATGTCAATCCCGCCGGCAGGGTCCTGATGTGCCATTGCATGGGGCGCTGCCGTGACTTTGCGGATCGAGCCGACCGTCACCGGCACGTTCATTTCGGTCAGCTCGGTGCTGATGGCGGAAACACGGTTCGCGGCTTCCGGGTGGTCCTGCAAAATGCCCAACTCGAACTTCGGGCTGGCGTTCTCGAAATCGCCCAGACGCTGCATGAATGTCAGCATCCCGACGGGATCAAAACCGGCTTTCTGCATGAGTATCGTGCCGCCGTGGTCGGCATCGCGCTCCGCCGACTGGCTGTATTTGGTGTTCATAATGCCGAGCGTGGTATACTGTGCGCCTGCCGCAAGGTTGCCGATGTCCGCAGCCGGGACATGGGCGATGACGGCGGCCAGCAGGCCCGCCAGCATGGCGGACGACATCTTGCTCTGCTCATGGGACAGCTCTTGAATATGATGATGGGCACTGTGGGTCATCTCATGGCCCAGCACGCCCGCCAGCTCATCGTCGGACCGAACGACTTTCATCAGCCCCGAATTGACATACACCTGGCCGCCCGGCAGCGAAAAAGCGTTGATGGACTTGTCTTCAATGATATGAAAATGCCAGGTAAACGGGAACACATGGTCGTTGCCGAAACCTGCCGGGATTTGGGTCGTGTCGGCGACGGCGGCGAGCCGCTGGCCGATCCGGTTCACCCGGTCGTTCTCCGCGCCGTCTTTGACCAGCTTGGCGGACTTTGCGATTTCCGCCGCCGCGTCCTGCCCCTGCTTGATCTCATCAATCATCTGTTTTTTGTCCCGCTCGGAAAGTGCCGGTGCCGGCGAAACAGTATGTACCGGAATGTTTGGGATGTCCGCAAGGGCTGGAATGTCCGCAAGCGCCGCCCGGCCAAGTGTCAGGCTCAGGCCGGCAAAAACCAGTAATTTGATTTGATGTCGTTTCATTTCCAAAGATTGTCCTTCCGAATGTCTCGCCGACAAGCCGAATATGTGTCATAATCCCGATATGTGTCATAATGGCGTTATGGTTCGTTTGCTCGCCGCAACATTGCTGCTGCTCTTTATCCCGATCTTTATCCCGATTCAAGCTCATGCCGCGCAGACACTGGACGCACTGGCGGCCGCGCACAAAGCGCAGCCGGAGTCTCGCGCGGCGGCGCTGGCGCTGGAGGCCTCGGTCGGCGCGGGGCTGCCGCCGGTTATCAATTTGGGCCTGCTGCCGGATTTGCCGGTCAACGCTTCTTCCTTGCCTTACGGACTCGGCACTCTCGTTGTTCCCAAATCGTACCTGCCGACCCTGGCAACTGAGCCGCAGCACGAATGGAAGTTTGCCAAAGTCAGCTACTTATATTTACCCGTTTCCGGGTCAAATTCGCAGAAGTCCGCCCTCTTTTGCGCGGTGCATTATACTTCGGGCAGCGACGCGCCGCTGGCCGGACGGATTGCGGGCCTGCTGGCCCTGGCGCACCAAACTTTGGTTCAAAAGACCAGACGAGAAGCGGCGGGCACGGCCCCGTTTGATGTCTGGCTCTGCGCGGGCGGCCAGTCCGGCGGGGAGCAGTGGCGCAGCAATTTGTACCTTTACAATTTGGAAACGCCGCGATCTTCCATTGAGTGGATCCGCGAGGTGGTCCATGAGTATTCCCATTTGGCCCTGCCCGCCATCGGCGGGTATAACGCGCCGGAATACTGGGCAAACGGCTACTTAGGCGAGCGCCTTATCGTGCGCTGGCTTCAGCACGCGCCGAACGGCCCGGCGGAAGTTGGGGCCGTCTGGGGCGACTTCAGCGGCGCGTCAAACTTTGACCGCCTGCTGATCGCCCCGCCGCTGGCGCTTTACAAGAAAATCGGTCCTAATCCCGCCTGGCTGGCCCGGCGCGATGAACCCGGAATGCGCTACTTGATCGGCCAAGCGCTGACGTTTGACGATAAATACGGCTCGGCCCGCCTCGGTGATGCCTTTCGGCGGCTGCCCCATTTTCAGGAAGCGACCGCCAAAGATTTCGCCGCCGCGCTGTCCGAGTCGCTTTCGGCCTCGGCAACGCTATGAGCCAGATCACCTGCCGGGCCTACGCAAAGATCAATTTAACTTTGGATGTCGGGCCGCGCCGCGTTGACGGCTACCATGATATTCGCTCGGTCATGCAGACAATCGCTCTGCACGACACGCTTTCCGCCGAGTTAATTCCAGGCAGGCCCGGCGTCTCTTTAGAAGTCACCGGCGAGGAAGCAGGCGGCGTACCGGCGGACGAGACTAACTTGGTGCACAAAGCCGCCGTGCGAGGGCAAAAAATCGCGGCGGCACGCCAAGTTCTGCCCGGCAGCCAAAGCGGCCTGCATCTCCGCCTGCACAAGCGCATCCCGTCGCAGGCGGGTCTTGGCGGCGGCAGCAGCGACGCCGCCGCAACGCTTATCGCCGTCAATAGCCTGCTGGGCCTCGCTCTTTCGGAGGCTAGGCTCAGTGAAATCGGCGCGGCGCTCGGCGCGGATGTCGCGTTTTTTTTGACCGGCGGCACGGCGCTTGCCGAGGGGCGAGGCGAGAAAATCACGCCGCTGCCGCCCTTGACGACCGACTGGCCTTTAGTGGTCGTCAAGCCCGCTATCGGGGTTTCAACCGCGGCGGCCTATGCCGCGCTGGATGCCGTCACTGACCGGAAGATGAGCGGCGTGACGCATCGCTGGCTCGGTGGGGAGCAAGTGCCGTCCAATGACTTTGAGGCCGTTATCCTGCCGGTCTATCCCGAAGTCGCGGCGGCTTATGCTTTGCTGTCTCAGACAGCAGAACATTCGAAAAGTTTCAGGCCGGTGCTGTGCGGCAGCGGCGCGGCTTTGTTCCTGCGGGCCTCCTCGCAGGCCGCCGCCGAACATATTGCCGAAGAAGTCAGAGCCGCAGGCGTCGGCAAAGTCTGGGTGACACAAACGATAGGAGCAAAGAGCAACATATGATCGTGGACGTAGTGGTGCTGGCGGGCGGAAAAAATAATGCAGAAATGGCGGCGGCAGCCGGAACCGAAAACCGGGCGCTGACGCCGATTGGAACGCGGACAATGCTGGATTACGTCGTTTCGGCGCTGGTGGAAACGCCGTCGGTGGGGCGGATATTTGTCGTCGGCGATGTTCCCGGCAGTGATCGGTATACGGCAGTCGCGGGACGAGAAACCCTGCTGGACAATCTGATGGCTGGGCTACAAGCAGCGGGAGACCAGGAGCGCGTCTTAATCAGCACATCGGATATTCCCTTTGTGACCGCCGCCTCTTTGGAAGACTTTATCCGCCGGGCGGCGGCGACCGGCGCGGACCTTTGCTGCTCGTATGTGCCGCTGGCGGCCTGCATTCGAAGCTACCCGGAGATGAAGCGAACGGCGATTACGCTGGCCGAAGGCCGCTTTACGCTGGGAAATGTCATGCTGGTCCGCCCGCGTTTTCTGGCGGATCACCAGACGGCAGTCGCCCAAGTTTATGCCGCGCGAAAAAGTCCCATTCAAATGGCCCGCCTGCTTGGGATCGGCCTGCCGATACGTCTGCTGGGAGCGCAGATAGTTTCGCCGCGCTTTCTGACAACCTCCGCGCTGGAAGCCGCCGTCAGCCGCGTTTTGGAGGGGGCGCGGGCTGTCGGCATCTGCTCGGCATATCCCGAAATCGGCACGGACGTGGACAAGCCGGAAGATGTCGCCATTGCCCGGCGGTTACTCGCGGGCGGTTAATCGCCTAAATCCAGCCTCGGAAGATCGTCTTCCGCCTCCGACTGGCCCAGGAAACCAGCAGTCGGACGAGGACGCGGCTTGGGGGTGCGCTGTTTGGATATGCCTCGCCCGTGATCGGCGGCGACATAGCGGCGAACCTGGTTGCCGCCCGCGCCTTTTGCCTGGTACATGGCAATGTCGGCAAAATCGATTAGATCGGTCATGCCGGCCGCATCTTCCGGGCAGGAGGCGATGCCGACAGAAAGGCTAATCGGCAGGCCCGTTTCCAGGCGCATCTCCTGAACGAGGCGGCGAATGCGGTCCGCGACCGCGATGGCCGCCTCTACGGTGGTTCCGGGCATCAGCCAGGCGAACTCATCACCGCCATACCGGGCGACAATGTCGGTATCCCGTGCCTGCGCGGCAAGCAGATGGCCGACCTGCCGCAGGGCTAAATCTCCCATCGCATGGCCCATGCCGTCGTTGACTTCTTTGAAGCCGTCCAGGTCAATCATGGCGACGGCCAGCGTGTCGGTGCGCCGCTTGGCGTGCTCAATCTTGTGGCGCAGGACGAACTCAAAGTGGGCGCGGTTGAACAGGCCCGTCAGAGCGTCACGCTTGGCCGCTTCCAGCACATCTTCAAGCTGCCGGTTTAAGCGCAGCAACGTTTCGCGCACGGAGGTCTGGCTGAGGTCGCCCTGGCGGTAGCCGTGCTGGGCCAGATGGGCAGTGGTGGCGACAAGAAAGCGGCAGTCCGGGTCGTCATTGGCGACGCAGCTTGTTTCGACGCACTCCAGCGTCCCGGCAGGAAAGTCTTCCGACGGCGGCAAGCCTTCCACCAGGCCGCGCAAGAGGCCGCGCAGGTAGTCACAGGCATATCCTGAGCGTCCCGCCCGTTCTCGCACGGAAGCGGCTTCCGCGCTGTTTTCGGCACGAATCCAAACTTCGCCGGTTCGGCCGCGTGCGCTGTCCAGGCGAAGCAGGGCATACCCCGCCGCCGACAAATGGTTCAGCGCCGCTTCCAGTCTCTCGAAGCCGTCCCCGGCCGGAGTCTCCCGCGCGACAAACTCGGCAAGCGCCGCCGCTCCCGCGAAACCGGCCTGGTAAAGAATGTCCGCCATGAACTCCTGGCCGATTTCGCGGGCTATCCGCTCACGCAGCACAAACAAGCTGCTGTCCAGGTCGAACAAAAAGCCGCGTGTTCCCCAAGTCGTCAGAACGCCTGCCTCGGCTGAAACTTCTTCGGCTAAAACTTCTTCCGCTGCTATCTCTGCTGTATCCAAGATCGCTGTTTCATCTAATTCGCTGCTCATCTGTGCGTTCTGTTGCTTTCAGTAGTTGACATGATAGCAACTAGCACAAATCGTGCCAACCGTCCTTACAATTTGCATAAAACTGAAAATAAATCAAACAATTTTTTTGTTACGTCCCGCGTGCCGCCGAATACCGTAAATCTTTCATTACCCGCAGTTGATACACGGTAAATCCGATCAGCAAAGCCCCCATCACCCAGGCCGCTGCCGTCGCGTAGCCGAACTTCAAAAACAAAAATGCGTTGTACCAGATTTCCAGCCCCAGCGTCCGTGTCGCGTCCAGCGGCCCGCCCGCCGTCATCACCAGGATATTGTCGGTCGCTTGAAACGTCCCAATGACCGCGCCGACAAGATTGATTAAAATGAGCGGCTTCAGCGTCGGCAGCGTGACCCGCCAGAACTTGGTCCAGACTCCCGCCCCGTCCAAGTCCGCCGCTTCGTACATTTCGTCCGGGATACTTCGAAGCGCCGCCTGGTAAATCAAGCTGCCCGGCCCCGCGCCCGCCCAGACGCCGGGCAAAATGACCGAAACCAGCGCGATTTTCGGGTTTCCCAGCCAGTTCACCGGGTCGGAATGCAGATGCAGCAGACCCGCGCCTGAACCAATCAAAGAGTTGAACAGGCCCGCTGGAGTGCCATCCTCAAACCATTTCCACATAAACGAAATCGCCAAGCTGGCCGTGACTGCGGGCAGATAATACAGGGTTCGGAAAAAGACTTTGCCGCGCGGTACTTCCGTCAGCCCGACTGCGACTGCAAGCGGCAAAAAGAAGCCCAGCGTCAGGCTGATCAGCGTATACAGCAGCGAGTTCAGCGTGGAAGTCCAGAACGTCTCCGCCGTGAACAGATCAATAAAATTGTCTAAGCCGACATAACTCGCCCCGCCGAGTATATGATAGTCCTGGAACGCCATCACCAGCCCGCGCCCCAGCGGATAATAGCGCCAGACAAGAATAGTCACGACCGCCGGCAGCATGAACAGCCAGATCAGCAGATGAACACTGACTGCCGGCCCTGTCCCCTGAGTAGAATGCAGCTGGCTTTGACGCGCTTGTCTGCGCCGCCCTTGCCAGAGCGCCGCCTGCCAGTACCCGTACACGGCGAGGCCCGCCAGCAGCAGCCCAAAGACTGCCCAGGCCGCTTCGCGGCGGCTGCGCTGCACGCGCGGCGGCACGTAGCCGGTCAGCGTGGCATCTACCGAGGCCGCCGCCCGGTCCAGCAGCCTTTTTGGGTCGGCGTTCGGGTACTGCTCGATCTCGCCTAATGGAACGCCCAGCAGATTATAAATCTGGCTCATGTTCTCGCCATACGGCTCCGGGTGGCCGCTGGCAAAGAGCGTTTTGTTGGTTTGCAGCCAGACTTTCGACTGCGGCGACGTGTAATCGGCGTAGCCGTACTTTTGCAGCGCGACTGGGTTGACCGTGTTGCCAAGACCGGCTTCGACATAGGCTTTCGTGCGGATACGGTCGGCGTTATCGCTTGCCATGAACGCGGCGAACTGCCAGGCGGCGGCCCGGACACGCGGGTCTTTAATCTGCGACGAAATGCCCCACATATAAGCGTTGGCTTCGTTTGCCGTGATCCCCGTCGGGCCTTTAGGCATGGGCGCGATACCGACGACGCTTGGGTTAATCTGAGTGGCGTCGGCTTGGTTGGCAATGATATTGCTCTGGTACTGGAACCACATGGCGACTTTGCCGGTCGCCCGGTCCTGCCCCATTGTGCTGCTGTGGGTGGCAACTCCAATATAGGTCTTGCCGTCCTTCCCCTTCCAGGGGGCGGTCAGCAGCTTGCCGTAGAACTTCAGCGCAGTCACACCCGCAGGCGTGTTGAACGCCGCCTGCCACTGTCCCTGTGGATTCCGGTGGATGACCTCGCCTCCGGCCTGCCAGAGAAAGTTGATCCACCAATACGCCGACGCATCCGAATCGGTTCCGAACTCAAATCCCCAAATGCCCTTCGGCTGATCGGTGAGCGCTTGGGCGTCGGCATAAAACCCGTTCCAGTTGCGCGGCGGCTTGTTTGGGTCCAGCCCTGCCGCCTGGAACATATCCTTGCGGTAGTAAAGCGCCTGCACGGCGGCGAGAAACGGCAGCGAGTAAATATGTCCGTGTCCGGCGTCCCGGAGAATCGGCAGCAAAGTCGGCGGGATATGGGCCAGCACGTCGGGATTACTTTTCAAATAGCCGTCCAGCGGGATCAAAAACCCCTGCTGAATGTAGGAGGCCGACGACCGGAAGTTGACATACACGACATCGGGAGCCGTGCCGCCCGCGAAGGCCAGCAGCAGATTGGACTCCGCGCCCGGCCCGCCGATTTGCAGCCCCTGGGCGCTCTCCAAACGGATACCGGGATGGGTTTTCTCGAACGCATCCACAATCGCCCG
>JAABUZ0100007291.1_pt1 | contig 13401 bp, 12 predicted proteins | sample 5562091 | NCBI WGS metagenome assembly JAABUZ01 (sample SAMN12813069, study PRJNA571459) | rock metagenome | isolation source: Antarctica rocks | place: Antarctica: Victoria Land, Linnaeus Terrace sud | collected 2015-12-21 | reverse complement strand
CCTCGGGCAGACCTTTCAGTCCGTCGCAGACCACGAAGAAGGTGTCCTTGATACCGCGGTTGCGCAGGTCGGTCAGCACGCTCATCCAGAACTTCGCGCCCTCCCCGCCGGTGCCGGCCCACAACCCCAACACGTCCTTCTCCCCGGCCAAGCTGACCCCAATCGCCGCGTAGATGGGCCGGTTGGCGACCTGGCCGTCACGGACCTTGACCACGATCGCGTCGATGAAGATCGCCGCGTAGACCTCCTGCAGGGGGCGGGTGGACCAGGCCTGCATCTCCTCGATCACCTTGTCGGTGATCCGGCTGATGGTCTCCTTGCTGACCGAGGCGCCATAGATCTGGTCGAAATGCGCCGCGATCTCCCCGGTGGTCAACCCACGGGCATACAACGACAAGACGATCTCGTCGACCTCGGTGAGCCGTCGCTGTCGCTTCTTGACAATGACCGGTTCGAAGGTGCCTTCCCGGTCGCGGGGCACCGCCAGCTCGACCTGTCCGCTGGCGTGCGTCAGCACCGTCTTAGCTCTGGTTCCGTTGCGCACGTTGGCCGAATCCCGGGCACCGGGTGCCCGGTTTTTCTCATGACCCAGATGCTCCGTCATCTCCTCGTTCAGCGCCGTCTCCAGCACCGACTTGGTGAACTGCTTGAGAAGCCCGTCGGGCCCGGTCAGGGACAACCCCTGCTCCTTGGCCAAACGGACCAGCTCCCGGGCTGCGATCTCCTCAGCGGACGGCTCGGGCTTCTTCTTCGCGGTCATGTCGTTCAGTGTCGTCATCATCACGGCACCTTCCCCGCTGACACTCATCAGCGCGTCGGGCCGGAAACACCGTTAAATCCACAGTCCCAGTCAACGCGGGTTCTTGACCGCTTCATACCGCCGAACCTAAACTGAGGTCAATCATTATCAACAATATCGAGGATCTCCGGAGCGAAAATTACCGTCATGAGCCCAGACGCCGTTGCCGAGACGACCTTCCCCCACCTCTTCAGTCCCATCCGGATCGGGAAGATGGCGTTGCGCAATCGCGTGATGATGCCGCCGCACGGCTCGGCGATCGGCAATCTCTGGGGCTCCGACGCGGACGCCGAGCGCAACATCGCATACTGGCAGGCACGTGCACGTGCCGGAGTCGCGTGGATCGACGGCGTATCCGGCCATATCGATGGAAGGGCGATCCCCGGTTTCGAACCGACCGGGGTCGGCGGCTTCCTCGAGGGCTACTACCGTCTGCCGTTCTTCGTGGAGCGAGTCCAGCAGTTCAGCGACACCATGCATGCCGCCGGTGCGACCGCGACATCCCAACTGACCATGCAGGGGGGCGTTCCGTTCGCGCCGTCGTCGACGTTGAGTTCGCCGGTGTGGAATGTCGTGCCTCACGTGGTCACCCGCGACGAGATCCGGTGGTTCGTCGACGAGTACGCGTACTCTGCGCGACGGGCTCAGGAAGCGCGCCTCGACGGTGTCGAGCTGCACTTCAACCACGACGACATGATCGAGTGGTTCCTCTCGCCGCTGACGAATCACCGTACGGATGAATACGGCGGCTCTTTCGAGAACCGGACCCGCTTCGCGACGGAGATCCTGCGGGCAGTGCGAGAGGTCGTCGGTTCGACGATGACTGTCGGCGTACGCATGAACCTGCGCCAGGAGCTGCCCGGCGGCTTCGACCTGGACGGCGGCCTCGGGTTGGCGCAGTACTTCGAGTCCACCGGCACGGTCGACTACCTTCACCTCGTCATGGGCTCGCCGTGGGGCAATCCCAGCTACATCCAGCCGCACTTCTACGATCCCGCGCAATGGGCAGACTGCGCCGGTGCCGTTCGTCAGGCAGTGTCGCTTCCGATCGTGCACACCGGGCGGATCAACAGTCCCGAGGCAGCCGAACGCGTGCTGGCTGGTGGAAACGCCGACGTCGTGGGCATGGCCCGTGCCCACATCGCCGACCCCGAGATCTTGGTGAAGGCGCGGGAGGGGCGCACAGAGGATATTCGTCCGTGCGTCGGCGGCAACGAGTGCATCAGTCGCCGGTACGCCGAGGGTCTGCCTTTCGGCTGCGCCGTGAACCCGCATGCGGCGAAGGAGGTCGACGGCCCGTGGCCAGCGGCGGCGAACCCGCGTTCGGTGCTCGTCGTCGGTGGTGGACCAGCCGGCCTGGAGGTTGCCGCGCTGGCGCGCCAGAGCGGCCACGACGTCGAGCTCTGGGAGATGACCGACACGTTGGGTGGGCAGCTGCGCATTGCGTGTGCGGCACCGACGTATGATCAGTTCGCTCGCTACCTAGAATGGCAGACGCGGCGGCTCGCCGACCTCGGCGTTCGGATCGTGCTCAACCGGCGGGCCACGGCCGATTCGGTGCTCGCCAGCGGCGCTGACGTGGTGTGTGTCGCCACCGGGGCAGTTCCGCGATCGGTGATTATCGACGGAATCGACGCGGAGCACGTCGCCGAAGTCCGCGACGTGTTGCGCGGGGACGCACAACTCGGCCATCGCGTGCTGATCGTCGCCCAGGACGATCACATGCCCCCATTGGGCGTCGCGGATCATCTCGCGACGGCCGGTCACGACGTCACGCTCGTCTACCAGACGGCCGGCCCCGCGCCACTTCTCGGCCGTTACATCGTCGGCGGCATCCTCGGCCGGCTGGATGAGCGCGCCGTGCATATGCGGTTCATGGAACAGGTCGTGCGCGTCGAGCCCGGCTCGGTCGTCGTGCGCAACATCTACTCCAAGCGGGAGCAGACCGTCGACGGCGTCGATTCGGTGGTGCTCGCCTGCGGTTCGCAGTCCGACTCCGCGTTGTACGACGAACTGTCGGGCTGCCACCCAAACGTGCACGTGTTGGGCGACGCCTACGCACCGCGTCGGCTCGTCTTCGCCACCCGCCAGGCGTACGCCCTGGCGCGCGAATTGGCTCGCTGAGGCGTTCATATAGGCCGTTCAGCGTTCCGGCTCAGCGATGCGCGGGCGGCAGGTCGCCCGCGCATCGCCCCGCCGTCTCTTCCTCCTCCTTGACGACATCCTCGATGATGTCGATCCCGAGGAAGGCCTCGACGATCTCGGAGTTCTGCAGTGCCTCGGTGGGAACCCCGGAGTAGGCGACGCGCCCCTGCTCGATCACGTAGATGTAGTCGGAGACCGGCATTGCGGCGGTCACATTCTGCTCGACCATGAGGATCGCGACGCCGGTCTGCGCAATGCGACCGACCGTTTCCATGACCGAGTTCACCATGATCGGCGCAAGGCCCATGGACGGCTCGTCCATGACGATCAGCTTCGGCTTAGCCATCATTGCACGGCCGATCGCGAGCATCTGCTGTTCGCCGCCGCTGAGCAGACCACCCGCCACGTTCTTCCGCGTACGCAGGATCGGAAACAGCTCGTAGACATCCTGGAGCGGGCCCGACAGCCGGCGCCGCCCTCCGACGGAATATCCGCCGAGCAGGAGGTTGTCCTCCACCGACAGTGGTCCGATGATCTTGCGCCCCTCGGGCACGAGGACCAGCCCGGCCCGCGCCATCCGGTAGGCCCGCCGGCGGCGGTATTCCCGGCCCAGATACCTGACACTGTCCGCCGTTGATGGGCTTGCTCCGCAGATCGCGCGAACAGTGGAGGACTTTCCCGCGCCGTTCGCACCAAGTACGGAGACCACCTGGTTGGGGAGCACCTTCAAATCGATGCCGCGCACCGCCTCGACGGCGCCGTAGTGGACCCGCAGACCGTTGACCTCGAGAATGGGTGTGCTGTCAGACGGAGGCATTCGCACCGTACCCGATGTAGGCCTCCTGCACCTCTGGCAGTCGCATGACTTCCTGCGGTTCACCGCTGGCGATGCAGTTGCCTAACGACATCACGAAGAGGTGTTCGCAGATGGAGGTGATCATCCGCAGATTGTGCTCGATGAGCAGCACTGTCATCCCGTCGTCGACGAGGCTACGGCTCAGTCTCATGATCTCGGTGCGTTCGTCTTCTCGCATGCCGGCTGTCGGCTCGTCCAGCAGCAGGAGTTGCGGCTTCATCGCGATGGCACGCGCGATCTCGACCCTCCGTTGCATGCCGTAGCTGAGCGTCGACGGCGTGCGCTTTGCGTAGTCCGCAATGCCGACCCGCTCGAGCGCTTGACGGGTGAGCGCAGCCACCTGCGCGTTCTCGCGCCGGGCGGCGCGACGTCCGATCCACCAATCGAGGTTCCGTTTGCGCCCGCCGATGGCGTCGGCTCCGAGCTTTACGTTGTCCTCGACGGTCAGCACGTTCAGCAGCCTGATGTTCTGGAACGTCCGCGAGATGCCGATGCCCGCAACTTTCGTGTCGGGTATGCGGGTGTAGTCCCGACCTTTGAACGTCATCAAGCCACCGGAGATGGGCACTAGGCGGGATATCGCGTTGAGGAAGGTCGTCTTGCCGGAGCCGTTCGGACCGACGATGCCGTAGAGCCGTCCAGGCTCCAGCGCGATGCTGACGTCGAGCACCGCCTTGACGCCTCCGAAGCTCACGGACAGGTTCCGCGTCTCGAGAAGCGGCGGGCGGGACGACGGCGCAATGCTGTTCGTCATGCCGTCACCACCCGTTCGCGCACGCGCCGGTACGCCCTGCGCACAGCCCCAAGGATGCCATCCGGGAAGAACATCATGACGGCAACGAGTACCAAACCGAAGATGAGGCTACGCCACGGACCCACGAAGCGTAGCCACTCCGGGATCCAGGTGACCAGGTAAGCGCCGATGACGGCGCCGAGCCAGGAGTCCCGTCCGCCGATGATCGCCATCGTCAGCCCCAGCGTAATCAGCGTGAAGCCGCCGTTTCCGGGGCTGACCGCGCGGAAGAGCATTGCGCTGAGCGCGCCCGCGAGCCCGCCGAGTGCAGCCGAGATGGCGAACGCGAGATAGCGCTCATGCGTCACGCGTACGCCCATGGAGCGAGCGAGGTTCTCGTCCGCCCGTAGCGCAAGCGACGCCCGCCCCATCCAGCCGCGTTCTAGCTGGCTGACGCCCAGGATGACGACCAGCACGATCACGGCGACCGATCCCGTCGTGATCATCAGCGGAATCGCGTAGAGGCCCAGTGCGCCTCCGGTGAAGTCCCCGCCGTTGATGAGAAGGATCGGGATGACAAGGTCGAAGGCGAGAGTCGCCATGGCGAGGTACAGACCGCGAAGCTTGGCCAGCGGCTTGCCGAAGGCATACCCGAGCGCTCCGCTCGCTGCCACGACGGCGAACAGGATAAGGGAAATCGGCCAGTCGTGCTTGATCGCGATGGCGGACGCGTACGCGCCGAGTGTGTAGAAGCCGATCGAGGCGAGTGACACCACGCCGCACCGCAGGACGACCTGAAAGCTGATCGCGACGATCATGTAGACCAGCGCCCCCTGGATGAGCGTCTCGTTCGCGTTGAAGTAGTCGATCACGCGCGCTCCCACCTTTTTGCTGCGACCAGCCCTGTGGGGCGAATCAGCAGGACGGCGAGAATGACGACGAACGCAATCGCATCTTTGTAGTTGGCCGGGCCGTATGCGACGGTCATCGTCTCGGCGAAGGCGAGCAGGTAACCGCCGAGCGCGGCGCCCATGATGCTGCCGACGCCGCCGATGATGATGATCGCGAAGGCCTTGGTGAGCAACGGATCGCCCATGTTGGAGTCGACGTAGTTCAGGTGAATGGCGAGCAGCACGCCGGCCAAGCCCGCCATCCCCCCGCTGATCGCCATCGTCGTCGAGAACAGCCGGTTCGAGTTGACACCCAGGAGTTCGCAGGTGTCCGGGTCGACCGCGGCCCCACGCATCGCCCGCCCAAAGCGAGACCACTTGACGACAGCGGCGAGCGCGATCGTCAACCCCACCGTCACGACCAGCATGATCAGTTGCATGTTCGTCATGTGGAACGAGTCGCTGAGGTGCAGCGTCTCTGTGGTGAAGACCGATTTGGGAACGAACTTCGACGCGCCCTGAGTCTCGTGCTGGACATACGTGACCGCGACCGCGGCGAGGCCAATGCTCGCGACAAGCATCGACAGTTCGCTCTCCGCCGGCGTGCCGGCCATCTTCCGCAGCCGCCGGAAGACCACATTGTCCGCGACGACGGATGTCGCGGACACGATCAGGACGACGGCCGGCAGGATGATGAGCAGCGAGCCGTGGATATGCGTTCCGAGGTAGTACGCGAAGTAGGCCCCGAGCATAAACTGCGCGCCGTAGGCGAGGTTGAGCAGGTTCAGCACGCTCCAGGAGAGGCTTAGTCCCAGGGCGAACAGTACATAGACCGATCCCAAGGAGAGAGTGTCGACGACAACCTGGATCATGGGTGCTCCTGTGCCTCGCCTATGGCTTGCGGGAGTTCTAGGACTCGGCGGATCGGACTACGCCGTCCTGAATCGTCTGAAGGTAACCCTCCTGCCTGAGATCGTTGCCGTCGAACTTCAGCGGCCCGAGAGCACCGTCATATCCGGCTGCGCTGACCCGCTGCATGGCTTCTTTCAGCTTGCCATGGTCCGTGCTGTTCGCCTTCTGCAGGCCAAGGGCGAGGAGGTACACCGCGTCATATCCTTCTGCCGAGTAGTTCGCGGGCGCGGTGTTAAACATGGCGGTGTATTCCTTCACGAACTGCTGCGTCTTCGGGAAGGGGTTGCGCGGGTCGAAGTCCGTGGCCCACACCACGCCGTTGGCGGCCGACCCTGCGGCGGCGAGGCTGGCTGCGCCGAAGGCTGTCCCACCGAAGATCAGACCCTTGTAGCCGGCGTTCCGGAGCGAGCTGACCACAGGGCTCGCTTCCGGGTTGGTGCCCTCGGTCCCGACCGCGTCAGGGTTCTGGCTGATGATTTTGCTGACGTATGCCGAGTAGTCGGTGGTCCCGTTCTGGAAGCCGAACATGTCCTTGATGGTGATGCCGGCCGTCTTCATCAGCGGCGGAATGGTCTTCTCGGTGAGGTCCTTGGTCGTCGGCACCGTGCTGTCGTACAGGAACGAGACCGTCTTAATACCGCGCGATTTCAGATAGTTGACCATCTTCGGCTGGTAGTAGTCCTGGGGCGAGGTGACTCGGAAGTTGTAATCACCGGCCGAGAGCACGCCGGGCGATCCCGCCTGCGTGAAGATCGTCGGGATCTTGGCGCTCTGCGCGACGGGCGACATCGCGACGGCCTCCTGACTGGAAACGGGTCCGAAGATCGCCGTCACGCCGGTTGAAACCGTCGAGGACATCAGGCTCACGGCTTGAGACTGCTGTGTTTGGGTGTCCTTGTAACTGATCTTGAGCTTGGCCTTACCGAGCATGCCGCTATCGTTGACCTGCTTTTCCGCCAGCTCCATGCCGTTCTGCGTCGCGATGCCGACGTTGCCCACCGGGCCGCTCAGGTCCTGGATCGACACTACGTCGATCGCGCCCGACAAGCCGTTGTCGGAGCTTGAACCACCGGAACTGCCACCGTTCGACGGGCTGCAGCCCGCGACCGCGACCGCGACCGCGACCGCGACGCTCGCGCCGATGAGACGCCAGTGTCCGGATCGCCGGCTGACAGCTATGTCCCTGAATTGGTTCATCTTGTCCATCTTTTCGCTCGAGCTAGACCGAAACGCCCACCCTCATGGACGACGTTGCTCAACTACTAAAATTGTTCCAGCCGGTGCTCCCTCGCGCCGGCCACGTCCGCTCTACAAACTATACGCATGATCGCAATGATGCGTGAAGATGGAATACACGCTAGCAGCCACCTCAAGGGTGCGCAAGAATTTCCAGGCAGACGATTCGATGATGCCGGGCGGCGACGAAGTCCCAAAGTCTGCGGCGGTCCTGACGCTATGCCACTTAGCGTAAGTTGAGTAATCGTGTCGCGCTGCGTGTTTCAGGGTGTGCGGTGTGGCGTGCTCGTCGTTGCCGGGATCCGTGACATGTTACTGGTGCGGCTGGTGGTATGGTGTTCGTCTGGATCAAGCGTCATTGGGAGTGTTGGCGACGACGGTGCCCCGGCACACGGTGGATGACGTCGTTGCGGCATCCGGCGTGGGTGATCGGCGGGGCCGGTCGCCTATGGTGCGGGGGTCTCCCGCAGCGGCGTCGCTGCACCACCACCGAGCCGCAGATCATCCGCGGCCCGCAAGACTTCTTCGAGCCCGGCTCAGCCATCCCTGCCACCCTCTCATCTTCTCAAGAGAGCGATGCAGGACAGGAGATTGAGCGCGGCGTGCCGCCGAGAAAGCGAACTGGGGCTACGTCAGACACCTACCAAAAGTGCGAAACTCCACATTGGGTCTTGACGGCATATCTCTTATCACCAATAGTATGGTTAGCAGCTGCGCGCCGTACGTGTTCCGAGAGGTCTCGGGCCTGGCGACATAGCCGTTGGCTCGGTGCCTGCGAACCGAGGCAGCGCCAACGCTGAACGGTGAACGGTGAACCCGCTGCCACCAGGCCGGTATCGAGCCGGTCCGGTCCATCGCGGAGAAGGGCTGGGCGAATGCTGGAGGATCGAATCTGCCTCGTCACAGGCGCGGGCCAGGGCATGGGACGGCCCGCAGCGATCGAGATGGCTCGTCAGGGCGCGGCGGCGGTCGCCGTCCTGGACGTGAAACGGGATACCGGCGAGGAGACCGCTGACCTCGTCCGCGAGGCCGGGGCCAAGAGCATCTTCCTGGAGTGCGACCTCCGCGAACGTGGCCAGATCTTCGCCGCTGTGGATTCGGTCGTGGACGCGTTCGGTGGCCTCGACGTCCTGCACAACAACGCCGGAGTCCTTGAGCGGGCATTCACCGACGACGTGGACTTCGACACCGTGCCGGAGGAGCTCTGGGATCTCGTAATGGACGTGAACCTCAAAGCCACCTGGCTGATGTCGCGTGCCGCCGCACCACACCTGCGTTGCTCGATCCGCACTCCGGCGATCGTCAACGCGGCCTCGACAGCGGGCTACGTCGCGTACAGCCACGCGGTTTACGGCGTCTCCAAGGCCGCGGTCATCCAGCTGACGAAGACAATGGCCGTCAGCATGGCGCCCGACGTACGGGTGAACTGCTATTGCCCAGGCACGATCGACACGGAGATGAGCACCGGCGTCTCGAGCCGTGGGGGCAGCGATCCGCGAGTCGCCAACATGGTCGCCGAGAATCTGATTCCCCGGCGGGGCACCGTCGAGGAGGTCGCCAAGCTGGTGTGCTTTCTCGCCTCGCCGGACGCGACCTTCATCACCGGCGCGTCCTACCTGATCGACGGCGGGTCCCTGGCGTGGCGGGGACGCCGTGGGTGAGTCCCGCAGTCCGGATCCGGGCTCGTTCGACGGCAAGACGTTGCTCGTCACCGGTGGCGCATCGGGGATGGGTGAGGCAACGGCGCGGATGTTCACGGACCGCGGTGGCCGTGTGGCGGTGCTGGACCTGCGGGCTGCCGCCGCCGAACGCGTCGCCGCCGACCTCCCGGACGCGGTTGCGGTATCGGCAGACGTCAGCGACGAGGCGTCGGTGCAGCAGGCAGTCGCTGCGGTCGACGCTCGGTTTCGGCGCATCGACTGCCTGGTCAATGCGGCCGGGCACCACGTGGCCGGACCGCTGGGTTCCTGGTCGTACGCGGACTGGAACCGGATGATGGCAGTGCACGCTGGCGGCGCGTTCCTGCTGTGCCGGGAGGTCCTGCCGATCATGCGGCGGGCCGGGCGCGGCTCGATCGTCAATATCGCCTCGATCGCGGCGTTCGTAGGCCAGCCGACGAATGCGCCGTACGGCGCCGCGAAGGGTGCGGTGCTGGCCTTCTCGAGGCAGCTGGCCCTGGAGGTTGCGCCACAGGTCCGGGTCAACGTCATCGCGCCGGGGCGCACCCGAACGGCGATGACCGAGCCGCTGATCCTTGCGCGCGGCGACGGTGACCTCGAAAGCGGGCTGGAGATCACCCGAGGCTTGGCCCCGCTCCACCACATCTGCGAGCCGTGGGAGATGGCGGAGGCGATCTGCTTCCTGCTCTCCGACCGCACGCCGTTCATCACCGGTACGTCGCTGGTGGTGGATGGCGGTGAGACCGCGAGTTGACCTTCCCGACCATCGTTGTGCGAGCGACATGAGGAGACCGTGATGAGCGAAGTGAGCGTCGAGGCCCTGCACCGGCGACTGGCGGAACTGGAAGCGAAGGAGGAGATCCGGGCCTTCATCGCCGAGTACTGCGCACGCAACGACGCGATCGCCGACATCGCCGGGCTCGTCGGGATGTTCGCGGCGGATGCCGTCATGCGCAATCCGGCCGGTTCCCACAACGGCCGGGAGGCCATCCATACCTACTACAAGAGCTTCTTCGCCGGCGGAACGAAGTTCGCGCGGCACCACGTGATCAACCAGGTGATCACCGTCGTGGCACCGGGACTGGCCCACCATGACGCTTACTTCATCGCGATGCTCGGTCGAGAAGGCGAGTCGAAGGTAATCTTCGGTCGTTACGCAGATACCTTGGTACAGCGCGACGAACGCTGGTGGTTCCAGGAGAAGATCAACGACATCGTTGCGCCCACAACCGTGCAGGCGGGCTGGGCCGAGGGCTTCGGGACACACGAGCCGCTCACCAGGAGCCGCTGACATGGACTTCGGGATCATCCTGGGCGACATCCCGACGACGGTGTCGGAGCGCGAGCATTTCGACTCGATTCTGCGGCAGGTCGAGGCCGCTCAGCGCGCCGGGATGAACCACATCCTCATGGGCCAGCACTTCATGTTCGAGCGGTCGCGATGGTTCCAGCCGGTGCCGATCATGGCTCGGCTGGCGGGAGAGTTGGACCCGCACGTCCGGCTGGTCACCCAGATCATCATCGCCCCGCTCTACCACCCGGTGCTGCTGGCGGAGGAACTGGCAACGCTCGACGTCGTCACCGGAGGGCGCATCAGCGTCGGCTTGGGAATCGGCTACATCCCGAAGGAGTACGAGGTCTTCGGTGTGCCGTTCAAGCAGCGCGGGTCCCGGCTGGAGGAGACAGTACAGATCCTCAAACAGATGTGGACGCAGGATCGGGTGAACCACGTCGGAAAGCACTTTACTCTGAAGGACATCCCGGTCCATATCCGTCCCCTCCAGATACCGCATCCGCCCATCTGGATCGGCGCCGGGAGCGCCGCGGGCGTTGAGCGCGCGGCGCGCCTCGATGCCAAATGGCCCATTACGCCGCAGGTGCCGCCGGCTGACCTGGCCGGGCAGCTAGCGGGATTCTTCGACGCCCGCGCCCGGGCGGGCATGCCGCGGCGAGGCCGGCAGCCGCTGCGCCGCGAGATCATGCTCGGGCGGGACCGGGAGTCGGCCCTGGCCCGGGCGGTGGAGGTCGCGATGCCGTGGTACCTCAACATGGCTGCCACCGGGCACAACAGGTACGTCGACCCTGAGGGACTGGTGAAGTCCATTCCGAGCGTGCTCTCGACGCACTGGGTTCTCGGCAGCCCCGACGAGTGCGCGACCCAGCTGCGCGAGATCGGCTCCACGGTGCCCGTCGACCCGGTGATCACGCGCGCGAACTGGCCCGGGATGTCGGCCGAGGAGTCCGTTGCCTACATCGATCAGCTGGGCAACGAGTTGGTCCCGCTGCTCGCCGACTTCCAGCCGGTCGACGATCTCTCCGATGGGCCGGTCGCGGCGCGATGAACGATGCGGTGCCGTTCCATTTCGGGTTCGCCTGTGTCGATCTCGACGCGGCCGTCGCGGACCACGGCCGGTTCGGCGCGCGCGCGTGGCTCACATCCGTGTGGCGGCAACGCGCTACTACGACGCCGGTACCGGCGGCGTGATCGAGCCGCGATCCCGCGTGGCCTACGGGCGGCTGACGGACGACATCGCGGTGGAGTTCCTGGAGGTCGACCGCGCCGGTCCTGTCCCGTTGGTGTGGCAGCTCGCTGAGGGCGGCGTGGAAACTGCGCATATCGGTCACTGGGTGACAGAGACCGCCCCCGTGGCTCGGCGCCTACTCGCCGACGGCGGCCGCATCGTCATGGCGCGGGCCACCCCGAGCGGTGTCGGGGCGCTCACCCCCGTCACCGACTGCGAGCTTGATGCAGTGCCGGATTCGCTGGACGCCTGCTACATCCTGACCCGCGCCAGGCAAATCGTGGAGCTAGTTCCCGGTCGAATCTGGTCGGGACGCCTCGTGGACACGTTCGGACCTCAGTCGACCGCCGTTATCCCGCGCCCGCCAGCAGGCCTCACGGAGGTGTGATCCACATGCAATGCCACGTGGCATTTGTAAACACAGACCCATCGTCAAATACGCCACCACGTGTGCGGGCAGCTTGCCACCCGCACACCGGTCACCCACGCCGCACCGGCACCATCCACCGCATCCCGAGGCACCGCCGCCGCCAACACTCCCAACGACGCCTGATCCGGACGAACAACCACACCACCAGCCACACCAGTAACATGGCACGGATCCCGACAACGACGAGCACGCCACGCCGTATACCCTGAAACACGCAGCGCGACAGGACAACTCAACTTGTGCTAAGTGGCATAGCTCCCGCATGGGGCACTTCGTGCTGCACGGCGGGCGCAGCGGCCCGTGGATCTGGCGTGACGTGGCGCGACGGTTGTCGGCAGCAGGTTGTGGGGTCTATCGGGCAGACCGTGACCGGCGTGGGAGCGCGCCCATCTGGCCACTCCGACGATCGGGCCGCAGACCCACATCCAGGACGTGACCGCGGTCATCTCCGCCGACGATCTGAACGATGTCGTGCTGGTGGGACACAGCTACGCCGGCATGCTCGCACAAGGCGTCGCGGCGCAGATGCCGGATCGTGTCGCGGCCGTCGACTATTTCGCCGCGCTGGTGCCGCGCGCAGGAGAGTCCAAAGCGAGGCTGATCGACCCTTCCATCATGGCTCGACGGCGAACCCGGGCGAGCGACGTCGGCGGCGGTTGGCCGGTTCCGCCTGATGACGACCGCATTGCGCAACTCGGGCTCTCGCCAGTCGCGGCATGGGCTTCCGGACGGTGCACGCACCAGCCACTTGGGAAGGTCGCAGATCTCCTTCTCGCTATCGACACCCGTCATCGCCGATGACCGAGCGCCCGGACCGTGTCATCGGATCGCCACGGCGTTGTGGAGGGTCATGCGCTCGCGCACGAACTCGCGCGGGCTGGCAGGGCGACTCCGCGGGCGACGCCGCGACGGCTCGTCCTGATGACGAATCGATCGACTTCCTCGAGGAGCACATCCACGTCATGCCGGAGAAGACGGTGGGGGCATGGCGAAACGTGTGGTTCCACACCGGGGGACGCGCTCAGGCGGGACGCCGATGGCTGGTACTACTTCGTCGACCCATACAAGGATGCCCTGCGCCGCCGCGGGAGGAACATCAGCTCCTGACTTGTTGAATGTGCATAGGTCGCGGGGTCTGCAGCCTCTAGCGTCCTAGGGTGCCGGCCGGGCTGGCTCGCAGTGCTCCTTGCCACCTTCGG
>JAABUZ0100007290.1_pt1 | contig 13405 bp, 13 predicted proteins | sample 5562091 | NCBI WGS metagenome assembly JAABUZ01 (sample SAMN12813069, study PRJNA571459) | rock metagenome | isolation source: Antarctica rocks | place: Antarctica: Victoria Land, Linnaeus Terrace sud | collected 2015-12-21 | reverse complement strand
GGCGTGCGGCCGATCCGGTAGCCGCGAACGTCGGTGCGGTGACGCGGGCGCTCATTGTCGTAGGCAAAGCCGCAGTCCCCAGCGCCGATCACGCACGGACCGGCCGGGATCTCGATCAGCTCCAGCCCCCCGGCGCCCACCGGCCCCGCCCCGCTCGCATCCGGCGCGGGGCCGGGCGGATGGTAGTCATCCAGGCGAGCGAGCTGGAGGGTCTGGAGCATCGTCTCGGAGTGCTGCTGCTCATGACGCAGCACGAGCTCGCAGATGACGCCGTCCTCGATCCCGCGTTGCCCGATCACCTCCAGCGTGCGCGAGCGGACCTCGGCGAGGTACTCGGCCGCCTCGGCGGGCCGCAGGAAGGGGAGCTCGCCTCGCCCGGCGCGCGGGGTCTCAAAAGCGTCGTACACGTCGGCCAGATCCTCGCGCAGCAGCGGACGGCCCCCGTAGCGGTGAACGATCCACAGGTCCTCGTAGGCGGCGATATGCCCGAGATCCCACACCAGCGGGCTCATCAGCTCGGAATGCACGCGCTCGAGATCCTCGTCGGAGACCGAGGCGACGAGCGCGAGGGTCCGCTCACGCGCCTGGGTGAGCGCGGCGACGATCCGCGCCTCAGCGGGCGTCTGCGCGATCCCCGCTGCGTGCGAGACGTCCACTGTCTCCTATTGTGGCACCGCCGCCGCGTCGGCAAACCTCAATTTCGGCTTTCGTAAGCAATAGCGCAAGAACAGCGTCCCGTCGTGCTCCAGCACCTCCTCGAGCCCGGCGTCGGCGGGCTCGGGCAACTCCGGACCACTGGTGATCGCCGGGGCGTAACCGCCACCGGCCAGCTTGCCCGCCAGGCTCAGGCACAGCTGGTCCAGCACGCCCTCGCGCAGGAGCGCGCCGAGCACCGCCGGCCCTCCCTCGCAGAGCGCGAAGCGGACCCCGTGCTCGCGGCGCAGGTGCGCCAGCACGGTGGCGAAACCGAGCTCGTCATCGTCCAGCCGCACCACCTCGACCTGGGCTCGAGCACCCTCGAGGTCGATCTTGGCGGCGCTGAACACGATCACGCGGGCCTCGGGTTCGGCGAACAGGGGGATCTGAAGGGGGAGGTGCCCGCTGCGGGTTACGGTGACGGCCAGTGGCTCGCAGGCCATCCCGCGGGCCCCGCGGGCCCGGCGGGCGCCGGGATCGGCGACGATCCGGCCGTAGCTCTCGGCGCCGAGCGTGCCGGTGCCGACCAGCACGGCGTCGCTGGCCCGGCGCAGGGCGTGAAACACGGCCCTGTCCGCCGCGTCGCCGAGACCGCCCGAGCGGCCCCGCAGGCTCGCGCGCCCGTCGAGACTGGAGACGAAGTTGGCCACGGTCAGCGCGCGACCCGCGGGGGCTCGCTCACCGAGGCGCAAGCCGAGCATGTGCTCCTCGATCATCACCGTTCCGGTTTCGGGATACAGCCGCGTCAGTTCCACCGCGGGAAGTGTGGCGAAAACGGTTAGGCTCCCGCGCGGTGCACTTCCGAGACCTCACCCGGGGCGAGCTGCTGGCGATCCTCGGCGGCGTCCTGCTCGGCATCTCGCTGTCTCTCAACTGGTATTCGCTGGGCAACCGCCACGCGATGCTGGGCACCTGTCATGGCCCCCATACGGTCTGCACGGGATGGGCGGCACTGGGGCCGGTCCGGTACGTGCTGCTGGTCGGAGCGGGCGCCCCCGCGATCCTCGCCTACATCATCATCCGCGGCCACGCCCTCTCCTGGCCACGGGGCGAGCTGACCGCCGTGGCCGCGCTGATCGCGCTCGTCGCCACCGTGTACCTCGGCGTGATCGGCAAGCCGGGCACCCCGGCGGGTGAGATCAGCGTCAACGACGGCTGGTGGCTGGCCCTGGCGGCCGACTTGCTGATCCTGTTCGGGGCCGTCTGGCGCGCCCAGATGAGCGGCGCGCGCCGCAAGCCCCCCGGGGTTCTGTGAGCCCCGCCGGCAAGCCAGATCGCAACCTGGCGCTGGAGCTCGTCCGCGTCACCGAGGCGGCCGCGCTGGCCGCCGCTCGGGAGATCGGGCGCGGCGACAAGGAGGGGGCCGACCAGGCCGCGGTGGACGCGATGCGGGCCGTGCTCGACTCGGTCGCGATGGACGGGGTGGTGGTGATCGGCGAGGGGGAAAAGGACGAGGCTCCGATGCTCTTCAACGGTGAGCAGATCGGCGACGGCTCGCCGCCCCAGGTCGACATCGCCGTCGACCCGCTGGAGGGCACGCGCCTGACCGCGCTCGGCATGCCCAACGCGCTGGCGGTGATCGCGCTGTCCGAACGCGGGTCGATGTTCGATCCCGGGCCGTGCTTGTACATGGAGAAGATCGCCGGTGGCCACGACGTCGCCGATCTGCTCGATCTCGACCGTCCGCTCCCGGAGACCCTGAAGCTCGTCGCGCAGCGCAAGAATCGTGACATCCGCGACGTGATGGTCGTGATGCTCGACCGCGAGCGCCATCACGCCGCGATGCAGGAGGTCCGTGACGCCGGCGCCCGCGTCCGCTTGATCATCGATGGTGACGTCTCTGCGTCGTTGCTGGCGGTGAGTGAGAACTCGCCGGTCGATCTGCTGTGGGGGATCGGGGGCACCCCCGAGGGGGTCATCTCCGCGGCGGCGATCAAGTGCATCGGAGGCCGATTGCTCGGCCGTCTATGGCCGCGTAGCGAGCAGGAGGGCGCCGCGGCCACGGACGCCGGCTATGACCTGGCCAAGATCCTCACCCAGGACGACCTGGTCACCGGCGACGACGCCTTCTTCTCGGCCACCGGGGTCACCGACGGGGACGTCCTTCAGGGAGTCCGCTACCAGGGAGACCGGGGCGCCAGCACCGAGTCCCTGGTCATGCGCTCGCGATCGGGCACGGTAAGGCGGATCAGCGCCACGCACGACCGCACCAAGATGCGCGCGCTCGGCATCAGCTACAGCTGACTGCCGGGCAGGCGCTCGGTGATGGTGTGGGCCAGGGATCCGATCCGGGACTGAGCCAGATCCAGACGGCCAAGTGAACGCAGAAACGCGGTCGTGACCAGGCCGTGGATCAAGGACTGGGTCATCCGGTAGACGGGAACGCCGAAGTCGACGGCGATCGACGGGTAGAAGGCCGAGACCTCGACCTCGATGTGGAACACCGTCCGGCCGGTATCGTCGGGCGCTCGGCGACGCACGTCGAGCGCGAGGAAGCCCGTCCCGCGCCCCGAGCGGGCGACGAGCAGACCGTCGCGGATTCGCCAGCAGACGAGCCCGTGATCATCCTCGACGGTGTACTGCGGCTTATCGAAGCGCAGCAGGGTGATCCGGGGCGAGAGCAGGCAGACCGAGCGGGTTTCGGCGCCGTAGCAGACGCGGACCAGCCCGAGCGTGACCCGGGAGAGGAAGCGCCAATAGGTGCGCGCGAGATTCTCGAGGTTGGCCGGGCCCCAGATCCGGTCCAGGTCAGACGGTTGCACGGAGAGATCGGCGGACTGGACCGAGCGGACCTGGCCGTCGCCTGAGACGACCGTCGAGTGACGGGGTGAGACGATCACCGTCTTCGCGGGGTAGTTCGCCCGTCGGCGCCGCAGGTAGGCGGCGAGCAGCGAGACCGCGACGGCGATCGCGGTGAACGGGGGCAGCATGGGGGCAGATTGTGCCGACCGGGCCAGGCGGGCGCGGTCTGGCCGGTCAGCCGGCGAGCGGCTCGAGCGCGACCAGGCTGCCGGCGCTCAGCAGCCCGTCCCCGGCGGGGATCATGGCCAACGCGTCGGCGCCGAGGAGCGAGCGCAGGACATGCGAGCCCTGGGCCCCGTTGGGCGTGGCCACCGGCGGTCCGTCCCCGCGCTCCAGGCGGACACGCATCGCCTGCTCGCGGTGAGGGCGGCGGCGCACGTCGGTTCCCAGCACCGCGCTGGGCTCCAGGCGCCGGCGGCCGCGCTCGCCCTGCATCGCGGCAAGGGCCGGCGCGACGAACAGGGAGAACGTGACCACGGCGGAGACCGGGTTGCCGGGCAGGCCGAAGACGAGCGGGCCCTCCGGGGCGACCCCGAACCACGTCGGCTTCCCGGGTTGCAGGGCCACGCTCCAGAACACCTCCTCGACGCCGAGCTCGGCCAGCGCCGGCTTGACGTGGTCATGGGGACCGACGGAGACCCCGCCGGAGATGACCAGCACCCCGGCTTGCTCCAGCGCCCGGCCGATGCCGTCGCGCGTCGCCGCACGGTCATCGGGCAGCCGCACCGGCGCATCGGTGACCGCGCCCGCGCCCGCGGCCAGGCCGGTGAGCATCGGGGCGTTGGAGTTGTGGATCTCTCCCGGGCCCAGCGGCTCGCCCGGCGCGCGCAGCTCATCCCCGGTGCAGAGCACCGCCACGTGGGGACGGGGCGCAACCGTGACCTCACCGAGGCCGGCGCTGACGACCGCCCCGAGTTCGATCGCTCCGAGGCGGGTGCCGGCCTCCAGGATCCGCGCGCCGGCGCGCATGTCCTCTCCGGGCATACGGATGTGATCGCCCGCGCGCACGTCGGTCGCGGTCTCGATCGTGTCCTTCCCGGCGACGGCGTTCCCGACGACGACATTCTCCTGCGCGATGACCGCGTCGGCGTCGGTGGGCACGGCGGCGCCGGTCGAGATGCGAATCGCCTCCCCGGGGCCCGGGCCGCGGCGGCTGGGCGCGCCGGCGCGGGATTCGCCGATGATCGTCAGTCGCCGCCCGGCCGGCCCTGACCGGATCGCGTAGCCATCCATCGCCGAGGACGGGAACGGCGGCGTATCGGCGGCGGCGAGGACATCGGCGGCGAGCACGCGTCCGAGCGCGAACGGCACGGGCGCGACCTCAGAGCCGCACGCCGGGATCCGATCCAGCACGTGGCGGCGGGCTCCGACTACGGTGATCAGCTCGGCAGGCATCGCGAACCTCGGAGTTTCGGCCTGTTTCGTGGTCGAGTCGACTGGGACGCGTGATACAAGACGGCGATGCTGACAGGTCCACCCCGCCGTCGCCGGGCGCGACCAGTCGCCGATGCTCCGATCGAGGCGCTGCTTGGGCGCACCGAGGATCTGACCAAGGGATGGCTGCTGGCGCTGCTGGAGCAAGCCCCGCTGGATGACGCGCCGCGGATCCTCGCGGCTGATCTGGCCCGGGAGGGACCGCGCGTGTGCGCGGCGATGCTGCGGGCGATCCCCGACGAGACCGACCACCGCCGCCTGGAGCCCGGAGGGGCGCTGGAGTCGCTCGCCGCGCGGGTGGGGGAGCTCGCGGGCGCGGCGGGCGCGGCCGCGACCTCACAGGCTGTTGACGCGCTGCAGAGCGTGATCTGGTCGGCCCTGCGCTCTGAGCTGCGCGATCCCGACCCGCAGCTCATCACCGAGCTGGCCGAACGTCTCTCGCAGGTCACCGGGTTGATGCGGGCCGCGGCGCTCGAGCCTGCGTCCGGCGCGGCCCCGGTCCGCGCGCCGATCTCGGCCGTGCCGGCCGGCCCGGATCCCGTCGGCCCGGGCACCGCCGCTGCGCCCTCAGGAGCGCCGGCCACCCCGTCATGGCCGCCCCGGCGGGCGGATCCTCCGGCGCATTCGAGTGCCGGGTGGTCTGAGGATCCGAGCCCCGATCCCGCGGCTGGGCCGGTGCCCCAACCTGCGGCTGGGCCGCTGCCCGAACCCGCGGCGCAGCCGGACCGCGAGCTGTGGGTCGACGCGCTCGAGGACGAGATCCGCTCCGCCAACGCGCCGCTGTCGTTGCTGCTGGCCGAGCTCGAGGACGCCGATCGCGTTCGTGCGGTCGAGAACGAGCCCTCCGGCGCCGGCGCGCGCGGGGCCTTCGGCACGTTCGCCCGCGCCGTACGCGAGGTCGCGCGCCATCAGGACATCCTCGTCTGCGAGTCCGACGACCGGGCGTGGATCATCGCGCGGGACACGGGACGTACCGGCGCCCAGGCGCTCGGCGCCAGGATCGCCGCCGCCGTGCGCGCCCGGGAGCCCTGGCGCGGGGCCCCGCTGAGCGCGAGCGTCGGGGTGGCGGTTCTCAGGGAAGATGGCCGCAGCGCCGCCGAGCTGATCGAGGCTGCCGAACAGGCACGGTTCGCGGCGGCCGCCGAGGGGGTCGACGTGCTCTTGCGCGGCTCCGGTGAGCGGGACCTGGGCTACTGAGCCGGCGCCGGGGCCGGCGCCCCGGATAGCGATACGGCGCCGATGTGGACGGTGCCGGGGATCCCGAGGGCCTTGCCGACCGCCATCGTCAGGTCCCAATCGGCGCCGTTGGCGTACGGGCCGCGATCGATCACCGGCACGTTGAGCGTCCGGCCGCGGTAGTAGATGGCGACGAGGCTGCCGCACTTCAGGGTGCGATTGGCCACCCCGATCGTCGACGGGCTGAGCCGGGCCCCGCAGGCGGTCCTGCGCCCGAAGAAACCAGGTCCGTAGAGGGTGGCGATCGACGGGCGGTAGACGGTCGTCGCGACGGTCGGGGCGCTCGAGGCACCGGCCGGGCTCGCCGAGCTGCCGCCAACCACGGCGCGGATCTCAAAGCGGCCGATGTGGTTGGTCAACCAGACGGTGCTGAACGTCCCGTCACGGTTGATCGTCGCCTGGGCGGTCGGGGTCCAGCGCCAGTTGGTCTCGTGCCCGAGCCGCTCGATCACGAGCGGCTGGCCGGCGGCGCCGGCGGGAGCGTTCCCGGTGAAGCTGAGACGGCTGCGCAGCAGCGCCGAAGCGGTGGTGGTGAGCGTGATTCCGTTGCTCGTCGCCGTCACCGGCGTGTTGTCCGACTGGACGCCGGGGGAGCCCGGGTTGCTGGGCGCACCGCTTCCGCGGGAGGGGGCAAGGCCCGAGCCGCCGCTGGCCGACAGCGCGGCCGCGGGTGGGGCTAGCAGCCCCGCGAGGGCGAGTACGACATAGGTCATCACACGGCGAGGCATCAATTGATCATCCGTCCTGTCGCTGGTGCCTGCGGGGTGAGCTGACGGGCTCGCGCAGTGACCGCGCTACAGACCCAATCGGTCCGATTCGCCCCCGCGGACCGATGCGGTCCGCAAGTGGTTCCCCCGCCGACGTCCGCGGACGGACGATCGCTCGGCTGGTGGCGCGAGAGTATACGAACTCCGCGCGAACTCCGCGCGAACTCCGCGCGAGAGATCACCCTGCGAGCGGGTCAGGGACGCGGCAGGCGCGACAGCGCGCCACGCAGCGCCCGAGCGCTCGCCTTGAGCCCGATCTCGGTCAGCTCGGCGGCGGCCTGCACAGCGGTGCCCAGGGCTCCGGCCGGCTCGGCTGCGGGGGGCGCTGAGCGGGGCGGCCGGTTCGGTCGAGCGGTGGTCCGATGGGCCTGTGAGGTGGCGCCGGGCTTGCGGGAGCGGTCGCTGGCCGCGCGTGGCGCGGTGGCGGACTGCAGCGAACGGACCGGCGCGCCGGCAGAGCCCGCGGCCCCGCGGGCGCCGGATGTCTTGGCCTTGGCCGCGGGTATCGGCTCGGTGACGGGGCCGCGCTTGGTGCTGCGGCGGTGCGGCCGCGTGCGGGGGAGTGACCCCATGACGCCCTCGATCGGCTCGTCGCTCATGCGACCATAATCGCGCACCCGGCCAAAGGCCGCACTCCCAGCGTGAAACGGCTGGCGCTGTTCTGCGTATGAGAGAAGGACGACGGGGCGGCTAACGTACGTCGAGAACGGTGACGAGCTCGTCACCGGTCGTGTCCTGCACGGGTTGCATACGTTGACTGGCCGAATCGGTAATAACTACAATCGCAGGCATGTTTGAGTAGCGGTCGTGCGCCTCGAGCGAGGCAGCGATCGGGTCGCTGATACTCAGCGCCGGACCGGCGCAAGGACGGAAACGGAATCAGATGTCAGTAGCGGAACTGCAGGAACTCGAGGAGATCAAGGGGCTCGTCAACCGCGGCCAGCAGCTCGGTGTGCTCACGTACGCCGAGATCGCCGGCGCGGTCTCCGAGCTGGATCTGGACGAGGCCGACATCGAGGAGCTGCACGGCTTCTTGGAGCGGGCCGAGATCGAGCTGGTCGAGGAGGTCGACCCGGCACTGGCAGCGACTGAGGTCGAACGCGCTCCCGACAAGCGGACCCGGCGCAAGGCCAAGACCACGCTGGACCTCAAGCCGGACATGACGACCGACTCGCTGCAGCTGTTCCTCAAGGACATCGGCAAGGTGCGGCTGCTGACCGCGCAGGAGGAGGTCGATCTCGCCAAGCGCATCGAGCGCGGTGACCTCGATGCCAAGCAGAAGATGGTCGAGTCCAACCTTCGTCTCGTGGTCTCGATCGCCAAGAACTACCGCAACCAGGGGCTGCCCTTCCTCGATCTCATCCAGGAGGGCACGCTGGGCCTGGTCCGCGCGGCCGAGAAGTTCGACTACCGAAAGGGCTTCAAGTTCTCCACCTACGCGACCTGGTGGATCCGCCAGGCGATCGCGCGGGCGCTGGCCGACAAGGCGCGGACGATCCGCATCCCCGTCCACGTCGTCGAGAAGCTCAACAAGATCGGCCGGGCCGAGCGCAAGCTCGTCACCGAGCTGGGTCGCGAGCCGACCGCCGAGGAGATCGCCGAGGTCACCGGAATCGAGCCCGAGGAGGTCGAGTCGATCAAGCGGTCCGCCCAGGCCCCGGTGTCGCTCGAGAAGCCGGTCGGCGACGAGGAGGAGTCCGAGTTCGGCCAGTTCATCGCTGACGAGCGCGCCGAGTCCCCCTACGAGCGGGCGGCCGAGATCCTCACCAAGGAGGCGCTGCGCGAAGCGCTGGAGAACCTCTCCTACCGCGAGCGTCGCGTGCTCGAGCTTCGCTACGGGCTCGGCGGCGAGCATCCGCGCACGCTCGACGAGGTGGGCCGGACGTTCAACGTCACGCGCGAGCGCATCCGCCAGATCGAGAACCAGTCGCTGAAGAAGCTGCAGTCGCTCGCGGAGGCCCAGAAGCTCCGCGACGTCGCCTGAGCCGGCGTTCGACGGCGGGCCCGGACCCGCTTCAGTTCGTAAAGCATCGCGCTAGAATCTCAAGCTGTATGGCTGATCGACATACATGCCCGGTATGCCGTACCGCGGAGATCGTCTGCGGTAAGTGGACGCTGCTGGTGATCCGTGATCTCGCCGACGGCCGGTCGCGCTTCTGCGAGCTCGAGCGCTCACTGGCCGGGATCAGCCCGCGCACCCTCTCGCTGCGTCTGCGGGCGCTGGAGGAGGAGGGCATCGTCAAGCGCCAGACGTACCCCGAGGTTCCCCCACGCGTGGAGTACGTCCTCACCAGCAAGGGCCGCGCGCTCGCGCCGATCATCGAGGACATGCGCGCCTACGGCCGGGAATGGCTCGCCGACGACTGTCGGCCGGACGCCGTCGCGGACGTCCGCCGGCCCGTCGCCGCCGTCGCCTGAGCGATTCCCCAGGCTGCAACCGCGCGTCCGCGGGCAGGATCGTCGCCGTGCGCGGAGAAATCGCGCCCCGTGCGTAACGGACAGCTTCACCGCCGCCTGGAGACCTTCACCGTCGACTCCAGCAGCCGCCTCTCGGCGCAGGCCGCCGGGGGAGCCGAGATCCCCTTCGAGGTCGTCGAGCAGCGCGGTGGGACCGCCTCGCTGTACTGCTACCGGCCGCTGACCGCCGAGTTCATCCGCGGGCGGATGGGCGAGCTCTCGAGCCTGGAGAGCTTCGCGGACGCCGCGGCGCTGCTGGCCGGCCTGGAGTCGACCGCCGGCTACCTGCAGGAGCACGGTGAGGAGCGAATCCCGTCTGACGCGCTCGGCCGGGCGGAGGCCGTGCTGGCCGTCTTCCTGACCCGCGTGTTCGCCGATCGAAGCGAGTTCAGCTTCGAGCCGGCCCACTTCGAAGCCGCGTATTCGGCGCTCGAGCACTCGCTCTACGAGGGCAGCTGCACCGCGACGATCATCGCTCCGCTGCTCGGCGTCGCGCTCGATCCGGATACGACCGAGCTCACGCTCGGCGACGGCCTGTCGGTGATCCGCGGCGACGACCTGTACGGTGCTCCGCCCGACGCGGTCTGGGGGGACCGTGACGAGCCCAACCTGCTGCTCGTCCTCGAGCGCCAGCAGGATCGCAACACGCGGTTGCCGGTCGCGCAGGCGCGGACGCGCTTTCGGCGTGTGCTCACCGCGCTGCGGCTGTTCGCCCGTGGTGGCTATGCGATCGGGCCGGTCGCGTGGGCGCGGACCGACGTCGGTAGCTGGCGGCCGGTCGCGATCGGGGCCGGAGGCCGCCCGCGCCTGCTGACCCTGATCCCCGCCGCGCGCGAGGATGAGCTGCGGGCGTTCTGTGACCTGGTGACCCGCCGTCTCCCGGGCGCCGGTGAGCTTTCCTGGGCGCTGTCGCGGTTTGAGATGGGCTGTGAGCGGCTGGCGCCGTTCGAGGCACTGACCGACTACCTGCTTGCGCTGCGGGCGCTGCTCGAGCCCGAGGGGCCGGCCAGCGGTCGTCTCGCCCAGCGCCTGGCCGTCATCTGCGGGCGGCCCGAGGATCAGGCCGGACTCTCCGCGCGGACAGCGCGCGCGATTGCGCTCGAACGCGCGATCATCACCGGCATGGCGGCCCCGGATCGCGGGCTCGACGGACTTGCCGCCGAGCTCTCCGAGCATCTGCGCGCGATCCTCCGCGACGCGCTGTGCGGTCATCTCGACGCTGATCTTGTCGGTCTCGCCGACGATCTGCTCGCCGAGGCGGCGGGCGCTCCGGCCGCCGGCTTGCCAAATCCTCGACGACTGGCCGCTCCCCACTCGGTCTCCACCTGAGGCCGGAAGTGTTTTGCCCGCCAGGCCGGTGTTCCACGTCGAGCTGCGCCAGTTTCCGCACGTCGCGCGGGTCTTCAACCTATCCCGGGAGCAACTCGACGCGCGCTTTGCCTGCCCGTGGGCGAGCGGCACGACGATCCGTCACGAGGACCAGTCCGGGGATGACCCCCCGGTCCTGCAGGCCGGCTGAGGGCTCCCGACATCGCGACCACCCAATCCCATCCCTGCGTCGTCGGGAGCCTAACTGACCGCCTCGGCGATCAGTGCCTCCCGCTCAGCCTCGGAGGCGAACAGGAAGCGATGAACCCGCAGCAGGCCCTCGATGTCGTGCACGTCATCGTCGAGGTGGGGGACGAGCAGCCGGGGGCGATCGCCAAGCTCGCGTTGCAGGCGCTCGATGCCGAGCGCGTCACGGCGGGCGAGCACGTGATAGTCGGCGAGGTTGGCGGCGACCCGTCCGGCGAGGTCATCGCCAAGCGCTCCGGCCAGCTCGGCTCGCACGCCGTCCACGTCCGCGTCGGCGACGAGATCGTGATGCACGCGATTGACGATCACGCCGGCGAAGGGCAGGCCGGCCTCCCCGAGCGAGCGCCGAAACCAAATGGCTTCGTCGATCGCCGACGCCTGCGCGGAGGTCACCAGCACGAACACGGTGCTGGGATCATGCAGCAGTCTCTCCACCTGGGCAGCGCGCTGGGAGAAGTCCTCGGTCATGTCTCCGAGCAGGCCGAAGAAGGTCGTCAGGTCTGAGAGCAGGTCGACCCCGGTCACGCGGCGCAGAGCGGAGAGGAACGGGGCCGCTCCGCGGCTGAGAAGCCGCATGCCCAGGCCGGTCGGGCGGATGAACGCCTTCAGGGCGCGCCCCTCCAGAAACGAGGTCAGCCGGCCGGGCGCGTCCAGGAAGTCCAGCGCGTTGCGCGACGGCGGCGTGTCGAGCACGAGCAGGTCGAATTCACCGTCGCGGTCGAGCTCGAACAGCTTGGACACCGCCGTGAACTCCTGGGAGCCCGACACCGCCGTCGACAGCTCCGAGTAGATCCGGTTGGCCTTGATCTCGTCGGCGCGGACGGGATCGTCGGCGATCCGCTCGATCAGCTCGTCGAAGGTCCGCTTGGGATCGAGCATCATCGCCCACAGCTCCCCGCGCATCTCCAGCTGACCGCCGAAGCGCTCGGGCTCGACACGGCGGGGCGTGTTCTCGAGCTCATCGAGGCCGAGCGCATTGGCCAGGCGGCGAGCGGGATCGATCGTCACCACGGCGACCTTCAGCCCGCGCGCGGCCATGCCGAGGGCGATCGCGGCCGAGGTCGTCGTCTTGCCCACGCCCCCGGAGCCGCCGCATACGCAGATGCGCTTGCCCTCCAGCAGATCGGCGACGCTCACCGCGACGCGCCCAGGTCGGGGCCGGCTCGCTCCGGCGCGGCGATGCCCGCGCCCAGCGCGTCGGCAAGCTGGCCGAGCTCGTCGCGCCCGATCGCCTCGGCGAACAGGTACGGCAGCTCGAGCAGCGGCAGACCAAGGCCGTCGCGCAGCCGTTGCAGCTGCTCCTGCTGGCCCAGAGCCCGAGCCTGCTCGGAGAGCGCGGCCGCCAGCGCGGCGCTGGCGGGGCCGCCGGGGGATCCGGCTCGGGCCTGGTTCAGCCGCCCGCGCTCACGGGCCGTGAACCGGCTCGGGTAGCGCGCATTGACGATCACGGCGTCGAGCGCCAAGGACTCCTCGGTGAGCGCGTCGCGCAGCCACAGCGTCTCGCTGACCGGCATCTCCTCGGCGGTGGCGACCGCCACCACGGCGGTGAACGCGGGGTCGGCGATCGTCTGCGCGATCGTGCGGCCCTGGTGGGCGATCGGGCCGACCCGGGCGATGTCGGCGAACGTCCGGGGCGTGCGCAGGACCCCCACCCCGTGGCCGGAGGCGGGGGAATCGACGATCACCAGGTCGTAGGCGTTGGCTCCCGCGGTGCGTCGTTGGCGCTGGGTCAGCTCCCAGACCTTGCCGACGCTCAGCAGCTCGCGCATGCCCGGGGTGGCCATCGCGAAGGCCTGAAACAGGCGGCTGGCGCCGAGCGCCTGGCCGACCGTGCCCGTCTTGACGCGCAGGTACTCCTCCATCGCGAGCTGGGGGTCGATCGAGATGGTGAACAGTCGCTCGGACAGCTGGACCTCCTCGAAGGTCTCACCGTCGTGCTCGAACGCGTCCCGGATCCGCGCCTGGCTGGCCAGCTCGGCGACGATCGTGCGCAGGCCGTGGCGGGCGGCCAGGACGCCCAGCGCGGTGGCGACGGTGGACTTGCCCACCCCGCCCTTCCCGGTCACGAAGATGAGGCGGCGATCGAGCAGTCCGGGCACGACCGCGGAACATACTGCCCGGCCGCACCGGCCCGATGCGGAGGAATTCCCGTTCCGCCTGCGAATACACCCCGCGTATGAGTTCCCAAGCGCATCGGAGCCGCCGCTGATGTCCACCTGCAAGGTGATCACGCTCGCCAACCAGAAGGGTGGCGTCGCCAAGACCACGACCGCTCTGAACCTCGCGGTGGCGTTCGCCGAGGAAGGACACCGCGTTCTCTGCTGTGACATGGACCCCCAGGGCAACCTGACCATGTCGCAGGGGATCGACCCCGACACGCTCGAGAAATCGATGTTCGACGTGCTCGTGCACCACATCTCGATCCGCGAGGTGATCCG
>JAABUZ0100007288.1_pt1 | contig 13409 bp, 12 predicted proteins | sample 5562091 | NCBI WGS metagenome assembly JAABUZ01 (sample SAMN12813069, study PRJNA571459) | rock metagenome | isolation source: Antarctica rocks | place: Antarctica: Victoria Land, Linnaeus Terrace sud | collected 2015-12-21 | reverse complement strand
CGGGCGGTGACAGGGCTCTCAGCGAATCGGGGAGACAGGATTTGAACCTGCGACCGCCCCGGCCCCCAGTCCGACGCTGGCGTCGCGCAAGTCGCGAACGCCGGAATAGGGACGCTCCGAACGACCACAGGGCGTCGGACACGCGTCGGAGTCTACGCGGGGCAACTCCCACCCGACATGGACCAGTGGTCCAACCACTCGGTCCGGAGTCTGGACGGCGGTCCATGGAGCGCCGTTGGGAGCGCTGGAAGGGTCCCCGTTGCGGCGGTCGATGGTGGCCGCCCCCACCGGTCTATGTCCTCCACTGCCCTCCTCACCCCCGTCTCGCCCGCGATCGGATCGCCCGTCCTGCGCGCGATCGTCTGCGACGGGCTGGCGCCCGACCGCGCCCTCGACGGGCTCGGGCCCCGGCTGGCCGCCGTTCGTCTCGTGTTCCCGGCGGCCGAGGCCGCGCGCTGCTGCGCCGGGCATCAGCCCGCCTTCATCGCCGTGGATCCCGACGATCCGACCCTCCCCGACCACGAGCGCCGTGAGCTGGGAACGCTGGGGCCGGGCCGCGCGGTCCCCGGCCGCGGGCTCGAGGCGCTGGCCGGGGGCGCCGTCGCGCTCCCGGGCCGCTCGCTGACCATCGGCAGCGCGCGGGACCTTGGTTCCGGCGTCGAGCGCGCGGTGATCCTCACTCTCGCCGACGCCGCGCTGGGCGTCGTGCAGGCCGGGGCGGGAGACGCTTTCACGCCCCAGACGGTGGCCGTCGTGCACGGTGCGGCCGCGGCGCCGACACCGTGGCGCGCCGCCGGGGCGGCCGTCGAGCGGGTCCCCCTGAGCGCCGGGCTTACCGCGGTGGCGACCCGCAAGGCCGCCGCGTGAGTCAGTCCATCGTGCTGACCCACGGCTGCTCGCTGTCGAACCTGCCGCTGTTCGTTGCGGCGGCCGCCGGGCTGTTCGCGGCCGAGGGAATCGGCGTCGATGTGCAGCGCTACGACGCGATCTCCACCACGGGCGACGCCCTGGCCTCCGGCGCGGCCGAGCTGGGCACCGCCGCCTTCACCCAGCCGCTCCTGGACGCCGCCCGGCCGAACCCGCCGCGACTCGTCGCGGGCAGCGGGCTGATGGGCATCGCCCTGCTCGCCCACCCCGAGATCCAGGGCGTCGCCGACCTGGAGGGGTCGACGGTCGGGACCTTTCCCGCGGACCCCCTCGAGGTCCTCCTGCACGACGCCATCGCCGCCGGCGGGCTCAGGCCGGACGCGGTGGGCATTCGGCGGTTCGATCGCATCGACGAGGCCATCGCCGCCTGGCGGGCGGGCGAGCTCGCCGCCGTCACCCTGGCCGAACCCCATGCCACGCGGCTACGTGCGTTGGGCGCGCGCGCGCTCTCCGACGGCCGCGAGCTGTGGGGCGACCCGTTCCCCGACACCGTGCTGGTGGCCTCCGAGCGGCTCTTGGTCGAGCAGCCGGAGGTCGTCCGCGCCGCGATCCGCGCGATGCTCGCCGCGCAGGCCCACATCCGCTCCGATCTCGCCTCCGCGGTCGACATGGCCGGTGAGCACTTCCCGGGCTTCTCGGCCGCGGAGCTCGCCAGCGCCGCGATCCGCCAGCCGCCGTGCATCGACGTCAGAGCACTCGTGGCCACGGTCCTGGCCCGCTGGCCGGCCCTGCAGTCACTGGGTCACGCCCCTCGCGGTCCAGCGCCGACCGAGGCGGTCCAGCTCGACCTCCTCGACCGCGAACTGGCCGCCCGGCACCGAACGCCCGACCTCGTTTCGTCGACATCGAAGGAGTTCTGACCCATGCGTGCCCAGCCGCCCTCCCCCACCCCCGCCGCGGCACCGCCCGACGGTCTCGACCGCCGAACCTTCGTGCGCCGCAGCGTCGGCGCCGGGGTGGCCGTGGCCGTGCCGTCCTGGGTCCTCGCGGCCTGCGGCAGCAGCGCGACCTCCGGCGGGGGATCCGTCGGCGCCGGAGGCGTGGTGACCATCAAGGCCACCCACGGCACCGGACTGTGCAACCTCGGGATCTTCCTGGAGAAGGAGCGAGCGCTGGCCAAGCCCAAGGTCGACCTCACGTTCGTCGTCACGCCGACCAACGCGGACATCGCCACGTTGTTCGGCGCGGGGCAGGTGGACGCCTCTCTGATCCCCTACTCGAACTTCATGACCGTGCTCGACAACGGCGCTCCGGTGAAGATCGCCGCCGGCGGAGGCGTCCAGGGCTGCGTCGTCTGCTCCCAGCCGGGGATCCCCGACGCCGCGGCCCTGCGCGGCAAGACGCTCGGCACCTTCCAGGCGGACACCCTCGAGATGCTCGCGCTCGACTACCTGGTCAAGAACGGCATGAGCTTCAAGGACGTCAAGGTCAAGTACTTCGGCACCTCGCCCGAGCTCGCATCCGCCTTCATCGGGGGCAAGATCGATGCGATCAGCCACATCGAGCCCTACGCGACGCAGGTGCTGCGCGCGGTGAAGGGCTCCCACAAGCTGACCGACGGCATCGACGTCTACATGCCGGGCTACACCGATTGCGTCCTGGCCGTTCGCGATGCCCTCATCAAGGAGCAGCCGGCGGCGGTTAAGGCGCTCATCAAGGGGCTGATGATGGCTCAGAAACAGGCCGAGACCGACCGGCCGTCGGCGGCGAAGCTGACCACCGGTACCTACTACAAGGCGCCCTACGCGGACGTGCTCGACGCGTCGCAGAAGCAGCCCAACGTCGTCGACCAGCGCGGCAACACGCAGTTCATGCTCGACCGCGCGAAGAACCTCAAGAAGCTCGGCTACATCAAGAAGCTGCCAGACCGCAGCATCTTCGACTACTCGCTCCTGGAGCAGGTCATCCACGAGGAGCCGCAGCTGTACAAGTCACTCAAGCTGAAGTTCACCTGATGGCCGCCGGCAAGCAGGTCATCAGCGCAAACGCGCCCGCGGCCCCGCCCACCCCGCTGGCCCCCGGTGTGGCCAGGCGGGTGATCACGGCGGACGCCACCGGCGCGGCGCCCTCGCGTCTGCGCCGCGGGCTGGCGACGGCGGGGTGGTTCGTGGCCTCGGTCGGGCTGTTCGCCGGGCTGTGGGAGCTCGCCTGGGCCGTGGGCCTGCTCGACCCGCTGCTCATGCCTCCGCCTCACATCTTCCTGCGCCACTTCGGCGAGCAGGCGAAGTTCTTCGACACCTCGACGATCGGGTCCGCCGCCAAGGCCCCGTTCATCGCTGTGCTGACCACCATCCTGGCCACCACCCTGCGGGTGCTGGCCGGGCTGGCGCTGGCCTTCCTGGGGAGCCTGCTCGTCGGAGTGCTGGTCTCCTACGTCAAGCTCGCGGGCCGGCTGTTCATGCCGACGCTCACGTTGCTGGCACCGATCTCCCCGGTGGCCTGGCTGCCGGTGGCGATCTTCCTGTTCGGCATCGGCAACGGACCCGCGGTCTTCATGGTGTTCATCGGGGTGTTCTTCATCATGACGATGGCGACGGTCACCCAGATCGCCAGCGTCCCGCAGCACTACCTCGACGTCGCCCGCACGATGGGCGCCTCGCGCCGTCAGACGCTGCGCCGCGTCGTGCTGCCGGCCATCCTGCCGGGGCTGCTGCTCGTCTTGCGGTTGAACCTCTTCGCGGCCTGGATCGTCGTGCTCATCGCCGAGGCGGTAGGGGTGGGCTCCGGGCTCGGCCAGGTGGTGATCCTGGCGCGCAACACGTTCAACTCCAGCCTGGTCTTCTTCACCATGACCATCATCGGGCTGACCGGCTTTCTGTTCGACTACGGGCTGCGGGTCCTGCAGCGAAGGCTGCTGTGGTGGGAGCCCGCGGGTGGGGGATTGAAATGAGCATGTCGACGACCGACACGCGGTCGCTGCATTGCAGCGGCGTCGGGAAGATGTGGGCGCCCGGGACCCCGCGATCCGTCAGCGCCCTGGAGGACGTCGACCTCGACGTGGCCCCCGGCGAGTTCGTCGTCCTCATCGGGCCCAGCGGGTGCGGGAAGAGCACCCTGCTCTCGCTCATCGCCGGCCTGGAGGAGGTCACCGCGGGGGCCATCGAGCATGCCGGCGAGCCGATCGGGCCGGCTGGACCGGATCGCTGCATGATCTTCCAGCAGCCCTCGCTGTACCCGTGGCTCAGCGTCGCCGACAACGTCACCTTCGGCCCGCGACTCAGGGGAATGGCCAAGGCTGAGCGGCGCGAGCTCGCAGCCCAGTTGCTGCGCAGCGTCGGTCTGGCCCATGCCGTCGACCAGCACCCCGCCGAGCTGTCGGGCGGGATGCGCCAGCGCGTGGCCATCGCCCGGGCCCTGGCCATGAAGCCGCAGATCCTCCTAATGGACGAGCCGTTCGCCGCCCTCGACGTGCAGACGCGCACCAAGCTCCAGGACCACGTCATCGAGGTGTGGCGTCAGAGCGGCGCCTCGGTCCTCTTCGTCACCCATCACATCGACGAGGCGATCGCGCTGGCCGACCGCATCGTCGTGTTCACCGCCGCGCCTGGTCAGATCAAGGAGATCGTGCCGGTCGACCTCCCGCGCCCGCGCCCGCCGCGCGACCCCCGGGTGCACGACATCCACGACCAGCTCGTCGACCTGCTGCGCGACGAGGTCGACCGCGCCTTCGCCGCGCAGGAGCGCGTCGGCACGTGAGGGGCGCCACGGTGCGCGTGGCGGCGGCGCAGCTGCCGGACTGGGGAGACGACCTCGAGGCGAACACAGCCCGGAGTGCGGCGGCGGTGCGCGCCGCCGCCCGGGCGGGGGCGACGCTCGTGGTGCTGCCCGAGTTGACCACCCTCCCCTACTTCTGTGCCGAGGAGCCGGCACCCTACCGGGGCTGGGCCGAGCCGGCCGATGGCCCGCTCGTCCGGCGCTTCGCGGCCCTGGCGGCCGAGACCGGCGTGGCGGTGGTGCTCGGGCTGTTCGAGCTCGACGGCGAACGGGGCACCCGCCACAACGCGCTCGTCGTCCTCGGACCGGACGGGACGGTCGCCCCTGCCGTGGACCGCGCCGGGGTCGCCCACCCCACCGCCCGCAAGCTGCACCTGCCACCGGACCACAGCTCGGTCGGGCGGTTCGACGAACGCGCGCACTTCGAGGCGGGCGATGCGCTGGGCGTTCACCGTGCCGCGGGCCTGCGCCTCGGCTGCCTGGTCTGCTACGACCGTCGCTTCCCCGAGTGCTGGCGCGAGCTGCGCGCGCTCGGCGCCGACGTCGTCGCCGTCGCGGTGGCCGACTCCGGGGGTGACCGGGCCGACTTCATGGTGGCCGAGCTGCGTGCGCACGCCCGCGAGAACGGGCTCGTGGCGGTCTGCGCCAACAAGATCGGCGGCGAGCCGACCGGCGGGCACCGGTCGGAGAGCGTCGGATCGTCGTGCATCGTCGGCGCCGACGGCGACGTGCTCGCCCACCGTCCAGGCGAGGACGGCGCCGGTCTCGTCGTCGCCGACATCGACCTCGACGCCGTCGCGGACGTGCGTGCCCGTTGGCCGTACTTCGAACATCGCCGCACGGACGTGTTCGGCGGCCCCGCGCCGCTCGCGCGCCCCGACCTCAGCGCCATGGCCGCATGCGGACCCTGATTCGCCGGGCCACCGTCGTGGCGATGGACGACGGGCACGGCGCCGAGCCCTTCAGCGCCGACGTGCTGATCGAGGACCAGCGCATCAGCGCCGTGGCCCCGAAGCTGGAGCCCGGACCCGTCGACGAGCTCATCGACGGGCACGAGCGCCTGGTGATGCCCGGCCTGGTCAACGCGCACCTGCACTCCTGGGAGGCGCTGTTCCGCGGCCGCTACGACAACCTCCCGCTCGAGCTCTGGATGCTGCTCGCCTACCCGGTCATCGGCCTCGAGCCGCTACCGGCCGAGATCGTGCGCCTGCGCACGCTGCTGGTGGGCATCGAGTCGCTGCGCAACGGCGTCACCTGCGTGCAGGACGACGTCATCGAATCGCCGTGCCAGAGCCTCGAGGCGCTGGGTGCGGTCTTTGCCGGCTACGGCGAGGTGGGCATCCGCGCCTGCTGTTCAGGCAACATGGTCGACCGCGTCTTCACCGACACGATTCCCTACGCCAACGAGCTGCTCCCCGCCGAGCTGCTCGAGCGAGTTCGGGCCCAGCCGGTGCCCGACGCCGAGGAGTACCTCGCGTTCGCCCGCGAGGCCCTTGGACGCTTCGACGAGCCCCATGGTCGGCTGCGCTACGTCATCGCCCCCTCGGGGCCACAGCGCTGCACCGACGAGCTGCTCGGCGCCTCGGCGGAGCTCGCGCGGTCGCACGACCGCCCGCTGCACATCCACGTGCTGGAGACCAAGGTCCAGGCCGTCACCGGGCGCGAGCTCTACGGCCGCACGCTCGTCGAGCGCCTGGACGACCTCGCGGTTCTCTGCCCGCAGGCAACCCTGGCCCACGGGATCTGGCTGACGCCGTCGGACATCGACCGCGTGGCGGCCAGCGGGACGTCGATCGCCCACAACGCGATCTCCAACCAGAAGCTCGGGGCCGGCATCGCGCCGCTGCGCGAGCTGTGGCACGCCGGAGTCAACGTCGCGCTGGGCACCGATGGCCTGTGCAGCAACGACAGTGCCCGCATGTTCGACGTCATGAAGGCGGCCAGCCTGCTCCAGAAGGTCACCACCCCCGACTTCACCGCCTGGCCCCACGCCGATGAGATCCTGTGGGCGGCCACCCGCGCCGGGGCGCGCAGCGTGCGGATGGAAGGGGAGATCGGGGCGGTGAGCCCCGGTCATCGGGCCGATCTCGTGCTGCTCGACCTGCGCACGGTCAACTTCACACCGACCAACGACCTGCGCAACCACCTCGTGTACTGCGAGAACGGTGCGTCGATCGAACGCGTCTTCGTCGACGGGCGCACCGTCGTGCGCGACGGGCGGTGCACCTTGGTCGACGAGCAGGCGATCCTGGCGGAGATCCGCTCGCTGGCGCCGCTGTTGCTGCGCCGTCACGAGCGCGTCGAGGAGCTCTCGCGCGCCTTCGCCCCACATTTCACCGCGATCCACCAGCGCTGCTGCGCGCAGCCCATCGGCATCAACCGCTACGCGGGGGACGAGCGCGAGTGGCTCGCCGGCGACCCCCAGGGGGTCACCTGATGACGCACCCGACGACCGCTGTCGCCGAGCGGCTCGAGGACCGGATCGAGCACCTGGCCAGCTTCAACGCCGACCCGGGCGCGGGCGGGATCACCCGTGAGGTCTACTCGCCCGAGTACCTCGCCGCCTCCGACTACGTGCGAAGCCTCATGGAGACGGCTGGGCTCGAGGTGCGCGTCGACGCGGTCGGCAACCTCTACGGCCGGTGGGAGGGAACCGAGCCCCACGCGCCGCGGGTGCTCTGCGGCTCGCACTTCGACACGACGCTCAACGCCGGCAAGTACGACGGCGTCGTCGGAGTCCTCGGGGCCATCGACGCCGTCGATCGCCTGCGCACGGCCGGAACCAAGCCGCGGCGCGGAATCGAGGTGGTGGCCTTCGCCGGAGAGGAGCCGCGCTTCGGCCAGGGCTGCAGCGGCAGTCGCGCGGCAATCGGCGAATTCACTCGTGCGGACCTCGACCAGATGCGCGACCGCGACGGGATCTCGCTCGCCCAGGCGCTCAGCGGGGCGGGCCTGGATCCCGATCGCCTGCCCGAGGCCCGCCTGGCCGGCGACAAGTACCACGCCTTCCTGGAGTTGCACATCGAGCAGGGCGCGGTGCTCGAGTCCGCCGGGCAGGCGGTGGGTGTGGTGACCCGCATCGCCGCTCCCCACGACCTGCGTGTGAGCCTCCGCGGCGAGGCCATGCACGCGGGCGCGACCCCCATGGCGTTGCGCCACGACGCGCTGGCCGGCGCCGCCGAGTCGATGGTCGCGCTCGAGCGGCTCGCCCGTGCGAGCGCCAGCGGCACGACCGTGGCCACCGTGGGCGTGCTGCAGGCACGACCCGGCGCCATCAACGTCATCCCCGGAGAAGTCGACATGGACGTCGACGTGCGTGACGTGGACGAAGGGGTGCGCAGCGCCGTCGTCGACGCCTTCCTGGCCGAGACCGAGGCGATCGTTGCGCGCCGGGGCCTGGTGCTGACCCACGAGCTCATCGGACGCCAACCGCCCAAGGCCTGCGACGAGCAGGTCATCGAAGCCGCACGGCGAGCCTGCGGGGAACTCGACGTTCCGCACCGCGAGATGGCCAGCGGCGCCTACCACGACGCGATGGTGCTCGGCGCGGTGATGCCGATGGGGATGATCTTCATCCCCAGCGCCGGGGGCGTAAGCCACAGCCCGGCGGAGTACACCGAGGTCGCGGACATCGCACGCGGCGTCGAGGTCCTCGCTCGGACCCTGACCCACCTCGCCGCGTGAGGACGCTCGTGCAGGGTGGTCGAGTGGTCACGGCCGGCGCCGATGGGGACGCCGACGTGCTCATCGACGGCGACCGGGTGACCGCCGTCGAGCCCGGCATCGACATGCCCGTCGACCGCGTGCTCGACGCCCACGGATGCTACGTGCTGCCGGGCGCCGTGGACCCCCATACCCACCTCGACATGCCCTGGGGGGAGACGAGCACGTGTGACGACTTCACGTCGGGGACCGTCGCCGCCGCGTGCGGCGGCACGACGACGATCGTCGACTTCTGTGTCCAGCAGCCCGGCCAGAGAATCGCCGACGCGCTCGACGAGTGGCACGCCAAGCTCCGGCGCACCCCGCCCGTCGTCGACGTCGGCTTCCACCTGGCGGTGACCGACCTCGCCGTACCCCAGGCCGAGGCCGATCTCGTCGCGGCGGTGCGCGCGGGGGTCACCTCGTTCAAGCTGTTCATGGCCTACAAGGGCTCGCTCATGGTCGACGACGAGACGCTGTTTCGCACCATGCGGGCCGCGGCCGACCTGGGGGCGCTCGTCCTCGTCCACGCCGAGAACGGCGGCGTCGTAGAGGTGCTCGTGCGCGAGGCGCTCGCCGCCGGCCACGTCGAACCGCGCTGGCACGCTCTCACCCGGCCGCCGGCCGTGGAGGCCGAGGCGACGGCGCGCGCGATCGCCCTGGCGCGGATCGCCGGCTGCGATCTCTACGTCGTCCATGTCTCCTGCGCGGAGGCTCTAGCGCCGGTGGCCGCGGCGCGAGCGGCCGGGGAGCGGGTGTGGGGTGAGACCTGTCCCCAGTACCTGCTGCTCGACGAGTCGCTGCTCGCGGCCCCGGGCTTCGAGGGAGCCAAGGCAGTGTTCACCCCTCCGCCGCGAGCACCCGAGCACCAGGCGCACCTGTGGCTCGCGCTGGCCGGCGACGAGCTGTGCGTCGTCTCCACCGATCACTGCCCCTGGACCTTCGACGAGCAGAAAGCGCTGGGCCGCGGGGACTTCTCGCGCATTCCCAACGGCGCGCCCGGGATCGAGTACCGCCTCGCGCTGCTGCACGAGTTCGGCGTGCGCAGCGGACGCTTCGACCTGCGCCGCATGGTCGAGCTGGTGGCCACCAACCCGGCCAAGCTCTTCGGCCTGCACCCGCGCAAGGGCACGCTGGCGCCCGGCGCCGATGCCGATCTCGTGATCTTCGATCCCGCGGTCGAGCACGTCTGCTCGTCAGCCACCGAGCATTCGCGGGTGGACTACTGCCTGTACGAGGGGAAGGCCGTTCATGGCTGGCCGCGCACCGTGCTGGCCGGTGGCCGGGTCGTCGCCGAGAACGGCGAGCCGGTGGCCGGGGCGGGGGCGGGCAGGTTCCTGGCGCGCGGGTCGGTGACGTGGCCGTGACCGGCGGCGGCCGGGGGCGCCGGGGCCACTGCTGGACGTTGCTCACACTGGATAACCGCTACCCCAGCCACCTGCCCGGGCTGCGGGGTGGGGAGCTCTTCAAGCTCGTGACGCCACGCCTGCCGGGGGCGCAATTCGCCGAGTCGGTCGTCGAGCTCCAGACGGGGGGAACGCTCGAGTCCTCCCGGGCCGAGCTCGAGCACTTCCTCTACGTCCTCGAAGGCGAGGTGGCGCTGACGGGGGAAGCGACGCTCGCACTCGAGGCCGGTGGATACGCCTATCAGCCCCCGGGCGCCGGGCTGGGTTTCCGGGCCGTGGGTGAGGGCGGGGCCCGGGCGCTCTGGCTCCAGCGCCGCTACGAGCCCTCGGGTGAGCTGCCCGCGCCTGCGCCGGACTCCGGGCATCGCGACGACGGGCCGTTCGCGACGCTCGAGGTACCGGGACTGACCCGACGCGAGCTCCTGGCCGCGGACGATCCGTCGTTGGACTTCACCATGAGCCTGCTGCGCTTCGCCCCCGGCGCCGCGCTCGACCGCATAGAGATCCACGACGAGGAGCACGGGCTCTACATGACCACCGGGGCCGGCGTGTACGAGCTCGACGGCGAGCGCCACGCGGTGCACGCAGACGACTTCATCTACATGGCGCCCTACTGCCCCCAGCACTTTCAGGCGTCGGAGCACGCGATGGCCGAATATCTCCTCTACAAGGACGTGCACCGCGACGGGTTCTGACGCCGGGCACGCCAGGGCGGCGAGCAGCGGCCGGCCACGGGATGGCCGCGTAAGCGCCGAATCGCGGCGCTCCTCGCAGCCCCTTGTGCGGCGGACCACCTGGCCCGCCGGCACACCCGGAGGGGGAAACGTTGTTCTACCGGTGGGTGTTCGCCCGATCCCCCAGAGGGGATCCTGGACTTCATGGATCGTCTCTCCAGTCTCGACGAGTCGTTCCTCCGCGTCGAGACTCCGACGACGCACATGCACGTCGGCTGGCTGGCGACCGTGCGACTCCGTCCCGGCACCGACCGGCTCGACGTCGGGGAGGTGGCCGATCGCCTCAACGCCCGGCTTCACCTCGTGCCCCGGTTCCGGGCAGGTGGTCCGTGCGACGCCGCCCGGCCTGGGCGGCGCGACCTGGTCGACTGCCCGGACTTCCGGTTGGACGATCACCTGAGCGTCGAGCGGCAGGGGCGAGTCGGCGCTCCCGCGCTCGCCCGTCTCGCGGACCGCTTCTTCTCCGATCAGCTCCCGCGTTCGCGGCCCTTGTGGCAGCTTCACGTCATTCCCCGCCTGCCCGGCGGTTTCGGGGCCGTGCTCGGCAAGGTGCATCACGCCATGGTCGACGGCATGGCCGCGGTGCAGCTCGGCCTTCTGCTCTTCGACGTCGACCCGGAGGCGCAGGCGGGCGAGCCGCAGCCATGGCACCCGGCGCCGCCCACGGGAATCCAGCTCGCGGTGGACACGGCCCGCGACTCCGCGCTCGCCCAGTTTCGCGCCGCCCGTCGGGCCGCCGCGCTCGGACTCACACCGGGACGGGGAGTGCGGGTCGCTGACACGGTTCGCCGATCCGCGTTCGCGCTCGTCGAGGATGCGCTACGGCCCGCGCCGGGCTCCTACCTCAACCCCGAGATCGGAGCGCGGCGTCGCCTCGTGGGAGCCGAGGTCCCGCTGCCGAGGCTCAACGCCATCAAGCGACGCACCGACACCAAGCTCAACGACGTCGTGCTCGCCCTCGTGGCGGGGGTCCTGGGCCGCCTGGCCATGGCCCACGGCCGTACCCCCCGCGACGTCCGGGGTCATGGTGCCAGCCAACGTGCGCACCGGCTCGGGCGAGGCGGCCGGCAACGCCATCTCGTTCCTGTTCGTGGACCTGCCGGTGGCCTCGGTGGCGCCGGGCGACCGCCCCGGCGCCTGAAGGGTGCCAAAACCCTGATCTGGGCTGAGAGGCGGTGCCGAGCGGGCTCTGAGAGCATCGCCCGATGCTCCTCTCCTTCATCTACCTTGCCTTTGTCTCCCTCCTGAAGTTGCTGACTCGGAGCGGCCTCCCCGCGGACGTGAAGGACATCGAGCTGATCGTGCTGCGCCATCAGCTCGATGTTCTCCGCCGTCAAGTCGAGCGGCCGAGACTCCGACCAAGTGACCGCGCGTTGCTCGCGGCGGCGAGCCGCCTGCTGCCGCCCGGGCGCCGAGTCGGCCTGCTCGTCACACCGCAGACCCTCCTGCGCTGGCACCGCGAGCTCGTGCGGCGAAAGTGGACGTACGCTCGCGCGCGTCCTGGGCGCCCGTCGATCGACGTCGAGAGGCGCCGGCTCGTGCTCCGGCTCGCGCGCGAGAACCCGCGCTGGGGCTATCAGCCGATCGCGGGCGAGCTCGCCAAGCTCGGCCTCTGCGTTTCACCGAGCACCGTCCGCCGACTGCTCGCCGGCGCGCGTCTCGGACCCGCGCCGAGGACCTCCGGACCTACGTGGCGAGAGTTCCTCCGTGCCCAAGCTGCCAGCATCGTCGCATGCGACTTCTTCACCGTCGAGACCGCCTTCCAGCCACCAAAAAGGCAACAACTGGTACCGCTGCCAATTCGTCTCGCGCCGCGGCGTCGCCGGCGCCGACGCCGCCGGACACCCCCGCGTGCTCGGCATCAAGGAGGACGTCATCCTCGAGCACACGCTCGACTTCCTCGCCCGGCGCATCTTCGGCCCCGAGCGCCTGGCGCTGCTGCGCCACGAGCTCGCCGACGCCGTCGCCGCCGCCTGGAGCGAGCACGACACCGAGCTCGAGCGGCTGCGCCGCGAGCTCCAGGAGACCGAGCGCTCCCTGCACCGCCAGGCCCTGCGCCTCGAAGAGCACGACGACCCCTACCACCCCGTCATCGCCCTCGCCAAACAGCGCATCACCGAGCTCAGCGCCCGCCGCGACGCCACCACCCAGGCCATCGCCGACCTCGAAGCCACCCGCCCGCTCGGCGCCCGCCCCGAAGAGATCGAGACCATGCTCGCCGCCGTCCCCGACCTCCGATCCAAACTCGAGCGCTACGAGCCGGCTGAGCTCGCCGAGCTGCTCGACGCCTTCGACCTCACCGCCACCTACGACAAGCCCAACCGCCGCCTCAAACTCGCCGCCACCGTCACCCCAGAACTCATAACGGCCCTAGAAGCGAAGCGACCGCCCGAGGGGCGGTCGCGGAATTGTGTCATAGCGGGGGCGGGATTCGAACAGACATCCGCGACGCTCGCTTATCGCTTCAGCGAGAGCCACAGCTTGGCCTGAACTTCTCGGGCGTTCCGCTGAAAAATCGTGGTGCCCCTGGTTCGAGTCCGGGCCTCGCCTACGTTCGGAGCCCCCGCCGACGGAGGAACGCGGCACTGCGGTTGCTTGCTTTCGGGGGCTCGAGGCGTAGCATGGGTCACTCCCCGCTTCTGCGGATCAGCCTGCGCAGGGGACCGTCGGCCGCCCGCCTTCGGCGTCCTCCACGGACCGCTTCTCCCGAGCGACGTAGAGAACCGTTCCCGACGAGAGTTGCTCGGAAAAGCCCTCCCTGGCGCAGTCTGAGGGCGCTCAAGGAGGTTTCCATCATGCGCTTGCCGACCGACGAAGTTCGCGGCAGTTCGTTGCCGACGGTGCCGGCGCGGCGCGAGGCGGACATGGTTGCGCTCGAGCACGAGGTGGGTGATCGTGTGGCGAACGTGGTCGTGATCGTGGGGCC
>JAABUZ0100007285.1_pt1 | contig 13412 bp, 25 predicted proteins | sample 5562091 | NCBI WGS metagenome assembly JAABUZ01 (sample SAMN12813069, study PRJNA571459) | rock metagenome | isolation source: Antarctica rocks | place: Antarctica: Victoria Land, Linnaeus Terrace sud | collected 2015-12-21 | reverse complement strand
CTGCATAGGTTGAGCAGGCAGCAGTGCAGGAGTCCGCGGGCACCAGGGCACACCCGCTGCCGCGCACTGCAGTATGGAGCATGTTGGCGCAGCAGTTGTCAGCCGCCGCAGGAGCATGGTGACGCGCCCTGTTCACCAGGAGCAGGCAGGGCCCTGCGCTTACGCACTCAGCTGCATTCTTTGCTGCACATCAACTGCACTGCCCCGGACAGTGCCGCTCGCTATACGCAGCGGTGCCTGTAACACCTCTGTCCTCTGTGGCGTCGTGATCACTACTCCAGCATGCACGAGCGGGCGAAATCATTGTGCGGTAGACTCCTCCACTTTACGGTGAAGCTGTTACGGTTATACGGGAGGCGCACAAAGCGAGCAAGTGCTGCCCAGCCTGGTGCATGCACTGCAGGGAGGTCCGGACCATGTACAGCACCAGGGCTGCGCGGCAGGCCTTTGCCAAGGTGCGCCGGGCTTGGCGGCTGCCCGCGGCAGATTATTGGGACCGCAGGGAACTGAGCCGCGCCGGCGCGCAGGCCCGGCGCTATGCCCTGCACGGGCGCCTGCATGAGGGGTGCCGGAGCGCCTCCGCGCTGGCGGGGGTGGAGAAGGTATGCTGGCAGCATTTAGGTTTCAGTCTCGCAGTGCCAGCCGAGATGCTGCTCTGGAGGCAGTCCGGGACCTGACGGCATGAGCCTGGGCCGCCGGGTTGCAGGCGCCCCTGAGCAGGATGGAGACCGATCAGTATATCAACGATCGGTATGCAGCCATCGAGGAGCGACTGGCGGTGAGCCGAGTTTCCTGCACTCGGCTGGAAGTTGCCTGCACACTTTGGCTCGTACCCAAGTGTCTGTGCTGCTGCAGGTCGTGCGCAAGCGCCTGAACCGGCCACTGACGCTGGCTGAGAAGGTGCGCGTGCCCTAGCGTAGAAGGCGCGCTGTACGCGTGCGAACCGCGCGTACTCAGCCACCAGGGCTGCGTGTTTGCTGGGTCTGTGTACAAGGAGCGCGTCGTGCCTGGCGTGCGTGTCCTGCCCGGTCGAGCAAAGAGGGAAGTGCTCAGCGTGGTTCTGATAGTGCATATTGCGTCTGTCCATACCATGCTGCAGCGCGACGAACGGTGTGCAATACGTGTGGTCTTTCAGAGTACACAAGTTGGTGTGCTTCTGCAGCGCTAGGCTGCACTGCAAAGCTGGGGAGCAGCGGGGGCAGAGCGAGCGGCGCATATGCGACCTGAGTGCTCAGCAGCACTTGCAGCCACAGCAGCTTGTATGCATGGCACCAGCTGCGTGTGCAGAGTAGATGACCTGCGTTGTGCTTTGGCGCAGAACGTGTACGGGCACCTCGATGACCCGGAGCACCAGGACATCCAGCGCGGTGTCAGCTACCTGCGCCTGCGGCCTGGTGCGGCCGCGCATACTCTTGTATTGGCCTGTCTGTCCCGCTTCAACACCGCACTGCTTGCGGGCTCGCTGTGCGCTGCGGTGAGAGCGCCCGCGCCTGCGCAGACCGCGTGGCGATGCAGGATGCTACAGCGCAGATGGCGGTGCTGCAGTTTATGTCCTCGGGGTTGCCGACCACGGCAGTGCCGTCGACTATTCACTGCGACCACTTGATCGAGGGCACCACCGCCCCGCAGGACGACCGGTGCGCTTGTGTTCGAGCGGCGCAGGCTCGTGCGCGCGCACCTGCCGCGTGTGCAGCTCGTGCAGCGCAACTGCTCCACAGTGGTCAGCCAGACCTTAGTGCAAGAGTGCAGAGGCCTTACCACTGCAGCATTTGCCTGGCAAACCTCATGCTCACCCTGTTGGGTGGGGACACCAGGAACGGAAAGTTCGGAGGCGAGGCCGACCTGGAGCACGCGGTGAAGACGAACAAGGAGGTGTACGACTTCCTGTCCACCGCCGGCTCCAACTTTGGCATCGGCTTCTGGAAGCCCGGCTCGGGCATCATCCACCAGGTGCGCTGGAGGTCACCACGAAGGCTGGGAGGGGTATGACCTGTTGCCTCGTGTCAGGGCTCAGTGATAAGGTCCTCTCGAAGTTGACACAACACAGAGCCCAAAGCAAGGGCGCAATTTTGCATGGATGGCCCTAGTACTAGTAGGCAGCTCCTCCAATGTGTGGCCCAGCTGCCCGCTGAGCAGCTTAGAATCGAGAGCGTGTTATCTGGCAAGGGGCCGGGGCTGAACTGGCGGCGTACGGCGGAGGATGGGCGAGGCGTGCTGCAGAGCTTGTCTGCTGTGGCGGAGGTCGAGGCGGGGCGCCGAGGCGCGGCGTGCGCGGGCGGCCAGCAAGGCCGTGTGCGGCGCGCAGATCGTGCTGGAGAACTATGCGTTCCCGGGCGGCATGATGATTGGCACGGACTCGCACACGCCCAACGCGGGCGGCCTGGGCATGTGCGCGGTCGGCGTGGGCGGCGCCGACGCGGTGGACGTCATGGCCGGGCTGCCCTGGGAGCTCAAGGCGCCCAAGGTGCGCTTCGCGCCAGGAGCTGGTTTGAGCCTGTGGCAACTTGCAGGGATGGAGCCTGCTGAAAAGAGGGCGCGCATGCAACTGGCGCTGGCACTGGCCTGAGTGCAAGTGTTCCGACTGTTTACAAGCGGCTGCTCACACATGTTCTTGTCAGTCGATGCTACCATTGATAGTTGACTGGCTATACCAGGTTTTTCCGCTTTGCATATGCGCGGACTGTATTTCATGTAGTGTATGAGCCTTGGCAGCCACGAGATGCGGGCACAGAATGTAATGATGCACAACATGCGCCCGGGTACAAACATTTTTGTTTGGGCGGAAGCGGCGCGCCGTGCGCGCAACTCGGGGAGCGACGTGAAGGCGCGTCATTTCAGCGCGTCATCGCGCACGGAGTAAAGAGCGGCGGCTGGCGTTTGGCGGCAGGTCATCGGCGTGAAGCTGACGGGCAAGCTGAGCAAGTGGAGCTCGCCCAAGGACATCATCTGCAAGGTGGCCGGCATCCTGTCGGTCAAGGGCGGCACGGGCGCGATCGTGGAGTACCTCGGCCCCGGCGTCGACAACGTGTCCTGCACAGGCGCGCGCGCTCGCTACCAGCGCCGCGGTCGCGCCTCCAGCCCTTGGCAGGGAGGCGTGCTGGAAAGCACTGCTGAAAGGATGATGTACATCAGGCTGGTGCGGGGACGCGACGATGCGCTGCTGCTTTGCTGATGTGAGGGGTTTCGTCGACGGTTAGGCCTGGTGCGCAAGACCAAGGGCTGATCGGGTATGTGGCAGTGTTTACCCCAGTGGTCCCAAAGGCTTGACGCGAAGGCACATCTGTGGCGAGCAGGCATGGGAACCATCTGCAACATGGGCGCGGAAATCGGGGCGACGACCTCCATGTTCCCGTTCAACAAGCGCATGTATGACTACCTGGTCGCGACGGGGCGCGAGAAGGCCGCCAAGGCGCGCCGCCCCGCCGGGCATGTGTCCCGTCGTGAGGACATGAGAGGCTGTGCGCAAATCACTAGAGCTGTGGGGAGCACAGTGGAATGGTGTGCTGAATCTGGTCACTGGTGTCAAAGCTCCTCCCAAGTGGACATGTAGGGGCATTTTGCAATGCAGTGGGTTGTGGAGCATACAGACATCATGCTGATGACTGGCAAGCGTCCTTGGAACACTCGGGGCTGCAACATGCTGTATGTCCAGACAGCGCTGTTGGCACCTCATGCGCAACATGCTGCGACCTTGAGCAAGCGCGGTGGCGGCCATGGTCTTGCTTAGGCGAGGCCCTACGCACAGTCAGTTTGCATTTGCAGACGCCTTTTATTGAGAGAAGGCTTGGCGCGGTGGCTAACCCTAACCTGAACTTCTAACCCTATGGCGCAGGTGGCGGATGCGTTCCGGGAGCACCTCAAGGCGGACGAGGGCGCCGAGTACGACCAGATGATCGAGATCGACCTGAACGAGCTGCAGCCGCAGGCACGCCCGGGGCCCCGCAGCCTGCAGCCGTCCACGAGCATGCCAGCAACGCTCTCCTTTTTGTCGCAGCTGCGTGTGCAGCATTACTACCGGTGGTGAATTAGCATGCCCAGTGCCATGCACCTGGCTATGCAGCCCCAATGCTGCCTGCATGTGCTCTATGGCCACTACATTCACCTCCTTATTTGTGAAGTGTTCGACTGGGGCGAGCTGCCTGCAGATCAACGGGCCGTTCACGCCGGACCTGGCGCACGCGCTCCCGGAGTTCGCGGAGGCGCTGCGCTCCAACAAGTGGCCCGCCGAGCTCAAGGCCGGCCTGATCGGCTCCTGCACCAACAGCAGCTATGAGGACATGCAGCGCGCGGCGTCCGTCGCGCGGCAGGCGCTCGCGGCCGGCATCAAGGCCAAGGCGCGCCTGCGCAGCAGCCCCATGCTGGCATGCATGCAACTCATCATTTGACAAGCGCTGCGGTCAAACGTGATTGTGGCGAATATAAGCTGCGTGCACAGCCAGCTGCACGCCGCACAAGCATGAGCATCTCTTGCAGTATCGTGTGCGCTCATGCCGGCGCGCGCGCGCAGGTGCCCTTCACGATCACGCCGGGCAGCGAGCAGATCCGCGCGACGATTGCGCGCGACGGCCTGATCGACGTGTTCCAGAAGGTGGGCGGCACCGTGCTGGCCAACGCGTGCGGGCCGTGCATCGGCCAGTGGAAGCGCACGGAGATCGCCAAGGGTGCGGCGCCCGGGCTGCGGTTGATGGGCGGGCCGAGCGCGCTGCGTTGCCGTAATGAACAAGGCGGAAGTGCTGTTGGTGGGGCTTGGTATGAATGGCAGATGCGTACATGATAGTGCGCATGCCTGTTATTTGAAGGGAACGTGCGCCGCCGCGGTGTGCTGCGCTGCCTGCTGCCTGCCAGGCAGGCATCCGCGCATCAGCACGTTCCCTTCCGGGTTGGTTGCATGCTGCCACATGGCTGTTTCTGTGCACTGCCGAGTTTGCCACATGGTTGTTTAGTTCATGCACACATGGCAGTACTCGTCAGAGGGCGGGCGCGCGGCGCCCGCGCACGGAACGTCCAGGCAAGGCCCAGGCGGGGCGGGCTGCACACCCCTAACCCTACCCCGCCCGCCCCGCGCGCCCCAGGCGAGGCCAACTCCATCATCACCTCGTACAACCGCAACTTTGCGGCGCGCAACGACGGCAACCCGGCCACGCACGCGTTTGTGACGTCGCCGGAGCTCGTGACCGCGTTCGCGATCGCGGGCGACCTGACGTTCAACCCGGAGGAGGACACGCTCGTGGGCGCCGACGGCAAGGAGATCCGCCTGGAGCCGCCGCGCGGCGACGAGCTGCCGCCCAAGGGCTTTGACCCGGGCGCGCGCCGCGCCGGCCGCTCCCCAGCGAAAACAGTCTGAGCGCTCAAGCTGGAAGGGTTCCGCGGGTCTTGGCAGCGGGCTTGATCTGAGCTGGTGCTGTCCGACAGTGAGCCTGTGCTGGGGCGGGGCGTGTTGCACCGGCAGTCCGGGATGCGTTGTCGCCGTTCGTTCTTTGCTGCAGCGCACAGACTCCGCCGCCCAGACAGAATATAGGGTATGCCGGCGTCCTGAGCGCGGCGCGCGCGGGCAGGCGTGGAGACGTACCAGGCGCCGCAGCCTGGGCAGGTCAACGTGGCGGTGGACCCCGCCAGCAAGCGCCTGCAGCTGCTGGAGCCCTTCGACGCCTGGAACGGCAAGGACCTGGAGGTGCTGCCCTACCCAGCGCGCGCTCCGCGCGCTGCGCGCGGCGCCCCAGTGACCCTGCGCAGGTCACCTGCTCGGGACGAGTTAGGCACGCCACCGCATGACCCTGGGGCACTGCATGAGGGAGGGGCGCACAGCCGCGGTGCTTGCGCGCGCGCTCTGCGCATGGCCTGGGCGACCGTGCGCGTGCGGCCTGCATGGGATGCGTGCGAAATGCCACCGCATGACCCCGGGGCGCGGCGCGAGGGAGAGCGAGGGTTAGGGCGCCTCACAGCCGCGCGCGCGTGTGGCGTGCAGGACGCGCTGGTGCTGATCAAGGCCAAGGGCAAGTGCACGACGGACCACATCAGCATGGCGGGCCCCTGGCTCAAGTACCGCGGGCACCTGGACAACATCTCCAACAACATGCTCATCGGCGCGCTCAACGCCGAGAACGGCCAGGTCAACAGCGTGAAGAACCAGGCGCGCCCCCGGGGCGCCCCTGCGTTAGCCGCGCTCACGACTGCGCGCAGGCTGACTCATGTCTCGCAGCAGGACATCCCTATGCTCGTGGACCGTGGACAGAGCTGTGGACGGTCATCTGAGAAAAGCGGCAAGGGGTGAATTCTTGCATGTGGCAAGCGCTCCGCACACAGCAGGGCTTGCAGCAGCGGCGCGGGCGCGTGACGCGTGCGCGCGCGCCGCGCGCAGCTGACGGGCGAGTACGGCGCGGTGCCCGCGGTCGCGCGCGCGTACAAGGCGGCCGGCAAGCCCTGGATCGTCGTCGGCGACGAAAACTACGGCGAGGGCAGCAGCCGCGAGCACGCCGCGCTGGAGCCGCGCCACCTGGGCGGCCGCGCGGTGCGGCCCCGGAGCTGCCTGCGGGTAGCCGTGCTGGATGTCTTCTGAAGATGACTTTCTGCCAGAGCCAGATGCGCATGGGAGTGCATGTGGCAGAAATGGAGTACGCTTGTGAGTGCATGCCCGCAAGCCTGAGCTTTGGCATGCTGTGAGTCGTGGATCCCGGGCTCTGTCATCACCCGCGCATCCAGACCGCCTACAGGGGGCGTGCCTGTACAAGCCAGTTTAGATCGGGTGAAGGCAGGCCCTAGGGGCGGAAGCGCTGATATGAGTCAGGATTGTGGGCACGCCCGGGCCTCTTTGTCATAATGCTTGCGCGCTGGGGGGCGTTGGGCGCGCATGTCGCGCAGCGCCTGCGGCCGCAGGGGCCAGCAGGGGTCACCGCGCCGAGCGGCCGAGCGCCGAGCGCGGGGCGCGCGCGGCGCAGGTACTGGTGAAGTCGTTCGCGCGCATCCACGAGACCAACTTGAAGAAGCAGGGCATGCTGCCGATCACGTTTGCCGACCCGGCCGACTACGACAAGGCGCGCCCGCTACGCCTCCGCTGCTGCCGCCTTGCTGCCCCGCCCTGCCAACATGATTGCCGTTTTGATAGCTGCCTTGCGAGATTGTAGACCTTTGCGTCGTAGGCCCCTGGTAAGGAGCCGTGCGTTTACCAGGCACTTGCACAGCTCGTGTATCTCTGCATGTCTATGATGGGGGGGTTCCTGAGCAGCCCGCAGCATGTGACCTGTGAGCAAGCACAAGCGACTGTCAGCAGGCAGCACACAGCGAAAGCACTGCAGTTTGGCCGTCCTTCGGTGCTCATACCAGCATTCAAGAGGCCAGCATTCGACGAGGAAGGCGCGATTGCGACCGCGCAGGTGGGCCCCTTCGACAAGCTGTCCATCAAGGGCCTGACGACGTTCGCGCCGGGCAAGCCGCTGGCGGTGGCCGGCACGCGCCCGGACGGCTCCACGTATGAGTTCACCGTCAACCAGACTTTCAACGAGAACCAGATTCACTGGTTCAAGGCGGGCTCCGCGCTCAACGCCATGGGCGCCGCCAACAAGGCGTGAGCGCCGGCGCCGCGCCTGTAGGCCTGTGCGCCACCAGGGCGTCCTGCGCACTGGTTCGGCGGCACACGCCGGCTGTTACGGAGCCTAGGGCCTGGCGCGGCGTGCACTGCCCAGTGCGCTGCATGCGCGCCAGCCCAGTCATGGGGGTTTGGGGCTGCCGAGCGTCTGCTAGGCGTCTACCCGCCGGGTTGGGGCTGCGGCAGACAGCGATGCGGGCCTGCGACGGCACACTGCAACGCAGCCTTCATGCGGCAGTTTTGTCTGTTGTGGCGAGGTGCCGGGGCGGGGCTCCTGCCGTGCAAGGGTGGGATGTGCCCAGGGACGTGTGGTGCCGTGGTGTTGTGAGCGGCATTGGGGTGCAGGCTGTGCGACCGCTCGCTGGGTCAGAGCTTGCCCCGCACCTTCAGCATGTCCGCAGGTGACATGGTCTCCTGCGCTGGTTTGCAGCAGCTTGGGCCGACCCAGGGTGTGGCGGAGGGCAGCTTGCCGGCTGGCGGTTGCTCACAAGGAGTCCTTGTGCCCGTGCTGCCTGCGCGCTTGACGTGCAGGCAGGTTGCCAATCCTGGCTGGCGGGAGCGCGGCCCGCCAGGGCCAGCTAACCCTGCGGATGAGCAAACTCTGTCAGCGTTGCGCGCGGTTTGATTTGGATACAGTGACCTGCTCGTACCGACCCGCATCTCATTGGGTGTTGTCCGGGCTTTCACCAGTGTGCGGGCCCAGCCTTAAAGCAGGCAAACATGTAGACGTCTGTGACTTAGGAGGTTAGGCATGTAAGCTCAGCATCTTGCCCGACATGCAGTTGTCTCAGCATCAGCATTTTGAAGCCTGACGGCTGTGTGAGAGCCGCAAGTCAAGGTTGTGCGTCTGGTAGCCCATCATTGTCGCACGTAACTGCGCACTGCACAGTCCGCATGTCTACGCCCGCATGCTGATACATATGCTGTGATGGCCACTAGAATGCCAGGGATGAAAGGCGGCGCTTTGCTCCGCCCAGCCAGCCTCCTGCCCACTACACAGGCACATCAGCTCTTTTTACAGGTCCTGTTTTGGCATGCAGAGCAAGTTCTCCCCCAAAATGGCACAGTGCATTGTCGTCCTGCACTGTCAAAGTCAACCTCTGTAAGACAGACAGAGTCCTTGGACCGGCAAGCTAAGCTGTGCTCTGCTTACCACCAGAAACCAAAGAAGCGGGTCTCTGTTGCGCGCAAGGAGGCGCCCTGGCGGTGGCACAGGAAGCAGGCGATGCTTGCGAGCGGGTGCGCTGCCAGTGCCAAGGCTGTGCCTTCACAACTGCTTAATAGAGTGTTGACGGCACCAAGTGCATCGGCGCAGGCGAGGGCGCTGCCAGCCCTGGTCGAGCAGCTGCTCAGCGTGGGTGCCTGGGATGCTGACCCGGACAAGCGGGTGCTCAGCTGCACGGTGAGGCTCGGCAGCTTGGGTGCTCAGCAGCTGTGCATGCTCATCTACATATATTGTAAGATGGCGCAGATCAAAGTGGTCTGAGTAGACCGCTGAAGCTGCTGCTGCGGGGCTCTGCGCAGGAGTGCTTTGCTGCGCTGCGGCCGCAGGAGGTGCTGTGCTGCGAGGCGACCCGCGACGCGACGGTCAGGCTGCTAGAGCGCGTGCTCGAGCTGCTGCTGCCCAGGCCCGCTGCAGGCCTCTTTGTAGCAGACGGCGCTGCTTATGCGGCGCTGCTGGTGACGGTATACGCCCTGCTTGCCCCCCCGCACCACGCTTCGTGCTCTCCTGGCCTGGTTGAGCAGCCACGGCCAGTTCTGAGCACGCCTGGCGCGCACCCGGCCTGTGCTTCGGTGTCTGATACGAGCTATGTTCCCAGGTGGTCAATCAGTACGTGAGCTGCCTGCACTGCTGCCGCGAAGGCAACGGCGAGCCGATGCTCTTTGCGCATGCCCTGGAGGCGCGGCTGCGCTCCTGCCGCATTCCGCTCCCCAGGCACACCCGCTGTGCCACACCCTGTGTCCGGGCCAAATATTAAATAATGTAAGTCAGAGAAACCTAGGCTGACAAGCTAGTGCCCGGGTGCACGCGCGCAGCACACCCTGCGAGTACTAGAATGCGGCTTGTTTCACCTTCACGCTGATATGGCGGGCGCCGACCACCCGCGCGCCGCTGAGCTGCCAAGCCATATCCCGCCCGTGTGCAGCGCTGTGCTGGACGCCGCCTGGGCCACGCTCTTCACGCCCGGGTGCGCGCGCGGCGCACCGCATGCAGGCCGCCAAAATCGCACCTCCCTGCTCGCTTGGGGGACCAGGCGCTGCTCGGATGACCGATCCTGGCACTTGCGCCTCTGTAGGGACACACCGGTCACCAGATGCGATGCATGTCACGTCTGTTGCTCTGGGTTTCATGCTCCCCGCTGCCCCAACGCAAAGCTTACAGCATATGTTTTCGTAGCCTGCAAAAGCAGGCATCGGGATGGGGCCTGCATGTCTGCGCGCCGCCCTGCATGTACACAAGACAGCTCTGTGTCAGGCTGGCACTCCCGCCATCCTGCGCGAGTCCGAGGCAAGGCCTTGACACGGCCGTCACGCGGCCTCTTGCAAGCAGTCTGGGGGCCCTCACACGGCATAGACCCGCCAGCGGTGTCAAGCGGCAGCTACATGGCGGCGTGCGGGCCGAGCGGTTATTTGAACGCGTCGTCCTCGCTGCGCGGGCTCGTCAAGGAGACGGTCCTGCCCCTGCTGCTGCTCTGCGTCGCGGCGCACGGCCGCCGGGACGGCGCGCCGCCCCCGCGCGCCGGACTGCAGCACCGGGTCACAGGGCGGCGCTGGCCATGCCGGCTGCCTGCCCTTCAAGCCTGTTTGGAGCGTGGTTGTATGCATATAGTCTCTGCATCGCTGCCCAGGCTGCTCATTGATGCGCATTTGGTGCAAGCGCACTGCCGTGGGGAGGCAAGGGCAGGCTCAGCTCCTGGCTTCCTCCTCCTCCCCTGAGCGCACGGCTGCAAAAGCTGCTCGCTGCACTGATGACGCGGTGGCGTGCAACAGGAGAGACAGACCGCACCAACTGCCGAGGTCCGGAAGCGGACGCGCTGTGGGCCGCGCTCGACGCCCCTGCCTGCGCGCTGTGCAGGATAGGTGCGCGGTTGCATGCACGTGCCACTCCTGGCGTGCCCTCCTGCACGTCAGCTGCTGTCAGCCTGTGCCGCGCGAGCTCGACTCTGTCTGCTGGCTAGCATAGTGCCACCACTGATATGACCTCACAGCACTTTCTGACTGAGCCGGCCGTGCAGGCTCCACAGCGGGCGCTGTGATCGCCGGCTGCATGCCCGCGCTGGCCGCGCCAGAGTACCGGAGCTTTGCAACGCTGAACATCGGTGCGGGGCGTGCCGGGTCTGGCCGAGCTCCGCCGGCTGTGCCTGGCTGCGCAGCCCTTGCCGGGCCGCAAGCAAGGTCCCTCGACCCGAGACTCCATGTTATGCGCTGCCACGGGGCCGCAGCATGTAGTGTGCAATACTGCGGCGCTGCGGCCCTCTCCTAACCCTAAGCCGGGTTTGGGGTCGCGCGCGCGCAGCCTGGACCAGCCTGCTCAAGGTCCTGCTGGCGGTGCCCGAGGCGCTGCGCGCGCCGCAGCCGCCCTGCGGCGCCCAGCGTGCGCCCGCGCCGCCTGCAGAGAGGCCTCCCGCGCCGCCGCGCCGGCACAAAAGTGCTGCACAGCTGTCAAGCCTGCAAGCGCCACCGGTATTGCAGGAGCAGGGCGCGCGGAGGCGCCTGCTCACCCGTGCACGCACCCGCCTTCCACATGGCTGCGCATGCCCTTCGGCGCGAAGCCCTTGCACTGCAGGTGTAGGGTGTAGGGTTAGCACAGGGTTACACGCGTGCGCAGGGGGCCCCGCGCCGGTCGACATGGCGCTGGGCGCGCTGGCGGGCAGCGCGGCCGCCGACGTGGCGGCCCTGATCCTGCGGCCCGACTTCAACCAGCTGCAGGCGCGCCGCGCCCGCCCAGCCGGCTGAAGAACGGGACGCCAGCTGCACTCCCGCGACCGGTACTGCCGAGCGGCTGCACGCCTGCGAGCTGCTCACATCGTGCAGGAAGCCGGGTTTGATTACCCTGCTGTGTGCGCCCCCCAGGTGGTCCGGTTCTGGCTGCAGCACCTGGCGAAGCTGGTGGGCGGGTACCCCGCGGCCGCGCTGGCGCGCGGCCGCTGGGCCGTGCTGACGCGCGCGGCCGCCGGCATGCTCAGCCGGCTGCCGGCCGGCGCGCGGTGCGCAGGCGCCAGCAGGGCCATTGACAGATGGGCTCGAGCAAGGCCACAGGCAGACGCTGGGCTGCATGCTCCGCGGCTGCGCAGCATGCTGCGGTAGCAAGGGCCGCACTTGGCGCCTTATCCGGGAGAGTATGACCATGGAGACCGCCTGCACCGAATCATGGTGACGGCGTCCTTGCAGCGCCGCTGTCCTCCCTGCCGCAAGCCCAAGTGGCGTGGTCGTACTGCCAGTGCGCCGGCTCAGAGCCGGCGCGCGGGAGCAGGGCGGGCGGCACGGAGGCGCCGGAGCTGGTCGACGCGCGCGCCGCGCTGCTGAAGCTGGTGGCGGCCGTTTGCACCGCGCTCGCTGCTGGGCCCTGTGAGGCAGCAGTGGTGCGCGCCCGTCCGATGTGTGTGGGAGAGAGTCACCCGCGTGCACGCAGCTGATTCATATCAGGTGATGGGAGTGGCTGGGTGCGCAGGCGCCGCCCTCGGCCAATGCGGCTGCATGCCTGGTTGATGGGAGGCTCACCATTGCACCTGGCCCGCGCATGCACATAGCCGCTGCTCGCGTGTGCGCGACCGCAGCAAAACATCCTCCCTGGGCTCATTCGCAGGCGAGAATCCAACGTGAACAGAACCAAGCTCCGCGGGTGCGCCAGGCCGCCGTGGAGGCGCTGGCAGCGGGGCTGTCAGCAGGCGGGGCCATGGGCGGCGAGGACCCTGGCGCGGACCCTGACCCTGACCCTGGTGGCGGGGATGCGCACGACCAGGCGCGCGCAGCCGGCGCGCTGCAGCTGGCCCTGGCCGTCATGCGCCGGGCGGCAGGCTTTGGCGCGCGCGTGCGCCGCGCCTGCGCAGCGCGCCTGCTGCCGGCGGCCGCCGAGCTTGTCGCGGGGGAGCGGGGCCCGGCCGCGGAGCTGGAGCCTGCGGTGGAGGCCGTGCAGGCGCTGCTGGCCGCGTGCTGCGCCCGCAGGTCCGGGCGCTTGCGCGGAGGCGCAGCAGAGCGCAAGTATGCATCACGCGGCATGCAGAGCTTATCCTCAGGCTGCTGATACTACCAAGCATCTCAAGTGTTCACCACTGTGTTCGGTATGTAGTCTTGGGTATTGAAAGAGACGGAGGCAGCGCAGCTCAGTGCATGGTAGCGCAGCCTGACAACAAAGTCACAGTGGCAAACCCTAAAATTGTTGCTGGCCGCAGGGCGGAGGGCGCCGACGCAGCCGACGCATGGACGGCGTGCCAACAGCAGGTGCTGCTGCTCGCCTGCCGGCCCCACCCGGCGCTGGCCGCGCTGGTGGGCGAGGCCTGGGGCGGCATCATCGGGTGCGCGCGGGCGCCACGGGCCCCCCGCGCAGCATGCGCCCCCTGCACCTGCCTGCTTGCCTTGGCAAGTTGCTACTGCAGGCTTTCCACCCAAGGAACCTGACTCAGGTGCTGAGGCGGATGGCGCCGCCGATAAGCAAGAATGCTGTATGACATGGACCAGGTACGTCTGAATGCTCACGCTCAGGCACCATACCTGGGCATATGCCAGGGCAGTCAGAGCAAGCCCTCCTGCGCCGGGGCAGGCGCGCGTCGGAGGGCCTGGCGCGCGCGCACGTGCGGCTGCTGGCGCGCGCGGCCGCGGGCGCCGCGGC
>JAABUZ0100007283.1_pt1 | contig 13414 bp, 15 predicted proteins | sample 5562091 | NCBI WGS metagenome assembly JAABUZ01 (sample SAMN12813069, study PRJNA571459) | rock metagenome | isolation source: Antarctica rocks | place: Antarctica: Victoria Land, Linnaeus Terrace sud | collected 2015-12-21 | reverse complement strand
CGTCCTCCTCCAGCACCTCCTGGCAGAGGTCGATGCAGAGATCGCAGATGTAGACGCCAGGGCCGGCGACCAGCTTGCGCACCTGATCCTGGCCCTTGCCGCAGAACGAACAGCGGGTGTAGCGCCGGCGGTCGTCGCGTTCGCTCATGAGCGGTCCATGCTACGTGCCCAGGGGAGCGGGCGGCGTGTGGCCCCGTAGGATCTCGTTCGCCACGCTGACACACTCACTACAGATGTAGACACCGCCGCCGGCGATTAGCTTCACACCCCGCTCACCGCGCTGGGTGCCGCAGAAGGAGCACTTGGGCAAATGCCGGACGCTCTCGGGATTCTTCGGCTTGCGGCGGAAGATCATGATTCAGCCCTTGGCGGCTGTCCCGGCTGCGTTGGCGCCGTTGCTCTCCGTCGGCCCCCCACCGGCGGCCAGGAGCCGCGCGGCGGCGGCAGGCGACTGGATGATGTCGTCGATCAGACCGTAGACCCTGGCCTGCTCGCTGGTCAGGAAGTAATCCCGCTCAGTGTCCTGCTGCACGCGTTCGATGGGCTGTCCCGAGTGCTTGACGAGGATGCTGTTCAGCACCTCGCGAGTACGCAGGATCTCTTTCGCCTGGATCTGCATGTCCGTCGCCTGTCCTTGCATCCCGCCGGAGGGCTGGTGGAGCAGTATGTTGGCGTGGGGCAGCGCGAAGCGCTTTCCCTTCGTCCCGCCTGCCAGGAGGACGGCGGCCATGGAAGCCGCCATGCCGATGCAGATCGTCGACATCTCGGGCCGGATGTACTGCATCGTGTCGTAGATCGCCAGGCCGGCCGAGACGTGGCCCCCCGGGCTGTTGATGTAAAGCGAAATGTCCTTCTCCGGATCCTCGCTCTGCAGGAACAGGAGCTGGGCGATCGCCAGATTGGCGATCTCATCGTTGATGGGAGTGCCGATGAAGACGATCCGGTCTTTCAGGAGGCGCGAATAGATGTCGAAGGCCCGCTCGCCGCGGTTGGTGCTCTCGACGACCATCGGGACCATGTAGCCCTGCGTCTCATCGGCGCTCATGCCGCCATTGTAGATACCGGTCGGAGACTCGCTATTCGGCAATCTGCACCTCTTCTTTGGCTGTGGGCCGGCCGCCGCTCTCGCCGGCCGGCTCCGCCCCGACCCGAGCGATGAGCGCCTCCAGGATCTTGAGCCGGGTCAGCCGGTGGCGGAAGTAATCGCGCGCGACCTCGTTCTGCTCCAGTTTGGCGAGGTCCTCACCGCCGGTCTCCGGATCCTTGGCCGACTCCCGGCGGAGATACTCCGTCACCTCGTCCTCGCTCGGCTGGGTGGCGAACTCCTTGCCCGCCGCGTCCAACACCATGTCCACCTTCAGGCGGTCGCGGGCGTCTGGGGCTTCCTCGGCGCGGAACTCGTCCAGCGTTTGCTTGCGGTATTCGAGATAGCGATCGAGGCGCAGTCCGCGCTGCTCCAGCTTGTGCTCCAAATCGTCTAACTTCCGATCCAGCTCCCGCTTTATCAGGGCCTGGGGAACCTCCACCTCGGAGGCGTCGACAACTGTCTTCAACACTGAGCTCTCGAAGTTCAACTCGTCCAGACGGTGAGCTCTCTCAACCATCTGCTCGCGCAGGGTGCGGCGGAAATCGACCGCGGTCTGCTGCTCGTTGTCGCTCAGCTGCTGGGCGAGCTCGTCACTCAGCTGAGGAACCCGCTTTTCCTTGACGCCGGTGACCTTGACGTGCATTGTGGCCAGCTTGCTCTTGAGCTTCTCGTTGATGTGATCTTCAGGCATCTCGACCTGAACCTGGACCAGGTCGCCCTCTCCCTTGCCTGGCAGAGCGGCCAGAAGCTCTGGCACCAGCACCCCCTCTTTGACCTCCATCTCAACGGCGGGTCGCGCCTCCTCGGGCAGCTCTTCTGAGTCGACGCTCACGGTCAGATCGCCGATGACGATGTCGCCGGCCGTGATCTCACGGTCGACCGGCTCGATCTCGGCGTGCTCCGCGCAGAGCTCCGCGATGCGATCCTCCACAAGCTGGTCGTCGACCATGCTGACCAGCCGCTCGACCCGAAGTGAGTCCAGGTCGGCCAGCTTCACCTCCGGCCAGACGGTGACCGTGGCTACGAGCATGGCGGGCTTGCCGCGCTCAAGCTCCTTGACCTCCACGTTGGGCCGGTCGACCGGCTCGATGCCCTGCTCGCGCATGACCTCATTGATAACCGGCGGGACCAGTGCGTCGATGAACTCTTCTCGCAGCGTCGCCTCGCCGATCCGGGCTTCCACCAGAGCGCGGGGCGCCTTGCCAGGACGAAATCCACCGATCTTGATGCGCTGGCTCAGCCGCTGCAACACCGCCTGGTAGAACAACTCGACCCGGTCGGCCGGAACCTCGATCGACAGTTTCAGCTGGCTTTCAGGCAGCGCCTCTCGGCTGACGGTGATTCCCACCGCCGCCAGGGGAGTGATCGACATGCGGTCGCCTATTCTACGCAGCGGGTGTCGGGCCGCCCCAAGTCAGACGCTATCTCAGCCCCCGGGCGGGCTGGGTAGCGGGGGCGTGCACCGCGGCGGGCAGTGCCCCGCGACAGGGCCGCCGGGATCGGGCGGCACGCCTGCCGGTGGCGGCGGGGGGGCCGGGGGCGGTGCGCCGGGTGCCCCGGGCGACGGGCTGGGGGAGGGCGCCGGCTTGACCTCGCCGTTCAGGCTCTCCACCTTCGGCGTGTCTCTCAGCGTCCAGCTGTTGCCCCCCACCTTCATGACGTCGCTCGGCGGCTGGTACCACTCGTCCTTCTGCCCCTTCAAGGCTTCCTCCATGAAGCGGTGCCAGGCGGGCGCGGCCACGTAGACGCCGTCCGAGTTGCCGCTCATGTGATGCCCTTGCTGGGAGGATTGGTCGCCCACCCAGAACACGCTGGCCAGCTGCGGGGTCCAGCCCACCGTGAGGGCGTCCTGGAAGTCAGTCGTCGTCCCGGTCTTGGCGGCGGCGTGGCGGTCAGGCAGATGCAAAGGAGTTCCTCGACCAAAGACCAGACTGCGGTTCTGATCGTCGTCCAGGATCGACGAGATGATGAAGGCCACGCCTGGATCCAGCGCCAAGCGCTTGCCCCGCTCCGGGTCCGACTGGTACAGCGACTGGCCCTTGTTGGTAGCCACCTGCAAGATCGCCTCGGGCGGGTGGTAGTAGCCGAGGTTGGCCAGCACCGAGAGAGCGGTCACGTGATCGAGCAGGGTGATGGCGTGGCCACCAAGAGTTAGCGTCGGACCGTACTGGTTGGTCGCCGCCTCCGGCTTGCCGTCCGCGCCTAGCGGCCGCAAGCCGAGGTTGCGGTAGAAGTCGACCAGCTGAGGAATTCCAACAGCCTCCTCTGCCTTCACCGCCGAGACGTTGAGGGAGTTGGACAGTGCCACTCGCAGAGGCTGCGCGCCGTAGTAAGTGTTGACGTTGTAGTTGTGGGGTGTGTACTTACCGCCGGCCAGGCCGGGCACAGAATAGTCTTTTGGCCCGTCGAGTATCAGCGTGTCCATGGTGGCTTTCCGGCTGTTCACGAGTGCTGCGTAGGTATAGGGCTTGACAGAAGAGCCTGGGTTCACAGGCTGCACTCCCACGAAGTCGTAGTTGCCGGCGGGACCGTTGAAGTCGGGCGAGCCGACATAGGCGGTCAACTCCCCGGTCCGTGGATCCATCGCGACCATGGCCGAGGTGAGAAGACCGTCCTTGTCCCGGAACTTGTTCGTGTTCAGGTTGTCGCGGACCACCTGCTCGCCCAGCTGCTGCTGCTTCCAGTCCAACGTGGTGCGGACGATGAGCTGCTGATCTGAATTGGCCAGGCCCAACCGCTCCAGCTCGCTCTGAACGTAGGTGACGAACTGGGGGGCCAGGGCGGTGTTCGTGGGCGCGTTGACGTGCAGCTCCTCCGCCGCCGCCTTGTCCCGCTCTTCCACCGTGATGTCTCCGGCCCGCAGCATCGCGTCCAGCACCTCGGCCTGCCGCAGCTTGGCGGTGGAGAAGCGAAGCACCGGGTCGTAGGTGGAGGGTGATTGCGGCAGACCGGCCAGAAGTGCCGACTCGGCCAAGTCCAGCTCCTTGGCGTGCTTGTGGAAGTACGTGAGCGCGGCTGACTCCACGCCGTACTGCTGCTCGCCGTAGTCGTTCTGGTTGAGATACAGCTGCAGGATCTGCTGCTTCGAGTAGATCTGGTTCAGCTGGTAAGCGAGCGCCAGCTCCTTCAGCTTGCGCTGGTACGTCTGGTCGGCGGTCAGAAAGCGCTGCTTCACCAGCTGCTGGGTGATGGTGGAGCCGCCGCCCACTACGCTGCGGTGGCGCAGGTCGGCGAGGGCCGCCCGGGCGATGCCCTGAGCGTCGTAACCCTCGTTTGACCAGAACGACCGGTCCTCGGTGTCGATTGTGGCCTGGATCAGCTTGGGCGAGATCTTGTCGACCGTCACGTCCTGGTGATGGTCGCCGTGATGGCCGATGTCGGCCAGCTGGACGCCGTTTCGGTCATAGATCAGCGTGTCCCCACGAAACGCGCTGGAGTCGAGCCCCTGCACCGAAGGCAGACTGTCGAAGAAGGAGGTGGCATAGACGTCGCCCGCTCCGGCAAGCACGATCAAGCCGGCCAGAAGGACCATGAGGGTGCGCACGGCCACGCGCCGGGAACGCCGGCGGCCCAGGGGGGACCAAGGGGCGTGCAGCCTGGCTCTAGGCCGGCGCCCCGATGTCGTCTGATATCGCGCAGGGGCCTTCATGCAGGCACTGGGGATTCTAGGCACCTTGCCGGCCAAGGGAAGGCAGGCCGCCCCTTCCTCGACCCCTCCCGGCCATGCCTAGCGTCTAGGCGGTGACGGAGCCGGTGGCCATCTCGGCCTTCGTCCTGACATCAGCCAGGGTGAGTCGCACACTATTAGGAAACGGAAAGAGGACGGAAGGCACACCCTTCCGTCCTCTTCGCCAGCCTGCTGCGGAGTATTCCCGTCCTTTAGGAGCTGACCGCAGGACTCGCGGTCGTGGTCAGGTTGACGACCGCGACGACCCCTTCGACCGAGTGCGCCCGCTCAGCGGCGGCGTCTGCGGCGGCCGCGTCGGCGATCGCGCCGCGCAGGTAGACGGTCCGGCCTTCCACGGCCACTCGCAAACCGGCCGGGGAGCCGCCCACGGCGGCCCGGACCCTCTCTTCCAACTCCCCTTCGTTGAGGGCGACGCTGCCGGATCCGCCGTTGCCGCGAACCTTCTCCACCACGCCGCCGATGCCGCCCAGCTCCGCGTACCGCTGCCGAGCGGTCTGCTGCAGCCGGCTGGCCTGGCCGGCCAGCGCCTCTCGCCGGCCACGATCGTAGGCCAGGTAGGCGATCGCGACGCCAAGCCCCATCAAGAGCAGGCCGCCGGCGATCGGAGCGCCACGACGGCGCGGCTTGGGCCGGAGGCGTCCCTCCAAGGAGGCCAGCACGGCATCCGCGTAACGCCCGCCCTGATCGGCGTACGCGATTCCTTGCTTGCGGGCCTGCTTGGAATAGCGCGCGCTCTGCTTGCGCGCCTGCTTTGTGTAGCGAACGCCGTGCTTGCGCGCCTGCTTGGCGTACTTGCTGCCACGATCGCGCAGATCGTCAACGTCGACTTCGTCGATCCGCCGGGCCAGGGAAGTCCGCAGCGAGAGGAGGCCCCGGATGAGCTGATCGAGCACCTGCTCGCCGGTCGATAGTGCGGTTTTCATGGGCTAAGGCTACTCCGTCCGAGCTCGCTTCGGCCACCGGCCGTGCCTCCGGCACGTCTTGGCACGCTGTTCCCTCAGCTTCCGCCGGCCGCACTGGCGAACACGTCGGCCGCGGGGCTGAGGCGCTCCTGCCGCGTCCCCGGAAAGTGAACTCGCACGCCGGGACGGCCAGGGCCACCGAGCTCCCACCCCGCAGCGAACAGGTCAGCCGCCTGCTGGAAGTCACGGGCCTGCACGATCTGCTTGCCGTCGGTGAAGGCGATCGCCTGCTGGCGAGCGCCAGGAAAGCCCAGCCGGACCTCGCCCCCTGTCTTCAGATTGAACCGGTAGTCGTCGAAGGAGCCCTCCGCCGCCGCGGCGATGAGCGCCTCGATGCTGACCGCCCTCCCCGCGCGCATGTCGAGCTTCACGCTCTTGCGGCGCTCCATTGAACGCAGGCGCTCCCTGCGGCGAAGCTCCACCAGGTACTCGTCGCGTTCAGCGCGCAGCCGGGCGACCTCCTCATCCAGCGGTCGCATTCGCGCCACCAGACGGTCGACCCGCTCCGTCAAGCTGGCGTCGGACAGCTCGCCCAGACCATCACTCATCGCAGGCTGAGTTTATCAACCGCCCAGTTGACAAACCGGTAGCATTCACACCGGATATGGATCGCAAGCCAGACGTGCTGAACTTCCTGAAGCAGACCGGCTCCGCCGGCCTGGCCCAGGTGGCAGATCACCTCAAGGTCAGCAAGCAGGGCGCTCTGCGCCATCTCGAGGCGCTGCAGCAGCAGGGTCTGGTCGAGGTGGTGACCGGCGCCCATCGCGGTCCTGGCCGGCCGGGGCACATCTACCGGCTGAGCGGGGCGGCTCAACGGGTCTTCCCCAGCGCTCACCGGGAGCTGGCGGGTGAGCTGGTCGAGTTTCTGGACGAGGGCGCTTTGGAGCGGTTCTTCGCCAGCCGCTCAGACCGCCTGGAGAGCCAGTACGGAAAGCGGCTGGCCGGCCTGAGCTTGGCGGAGCGCGTTCGCGAGGTGGCCCGGCTGGCGACCGAGAGCGGTCACATGTCGCAGGTGACCCAGGCGGACGGCAAGATGTTGCTGCGGCATTGCAACTGCCCGATCGGCGATGTCGCGGTGCGGACCGGCCACGCCTGCCGGCATGAGCTGGGCATGTACCAGCGCCTGTTCGGGGCCGAGGTCGAACGAAAGACCTGGGCAGCAGGTGGTGACACCGCCTGCTCTTACGAGATCGCAGTTTCCCCGCCGAGCAAGGCTCCCAGGGGGCCAAAAGAGGTGAACACCGTTGGCTGATTTCGAGATCAAGGACCTGCGGGTCGGGGTGGAAGGCCGGGAGATCCTGAAGGGCGTATCCCTCCAGGTCAACCGAGGTGAGGTCCACGCCGTGATGGGGCCGAATGGCTCCGGAAAGAGCACGCTCTCCAACGCGCTGATGGGCCACCCCAACTACAAGGTGCTGGGTGGCGAGGTTCTGCTCAACGGGCAGAACCTGCTCGAGCTGGAGCCCGACCAGCGGGCACGCCTAGGCCTGTATCTCGCCTTCCAGTACCCCATCGTCGTGCCCGGCGTCACCATGTCCAACTTCCTCCGGACGGCGCTCAACGCCCGGCGTGGCTACGACGGCAAGGACAAGTCCAAAGCCATCGGTCCCAAGGAGTTCCGCGAGCTGCTCGCCGAGCCGATGAACACGCTGCGGATCGACAAGAGCTTTCTCTCGCGGTACGTCAACGACGGGTTCTCGGGCGGCGAGAAGAAGCGGGCCGAGATCCTGCAGATGGCGGTGTTGAAGCCGACCCTGGCGATCCTGGACGAGACGGACTCGGGCTTGGACATCGACTCCATCAAGTACGTGAGCGAGTCGATCAACTCCATGCGAGGCGCGGAACTCGGCATCCTGATCATCACGCACTACACGCGAATCCTGAAGTTCATCCAGCCCGATTACGTGCATGTCCTGGTGAACGGCCAGGTGGTGCGCTCGGGCGGCTCCGAGGTCGCGGATCAGCTCGAAAACACCGGTTACTCGGAATGGGTCGACGAGCCCACCGCGGCTGCGGCCGTGGCAGAGGAGGTTTAGGCGATGGCGGTTGCTCCCAAGATCAACGTCGGCGACGACTACAAGGAGAAGTACGGCTTCTTCGACGCGGAGAACTACGTCTTCAAGGCCAAGCGGGGCCTCTCGCCGGAGATCATCCAGGAGATCTCCTTTATGAAGCAGGAGCCGAAGTGGATGGCCAAGCTGCGCATGCGCGCGCTCGACATCTTCCGGAAAAAGCCGATGCCCACCTGGGGCGCCGACCTCTCCAAGATCGACTTCGAAAACATCTTCTATTACCTCAAATCGAGCGAGAAGCAGAGCACGTCGTGGGAGGATGTTCCCGACGACATCAAGCGCACCTTCGATCGTCTGGGGGTGCCCCAGGCGGAGCGAAAGTTCCTGGCGGGTGTCGCCGCCCAGTACGAGTCCGAGGTTGTCTACCACTCTCTGCACAAGGAACTCGAGGACAGGGGCGTCCTCTTCCTGGACACCGATTCCGGCCTGCGCGACCATCCCGAGCTCTTCCAGGAGTACTTCGGCACCGTCATCCCGGCCGCCGACAACAAGTTCGCCGCGCTGAACACGGCTGCCTGGTCAGGCGGCTCCTTCATCTACGTGCCCAAAGGCGTGAAGGTGGACATCCCACTCCAGGCCTACTTCCGCATCAACGCGGAGAACATGGGCCAGTTCGAGCGAACGCTCATCATCTGCGACGAGGACTCCTTCGTCCACTACATCGAGGGCTGCACAGCGCCGATCTACACGACCGACTCGCTGCACTCCGCGGTGGTCGAGATCATCGTCAAGAAGGGCGCCAGGTGCCGCTACACCACTATCCAGAACTGGTCGACCAACGTCTACAACCTGGTCACCAAGCGTGCCCTGGCTTACGAGGGTGCGACCATGGAGTGGGTCGACGGCAACCTCGGCTCCGCCGTGACGATGAAGTACCCCTCGGTGTACCTCATGGAGCCGGGCGCCAAGGGCGACGTCCTGTCCATCGCGTTTGCCGGCAAGGGCCAGCACCAGGACGCCGGCGCCAAGATGGTGCACGCCGCCCCCAACACGACGTCGACGATCACCTCCAAGTCGATCTCCAAGGCGGGCGGACGGACGTCGTATCGCGGGCTGGTCAAGGTGCCGGCCGGCTCCCACAACGTCAAGTCCTTCGTCAAGTGCGATGCGCTGCTGCTGGACGACCAGTCGATCAGCGACACGTACCCCTATATCGAGTGTGACGAGAGCGACGTGACGATCGGCCACGAGGCAACTGTCTCCAAGGTTTCCGACGAGCAGCTCTTCTATCTCATGAGCCGCGGCATCAGCCAGGTGGAAGCGGAGACGATGATCGTCAACGGCTTCATCGAGCCGTTCACCAAGGAGCTACCGCTGGAATACGCGGTGGAGTTGAACCGGCTGATCCAGCTGGAGATGGAGGGGTCTGTCGGGTGACGGCACTCGTCATGAGCGCCGCCGACGAACTGGCGGGGCTTCACGACGAGCCGGCCTGGCTGCGCGCCAAGCGGCGGCAGGCATTTGCCGTCTACGAGCGGCTGCCGCTGCCGCAGCGCACTGAAGAGGAATGGCGCCGGACCAGCCTGAAAGGCCTGGACCTGAACGCCTTCCAGCCCTACGAGGCCGCGGGAGCGGCCGCTCCGGCCACGCCCATCGCCGACACGGCCGGCGTGCTGCGGCAGAGTGGCTCGGAGCCGGGCAAGGTCGAGCTCGACCCGCAGCTCAGCCGTGCCGGCGTGCTCTTCATGCCGCTCTCGCAGGCGGCGCGGGAACATCCCGAACTGGTGCAGAAGCACCTGTTCGGGGAGGTGCGGCCGGACCGCGACAAGCTGGCGGCGCTCCACGCGGCGCTCTTCAGCGGCGGCACCTTCCTCTACGTTCCCGACGGCGTCAGCATCGAAAAGCCGCTGGTCTCCCAATTCTGGTCCTCGACCGGTGGCGCGGCCGTGCTGCCGCACACTCTCATCGTCGCCGGCCGGGGCAGCTCTTTCAACCATGTCGACGAGTTCCTCTCGCCCGACCTGGAGGAGCCTTCACTGACCAGCGGTTCGGCCGAGATCTTCGCCGGGGAGGCATCCAATGTCGGCTACGTGGCCCTGCAGCGCTGGGGGAATCACGCCTGGCAGTTCGCTGACGAGCGGGCTCGCCTGGAGCGCGACTCGACGGTGCGCATCGTGCATGCCGGCCTGGGCGGGCGCTTCAGCAAGAACCGGGTTGAGGCAACGCTCAACGGCCCCGGCGCGCGGGCGGAGCTGAAAGCTCTCTACTTCGGCACCGGCCAGCAGTTCTTCGACTTCCACACGCTGCAGCAGCATGTGGTTGGGCACTCGACCTCGGACCTGCTGTTCAAAGGGGCTCTGCGCGAGGAGGCCCAGAGTGTCTATGCGGGGCTGATCCGGATCGAGGTCGGGGCGATCCAGTCGGACGCCTACCAGGCGAACCGGAACCTGCTCCTCTCGAAGCAGGCGAAGGCGAACTCCATTCCGATGCTCGAGATCATGAACAACGATGTGCGCTGCACGCACGGCGCCACCGTGGCCCCGGTGGATCCCGAGCACCTCTTCTATCTGGAGAGCCGTGGCATCCCGCCGATGGTCGCGCAGAGGATGGTAGTCCACGGCTTCTTTGGCGAGGTGCTGGAGCGCATCCCGGTCCAGCAGGCGCGAGAACTGGTCGAGCAGGAGCTCGAGGACCGGATCGGCTTCTAGTGTCGTATTGAAGCATTGGTGAAGCAACTGGTCGGCAAGATCGAGGATCTGGAGGTCGACACGATGCGCAAAGTGGTTGTCGACGGCGAGGAGTTGTGCCTGGCGCACGCCGAGGACGGCAGCTACTACGCCATCTCGGACATCTGCAGCCATGAGGACTTCTCGCTCAGCGAGGGTGAGTTGTGGGGCCTCCAGGTGGAGTGCCCGGCGCACGGTTCGCGCTTCAACCTTGTGACCGGCGCCTGCTCCGGGCCGCCGGCCACCGAGTCGGTGCGCGCCTATCCGGTAACGATAGAGGGAGACGATGTCTACATCGAGCGCTAGAGGTGCGACAGGGAAACCGGCCGAGAGATTGGGTGGCCGGGTGGGTCAGGTCCAAGGAGCCGAAGAGCACCGCAGTGAGCGCATTGGGATATACGCGCAGCGAGGAGCGCAGGAGGCGACGCCGGAGATGGCCCAGCTGGGCGCCCAAGATCCGGACGGGCTTTCCGGTCGCACCTCTACCCCGCCGAGTTTCGGCCTGACCGCCCCGCCACTGGACGTGGAACGTATCCGGCCTGACTTCCCTTTCCTGGCTGACGGGCTGGCCTACCTGGACTCCGCCAACACCTCACAGCGGGCGCGGCCGGTGCTGGAGGCGATGGACGCCTATCACACCCGGTTCAACGCCAACATCCATCGCGGCGCCTACAAGGCGTCCGAGCAGGCCACCGAACGCTACGAGGCGACGCGCGAGACGGTGCGGCGCTTCCTCAACGCCCGCTCCCGGCGCGAGATCATCTACACCCGCGGCACCACCGAGGGCATCAACCTGGTCGCCTATTCCTGGGCCCGGCAGAACCTGCGTCCGGGCGACCTGATCGTGCTCACGATCATGGAGCACCACTCCAACCTGGTGCCCTGGCAGCTGGCAGCGCAGGCGACGGGTGCCAGGATCGAGTACCTCGACATCGACGACAAAGGCGAACTCCGCCAGGATCAATACCAGGCGTTGCTGGCCCAGGAGCCGAAGCTGGTCGCCTTTACCCAGGTCTCCAATACGCTGGGCACGATCAACCCCTACCGGGAAATGACGGCCGCCGCCAAGGCGGCGGGTGCCGTGGTACTGATCGACGGAGCGCAGGGCGCACCGCACCTCGGCATCGACGTCCAGGCCACCGGCTGCGACTTCTACGCCTTCAGCGGCCACAAGATCTGCGGCCCGACCGGGGCCGGCATCCTGTACGGCCGGCGCGAGCTGCTGGAGGCGATGCCGCCGTTCATGGGCGGCGGCGACATGATCAAGACCGTGACCACCGCGGGCACCACCTTTGCTCCGCTACCCGAGAAGTTCGAAGCCGGAACGCAGGCGATCGCGCAGGTGATCGGGCTCGGCGCCGCGATCGAGTACGTGACCGAGATCGGCCTTGGGGCCATCCATGAGCATGAACGTCAGCTGACGGAATACGCGCTGGAAGCCATGTCTGAGATCTCCGGCCTGCGGGCGTTCGGACCGCCGCCCGAGCGCCGGGCGGGCGTGATCTCGTTCGACCTCGCCGGGGTGCATCCCCATGACACGGCCACGATCCTGGACCGGCACGGCGTCGCCGTCCGAGCCGGCCACAACTGCACGCAACCACTGATGCAGCGATTGGATGTGCCGGCCACGGCACGCGCGTCCTTCTATCTGTACACGACGCGCGCTGAGGTCGACCGCATGCTGGACGCCATCAAAGACGCCCAGCGGATCTTCGCCTGATGGCCGGCGGGAACAGGGAAGGCGCTGATGGTTGATGACCAGTTCTATCGCGAGTACATTCTCGACCACTACAAGAACCCACGCAACTTCGGCCATCTCGAGAAGCCTGACGTCAGCCACGAGGAGCTGAACCCACTCTGCGGCGATGTGATCGGGATGGACTTCAAGGTGGCGAATGGGATGATCGAGGACGTACGCTTCCACGGCCGCGGCTGCGCCATCTCTCAGGCCTCCGCTTCGCTGCTGACGGAGCGGCTGAAGGGCATGCCGTTGGCAGAGGCGCGGACGATCTCCAAGGAAGAGGTGCTTGAAGGGCTCGGTATCGAGATCTCGCCGGCGCGGATCAAGTGCGCCCTGCTCTCCCTGAAGGTGCTCAAGGTCGGGGCCTATGGCCTGGCAGACGAGGAATTCGAAGAGGATGAAAACTAGTGGACACTGACAATGACAGCTGAAGAGGTGACTGAGAGCGGCTTCCGGGATCTGAAGATCGACGAGATCCAGAAGCTGATCGACTCTGGCGAGTACGAGGTGATCGACGTGCGGGAAGGCTGGGAGCGCGATCGTGGCCACATCCCCGGCTCGCGCCACGTCGTGCTGAACCAGATCCTCATGAACCCCAATGCGAACAAGTTCAAGGACAGGACGATCTTTGCCTGCGAGGTGGGCGAACGCTCGGCGGTCGCCTCCGAGATGGCCGTGGCCCTGGGGGCGAAGGACGTGGTGAACTTCCGCGGCGGCCACCAGGCCTGGCGGGAAGCCGGCAAACCGATGGAGACAGGACTCTGATGACAGAAGAGGCACAGGCCACCACGACCGTCAGGGAGGAGGACGTCTACGAGGTCCTCCGTGAGTGCTACGACCCGGAGATCCCGGTCAACGTCGTGGACCTGGGCCTGATCTACGAAATCGCGATTCAACCGCAGCGGGTCGACATCAAGATGACGCTGACGGCGCTGGGCTGCCCCATGGCCGCCGAGGTGATGGCCGACGTGCGCGAGCACCTGCTGCGCCTACCCGGCATCGAAGACGCCGGCGTGGACCTCGTCTACGACCCACCCTGGACTCCCGAGCGGATGACCGAAGACGCCCGCTGGGAGCTTGGCATGGCCTAAGCTCCCGCCGAGCCTGGCGACGTGCCTGCTTCGGCTCCGCTCAGCGCCGGCGCCTCAGCCTGCCGAGCCCGCGGAGTGACGGGTAGACCAAGAGCCCCAGGGCTAGA
>JAABUZ0100007281.1_pt1 | contig 13417 bp, 11 predicted proteins | sample 5562091 | NCBI WGS metagenome assembly JAABUZ01 (sample SAMN12813069, study PRJNA571459) | rock metagenome | isolation source: Antarctica rocks | place: Antarctica: Victoria Land, Linnaeus Terrace sud | collected 2015-12-21 | reverse complement strand
TGCACCGCTAGAATAATATCCGAGCAGTACTTGGAGGACAATGTCTCCTTTCCCAACTGTGTTGACAGCTGTTCTCATATGTATCCTTTCCGAAGTGAATTGCATCAAGTACGGATTCATTTATTAGGTGGAAAATAAATAAAGGCTTATCGTTCTTTATCGGGAAAATTTTGATGTCCCTGTTCTCTAAGCCACAATCATTTTCTCAAAAAGCCCAATTAAATATTATATTGTGACGCCTCAATAAAAAAATATTGGCAGCGCTTCTATGCGACATCCAATTACCTTGATAGAATTCAGGTGCATACCTCGAAAAATTTGTAGCTGTTTCCATGCTTCGAATGCGGCTTTCTTTTCGCGACTCTTCAGCAACACTCGGTGGCGACGACTATTGAGTTATTCGTACCAAAGCTTCTCATTAAGACACATGGAATGGCCACCGTCCTCATCGATACAGATATCGCAAGCGAAGTGGCGTTTCGCTGAAGACGAGGGAGTCGTCGGGGAAAGCAAAAGCATTGCATCATGATGCGCACCTGTTGGTGGGGAAGGTTCTCCACGGCTTGGAAGGCTTTTGCGGTCTTTACAGCTTTCACACCAATCGCTTGATTCCACTCATTTACATCCGACCCATCCAAAACATACGTATTTACACCCGGCAATTTCAGCAAAGCCGGCGGCGACCTTTAAGTTATCGAATGTCTCCTGCTGGAGCTGTGGATTTGAATGCATCGGCTCGTTCAGCTCGTTGATATTGATATTCCCAAGCTGGACCCAATCGTGCACACCATACTATGCAGGGATGAAACCGGCCTATGAGTATAGAGGCGCGAGCAGGAAAGCACACCGGCGAGGCGCAAAAGAAATTCTCGAGCATTGTCCCTCGCTGCATTAGTTTGTCGAGATTGGGGGTATGCACTTCATGATTCCACCGCACCCGAGGGCCCATGCACCCATGTCATCTGCCAGCAGAAACAGGATGTTGGGTTTGGAAGGGGCCATGCTGCTGGCTGATGGTGCCCTCCCTTCTTTGATATCACTGCCTCCATCCCACCGGCGCACCCCGGATGTCGCTCGGACCCCACGTTCTTCTCCGCCAGCGCCCTGCTCCTCCACCACCAACGCCCACAATGCCTCGCAACATCCTTTTGCTCATTGCTGATGATCTTGGCCGCAACATTGGCTGTTATGGGGAACGCGCCGTGCAAACACCCAATATAGACAAGCTAGCGAAAGAAGGAACCCTTTTTGACCATGCATTCACAAGCTCAGCCTCTTGCAGTGTAAGTCGCTCAATCATCTACACCGGACTCCATGCACACGAAAGTGGCCAGTTTGGATTGTGGATATGGATGGAATGGATGCCACTACTTTCAGACATGGGACCATATCGAATCTGCGCCGAAGCTGCTAAATAAATACGGCTACCTCACCGGCATTGTAGGGAAGATACATGTCGGCCCTGTGCCCGTCTATCCATGGGAGGTACGAGAGGAGAGCACGGCCAGAGATGTTGCATGGTCTGCGGATAAGGCCGAAGCCATCTTCAATCGTGCAAAGGAGGAAGATCGACCTTTCTTTGTTACCGTTGGATACATTGACCCTCACCGGGATTCTACGCGCGGTGGGTTTGGGAACGACGAGGAGTATCGCAGTGTGCACGATAAGACGTACGACCCGGCCAAAGTTCCAGTACCCTCCTTCATCAGCGACCTGCCTGAAGTTCGCCAAGAACTCTCAGAATACTATCGTGCCGTCAACCGACTCGACCAGGGCATTGGCATGGTTCTGGCCAAATTGGAACGGTCTGGAATGGCAGACGATACGCTCGTCATGTTTGTCAGCGACAATGGTCCGCCGTTCATAAATAGCAAGACGACGCTCTATGACGCCGGAGTGCGCCTGCCAATGATTGTAAGGCGGCCGGGAGGTGCATCTGGGATCTTGAATCCCAACCTGGTATGTTTTACGGATATTCTTCCAACTTTTCTGGACTGGGCTGGGCAAGGTTCCGTCAAAGGGATTCGCAAAGGCCGCTCCATCCTGCCTGTGCTCGGGGAAACAAAACTTCATCAGGATTGGCGACGTGTGTTTGGATCTCATACCTTTCATGAAGTCACATCGTACTATCCGACACGCTTCCTGCGCACCGAAAGGTACAAATATCATCGCAATATACAGTGGAAGCTCGACTTTCCTTTTGCCGGGGACTTGTATGCAGCGTTCTCCTGGGAAGGCCTGCGTAATCAGGAACCAGTGATACTCGGAAAGCGGCCGCTCACCAGCTACATCAATCGCCAGCCCGAGGAGCTCTACGACATGTGGGAAGACCCTCAGGAAGTAAAAAATTTGGCTTCGGATCCAGCTTATGTGAAATTGGTGGCTGAGTTTCGGGAGGCCACTGAGAAATGGCAGCTTGAGACGGGGGATCCATGGCTCTTCCGAGACGGACAGTCTGTGAAAGTGTTGAAGCATCATATAGAGAATGGACTGAATTTGCCAGATCGATTCGATTTTGATGCAAAGAATGCGGGCAATAAAGGGAAAGTCTATAGCAAAGCATGGTAGAATTTCCCTCATACATATGTACTTCAATGCTTGTAGACGGCACCGGAATTAAAGCTTCTGTAGACTTGCGGCGTGGACGTCGGCGAGAGTGGGGCTATAGCGACTGCCGGACCAATCAGAGGCCTGCTCCCCACCAACGGCCCGCACGCCTTCTCTCCTCCCATGAGCGGCACAGTAAGAACCCTTTTCAGGGCTGGCTTTCATTGCAACACTATCTATTATTTTGCCTATGGCTAAGGGCCTTGGTGCGACTTGTCTTTGCTTTCCGTTATTCTTGGGGATACCTTCCCGACTCCACACTGCGAATTCTGCCTAGCACTTCGACTTTGCCTAGTCCAAGATAGAGAGGCCATTGGACCTAGAATTTTAGTCCAAGGTTTGCTTTACTCTCACGAATACGAATGGCAGATCCAACACCTCATAAATATCCCTTGTGCGCGGTACATGCGACGAGGCGGTGGTGAAAAGGATTTCTGACCGATATAATCCCCGATGTATGTAAAGTACGAAATGCAAATGCTTATCCCGGCGTCTGACTTTGCCCACTCCTTCTATCATGTGGACGAGTAGATGGCCTACATCCTCTCCTTACGCTCCCCCGGATGTGTGGCTCGACACGGTGTGTAGCGAACAAGTCGCATTCGTATCCTCAGCCCCAGGCCTCACAGTGAAAGCGAGTTGTGTGAGCGTGGAAACGGAACCACATCCTTGATATGCCCCCCCACAAGCCACTGCACCAGTCGGTCGAATCCGAGTCCAAACCCACCATGGGGCGGACATCCAAAGCGTCGAAGATCAACATACCATCCCAGCTGCTGTATTCCATGTGCCTCTAGCGATGCGCAGAGTTGCTCATGGCGATGCTCACGAAGCGAGCCTCCTGCCAGTTCCAGGCCGTCGGCCAGGAAATCAAAACACGCCACGGTTTCTCTTTCCGGCGCGTTGTCATTTGATTTCATGTAGAAAGGCTTGCAGGCGCGCGGGTAGTTGAAGATGAACACGGGTCCATTGAATCTCTTACACAGCCACTGTTCATGCTCGCTTGCTAACGCCTTTCCCCACACGACTGGCTGCGTCCAGGCTGGCTCTGCAGCAAGCATGTCGACTGCGTCGGTGTAGGAGACACGCGGCCATCTATGTTGAGAGATGTGAGCGAGCGGAAGGTCTGCTTTAGAGAGAACGTAGCGAACAAGTCTCTCTACAAGGTCCATGAGTTCCTCCACATCCTCCACAAACGCCGCTTCCGCCTCGACCATGGTGAACTCCGCCAGGTGTCTATTTGTTTGCGACTTCTCTGCGCGAAAGGCTGGGGACATGGTCCATACCCTTGCCACTCCCTGGGCCAGCGCCTCAAGGTGCAGCTGCGTAGACACGGTGAGGTATGCAGGTCTTCCAAAGAAGAGCTCCTTTGAGCTGGCTCCCTCTTGCGTCGAAGTCACACCAAACGCCTCCCCGGCGCCCTCGCAGTCCGACGGAGTAATGACCGGCGCCTGCACCTGGCAAAACTCCTCCTGTGTGAAGAACTCCTGCACGAGTCGCGTCAGCTGCGAGCGCAATTGAAGCACCCTCGGCATTCCTCGAGAGGCAATGCGCAGGTGCGGGATGGTACGCAGGAACTCTGGCGTATGGTACTTCTTCTGCACCGCGTACTCGGATGCACACGCACCGAGCACGCTGACCCTGTCTGCCGCCAGCTCGGCCGCCTGCTCGCGGCCGGGAGAGCCCCGCCAAGTCCCGTCTACGCGCACGCACGTCCCCGTCGCCAGGCTCTTGCATGAGATTCCGCGTTCCATGCACACACTTACGTCTTTGCCTGGGTGGTGGAGAGCACCGCCTGCACCGGCTCCCTGCTCGTGCCATCCGCCAGGCTCACAAACGCCACCCGCTTGAGCCTGCGCACCGTCCGCACCCAGCCATGCACACTGACGCGCGCGCCCTCGGCCAATTCCTGCTGGAGCTGGGCGACGGTCGGACGCAGCATCAATCACCGGTCTACACCAACGCGCATTCGAATATCATACATGTAGCGACTTGGAGAGCGCGGCGTAGTGGTTGCGACACTGCACCCGGCTGCGCACGCCATGCAGGCGCTCGCTCACAAGCGTCCAGTTGATGCTGCCCTCCTTGGCCAGCATCTCGCGCACCACCCTGCGCAGCGCCTCGTCCTCGCTCGCGTCCCACTTTGCACTGCGCCGCGCCTCCGCGCCGACCAGGTAGTTGCGCCAGCGGTCGCGACAGTCCTCGCCCATCCGCCCCAGCGCATCGCCAATGGACCGCCACTGCCCGGGCGCCAGCTTGTAGAGCTCCTTCAGCTGCGCGTCCTCGCCCGCCGTCCACTGCCCGCGCTGCTCAAAGGGGTTGTACTGCCGCTTGACGTGTTGCCGGATGCTCTGTGCCGTACGCCACGGCAGGCGCTGCCGAATGAGCGTGTAGACGCTTCCGATGAAGGTGCGCGACTTGGACCACAGCCGGCGGTTGAACTCGGCGCGGTCAATGCCTAGCTCGACACTCAGCTCCTCCACCGCCTCCTGCACGATCTTGAGCTCGTCGGCAGAGAAGGGGCCGCGGGCGGTGCCCTCCTCCACGCCGTACAAGGGCAGCTGCTCGTCACCAGGCAGTAGTCCGCGATGTTTGCCCCCGTCAGGTGTCTTGGCCGCTTTTGCAGGCGGCTGCGAGTCCTCCCCCTCGTCCTCCTCGGACGTGACATCCTCCTTCTTCCTCTTTGCCTGTGCTTCCTTCACACTCGCTGCATCGACTGCTTTGAAGACGTGGAACATGCCCACGCTCTCCTCGTCCAGGGACTTGCTCTCGCTCTTCGTCTTCTGCGGCCGTCCCCGCGCCCTGCTGCCCTCCCTGACCCGCGTATTGTGGTCTACGACCCGCGTATCCATCACTGAGCAGCGCCCTCGCGATCCATGCAATGGTGTTGACTGCGCACTCAGCGTGGGCAGTAGGAACATTTTCACATGAAAGCAAGACTCGAGCTAGCTACTCTACGGTCTCTGATGAGACATCAGTGCGTGGAACAAGAGCGACTGACTGGAGTGAGTAGGATCAGACCATGACCGACAGACACATCGTTCGCAATCCGCATCCCGACTTCAAGACGGTCGAAGGCTCGCGCGACCGCTGGGACAAGAGTGCAGACTTCCACCTGACCCAAGTCCCTAATCCGGACTGGACGCCGCGATCCGGAGCGAACGACGAGAGCTGGAAGCAGCACAAGACAGTCGGCATCGACCCTTATGAACCCGGGCGCGCCGCCGTCGACAACTACAAACGTAACACCCCGCATGAGAGGTGCGTGCTAATGACAGTACTGATATCCGGCATCGTGCCACGACCCATTGGGTTTGTCTCGTCCATAGCTGCCGATGGCCAGCAGAACCTTGCGCCATTCTCCTACACCCAGGTCTTCAACCACGATCCGCCCGTCTTCTGCATTGGCTTCGCGGGCGGAAAGAGCAGCATGAAGGACACATGCGCGAATATCCTCGCCACCAAGGAATGCGTCATCAATATCATCTCGGACTCCTTCCTTGAAGCAGCAAACTATACCAGCATCAATGCCCCGCCTGAAGTCAACGAGTGGGATCTCAGTGGAATGACCAAAGCGCCTTCCACGATGGTGGCGCCGGCAAGAGTGGCGGAGAGCGCATTCGCCGTGGAGTGCAAGCTGATGGATGTCAAGGAATTCACGAGCCCGCAGAGTGGAAAGATGACGGCCATCATGGTCATTCTGCAGGGCCACTACTTTCACGTTCGCGAGGATGCCATCAATGAGGCGCGCAACCTCATTGATCCAAGCATTCTCCGCCCCATGTCGCGACTCGGAGGGATCACGTACGGCCGCGTGACCCAAGGCGTCGAGATCCCTCGTCCGGACTACGAGACGGAAAAGAAGGAAAAGCGAATTTGATCTTTTGGAATGGCAGATAGATCTAGAACGATGTGGATGTACATTAACCGGCATTGACTCGTTGTCGCAGGACTTGCAAGAACTGGTGGTAGCTCTCATTTTGATCCGTGCGATCCTCGATGAGCGAGGTCAAGGCCCATATGCGCAAGGAGGGATCGCCATCTTCGCGAATAATGTAGAGGTGGGGGAAGTTCGTGGAGCCCATCTTATCCCGAGACTTGCCAATGACGGCATTCACACGCTCGGAGAAGGGGTTGTCGAGCATCTCCAGACTCGCCTTGCCCACGCGAACGCTGTCAAGCGTGGGCTGCCCAAATACATCCTGCAGAAGCTCGGGGACCGCATCCTTGCCCACCCAAAGGAACTGAACTTGCCCATCATCAATCAGATATAGTCCATACCGCTCCAGCCGCGATGAATTCAAGTTCATGGGTCGGGGCAGAATGATCCCATCCTCACCAGGCACACCGCACTCGTCGGGCATGTCGTGCAGGGAGTAGAATTTGGGATGGATGTATTGAATGAGGTACGGCATGGGCAATGTCGACAACAGACATAATGCAGCAGACCTGAGGTCCGATGGGATCTGTGCGGACTTTCGTAATCCGACCTATGATTAGTTTCGTCGCGAGCATTGCTTACGTGTTTGATCAAGGAGAGGAAGAGTAAAGGAAGCAGACGCAGATTGAATGCAAACTGCAGCGGGGTTGCTGCGCCAACGTTGCTCGACGTGAGTTCCTTTTTGTAGGTCGATATAAGCTCCACCATCTTGGACTGTATCATTTCTCGAGCATCCTCAAGACGTGATGAAATCGCCTTTTCCACCGCCTTGTGCGCATAGTACGTGGCAATGGCACACTGGTCCGCGGAAGAGTACAGGTCCGATACGGAGGTTGTAGTCGGTAGAGCCAATGTCATGACACGGATTCGCCGCTCACCGCTGCAAGTGGTATGCAGTATGGCTGTTTGTAGACACACCACGCTCTTTCCGAGAGCCTCATCAATGGCCACCTCGACGACATACCCTTGGTCGCGTGGGAAGGTAGGGAAAGAGCAAAGATCTGAAGAGCGGTTGAAAAAGTTTCCGTAGAAGCCAGACATGCGAAGACCGGTCGTGGCTCGAATCCTCATCACAGCTTCCAGGGCTATCTCCATGCTTAGATGTTCACTAAACTCATGTGCAAACTTGATGGCATCTTCTGGCCGCTGAGCAGACCAAGCCGGGTAGAAGTACGTCTGGCCACCGGTGAATCTAGGCAGGTTGCCGAGTGACGCAACATCTTGATACGTAGAGGCAAAGAGGAACATGTCAATCGTAATTTGGCTCTTTGAACACTCCACGGCAAAAGACTTGTAAAAGCTGTTTGCTGTTTGCAAAAGGCTCGACTCCTTCGGCGTGCCAAGGAGCTTCTTATCCTCTCGAAGATCTAGTTTCCCAGTGCCCAAGTTTGGAAGCGTCGTCATTAAACAGATGATTTTTCCTCCAATGGAGGACATCACCCTGTGCGCAGCCTTCAATGCAGGGCCCATCGCATTGGAGCCGGTCGAGCTGTTTTGAAAGAACTCATTGATTCGATTTAGCAAGTTCTCGACACCAGTCCTGCACTCACTCAACGTGGCCAAAAGATCGCTCGGGACAGGCAGGAAGGGCTCTTCGAGATCGCTCACCACCATCATACGAGGCTCACTTTCTTCTCCAGGGGCGATACTGAAGTAGGATAAGGCATTATCCACCCCGATAAATCCGACACGAGTGCGGTTGTCTTTGTTGGGAATGCGATCAAGCGATTCCAGAATTGTCCTTGCGGCGGTGGCCAGCAATCCCGATGCAATCGACTGAGCTGATACGTCGAGGAGAAATATGTAGATGAGAGGCTGTGGGGGACGCACCATGTATTCCTGAGGAGCAAGGAACTCCACTACCGAGTAGTTCAATTCTACTCGTTCCCATCTGTTTAACTGTCGTTGATTTTGCGAGTCCCAATCAAAGGCAGAGGGTACATCATTGGTGAGGCTGCACATATTGCATTTCCAGCGATGGCCCCCATCAATAAACGTAACGTAGGGGTTGATGTACGTTCTGCACCTACGGCATCTCGAGATCACGGTGTCGGCGACCAGTGGAAGCGGGGCTTCTTCATCGCGCAGACTTATATAGGGCCTAACCACCAGTGCAAAAGGCAGTTTTGATTTTTTCAGCACACTATTGTTTGCAGGGACCGCGTTGAGGGTTGAGCGCATGTACTCTGGCGGGCAATTCGAAAACTCGGACCCTGTGACTGACGTGTTTTCAGGTAGCGTGATGCGCGGGGGCGCATTGTCTAGTTCAAGGATATTCGGCGCTTCTGCGAGTAAGTCAATAGTTTGCAGCTGATACATGTTGTGCATGGGCGCTTGTGCCGACGGAGTGCGGCCAGTGCTCATCTGACCCAGTTGATTTGTCACTTGGTTCATATTTTGCTGCTGCTGCTGCTGGTCGCCGTACCCTGGGAAGTAGCCCTGCTGCAGTCCTTGTGCATTGTATTCGCCCATCTGAGGCTGGCTTCCGCCTGCTGGAATGAACATCTCCCCCTGACCGTGTCCATACGCGACATCTGCTCCATTCGAAGCCGGCGCATTCGGAGCATTGAAGTCGTACTGCTGCTGAGGGTACTGCCTTTTCGACTTGACCGTTGGGACAGCGGGCGTCTCGTATTCAGCAACAGGCTGAACCACCGCTTCCTGCGGCTGCTGCAGCGGCGGAGACAGAGGCTGGGGCTGCGCTTGCGAGTTCGTCTGCCCAATGAAATTTCCCTGTCCGTAATCGTAGCTGCCGCTCGGGTGTTGCGCTATCTGGGGGCGCGGCTTTGGTTGACGCTGTCCGTAGAGCTGCTGCGGTGGCTGCTGAGGCTGCTGAGGCTGCTGCTGCTGCTGCTGTGGCTGTGGCTGTTGCGCATAACCAGCATTGTTGGAAGGCAAGCCACCCCCATACTTGTGCATCCTGGTGTAGAACGAAGGCACAGTCGCAGATGCGTCGCTTGGTTGTTTGTCTGACCACTCGGTCCTGGGCTCTCTCTTGGTTCGGTCGTGGGGGCTCTCTTGGTTCCTTTCACGAGATCGAGAAAGGATTCCCAACACCAAAACACCACGAAATGGGTCACGATGGAGGTCTGTATGCCTCGTTGCAGTCTCTCTTGCAAAGGAGGACTCTGTCACAATGCACTCACGTATGAAAGTCTATGTACAAGTGGGGTCAGGACAATCGCCGCGACTCCATCCATTCTGCATTGTTTGCGCCAAAGTCCAATCCTTTTCCTTCCCACCATGCCTTTCCCTCTCGTGCGGACCCCATTGCGTCTTCAAGCGCCTCCTCAATATCGCAGATGGCATACTCGACACTGAGCCCGCTCTGAGACCACCATTCCAGAACATCGACGCGGTTGTGTTTGGTGGCTGTTATCAGTGCTTCTCTGTCGCAAATCACTTTGAGCCCAGAATTCAGCCACCAGTCCAGCACGTCCAAGTGGCCAGCGCCTGACGCACCAATCATCGCACCGCGGTCGTATTTGAGCTCTAGATTGGAGCACAGCCACCATTCGAGGACGGCGACATTTCCAGCCGTGGATGCAACATCCATAGCGCGGCCAATCTTCAATGGCAAGCCGGAACTCTTCCACCACTCTAGGACATCAATGTGATTCCTAGTGGAGGCCGCTTCTATTGCGCTATCCGTGTATTTCATAGGGAGGTTGCTCCTTCTCCACCAGTCCAGGACTTGCATATGGCCGGCACGAGAGGCCGAGTCGACCGCAGACGACTCGTAGACCTTCTCCAATGGCGAACTCATCCACCACTCTAGACTTTGAACGGAACCAAGTGCCGACGCATAGTGAGGTAGGGTATGTCGTGGGAAATAAGCCTCAAAAAAGCCTGGTGCTTCGTTGAAAAAGAAATCCAACAAAACCGTATACCCAAAGCGGATCATCACATTCTGCCCACACTTTGTAAAGACTGCTCCCACCTTCTTGAAATTGGAAGCGACATTTTGTATGTTCCCGGACAAGATCGCCCAATCCAGGGACGTAGCGTGTCGCCACTCGTACGGCATAGGCAGCAACGCCGGGATACGGAGAGTAGTCGCCAGTTCCCAATCGTCTGCAAAGTCCATGATGAGTATCCATAGCTCTTGTGAGAGTGCTGGCTTGATTGGTGAGGGTCTGATGGAGAGCAATCTTTTGTTATCCGATCGGCTCATGAAGCATTCCTCCTCTATCTCGCTCCTCTCCTCCTCATCCGAGACTCCGTAGCATTCGGCGTCAAATCGTGTCAGTCGATCGACGAGGTCACTCTTCTTTCCATCCACAGGCAAATCTCGTAGTCGAAGGAACATACTTAGGTCACTGTACTGCATCCTGGCATACGCTTGACGAATCTTCCTTTTGCTCTGGGGGTTCCATCGCGTGTCATTTGCCATGCTTGGCCCCTACGCCTGAAATCCGGATGGAGGCACCGCTATGCTGTAATCAGGGTCTTTTGTAGCACGTGACCGTAACCAGGGGATTCAAGAACAGAGGTAAATAAGAGGATTGAAGTAGCGCGAGGAGATCGTATACAAAACTCCTAAATTACTCCATTTCCGTCCCAGAGCACTAGCTTCGTGTTGTACAACGCGTTTTCCCAAAAAGGCTACGTGGAAAGACCATTAATCTTGGCGACCACATCCTCTTCCATAAAGAAAGGTTGCTCGTCGTCAATAATTATCGGGCCGGGAATGGCTTCATTACCGTCTGCTTGCGGTGTTGCCTGCGACGCTCCTTTGGGAACCCAGGTAGACGCATCTGCATGTAATTCTGACCTGTCGACCGGAGTCTTACGTGATGACGACAGCGGTGTCATGCCAGAGGGAGGGGAGTAGGGGAATAGCGTAGCATCACCCGATCGTGCAATCGGTTTGAGTAAGGGTGAGTTAGGAACGTCCGCTTTCGCAGAGGTTGTCATTGTTGGTGGCGAGATTCCAATTGGTGAATGGAGAGAAGAGCGCGTGTGACGTAGAGGAGAGCCAACTATTTCGTCTCTCTTGTGCCGTTCAAAGAGCGCACCAAACCGTGACCCAGACGAATGCGAGGAAGAGGATGAGCCACCTGTAACATCTGCTTTTCGCCGCCGTTCAATGGGAGTGAGCACCCGCTGCAAACTGCTGGGAACAAAATCTTCCTCAAATGCAAAGTGTGCGCCAGAATCGCGTTCATGAGGATCTGCATAGTCATTCCATAGTAGTGCACCATGAGCTGGAAAAGAGGACGACGCAAGCCCCTTTCCCTCTATCGCCAGAGAAGGTGTTGTGCCAAAAGGAGACATTTTGAGGTAATGCCTTTGCTGAGACCTGCTCTGCTCGCTCTGTTCAGAAACCGGAGATCCAAAGCCAAATTTGGTGGGTACTGAGGCTGCCATTGGACCATGGCGAGCAAAGTAAGAGATACCGTTGGAGTCTAGGGATGCGGGAAGAACGGCGTCCAAGGGACCGACGACAGAAGAGCGGCGGGGTTCCTCGTCGAGACCTGAAGAACCCTCTAAGCGTACGGAATCACTTTCAGAATGGCTTTGGACCATGTTCGCTTGCAGCAGAGAGCTATGCAGAGCGGACCGGGGAGGAGCGAACTGGTTTGTGCTCTCTGGGATGATCCTCTGGAACTGTCCGGGATGATGGTGATGATGCGGATGGTGACTTGCAAGGTGATGATTGTGAGAACTGTTGGTCGTCTGCGAGTTAGGCGTGTATCGAGGATTTACCCGTCGACCGTCCGGAAGAATATGAGCAAGCATGCATTTCGAGCCAAACTTGCAGTTGCCTTTGGAAAAGTACTTGCATGGGGCCGTATCAGCAGACGGGTCGAGGTTGTGGCTGAAAGGGCATGCAGTCCCGGCCTGGCAACCTCCCTGCCGATAGAACTTGCATGGGACGTGAGATAAGTCTGAGGGCGATTTAGCCAGCTCCTGGCTTTGGCCTCTAGAGCGAGATCCCCCGCCCTTGATCTGCTGAGCTTGCACCCGTTGTCCTCCCCCGTTTTGTTGATTAAATGAGACCCCATTATGCTGCTGCGGTTGTGGCTGTGACGGGTGCGATGGGTGGCGGTGCTCTCCACGCCCTTCGCGGCCCTCCATATGATTACAGTCCGCGGGGGAGCGGTCCAACAATTCCTAGCGTTTGTACTTGTGTGACGTCAATGCAGCCTCTCCTTGGCTCCAGATCGTCGAGGCGCTGCACAGCGTGCGTGGTGATGGAGCCTGCAAATTGATGGGGCAACCGGAAGAATGGACAATTGGGGGGCAATGAAGAGGGGACTACGGGGGTAGCGTGGTAGCTGACGTACGTAGCATGAATTGAAAATCGTGGTGTTTGGTCACTAAAACCCTGGTCCCTAACCCTTGATTCCTTACCTGGAATCCATGGAATCCATCCTTGGCCGCCTCGCTGTAAGGAATCCCAAAAGACTGGAGCAACACTTCCCAGGGCATGTATCCTTCAGCTACAAGAGCTATAGGGAATGAAGCATTCGAGAGTAACCGGTCTTTAAAGAGGATGAACCGTCAGAGGTCCCTCTGATTTGGTGAAGGGTGCTACCGATGAAGCATGTCTCTGAGGCCATAGTATAAGGCTATCACATCTCTTGGCACTATGCAAGGGCCCTCTCCCGATGGCAAATGCAACTCCTGCCCACTTTCCCCTCCCTCCGTCGGCTGCTGCGTGGGCCTTGTGCGAGCAGTTCGTCCATACCTGACCCGTGCATCCGGCTCATAGGTCGCTTCGAGTCCTTCCATCGTCCTCTCGTCCTCAACGACCGTAAACTCTGGCGCTCTTCTCACTCACGATGACATTCCTCCAGCAAGCGCATTCCCTCTCTCTCTCCAAGCCCTCCCTCTCCGATCCTTTTCTCTCCATATCGTTCCTTC
>JAABUZ0100007278.1_pt1 | contig 13420 bp, 13 predicted proteins | sample 5562091 | NCBI WGS metagenome assembly JAABUZ01 (sample SAMN12813069, study PRJNA571459) | rock metagenome | isolation source: Antarctica rocks | place: Antarctica: Victoria Land, Linnaeus Terrace sud | collected 2015-12-21 | reverse complement strand
GTTGTGGAACCCGATCGTTTGCTCTCGGCTCAGCAGTTGGCTGAACGCATTTGTGCTCACTTTGGCTGCTCCTATGAACCTCCTCTTTCTATTGTCGAAGAGGTTGCGTGAGTCTGCACTAGGTAACGCTTCACCAAGATGCGTTTCTTGTCATTCACCTCGATAGGCAATCCTAATACGTTGCTTTGCCGATGTCTTTTCATGTCCTCCATCATATACTCTTATAAGGAACAGGTCACATCGGCCCCTGAAACGACGCAAGCTCTTAGAGCAGTCCTCGCTGCACGCGCATGGACGATCAAGGCTGAAAAAGGGGTTATAGGAAGGAGTGTGGCTCAAGATGAGAAAAAAACAAAGAGCACTGACAGCAGTCGCCCAAAGCAAGCTCCCGCTCTGGGTTGTATGGGTTGCCTATGGAGCGTGTGCCTGGGCGTTCTTGTTTGCTGCGCTCAGTTGCTATTGGGCACTGGGAGGGATGGTGGGAGTTGATACCGCCGTTTCACCGCACATTGCACAGCTCGCTCGTGCCCATGCGCCAGGACTTCTCGCGCTGCTCTGGATCACTGCTCTTGTCAAAGTCTTCAGTGGCTTCATTGCACTCGCGTTGGTCCAGTCCTGGGGGAGCAAAGTTCCTCACGGGCTCCTGCTCATCCTAGTCTGGGGGGCGGGCACGCTCTTGTTTGTCCATGGCGGTCTCTTCTTGATGGTCGGCATACTCGCATTGAGTGGCACTCTCAGCGTCAGCACTCCTAGTACCACTCTTCACTGGTATACTTTCCTGTGGGGTCCCTGGTGGCTGCTCGGGGGTTTGCTGTTTCTAATGGGAGCCTGGTCCTTTTTTCTCCGATCACCTCACCGACCTGTCAATTTTGCATGCAGTATACTTGGGGTTTTGGGAGCCCTCTTCCTGCTCATCTTGAGTGGAGGGACCATTGGCTAGAAAGTCCTAAAGGAAATTTTGTTCGTAGAGAACTGTAAATCATTCATTTGTAAGATAGGAAAGGAATGCACATATGGCACTAGAACTCTACATGCTCGGCCTGATCGTCCAGGATATGAGCAAATCATTGGAATTCTATCAGCGGCTCGGTCTTGCCATCCTTGTATGTATATAAATAAATTCTATAAAAACAATTAAGAGGAAAACATATGCAGAAAGCGTTTCGTTTTGGCGTCGTGTCTAGTGGTCTGATGTCACCAGATGCATGGATTACCCAGGCACGCAGGATTGAGGAACTGGGGTATGCCAGCTTGCTGATGCCCGATCGTCCCTCGCTGGGCGGCTTTGCCCTCTTCTCAGCCCTGACGATGGCTGCAGCGGTGACCACCTCGCTGCATATCGGAAGTTATGTATTCTGTAACGACTATCGGCATCCGGCGATACTGGTCAAAGAGGTCGCTACACTCGATGCGCTCTTCGGGGGCCGCTTTGAACTCGGACTGGGCGCGGGCGTGAGTAGCGATGGTTACGAGCAGATGGGCCTGCCGTTCGAGAGCGCGGGAACCCATGTAGGTCGCGTAGAAGAGGCCATTTCGATTATCAAGCAGTTCTTTACGAGAGAAGAAGTAAACTTTTCCGGTAAATACTACACGATTGCTGGTATGAAAGCATTGCCCACGGCTGCTCGGCAGCCACATCCTCCCATTTTTATTGGTAGTGGCGGCAAACGTATGCTTACCCTCGCAGCCCGCGAAGCCGATATTGTCGCACCAGCATTGAAATGGGGACCTCAGGGCGTCGATCCGGCAGAAGCAACAATGGAAGAGAAAATAGGCTGGATACGCGATGCTGCTGGCGAGCGTTTCTCTGCACTGGAACTGGCCCAGGTAGCTTATACCATCGCAATTACAGATAGTGACGCCCAGACGGAAGTCCACGCATCCATGCGGAACTGCAAGAGCAAGGCAAGCGATATGGACGCAAACGCATCGCTCGTCTCATGCAAGAGCGAGGGATCAGCGCGCAGCGCAAACGTCGTCGTGTGAAGACGACGGTGAGCAATCCTGATAATCCTGTGGCTCCCAATCTGCTCAACCGTGATTTTACCGCTGCTGCCCCAAACACCAAAAAGGTAACGGATATGACCGCTATTGAAACGGCAGAAGGGGATCTGTACTTGGCAGCTGTGGTCGACATCTACTCCCGCATGGAGATAGGCTGGGCCATGGGAAATACCCATAATGAACAACTGGTAACGGATGCGCTTCTCATGGCCGTTCGTAGGCGACGTCCCCATCCAGGCTTGCTGCATCATTCCGATCGTGGCAGTGAGTTTACCAGTCACGGATATCGGGCTCTGTTGAAAAGCTATGGCATTGAGATGAGCATGAGCCGAAAAGCCGATTGTTACGATAATGCACTGATGGAGAGCTTCTTCGGAACCGTCAAAGAGGAATGCGTGTATCGCCACACCTTTCATAGCCGTGCCCATGCTCGGCAAGTGCCCTTCGAGTATCTAGAAGCGTTTTACAATCGCACGCGGCGGCATTCTTCCTTGGGCTATGTGAGTCCGTTCATCTATGAACAGAAAACCAAGGAAGACGTTCAAACAGACTCTTGACATATTACGTATAATAACATATAATTCATGATAGAAGATTGAGAACGTTCACATTACGTATAAACGTTAAAACATTTTACTAACGTCACGTCTCCTCGTTTTCTTCCTCTTCCTTTCTGCTCAGTTTTCACCTCTGAGCACTCCACCAAACCGGGGCAAGGTCAACTGAGAAGAGATGAGAATGAACGACGATGGAAGAGAAGAGGCCAAATACACAGCTAAGACGAGAACGAGAGTTAAGAGGCTGGTCTCAAAAGGTTCTAGCGGAGCACATTGGAACCAATGAGCAGACGGTGACACGTTGGGAAAGTGGAAATCATAAGCCCAGTAAATACTTTCAAGCGCAACTTTGTCAGCTTTTTGGGAAAAGTGCCGAAGAACTTGGTTTTATGGTTCATACAACAGCGAAAGAAGAGGCAAGGCCAGAAGAAGCATCCACTATTGAGGGTAAAGACATGGACCGACGTGATTTTCTTCGGGTTGTGGGCACAAGCGTTCTTGCACCTACGGCTCAATCAATGTTCGATGTTGAGCCGTGGGAACGCTTCTCAAAGGTTTTACAGCAACCGTCTCGTCTTGATAAAACAACTCTTGATCATCTAGAACTGCTTGTGAAAAATACTTGGCAACTCATTCCAGATGTGACAGGGGTAGTTTCGTATGAGTTACGTGACTACACTTTGAGCCATCTTTTGAATATCACAGAACTCTTAGAAGGATCACTTACCGATAATGGGCGCAAAAAGTTAACCTCATTGGGTGCTGGATTCTCGCTCATCGCAGCAAGTATGTCTTCTAATTTACGAGATTTTAAAAAAGCCCTTTCCTATTACCATGTTTCTATTGAAGCTGCTCATGAAGCAGGAAATGACCCATTAGAAGCTGTTGGGTTAGCAAGCTTAGCGATACGGCTCACGCACCTTAATCATGCTAAAGAAGCGCTTCCCATGATTCAACAAGCTCGTCAACTTGCTCAAAATGCAACATTGACAACTCGCACTTGGTTAGCAGCAGTGGAGGCAGAAGTACAAGCAAATCTCAAAGACTATACAGCTTGTTTTAAAGCATTAGAATATGCTGAGTATGTTCCTAAGCAGTATTCGTCAGATGAAGACCCTTACCTTACCACTTTTGGCCCCTCCCTACTTGCAGGATATAAGGGAATCTGTCATATGCAATTTAACGAACCGGAAGCTGCTTACCAAGTCCTGCTTGATGCGCTTACTCACCTAACTGTGCCCTCGATCTCAAGGCGATGCTACATTCTTACGGATCTTGCAAGCACTTGCCTCAAACGAAATGAAGTCACAGAGGCTTGTGACTATGCACATCAATCGCTTGTTCTGACCAATCAGGCAAAATCTCCAGCACTCTGGCAACGTATGAATACCATTCATCAACAATTAGATCCGTGGAAGGATACCAAAGAGGTCAAAGAGCTTGATGAACAACTGCAAGCGTTGAGGTAACAAAGGAGCGATTCGAGTACCTAAATGTTGGGGAGCGTACTTTGCGCCGTTGGAAAAACGGTGAAGATGCTTTGACGGATGTACAAGAATTAAAACGTATTGCCGAATTACTAGGTGTTGAGCCTGAGCGATTAGGTATTGTCTCATCTGTCTATATACCTCTATCTCTTGAGCAGATAGACAAAGCACTCGCGCACGTTTGGACGCTGGTTGCAAAGGCACGTAACTATGAAGCTCGTGTTTCAGGTGAAAAGCTGATACATGACTTGAGAGCACAGATCACGAAAGAAGATAATGAGCTATTATTGAGGCTAGCGCGTGCTCATCATGTGACAGGCTATGTTACCTCATTGAATACACATTCAAATGAGGTTTACAAAGCTGTAGAGCACTTTGAACAGATGGAGAGTATAGCGCGTATTCTTCATGATGATACCTCGATCAATTTAGCTCTTACCTATCAGGGAGATATGTTGCGTCGTGAGGGTGACATAGATGAAGCGGTCAAACGCTTGGAAGCGGCACGCGACACAACGCCATTAGCAGATGTAGCTGCACGCGGTAACGGCATACAGCTTTTGGGCCGCGCATATGTTCAGAAAAGAGATGTAGACGGATTCGAGAGAGCACTCGCAGAGGCAGAGCAGCTTGTCGATAAAATTGACCCTGAACAAAGCAGCACCAACGGCCTGTACTGCCGTGGGACCGTTCTTGAGGAATACGGGCGAAGCTATGGCACCATAGGCCAGATGCAAAAATCCCTCGAATATTTAGATGAAGCCGAGAAAGAGCTACCCCCTACAATGCGCTGGAAAATCCTACTCATAACCTCACGAACAGTAACGCTTGTACGTGGGGGGGAGTACCGCGAAGGTGGCGAGCTTGCTATTGAATCGGCGCAGCTTTGCCGAGCTTACGGAAATATCCGATGTTTAGAGCGTGTCTATGGAGTGCAGCGCTATTTAGAGCGTTTATCAAGAGAGACTGCTAGACTCAGTGGAGATATACGGGAAGCCTTAGACGGACCTCTAGGCCATTGGGAAGTACCTACACAGGGATAAGTAAGCTAGCTAAAAAGGTAATGAACACAGCGGCGAGCCATATACAGGCATTGAGTGACCATCCTAGCAATACGTTGAATACCAGCGCCGCTGCAAACATATTTATGCCACTTGTGAGCAGGGTTAGAATATTACTTGCTTGAGCCGAGGTCTGCGAATACTCGTTGGGAGGCACTCTCTTGAGGGACATCCTCTTGCAGTTGCCCTGGTTTTCTCCATCACACACTCAACATCGCCAACACACCAAAGACAATAATAATCGTACCTGAGAGCATATTCACCCAGCGTAACCACTGTACCCGCCGTTCGTTGAACACGGTCCGAAACAAACTTACGCTTCCGCTCAAAATGAACCACCATAAAGCAGACCCGAGGAAGACACCAAGAACGGTGAGTACAGCAGATAAATAGTTTCTACTCGCTCCTCCCAGTCCGACACCAGCAAAGATGGCGATGAACGACAAGATGGTCAAAGGATTGGTCAATGTGAGAAACAACGTTGAGACATAGGCATTCAACAGACCTCCGCTCTTCGCTGTTGCCGCTCGCTCCGCAGGCTTGGAGAAGAGCGTCTTGAGACCGAGATAGAGCAGGAAGAGGCCGCCGATGAGCCGAATCCAGAACTGTTGACCGACGAGTAGTTGTGTGATAAATGTCAAGCCAAATGCTGCAATAGCACCATATATAGCATCGGCTGATGCCGCGCCAAGGCCCGATACGAAGCCATACAGGCGACCTCGCGTCAAAGTACGCTGTATACACAGCACTCCGATTGGCCCGACGGTGGCAGCAATAGAGAAGCCGATGAGAAATCCCTTGAGGAGAAGAGTGCTGTCCATCATTATGTGCCTTTCAAGGCAACCGCAAGGATTGCCCCTGAAGAATGCGCGCATTCCCTTCGCGGAACTTGGGCGACAGGTGAATCTCTCAGCACCTGCCGTGGCAGAGCGGGTACGGAAGATGGAGGAGTCAGGGATTATCGAAGGTTATCATGCCGAGGTAAACATGGAAAAGCTCAGTTTGATGATTTCTGCTTCTCAAGAACACGTTTGAGGAGGCCGACAAGGGCGATGGTTCCAAACCATGCAGCAACCAGTATCCAGGATCGTTGTTCACTCGTATCGTTCACGTTTTTGCTCCTATCCTTGTGTTAGTTCTTTTGATTAAAGGCAAAAATCCTAATCAAATCCTTATGGCATCTTAACTGTTTCTGTAACTTTGCTTGCTAAAGTAGTGCTATATCACATGTATCATGACTGTGATACGTGTGGAGAGTACGTTCGTGATACTTACGCAAGGAGAATCCATGAGACATGGGTAACAGTAGACCACCTGTGAGATTGCAAAAGTTATCGTTACTCACGCTGGCATCCCTCATCGCAGCTATAGCACTTACAGCGTGTGGAGGTAGCTCTACTCCAAGTCAGAGCAATAGCGATATTCACAAGATTAAGCATATTATCGTTATCATGCAGGAAAATCGCTCGTTTGACACATACTTTGGAACGTATCCTGGAGCAAATGGTATTCCTATGAAAAATGGAGTACCTACTGTTTGTGTTAACGATCCAAAAACAAATCAGTGTGTGAAGCCTTTTCACGATTCTAACGATAAAAATGGCGGTGGCCCACACAACGAGGTCGCAGCAACTGCGGATATCGACAGGAGCAAGATGGATGGTTTTATTGGGCAAGCAGAAAAAGGACGCAAGGGATGCGTGGACCCGACCAATCCCAACTGTAGCAACTCGGCTACTCCTGATGTGATGGGTTATCATGATGCGCGTGAGATTCCAAACTACTGGGCATACGCCAACAACTTTGTGTTGCAGGACCATATGTTTGAGCCGAATGCTTCCTGGAGTTTGCCTGCGCACCTGTTCATGGTCTCGGCATGGTCAGCGAAGTGTACGACTCAAGGCGACCCTGAGAGCTGTACGAATGCGTTAGATGGTCCGAGCAAGGGAAAAGGCGTGACCAGGAACGACTATGCCTGGACAGACCTCACCTATCTGCTCCACAAGAACAACGTGAGTTGGGGATACTACCTCGACCAGGGAACCCAGCCCGACTGCGAAGACGACGCGATGACCTGTACTGCCAAGCAGCAGAAAGTCAAAGTGCCTGGTATATGGAATCCATTGCCGCAGTTCGACACTGTCAAGAAGGATGGGCAACTTGCTAACATACAGGACATCGCGAACTTCTCCACGGCAGCCAAGCAAGGAAAGCTGCCCGCTGTCTCATGGGTGGTGCCGAATGGAAAGGATAGCGAGCACCCACCTGCACTCGTAAGCACGGGCCAGTCCTACGTCACGAGTCTGATTAATGCCGCCATGAAGGGACCAGACTGGAATAGCACAGCTATCTTTCTCTCATGGGATGACTGGGGTGGCTTCTACGACCACGTGGTTCCGCCAAATGTCGATCAGAATGGCTATGGATTACGTGTACCTGGACTGGTTATCAGCCCCTATGCAAAGAAGGATTACATTGACCACCAGACACTCAGCTTCGATGCCTACCTGAAGTTTATCGAAGACGACTTCCTGAGTGGACAGAGACTCGATCCGAAGACTGATGGTCGATCCGATCCGCGTCCAACAGTACGCGAAAATGTCTCTATTCTCGGAAACTTGATGAATGATTTCGACTTCTCACAGCAACCAAGGGCACCGATGACACTGTCCACAAATCCAACACCTGGACCAGCATCGACACCGTGATAACAAAAAAACAGGATAAATGCCTGTAGGGGCTCGAATTCATTACGCCCTGGTCGCGCTCCACAAGCCGCGACCAGGGCGTAATGAATTCGAGCCCCTACAGGCAGAAAGAGTTTGGCCCGCGAAATGACGACTGTGTCATAGCCAAAGAGCAAATCGCTTAAAATTAACCTTATTTAGTGTTGTAGAAGCTCCGACACTTCTACAACACTAAATAAGATTTAATCCCTTCTCTGAACATTACTGATCCTTAGCTAAGAGCCTCTCTTGAAGAAGCCATTTCGCCAACAATCGGTTCTTCCTCATCCGCCTTTGTGAACTCGATACCTCTGGCCTCACGCCCGATTGCAGTAAAAAGAATTACTACAACGAACGCACCAAGCGAGAAGAACGCGAGGGCAGAAGCATAATTTGGTATTTTCCCTGTTTTAAGGTTTTCGGCAAGGACAGCTTCCAGAAACACAATGTTCGCTGCAAAGAGGTTGCCAAGCTGGTAGGCGAAGCCTGGAAATGTCCCACGTAAATCGGTTGGCGAGAGTTCATTGAGGTGAACAGGAATGACACCCCATGCACCCTGTACCATAAATTGCAGCAAGAATGCACCTGTTGCAATTGAGGCAAGGAGGGGCAAGCCAGGAATTCTTATAAGCCCTGTCCAGAAAGGTATCATGATGATACCAAGTATGCAGGCGATAATAATGGCTCGTCTACGTCCCCAACTTTGAGAGTAGTATCCAAACAATGTACCGCCAATAATCGCACCGATGTTGGATATAATGGTGATGGTAGAGGTTGCGCTCACACCAAGCTTAAGTTGAGCCTGTAGGAACGTGGGTAAATTATCCTGTGTACCATGTGAAAGAGCGTTGAAACCTGTCATTAAAAGTATCAGGTATAGGAAAATCAACCAGCGGCTTTTAATGGCATTCAACATGCCACGCCATACGTTGGTTCCCCTCTGTCTGTGCAATGCCTGCTGGTGCTCCCATACTGGTGACTCAGAAACACCCATACGGATAAAAACGACAAGCAGTGCTGGTAATACACCTACTATAAACATACTGCGCCATCCAAAGTAGGGGAAGTAGGTGAAAACAAGGTAGAACACGATTGCACCTAACAAATAGCCACATGCATAACCTTGCTGCAAAATGCCTGAAAAAAGTCCTCTTGACTCCGTTGGTAGTGACTCCATTGCCAGGGATGAACCAAGTCCCCATTCGCCTCCCATCGCAATACCGAAAAGCCCACGAAGAAGAAGAAAAACAACGTAGTTTGGGGAAAAGGCCGTGAGCAGTTCTATTATTGAGTAGCAGATAATGTCAATCATCAGAGGCGTGCGCCGCCCGAAACGATCTGCCAGGATGCCGAAAAGTAGTGCTCCTACTGGGCGAAGCATCAACGTAAGGGTGATAGCGAATGCAACTGCTGGTAAGGCTACCCTAAAATCCTTTGCAATACGAAGCGTGACAAATGTTACGAGGAAAAAATCGAAGGCGTCCAGCGTCCAACCCAGGAAGCTGGCAAGAAAGGTGTTACGCTGCTGGCGGTTCAGTGATCCAAGTAAGCTAAATACGTTCATGAGTGCTGTTTCCTCTCAATGTTATAGCACTTCATTGTGCTACTCCTACATGCTACAAGAGAGTCGTACATGAAACATGCTGATGAACTTAGAATACAAAGCTCATCCTTATACATGGCTTACTAACATTATATAATATGGCACTGGCAATATTCTCTCTAGGTGCTTTCCTCGCAGTCATCATCTTTGCCGCCATTGGTCGAGAGGCAAGGGGCATCGAGTTCATGAAGACAGACCAAGCAGGCATTGAGACCAACGCGTCTCTTGGAGAAGCGGTCGATTAGACCTCTTCTCCGTCTTCGGTCCGCTCTGGCCGATCAACGAAACGGTCGGCTTTTATGTTATTGTGTAAGGGGGATACCAGCTCCTGGTATCCCTTAACCACTTCCTCGGCATAGGGACTCAACGGTTCGGTCGGCGGTACGACGCGCCATGAGCGGTGTCCAGGGAGATCGGCGGGTCTATCAGCGACGTTCGTCCCCATCGCGTTCATCACCACCATGTTGCGTTGTGCCAGGGATTGGTGAGGAACATAGGAGTAGAGTGGAGAGTCCATCTCTTCTAGCTGCTGTGCAATCTGTTCGGGAAGATGCCCATAGTGTTTGCATGCCACCTTCACTTCTTCCATCAGCTTTTCTTCGGGCAGAGAGAAGATGGCGTCGAGCAACTGCATCAGGTTCATACCTCGATTCAGCATGACGAGACGGCCGTGCATCAGACGTTGCACCAGACCCTTATCCTGATGTTGTTGACGAAGCTGTTGAAGCTGACGTGTAATATCTGGAAGAGGGAGCGTATCTAAGCGACGATTAAGAAAGTCTACAACGCTGGCGGTATCCCCCTCTTGCCACTGTTGCAACAGTTCCAGGCAGTGACGTCCTTCGTACTCTTTGTTTGTTTTGGCAACACTTAGCAAGCTCGACTTCCGCTCGCATATCCATCGAGCATGCAGATAGCGTACCGAGTCAGCGACAGTAAACGAAGAGAAACGCTCCTGTCCATGCACATCTTGCACAAACTGGAAACTCATTTCGAACTCGGGCTGCATACGATCAAACGCTTCTAACTTCTGCTGGATAAGTTGCTGTGTCTCTGGTGTCGTTGTTGTTTTTTTCATCTGCTCCGCTACTCCCGCTACTCCTGCTACTCCTGCTACTCCTGCTACTGTTTACTCATATACGTCACGGCTAAGACAGTAGAATCGTACACACTCTATCTCTTTTACGGCTGGCATCTTTCAAAAGACTTGCTAAATGCGTATTATCAATGGTAGAGTGCTTTTAAAGATTTTATACGATGGAGAAAAATATTATGGTTAATACTACAACAACCGGTATAGATAATGCGCAGGACAATCCTGGCGTCATTGGACCCCCGCCGCTGATCTACGCCGGTCCACTCGTGGCAGGACTTCTTCTCAGTCGCACCTTTCCCGTGAAGTTTCTACCTCGCCTTGTAAGGCTTGTTGTTGGTGGTACATGCATAGCTATTGCAAGCGTTATTCTACCATCAGCCTTCCGGCAAATGAGAAACGCTAAAACGAATGTCAATCCTACTCAGCCAGTCACAACTATCGTCACTGAAGGACCTTTTCGCTTCACACGTAACCCGCTCTACCTGTCCTTGACACTCCTCTATGCAGGTATCGCACTCGTTGCCAACGCGCTATGGGCGATGTTACTGCTACCAATAGTCCTGATAGTAATGAACCTCGGCGTCATTGAGCGCGAAGAGCAATACCTTGAGCATAAGTTCGGTGAGCAATATTTACGCTACAAGAGGCAGGTGAGACGCTGGATTTGATTGGCAACATGTGCAAGCAGGAGATATAGCACTACGCCGAGCCAAACTGTTGCATATGCTTACGTTCGCGCTCAAGTGCATCGGCAGGAAAAGGTTGTTCACCACCGAGTGCCTGCGCGTCGAGTGTGAGTTCAGCAGCTTCTTCCATAATGACGATCAGTTGGGCTGTAGAGAGCGGATCGCGACTGAAGGCCAGGAGCCCATGATTTGCCAGAAGAACCGCAGGAACTGTCGGATGTCGCTGAATCTGCTCTACAATATTCGTGACTGACTCCCGTGACCCGCGCGGTGCCCAATCCGCTACCGGAATGTCCTCGGTTATACCGAAGCGGAGGAGCGCTTCATATACACATGGCAGGGGCTTATGGGCAAGAGCAAAACTCGTCACGCGAGGTGAATGTGTGTGAATGACTGCGCTCGCATCGTTTCGCGCACGATAGACCCCCGAATGCATGCCGACTATTTCTCGCGTGTTTGGATCGATTGAACCTTCTACCACATCACCATCGAAGGTAACAACCGCCAACTGTTCTGGAGTCAGGTGAGTAATATGGCCTACGGATGTCAGTAGCATATACCCTGCTTCCGGTAATCTCACGCTCATATTACCGTGTCCGCTGTGTGACATAACACCTGACTGAGCGAGAAGGTGCGCAGCCTGTACGAGTTGTTCTTTCAGCTCACTATAGCTCAAGTTCGTCATTAGTTCCTCTCGATTCCAACTATGTATGTTCTTCTTTCCGCTCAAGATTTTTCCCGCCCACTACCATCCAGGGAAGGTTGCTCTTTTCGCGCCTCGTGAGAATGGTCGTGCCCTTTATGCAGAGGTATTTTCTTGTGGTGATCGACGAGGATATGCGTAATCTCCTCGATCTTTTCTGGTGACCACTGTGCGAAATGATCCCAGGCACTCGTCTGCCAGTCATCGATGCTTCGTGCTGCTGATACCCAGGGCGGCAGATGCACCAGCAGATGATCGGCCAGCGCGTTGACAAACGGCTCGTAGATGCGCCGTAACTCATAGAGCCGCTGTTCAGCATCCTCTTGATGCTGAAACCGTAATCCTACCTCGCCCAGGGCATCGCGCATGCGTGCAAAATCCTCTGGCGAGAGACGATTAAACTTGGGATTCATCGGAGACGTCCCGAAGATTTGGGCAAGATCGACCGCTGCATGCCGCGCTATCGCGAAGGTAAACCGTGCCGTGGGAGTGGAAATATCCTCAAACCCCACAATGAGAAGTGCACAGGTATCCAGAATAGTGGTGAGTGCACCCAGCCAGGACTGTCGCTCATGCTGGGAGCGGTAGTAGGTCAAGACGGGGTAGGAGAGGTGACTCTCCAGCACCTCCGCGCTCCATTTCTCCCAATCGCTCAGGTAACGGACCAGTTCCTCTATCCGCTGATCCCGGTAATGCCGACGCAACAACTCGGTTGCACTTGATGGCGAACTGGCCCGCGCATCAAGGAGAGAGATTTGAATTTCTCGTCGCGAAAAAGCCTCGTAGATCACCGGTACGTACCCGATGATGAGGGCGAGAAAACCAAAACCTGTTCCAGCCTCAACCACAGCAAGGAATCGTCCCAGCCCTGTCAGCGGAATGACATCTCCCAACCCGAGCGTTATGAATGTCGTCCCACTCATATAGAGATAGGTCCCGAATGTCACGTTATTCTCGGGAGCGTGCAATGCCGCATCAAATCCCCACTGAAATAGAGCGAACCCGAAAACGAGGGCTGTCGCCCAGATGATAAGCATGAGAATAAGCGAAAGAGGACCGAAGTAACTCAGGTAAAACTCACGCCTATTTCCTAGACGCATCTTGCGAGCTAATGATGACCACAACATCCAGGTCGATACGTAAAACACACGCGACAGTCTGAAGTGCCGTGAGACTTTGCGCGGCAAGACGATTGCCTCGAAACTATCTTGTAGAATACCAATGATAAGAAGAACGCCGACGATGATTGCCACAATTCTCATGAATGCTCCCTCTGAACTCTCGATATCTATTGCTAGTTGGACATGTCCACTTGCGAGATTGTCTTTCACATTTAGAACACAGGCCCGTGTAAAATTATTCTATCCCAAAAGAGAGACCCTTATAGAATCATTATGAAAGGTTGAGTTTTAATGCGGAGGCAATTCGATCACATTGGAGGGTTTGTGCTGAGTGAAAGCTCGATAGTGCCCCGCTCGGTGCTGGCGGTGGATTTCC
>JAABUZ0100007275.1_pt1 | contig 13422 bp, 14 predicted proteins | sample 5562091 | NCBI WGS metagenome assembly JAABUZ01 (sample SAMN12813069, study PRJNA571459) | rock metagenome | isolation source: Antarctica rocks | place: Antarctica: Victoria Land, Linnaeus Terrace sud | collected 2015-12-21 | reverse complement strand
GGCACGCGGCGTGCGAGATACTGAATGACGTCTTGCGGAACCGGCAGATCCTGCAGTTCAGCCTTGGACCGCAGAATCGCAATCCTCGTCTCCAGATCCGGCGGCTGAATGTCCGCTATCAGCCCCCACTCAAAACGCGACCGTAAACGCTCCTCAAGCGGGTTCAGCGCTTTGGGAGGTTTGTCGCACGACATCACGATTTGCTTGCCATTGTCATGGAGCGCGTTAAACGTATGAAAAAACTCTTCCTGCGTACGCTCCTTGCCGCTGATGAACTGGATGTCGTCGATGAGCAGCAGATCCACCTCGCGATAATGATCTCGAAACTCTTCCGTACTCGTTTCACGGATCGCCTTGATTAACTCGTTGGTGAATCGCTCGGAGGTGGTGAATACAACTCGGAAGTCCGGGAAATCATGGAGGGCGCCATGTCCGATAGCGTGCAGCAAGTGCGTCTTGCCGAGGCCGACACCGCCATAAATAAACAGCGGATTGTAGGTCTGAGCGGGACGCTCCGCCACCGCCTGCGCCGCGGCATGGGCAAATCGATTGCTACCGCCCACGATATAGTCCGCGAAGGTGTAGCGAGGGTTAAACTCAGTGCGGTTTCCATTGAAAAAAGCACTACTGCCGGCAGAACTAGCGCGGCCCCGAACCCGCTTCCCATTTCGATCTCCCAACTCGCTCATGACCTGAAATTTGAGATCTAACTCGGGCCGGCCGATCTCTTCCAACGTCTTACGAATTACCGCAGACAGCCGCTGCTCCAGCCACTCCCTCCCGTACGTGGTCGGAACACCGACCAGCAAAACATCGCCGTCGCATTCGATGCCACGAGTCGGCCGCATCCAGGTGTCGAAGTTTGCTGGAGCCATTGTTGTCTGGAGAGCGGCGAGGACCGAACGCCAAAGAGTTTGGGCTTCTAGAGAGCTTTCCGTACGCAGCATTTACGCCCCGAGATCGAGTGCAGGTGGCGTAATCGTAGCAGACGCGCCTCGTCCCGGCAACGCAAGAACGTGTGTCGAACTCACCCATTCTTGCGGGCCCTCACTAGATGTGCCGCCCTGCCTGCACGAATTGCCACTATGTAGTATGGCCGCTGAATCTGACGCGAAAAATTTCGAGGTCTCCGAATTTTTCTCCCCGCGACAAGGACATCCACTCGATTACAGGGAAGGGAATCAGCCGGTTACAGGTCCGACAGTTTTTGCAGGGCGGTGGCGAGGTCAATCGGGAGGGGGGAGGTGAAGGTGAGGCACAGGCCGCTGGTGGGAGAATCGAAAGTGAGACGAGTGGCGTGCAGGAATTGACGCGTCAATCCGGGTACAGCCAGGCCGCCGTACGTGGCGTCTCCCGCGATCGGATGGCCAAGGGCAGATAGATGCACCCGGATCTGGTGAGTTCGGCCGGTACCCAATTGGAGGTCGAGTAGGGAGAAGCCAGCTACGCGGCGGCGAACGGAATACATGGTGGTGGCGGGACGGGCCTGGATGCCAAAGACAGCCATCCGCTTTCGATCGGTCGGATCCCGGCCGATGGGTGCGTCAACTGTGCCGCTCTGAGGTTGCACCTGCCCTGCCGCCAGCGCAATATACTCCCGTTTCGCCGTGCGCGACGCAATTTGTTGCTGCAGCGAACGATGAGCAGCGGGGCTCAGTGCCACCACCAGCAGGCCGGATGTATCCTTGTCGAGACGGTGGACGATACCCGGCCGCTCAATCGGGCCGACGGATGCCGTTTGCGGGAACAATGACGTGAGCGCGTTGGCCAGCGTCCCACTACCGTGGCCAGGCGCCGGGTGAACTACCATCCCCGCCGGCTTATCGACTACCACCAGATCAGCGTCCTGGTACACGATATCCAGACTGATCCGCTCCGCCTGTGCGGAAAGCGCCGGTATGATCCCGTCGACCTCGACCCGCTGGCCCGCGGCAACTTTATTGGACGGCTTGACCATCTGGCCGTCCACCCGCACTTTGCCGGCTCGAGCCATTGCCTGAGCCATACTTCGCGACACGGCTGGAATCCGGCCGGCGGTTACGATGTCGACACGAGCGCCCGACTCATCGTCGCTCACCGTGTAAAAAAAGGCGTTGGTCACCGTCGATCGCCGCCGTTGCAGATACTATGCAGCACCAAAAGTCCCACCCCGGCCACAATCGCACTATCCGCCACGTTGAAAACGTACCACCAGCGAAGATCGACGAAATCCACCACGTAGCCGAACCGAACCCGATCGAGCAAGTTGCCGATGGCTCCGCCGAGGACAAAACCGAGACCAAGGCGTACCAGGGACCCACTGCGCGCCACGCGCTGGTACGAGAGCGCTATACCGGCTGCCACGAGCAGTGCGATGGCCGCAAAAACGAGTCCTCCTGCGCGGAACATGCCAAACGCGGCGCCAGTGTTTCGGGTAAAGTCCAATCGCACTAGCCCGCCGAGTAGATCAATTACTCGGCCGTGTTGAAGCCCCCGGCGTATCAAATCCTTGGAGATTTGGTCAGTAATCAGTACCACGAGAGCGGGACCGACCAGGAGAGCGAGCCGGCGTGTTGGCATGCCGCCGACGAAGGCATTCTCCTGGCATTCGCGTCTCGTGGACGAGGTGGGTAGGTTGCTATCGAACATGAACAGCCATCACGGCGGCAGCCGCCCCAGTACAATCGAGTAGAGAGCAATACGTCGGAACAGCGAGGGGAGCGTCATGCGCATCGGCATTCTTGGACCGATTTCCTGGCGCACGCCGCCGCGTCACTACGGCGCCTGGGAGACAGTCGTGACGAACCTCACGGAGGAGCTGGTCTCTCGAGGACACGATGTGACCCTCTTTGCCACCGCGGATTCTCGTACCTCGGCAAAGCTTGAAGCGGTCGTCCCTCGTCCGTATTCCGAGGACGACACTCTGGACCCCAAGGTCTGGGAGCTGCTGCATATTGCCCATGCCATGGAACGCGCCGCTGAGTTTGACCTGTTGCATAACAGCTATGACTATATGCCCCTAACGTACTCTCGCCTGGTGTCAACGCCGATGATCACGACGGTCCACGGGTTCTCGCTCGACCAGTTCAGGCTGGCGTATCGGAAGTATCGAGAAACGAACTTTGTCTCAATTAGCGATGCCGATCGCGATCCGTATCTGCCGTATGTCGCAACGGTGTACAACGGCATACAGCTGCAGGATTTTACGTTTAACTCTACGCCAGACGACTATCTGGTCTTTATCGGGCGGATCCACCCCGACAAGGGTGTGCATCTAGCGGTCGAGGTGGCACAGCGTGCCGGTCGGAGACTGATCATCGCCGGCATAATTCAGGACCAGCCATACTTTGATGAGCAGATTGCTCCAGCGCTGTGCGCCGACGTGGAATTTGTGGGCCCGGTTGGCCCAGCGCAGCGCGACCAGCTACTGCGCCAGGCCTCGGCGAGCCTTCACCTGACTACCATACCAGAGCGATTTGGACTGGCGATGGCCGAGTCCATGGCGACCGGCACCCCGGTCATCGGTTTCGACCGGGGCTCGGTCCGAGAAGTGGTGGCGGACGCTGAAACCGGATACGTGGTTCAAACCATCGATCAGGCCGTAGAGGCTGTCGATCGCGTCCCCACTATTGACCGGCAGGCCTGTCGCCGCCGAGTTGAACGACTGTTCTCGGTGAAGGCTATGGTTGACGGCTATATCCGTGCATATCACACCATCTTGGGAGAAAGATCGGGCCACCTTGGCGATGGGAAGCAGAGGTGAACGCGCTCCGGTTTCTGTGCGGCTGTCGCAACTATTCCTTACACCCCCCTCAATGCGGCAAGCGGAACCGCCCCAAGAGTCCCATGCAAAGCGCACTGAAACGTGACCAAATCGGGCGATCATAGACGATTGTGCGGCCGTTGTACCTGGTGTAGGCTGGAAAAGGTGGCTGGTATACAGCAGCCGGCGCAAGGAGGTTGAGGTGCGCTACAAGATCGGGATCGTGGGCGCGGGAAATGTCGGGGGAACCACAGCCCAGCGAATCGCTGAACGGAACTATGCAGACGTTGTGCTCCTGGATATTCCCGCCGCGGAGGGACTCGCCCAGGGAAAGGCACTCGATATCCAGCAAAGCGGCCCGGTCATGGGGTACGACACCAAGCTACACGGCGGATGCAATCATGAGGCGTTACAGGACTGCGATGTGGTGGTGGTTACCGCGGGGTCGCCACGCAAACCGGGTATGAGTCGCGACGATCTAGTGGCGATCAACCAGGGCGTGATGAATGAATGGGGCGGAGCCATCAAACAGTACGCGCCCAGTGCGGTGGTCATTGTCGTCACCAATCCGCTGGATGCCATGGCACAGGCAATGTATCAAGCGACGGGTTTCCCGCGAGAGCGCGTGCTGGGTATGGCAGGGGTCCTCGACTCTGCGCGTCTCCGCACCTTCATCGCGGACGAGCTTGAGGTTTCGGTGGAAGATGTCACCGCCTTTGTCCTGGGCGGACATGGGGACACCATGGTCCCGCTGGCGCGATATTCGACCGTGGCGGGCGTGCCGCTACCGGACCTTCTCTCTCTCGACCGCATCGCTCAACTAACGGAGCGCACGGCAAACGGGGGCGCTGAGATCGTTAATCTGCTGAAGAGCGGCAGCGCCTTTTACGCGCCATCTGCCTCGGTACTGGCCATGGTAGACTCTATCCTTCTCGATCAGAAGCGGGTCATGCCATGCTCGGTATACCTTCAGGGCGAGTACGGCCACGATGGACTGTTTCTGGGAGTGCCGGTTAAGCTGGGAGCGGGCGGAGTCCAGGAGATCGTGCAGATCGAGCTGACGGACGACGAAAAGGCGGCGCTACGGCGTTCCGCATCGTCCGTGCGGGAGTTGCTCGACCTCATGAAACCACCGATGCAGGCAAGCCGCTAACAGGTTTGCTACAATCGCCAGGTCTTGCGCTTTGAGAGGCAACGGAAGGGATAGAGATGATCCGGGACGAGGCTCGGTTTAGGCGCCACAAGGGCGCCTGTCCGTACTACCGAGAGAACTGGGCTCACGGCGAAAATCACACGCCGCAGGGCGAACTCTTACTGTACGAGGTGTACTGCCTGAAAGGTTGGCCTCCAACATCCGTTGAAGAACAGTCTGCATGCATGTGTAGCGTACGGCACTGCTGGCGAAACCGGGAAGATCACCGCGTGACGCCGGAGGAGAGCGCGGCGCTGCATACCTCGCAGTCCGCCTGAGTCATTCCAGGGTTAGGGCGCCAAGCCTGGCTGTAATAGCGCGCAATCGGTGCCGCAGGGCCAGCAATTCCGGGTCGTTTTCATCCGCTCTCGGCACATCGGCTACGTACTGCTCCACGTCCGTGGCCAGCTTCACTAGATCAATGGACATTGCCCAGTACTCGTCCATTTCACTGGCTGGAACCTCGGTCTCCGACGCAAGCAACTCGATGGCGCGAACTTCTTGCTGCAGGAAATGGGCTTCGGATCGTGCGGATCTCGGCACGCGTTGCTCCTCAAGTGGTTACCTCTAGGGTATGATTTCCCGGGTGCGCGGAGCATAACCATCAGCACCCGCCGCGTCCCCTATAATGTGCTGCCTCCGGCGTCTAACCGGAGATTCTTTTGTGCTGTAATCCGGGAGCGGACGCCGCCAGCCGCGATTGCAGCGGGGATAGGGCGCGACACGATGCGAGCACTGATCAGCGTATACGATAAGTCCGGCATTCTCGATTTCGCTACGGGTCTGCGCGAGCTCGACGTGTCGATTGTCGCCACCGATGGAACCTATGAGTTCTTGAGAGAGAACAATATCGAGGTGTCGCCCGTCTCGTCGATCACAGACTATCCCGAGATACTGGGCGGACGCGTCAAAACGCTCCATCCCGCCATCTTCGGCGCCATTTTGGCGGAACGCGGCAATCAGGAGCACAACACAACACTCAACGAGCGCGGCATTGAACCGATTGATCTGGTCGTGGTCAACCTCTATCCGTTTGTCGATGTGATGTCCGGTGTCCACGGTTCCCGAGATCAAGCGCTGGAATACATCGACATTGGAGGAGCCTCGCTCATTCGGGCAGCGGCGAAGAATTTTAAGGATGTCACGGTGGTCGTGGACCCGGACGATTACGAGGATGTCCTGGCGGAACTGTATCGATATCGGGCGAACAAAGACAAGACGCGGCGCCGCATGGCCGCCAAGGCATTTGCGCACACCGCCGCCTACGACGCATTTGTGGCCTCGTACTTTCACGACCCAGAGGAGAATCGCTTTCCTGAGGCATTCAGCGTGCCGCTCGTGAAAATTCAAGACCTACGGTATGGCGAAAACCTCCACCAGCAGGCGGCTCTCTATAGCGACACACCCAAATCCAGAGATCTGCGCTCCCCCCAGAGCATTGCGACGGTTCAGCAGCTCCACGGTAAAGAATTATCGTTCAACAATTTGCTGGATGTTGATGCGGCCTGGTCCATGGTGAGCGACTTCTCCGCTCCCACGGTCGCCATCGTAAAGCACACCAACCCGGCGGGACTGGCCGCCGGGAAGAATTTGCGCGAAGCCTATCTCAAGTCCTTCGCCTGCGACCCTTCCGCGGCCTATGGCGGCATCATTGGCGTCAACCGAACCCTGGACGCGGGCACGGCCGAGGAGATTGTTCGTATGTATTTCGAGGCGGTGGTGGCGCCTGCCTTCGCACCGGAAGCCGTGCAAATTCTGTCGAGAAAAAAACCGATACGGTTGCTTGCGGTGCGCGGTCGTGAGCCGGGTCAGTCGCAGGACGTGTCCTGGGTTCCGTACGCCAATCTGGACTTCAAACGAATTGACGGCGGATTTCTCGTGCAGAGTCGGAACACTGCCACGGATCCCACCACCAGCATGCAGGTCGTGTCCAAGCGACAACCAACGCTCGAGGAACTGACAGATCTACAATTCGCCTGGCGAGCCGTGAAGCATGTCAAGTCCAATGCCATTGTGCTCGCCAAGAAGTTGTCGTTGGTGGGAGTTGGCGCGGGACAGATGAGCAGAGTGAATTCGGTTGAATTGGCCTGCCGGATAGCAGGCGATCGAGCACGCGGTTCAGTCCTCGCCTCGGACGCCTACTTTCCATTTCCAGATGGCGTCGAGCGAGCGGTTGAAGCCGGCATCACGGCCATCATCCAACCGGGCGGTTCTATTCGTGACAAAGACGCAATCGAGGCGGCGGACCACGGGGCCGTGGCCATGATCTTCACCGGCATGCGGCACTTCAAACATTAATCAGTCCGCCCGATTGACTCTCAGGTCGATGTAACTCTATAGTCGGGCAAGCATTGCGCGGCGAATCGGCACACCGAGCAGGATTGCTGGAAGAGGAGGATGGTCTATGTCTCTACGTCTCTGCGCTCACCTGTCTGTAGCCCTGGTTATCCTGGTCTCGGTATTTGTTCAAGGTGCAGCTCCCTCAGTCCTGGCCGGGTCGCAGCGGATGCCCGTTCACCTCACACTCATACACCCCGGCGTGCTGACCGTGGGCTCGGACACCACGTATCCCCCGATGGAAGCCTCGGATATCAATCATCCCGGTACGTTCATCGGGGCCGATGTTGATCTGGCCAATGCTCTGGCAAGGGCCATGCACTTGAGTGGCGCCAGGATCGTCAGTACCAGTTTTACCTCATTGATTTCAGCGCTCGCTCGGCACAACTTTGATGTCATTATGTCCAGCATGAACGACACTCCGGGACGCCGTAAAAAGGTCTCCTTCATCGACTATATGCAGCTTCGCGCGGCGGAAGCGATTGTGGTGCCGAAAAGCAGTTCGTTGCATGCCAACGGCTACCACGGGCTGTGTGGACATAGCGTGTCCGTCGAGAAGGGGACGGCAGAACTTCTCGACCTGACCGCGGCGGATCAGTCATGCAAGAACAAGATAAGTATCAAGACTTTCACCGCCGATACGGACGCCTTTCAAGCGCTGGCCTCCGGCCACTCCGATGCCTACACTACAGATTTACCAGTGGCACTCTTTTATGTGAAGGCGCATGGTGGGTCGATCCGTTTTGCCGGTAAGGCCTTTGGGTCCGGCGCCTTCTACGGTGTTGGCCTGGCCCGGGGGAATACAGCACTCCATCGAGCGCTGGCCGGAGCGCTGGCGAAAATTCGCGCCAACGGCCAGTATCGGCGAATTCTGGCTAAATGGGGGCTTTCGAGCACGCATTTGTAAGCAGAACGGATAAGCAGGACTGGATGTGAACGGAGGATGAGCGACAGGATCGCTCATCCTCTCTGATTTTGATGAGGTGTCGCCACGGACTTCGATACATCCTTTTTCTGGAAATATCTCTTCTACGGGCCGATAGTGGACGGGGCAAAAATTACCATCTTGCTTGCCGTTCTTTCCCAAGTCGTGGGCATCGCACTTGGGCTTCTGGCGGCGGTCGGGCGTCTGTCTCGCTTACGCGTTCCGATCTTTCGGGCGATGAGTTGGTTCTACCTATGGCTTTTCCGCGGCACCCCTTTGCTGGTCCAGATCTTCTTTGTGTACTTCGCCGTTCCGCAACTGACCGGCCAGCGGATCGAGCTCAATGAATTTTGGTCCGCGATGCTGGCGTTGAGCTTGAACGAAGGCGCATACATGGCCGAAATTATCCGGGCTGGGATTTCGTCGGTAGATGCCGGGCAGGTGGAAGCCGCGGAATCGCTTGGCATGACTCGTGGTCTCGCCATGCGACGCATCATCCTGCCGCAGGCGATTCGCATTATTATTCCGCCTACTGGAAACGAATTTATTTCCATGTTGAAGAACACCTCTCTGGCTTACGCCATATCGGTTCAAGAGGTGTTTTTCAGCACGGATCAGCTCCGTAGCGCCACCTTCAAAGAGTTTGAGTCACTGTCCATTGTCTCAGTCTGGTATCTGGCGATGACTACCGTCGCCAGCTATCTGCAGGGGCATCTCGAGCGGTATTTTGAGCGGGGCGTGTCTCGTGAGATCCGAGATCCCGGCCTTTTCCAGCGAGCCATGACGGGGACCTTCCGGCGAGGATGAACAACAGCTTGCAGCCCATGGTTCAGGTGGAGAACCTCCACAAACGCTTCGGCGCCCTTGAGGTACTTCGCGGTATCGATATGACCGTCGCTAAAGGAGAAACGATCGTCATCATTGGCGCCAGCGGATCGGGTAAAAGCACCTTTCTACGCTGCATTAACAGTCTTGAAGCGGTCGACAGGGGTCGGGTGGTAGTCGATGGGACACTCGTTGGCTACAGCGACAACGGCGCCAGGCGGCGCCCGCTGCCGCCGAGAGTGGTCGCTCGCCAGCGGGCATCAATCGGGATGGTTTTCCAGCGCTTTAATCTATTTCCGCACATGACAGCCCTACAGAACATTACAGAGGCGCCCATTCACGTGCGAGGCTTGCCGAAGCGCCAGGCAACTGAACAGGCCCTGGTGTTGCTGGACAAAGTAGGTTTGGCGGAAAAAGCACAGAGCTATCCCAACCAGCTCTCGGGAGGTCAGGCGCAACGGGTGGCGATCGCGCGCGCCCTGGCGATGGAGCCGAAGGTGATGCTGTTCGATGAAGCGACATCCGCGCTGGACCCGGAGCTGGTAGGAGAGGTTTTGCTGGTCATGGAGGATCTGGCGCGGTCCGGCATGACAATGCTGGTGGTTACGCACGAAATGCACTTTGCGCGTGAGGTGGCGGATGAGGTGTACTTCATGGACGGCGGCGTGATCTGCGAGCAGGGGAGACCCGAGGATATTTTTGAACATCCGCGGAAGGAACGAACCCGCGCCTTTCTACGCGCGGTACTCTCGCCCCGCGAAGCGCCGTAATGCTCGAGAGTAGGCCGCGGTCGATATTGGTAGCATAAGACGTGATGAGTGACGACACAGTGCAGGAAACGCGCGTCTGCGTGCTCCTCTTCGCTGCCTACCGAGAATTACTCGGCGCCTCGCGCCTTGAACTCAGCGTGCCATATGGAGCTACGCTGCAGGATGTGTATCGGGCACTGGAGGTACGGGAGCCGCGCCTGGCACAGCTGCGCGATTCCACTACATTCGCCCTGAATCGAGAAGTGGCGCCGCCTGGAAGCGCGGTGCGCGAGGGCGACGAAATCGCTTTGCTACAACCGGTAAGTGGAGGAGAGACGTGATTGAGCTGCGCCACGATGCCCTCTCGATTGAAGAGTGTATGGCGGCCGTGCGACGACCGGGTAGCGGCGGATTGGTCACCTTCGTTGGCTCGACTCGCGATAACTCCGATGGGCAGGCAGTATATTTTCTCGAATACGAGGCATACGAACCCATGGCGCTGGACAAGCTGGCCCAGGTGGTGAAGGAGGCTTCCGAACGCTGGCCGGTACATGCCATGGCCATTCAGCACCGGCTGGGGCGCCTCGAAATCGGTGAGGACTCAGTCGCTATTGCCGTGTCGTGCGCCCACCGAGCCGAAGCGTTTGCGGCCTGCGAGTATGCGATCGACCGGCTCAAAGAGATCGTGCCGATCTGGAAGAAGGAACACGGTTCCGACGGAACAACGTGGGTGGGCGGTCCTACAGCCGCGTCGACCAGCGGAGACCCGGCTGGCGCGCCAGGTTAACGACGTCGCGCAAGACGGTCAGCGCGGTAGAAATGCCACCCGAGACCCCTGAACCCGATTCCTCGATGGCAATATTGAGGTCGCCCAGCGGCTCCGTTCTGAAGCTTACACCCATGTTGGCCCCGTCAAGGCGCCCCAAGAAGCTGTTCACGGGGTGTCGTTCCGGCTTCACTTCGGCCCAGACGCCGCCTTCGTCTGCTCGGACTCGCGCGACCAGTTTGATGGTCTCGCCCTTTCGACCGGCGTCCTCCAGTTCAACGGCTGTAATGTTCCGTATGCCGGTACGCCGAACGTCGGACAGTTGAAGGTTTCCGCCCAGCACCGCATTGGCCACGATCACCGCTTTGGCTGCCGCGTCCCAGCCGTCTACGTCCAGTGTCGGGTCCGTTTCGGCGATGCCGATTTCCTGTGCCTGCCGCACGCCTTCCTGGTACGAGGCGCCACGCGCCATAGCAGTTAAAATCTGGTTGGTGGTTCCATTTAGAATCCCGGCGACCGAGGTAATCCGAGCGCCAATGAGAACGCGCTCAGTGATTTCGAGCACTGGTAACGGCGCTCCGACTGTGCCACCGAAACGGACGCCTACCTCGCGCTCGCGCGCCTGCGCCATAATCTCCGCATAATGCAGGACCAGCGCACCCTTGCTGGCCAGCACAATATGCATGTCGCGCTGCAGAGCGGCGCGGATGTACGACCACCCAGGTTCACCATCCTGGTAGTTGGTACTCGCCGTCTCCAGCAGTGTGTCAGCCTGGCTGCGCTCGAGAAATCGAACTCCCGCCAGTTCGGTTTCGCCGTGCGCCTCGCCAGCAACCGTACCATGCACTTGCTTCGCTCGGAGTAGCGACTCAGGATCGAGACCAGCTGGGGCAACCGCGCCGCCGCCCCGATCTGCTACGCCAGTGAGAATCAGATTAACGTCGTGGTCGGCGCGATATTCAGCGCCGTGGTCGCGAAGGAGTGTAGCCACACCCTGACCCACGTTGCCGAAGCCAGTCAATGCCAGTCGAATGTCCATGCCAGGTTCCCCCCTGTTTTTCGGATGTTTTTGCGCCTCGGGATGGCGTGCACCGGAACATAGCGAAAGTATCGGCGGTAGTGCGCTTTCCATCTCGCCGCGTCAGAAACAAGGTGTGTCGCTCGCTGCGCCGCCTGGCGAGCTTGATCGCCGGTGTAGCGCAAGCGCCGCACGTCGGCCGGTAGCATGCCCAGCGGATCGTACCACGCCACGTCGGCCAGTCGAGTGATCCAGACGCCCTCACTGTACTGCGCCACCAAGGTTGCCAGGATCTCGTGCAGGTAGGTGTGAATTTTCGGACCCACCCTGAGCGCGTTCAGGGCTCGGACCTGATTGCCGCAGCGGCCCGCCTGGCGATAGAGCTGAATAGCTGCCAGTTTCAGCCCGATCGCTCGCCGCCGCGCCATCGACGTATTGTCGTGCTGCATGGCGACGTTCAAGCGCCCCAGATCGGCGGCAACCGCAGACGATCGGTTGGTTACCGCGCGCAGCGGAAGCCGCAGCCGATCGAAGCGCTCCAGTACAGACAGCGTTCGCCGCTGATGTGTCCCGCTGCACCCCGTCAGCCAGAGACCTATCAGACACAGCAGGCCAAGTTGTCTCAACTATGTCTCTGCAGCGCAGTCAAGGCAGCCATCCCGGTCGGTTAGAGCCATCGAAACCAGAGCCGGCCTCGTCCACCTTTACAGCTTCTCCGCCGCCCACCGGCTCGATATACAGATCGAAGCCCGAGACGCCGGCGCGTAGGTAGGATATCCAGCGCCCGTCTGGGCTGAAAGCCGGTTGCGCCACACGTCCGCCCGCAATGAAGGTGCGTGGGCCGAGTTGTGGGCCGCCGCGCGCCTTCTGTAGCGCCGCCACCACAATCTGGTCCTGCCCGTTGGGCGCCCTTCGAATATAGACCAGCTTGGTCCCTTGCCGATTCCACTGAGGCTGGAGGACCCGCCCGCCCATCGGCGTCAGATTCCAGATCCCACTGGTGGCAGTGTCCTTCAACTCGAGTTGCGAATACGGCTGGTATGAGGGCTTGAGATAGTCCCAGCGCACATACGCAAACTGGGAGGTGCCGGGGCGAACCGTGGGCTCCGTGTCGCCACCGCTTCCGGGCTGCGGTTCGGTGAGTTGCGCCAGAGGGACGCCGCCAATGGGGAGCGACCACACCGCCAGGTCGACCTTGCGGCTCTCGGAGGGCGGTATGGGCAGCTTGGCGCGATCCGTCGAGAAGAGCAGGGTCTTGCCGTCCTTCATCCACGTCGGCCAGGCAGACCAGAGATCGTTGTGCACGTCCACCGGGTTGATGCCATACGTGAGCCGGCGCAGGTGTCCCGTACGCACATCAAGCGTCCAGACATCGGAGGAATTCTCCAGGAATTGCGCCAGCGCTACCGTGCGGCCATCCGGCGACGGACTGAGCATAGTGGCTCCCGGCAGCGTCGCGAGCCGGTGTGTACTGTGGTCCGGATTGATTTCCACGATGTCGCGCCCCTGAACGACGACAAGATGGCCCGGCAACCTTGCCAGGGTAGGTGGCGTTGCCGAGGGTACCGCAGTTGGAGTGGCGGCAGCAGTAGGCGTTTCTTTTGGACGGCTAGTTGTCGTGGGACTTGGCGCCGGTCGCGGCGTTGGCGTTACGGTTGGCGACACGCGAGGGCGTGCCTGGGTCGGATTGGGGGAAGGGTGGTCCGGCGGGATCTGGGCGAACATCTGCTTGATGAGCGGGCGGATTCTCGACCAGTTAGGGATCAGGATGCTCTGCTCGCCTGCGGGAGTGATCGCCGTCGAGAACCGCGCATACTGAGGGTACTGCAACACCACCTGATGGATATCTTGCGGTCCAATATGGCGTG
>JAABUZ0100007271.1_pt1 | contig 13427 bp, 12 predicted proteins | sample 5562091 | NCBI WGS metagenome assembly JAABUZ01 (sample SAMN12813069, study PRJNA571459) | rock metagenome | isolation source: Antarctica rocks | place: Antarctica: Victoria Land, Linnaeus Terrace sud | collected 2015-12-21 | reverse complement strand
GATTCCGTGGCGCCGGGTCGGCGTTGGTCACGAATCCAGCGGTAAACCGACGCTTGCGTTTTTCGGAGACTATGCCACGCTACCGGCCTCGCGCGGTGTGACGCGTATCCATCTCTCGATCACGCACACGGCGTCGACGGCATGCGCGGTCGTCGTGCTTGAGGGCGACTCGTGCGCGTAGTCACGGCCGAGCAGATGCGGGCTGCCGATGCGGCGGGCGGTGCCCAGCGCGGCGACGTCGCGCTGATGCGCGCCGCCGGCGACGCGATCGCCGAAGCCGTCCGCGCATTGTACTCGGACGCGCGCCGAGTCGTCGCCTTCGCCGGGCCGGGAAATAACGGCGGCGACGCGTATGCCGCATTGGCCACGCACGCCAAAGATTCGCATGAGTGCGAACGGATCATCTACGCGATGCCCGCGGCGACACCGAGCGCAGCGCGACGCGACGCGGAGGACCGCGCGCAAGCCGGCGGCGTGATCACGCGTCCGTTTCCGCGCGACGCCGACGAAGCGAAGGGCGCGCTCGCCGGCGCCGATCTTGCGCTCGATGCCATGCTCGGCACGGGCTCGCGTCCCGATGTGCCGGTGCAGTTGCGTTGCGTCATCGACGTGCTGGCGAACTCCGACGTCCCCGTGCTCGCCGTCGACATTCCGACCGGCATCGATCCCACGACCGGCGACGTCGCCGGAGCGGCCGTGCGCGCGCGCGCCACGGTGACACTCGGCGCACCCAAACTCGGGCTCCTGTTCGATCCGGCACGCGGTTACGCGGGCGGCATCTTGGTCGGCAATTTGGAACTCGATGCGCAACTCGCACGCAACCAGGGGACGACATTCGCCGCGCTCGATTCCGCCGAGTTCTTGGCGCTCTTGCCGCGACGCGGCGAAGAATCCGACAAACGCGAAGCCGGTGCGCCGCTTATCGTGGCCGGGAGCGAGCAGTTTCCGGGTGCTGCCGTGCTGTGCGCGCATGGCGCGGCTCGCGCTGGTGCCGGTTACGTGACGCTCGCGTCGAGTGCCGGCGCCGCAGCGGCTCTGCGATCGCATCTCGTGGAGCAAGTGGTGGTGACGTTCGATGAATCCGACGTACACGAAGCGATCGACGACCTGATCGACCTCACCAAACGCTCCAACGCCGTCGCTTTGGGGCCGGGGCTTGCGCTCTCCGATGCGACGGGTGCGGTCATGCGCGGATTCATCGAACGCCTGGAGCGCCCGTTCGTCGCCGATGCGAGCGCGCTCTTCCATCTCGGCAAACACCTCGACATCTTGCGCGGAAAGCGCTGCGTGCTGACGCCGCACGCGAGCGAATTCGCACGACTCTCCGGCGAAGGCACGATCGCGCCGGGCACGCGCGTCGCGCGCCTGCGTTCGTTCGTTGCTCGAACCGGCGTCACGACGTTGCTCAAAGGCAATGCGACGCTGATCGACGACGGCAGCACGATGCACGTCAACGTGACCGGATCCAATGCGCTCGCAACGGCGGGCACGGGCGACGTCCTGACCGGCGTGATTGCGACGTTGCTTGCGCAAGGGCTGGCACCGGTCGATGCGGCTCGGGTAGGGGCGTATTGGCACGGGTTGGCGGGTCGGAGAGCCGCGCAGGAACGGCAGGTCGGCGTCATGGCGGGCGACGTCGCCGAAGCACTCGGCCCCGCGATTCCGAAGCCGCCGCAACGCTTTGCGCACCTCGTGCAGTTTGTTTGAAGGCCCTCGACAGCGCGCCCGGACGGTGTAACTTCAGATGCGCTCAGCAAGGAACGCGCGCAATTCTGCTTCACCGACGATCGGAACGCCGAGGCTTTCCGCCTTAACGAGTTTCGCACCCGGTTCGTCGCCGGCGACGACGTAGCTCGTTTTCTTGCTGACGGCGGAAGCTACTTTTCCGCCGGCCGCGACGATCAGCGCGCTCGCTTCTTCGCGGGACAGGTTCGGCAGGGTTCCGGTCAGGACGAACGTTTTACCGGCCAGTGCGCCGACCGGTTCTTTGGGTTGCAGCGGCGCAGCGAGGTCGACGCCGCGCGCACGCAAGCGTTCGATCACGTCGCGATTTTGCGGCTGCGCAAAGAAAAAGGCCACGCTCTCGGCGATCTGAGGACCGATGCCCTCCGTTGTTGCCAGCGCTTCCTGGGTGGCAGTCGCGAGCGCATCGACCGTGCCGAAAGCGCCCGCGAGTAACGCCGCGTTCTGGCCGCCGACGTAGCGGATGCCAAGCGCCCCCAACACCCGTGCGAGGCCGCGACCCTTCGAAGCATCGATCTCGCGCAACACGTTGCGCGCCGAGCGCTCACCCATGCGCGGCAGCGCGAGCAACGCTGCCTCGTCGAGCGCATAGAGATCGGCAACGTCGTGGCACGTACCGCTATCGACGAGGGCGGCCGCGAGCGCGTCGCCGACGCCCTCGATATCCATCGCGCCGCGGGAACACCAATGGCGTAGCCGTTCGCGCAACTGCGCCGGACATGCGACGTTCGTGCAGTACGCGAAAACGTCGTCGGGCGGATGGTCGACGCGCGAACCACACACGGGACAACGGTCGGGCAAGCGGTACGCCGTCGCAGAAGACGGCCGCCGTTCGAGTACGGGACCGACGACGTACGGGATGACGTCGCCTGCGCGATGTACGATGACGATGTCGCCGGCGCGGATGTCTTTGCGCAGGATGTCGGCCTCGTTGTGCAACGTCGCCATCTTGACGGTGACGCCGCCGATCGAGACGGGTTCCAACACCGCATACGGATTCAGTTTTCCGGAACGGCTTACGTTGACGGCGATCTCGCTCAGTGTAGTGCGCGCCTCCGCGGCGCGAAACTTGAAAGCGATCGCCCACCGTGGGTCTTTGCCCGCGTAGCCTAAACGGGCTTGCAGGGCGAGATCGTCGACTTTGATGACGACGCCGTCGATCTCGTAATCGAGCGTCGTCCGCTCCTCTTCCCAGCGCCGACAAAACGTCAACACATCGTCGATCGTCGCGCACGGCGTAGCATGTTCGTTGACGTGCAGCCCGACGCGCCGCAACGTGCCCAGCAGCGCCGTCTGACTCGGCGGCAGCGGCTCGCCTTCGTATGCGCCGACCGCATATGCGAAGAACGACAGCTTGCGCTCGGCGGTGATGCTCGGATCCTTCTGCCGCAATCCGCCCGCCGCCGTATTGCGCGGATTGGCGTACAGCGCGAGGCCATTGGCTTCACGCGCCGCGTTCAGCGCCGCAAACGCGCTCTTGGGCAAATAGATCTCGCCCCGCGCGTCGACCTTGGCGGGAAAGGGCGGCTTCAAACGTCGCGGGACGTCGGCGATCGCGCGCACGTTCGGCGTAACCTCCTCGCCGACGTTACCGTCGCCTCGCGTACCCGCCGAACGGAGCATGCCGTTCTCAAACCGCAAGGAGCTGGCCACTCCGTCGATCTTCAATTCGCAGACGTATCCCGGCCGGTTCCCCGCCAGCTTTTCCACGCGTGCGTCGAATGCACGAAGGTCCGCTTCGTCAAACGCATTGGCGAGCGACAGCATGGGCACATCGTGCCGGTACGGGGGGAAATCGGCCGACGCAGCTCCCCCGACCCGTTGCGTGGGCGAATCGGGAGCGGCGAGTTCGGGATGCGCGGCTTCGAGATCGCTCAGTTCACGCAACAGCGCGTCATAGGTTTCGTCGGCGATGACCGGCGCATCGAGGACGTGATACGCATGATTTGCCTCGGCAAGTTGCGCGCGCAATGCGCGCACGCGGTGCGCGACTGAGTCGGTCGTTGCCACGCACCTTCCTACGACGGTCCTGGGCTTGGGACCGTTTGCCGGCGCATGAGTTCAGTGCCGCGTCGCCAACTGGCTACGATTGATGTCCGAGCGGTTTCGTGACGTAGGTTCGGCGGCGACCGGCGCGCTTTTCATCGCCGCCGGGACGTTGCACTTCCGGTTTACGCGCGCGTACGAGGCGATCGTTCCACCGCTATTTCCCGCGCACCATGAGCTGGTGCTCATCAGCGGCGCGTGCGAGATACTCGGCGGCGTCGGCGTCCTATTTCCACCGACGCGGCGTTACGCCGGCTGGGGGCTCATCGCGCTCTTGGTGGCGGTGTTTCCGGCCAACGTGAACATGGCGGTCGACGCGCGAAGCTTTTCACAGCTGGCGCCAGGCTGGGCGCTCGCCGCGCGCTTACCGTTGCAAGCGCTGTTCCTGTGGTGGGTCTATGCGATATGCGTGAAGCCGCGCTCGGCCTAAAGCACCGGCCCGTTCAGCACCCGACCAGTGCGCGGCCGATCATCGCCGCTCGCGCCGAATCGTGCAATGCGAGCGAACGCGTACGTGCGTCGCGCAGAGCCAAACACCGGTTCTTTGCTTCTTTGACGTCGCCGTAGGCGTCAGCGGCGATCAGTTGCGCGGACACCGCGTCACGCGGAAAACCGCACATGCGCAATTGGTCGCGTACTGCGAGTGCGGCATGTAAAACGTTCGCATCCGAACCGCTGGTCAGCGCATTTCCAATCGCGGCCAGCGCGCGACCCTGCACGCTGCGGCAGCCGAGCGCTGCATTCGCTGAATTCATGGAAGCTCGCGCAGCTGGCGCAGCCTGCGGAAACGCGGCCTGCACGCGCCGGCAGGCCAAACCGTGGACGGGGCCGATCAGCCGGTCAAACAAGGCAGCCGTCGCGCACGCGCCAGCGTCCGCCCACCATGACGTGGCGCGGCCCGGCGCGATCGGCCGCGAAAATGTAGCGGTCGAGCGCCGTCGGCGCGGCTTCGTCCGCGGAATCCACGACGATCAAGTCCGCACGGCAGCCAACGGCGAGAGCACCGCTCGCGCGTCCGCACGCTTGCGCGCCACCCTGGGCCGCTCGCGAATACAGCACTTCTCCGCACGATGCTCCGGCGTTCGCCGCCGCGATGATGCGCCGGCGCGTGATCAAGCGCTGTCCGTATTCCAGCCAGCGCAACTCTTCGACGGGCGAAATCGAGACGTTGCTATCGGATCCGATCCCAAAGCGGCCGCCGTCACGCAGATATGGATCGAAGGGAAATAGGCCATCGCCGAGATTCGCTTCGGTCGTGGGACACAGACCAACGACGGCCCCACTTGCGCTGAGCGCAGTCCGTTCAGGCTTGTCGACGTGCGTCGCGTGAACGAGACACCAACGCGCATCGACTGCGTAGTTCGCAAATAACCATGCCACCGGCCGTTGCTCGAACATGGCCGAAAAAGCGTCGACTTCGCGGGTTTGCTCGGCGATGTGAAGGTGAATCGGCACGTCCGTGGGCGCCCCGTCCACTAAGGCGCGCAATTGCTCGGGAGCCGCCGCGCGCAGCGAATGCGCGCACGCGCCGACCGTTACGTCGGCATCGTCGGCGTATGCCGCTCGAACCGCAGCGCCGATTTCCAACACGTCGTCGGCCTCGGTGGCAAAACGCCGTTGGTCGGGCCGCAACGGAACACCGCCGACGTCGGCCTGAGCATACAACGCCGGCAACAGGCAGATCGCGATGCCGGCTTCCCGCGCGGCGGCGACCAGCGCGAGCGAATTTGCCGCCCGTTCGGCGTACCATGCGCCGCTGCGATCGCGGTGGATGTAGTGGAACTCCGCAACCGCCGTGTAGCCCGCCACCAACATCGCGCGATACGCATCCCGCGCGATAGCGTGCAATGCATCGGTGTCCATCGTTTCGGCGAGCGCATACATCGCGTGGCGCCATGACCAAAAATCATCGTCGCCGCTTCCCCGGCGCTCTGCAGTGCCCGCCATCGCGTGCTGAAAGGCGTGCGAGTGCAGGTTGGCCATCCCCGGGAGCACCGCGCCCGACAGACGTTCTGCATCACCGGGTGCGCTTTCGGGCACGATACGTTCGATCGTTCCATCCGACGCCAGTTCGATCAGCACGTGGCGCGCGAGTCCGTCGGATAGCAGCGCCTGTTGCGCGAACAACTGCATGTCGGTAACGCTAGCTTCTGCGCCGCAGGCGCTCCGCGCGCTCCGCGGCAGCCCGCTCCCGAGCCAGCGTCAGGTAGTGGTTGAGCAACGGCGTGAGAGCTGCCGCCAATAGGCCGATGACGGCGACCCAAATCGGAATCGGAATCGACTCGAACGGCGCTAGAACGCGATCCAGCGGAGAATCCGTTGCGTGATGATGGCCGAACAGAAAAGCGAGCAACATCCATCCCGCCTTTCACCCTCGGTTCCTTGGCTTCCGCGGCGCGGACGTATCGGCCGGCACCCGAAAAAAACCGCGGCTATTACACCGCGGCTAAGGTCTGGAGAGAACGGATAACGCTAACGGGGGTGCTTGGGATCCTCGGGTGGATCCACCGGGCCACCGTGCAGCGGCGACGAGTCGCGCTTATCATCGGTCCGGCCCGCTTTTTCAGCCTCCGCTCCGGTCTCTTCGCCGCGCTTGGAAACGCTTTCATCGGTGCCCTTCGGCGGAAAACGATCGTCTTTCATAGGTCCTCCTCTGCCCTACCGTGTACCCGCGGACGGAAGATCATGCACCTCAGGGATCGACGCAAAGACCGGGAGTCGCCGAAATACGATGCGATCTGGACGAACGCGCGCCTCGCGACGATGGTCACCGGCGGAGCGCCGTACGGTGCGCTCGAAGGCGGCGCGCTGGCCGTGAGAGACGGCGTGATCGCATGGCTCGGCGCGCAGAGCGCCCTGCCGGACGCCCCCGAACGGCTCGCCGCGCGCGTGATCGACGCGGGTGGTCGGTGGATTACGCCGGGGTTGATCGATCCGCACACGCATCTGGTCTTCGGCGGCGAACGCGTTGCCGATTTCGAACGTCGCGTTGCGGGTGAGAGCTACGTCGCCGCGGCGGCGGGCGGCAGCGGCATTGCTTACACCGTCGCGAAAACGCGCGCGTGCGATGAAGCGACCTTGTTTCAGCAAGCGCTCATGCGTTTGCGCAGGCACGTTGCCAACGGCACGACGACGATGGAGATCAAGTCGGGCTACGGCCTCGACATCGAGACCGAACTGCGCATGCTGCGCGTCGCGCGACGCCTAGAAGCGGAATCGGGCATCTCGGTGCGCACGAGCTACCTCGGCGCCCACGTCGTTCCGCCCGAATACGCCGAGCGACGGGAGACGTACCTCGATCTCGTCTGTGACGTGATGCTGCCGCGCATCGCGCGCGAGCGGCTTGCCGATGCCGTTGACGTGTTCTGCGATACGATTGCGTTCTCACCGCAGGAAGCGGCACGCGTCCTCATCGCCGCGCGAGCTGCCGGACTCGCGGTGAAAGTACACGCGGATCAAATAGCGGACAGCGGCGCGGCCGTGCTCGCCGCCCGGTACGGGGCATTATCGGCCGATCATCTCGAACGTACCGATGAGAAGGGTGTGCTGGCGCTCGCGACCGCCGGCACCGTCGCGGTGGTGTTGCCCGGCGCGTATTATTTTCTGCGCGAGACCGTCAAGCCGCCGCTCGATGCGTTACGCCGCCACGGCGTGCCTCTCGCGCTTGCTACCGATTGCAATCCAGGTACGTCGCCGCTACTCGGACTGCCGGCCGCGATGAACCTGGCATGCGTCCTGTTCGGCTTCTCGCCCGAAGAAGCGCTGGCCGGCGTCACACGCAACGCGGCGCGCGCCCTCGGGCTCGCCGACCGCGGCGTGCTGGCGGTTGGACAACGCTGCGACCTCGCGCTGTGGGACGTCGGTTCCCCGGCGGAAATCGCTTACTGGCTCGGCGGCACGTGCTGCGCCGGCGTTGTCCTCGCGGGCAAGTGCCGGGCGGCCGACCGCAACAGTGATTGACAGGCGGCACGCAACGTCACGGAAAGGGGCGCTGCCTTAGCCGGGTCCCAGCCGTTAGCATCCCGTCGCGCAACGCTTGCAATCCGCCTCTCGCCCCCGGGATACACCGCGACAGGCTTGCGCTCGCGTTGATCGTCGATCAGATATGTTCGTTGGTTCAGTTCGATCTGGAGCGCATGAACGTTGGCAGTGGGCTGACCGTAGGTGCGCGTGATGTAGCCGCCTTTGAAACGTCCGTCGATGACGTGACCGTACTGTGAGCCGCCAAAGACGTTGGCGACGATGTCACGGAGCGCGCGAGCGCACGAGCGGCCGTCGTTGGTTCCAAGGTTCACGTCGGGCAACTCACCGTCGAACAGCAACGGCAGCCGGCCCCAAATCGAATGCGCGTCGACGAGCAATGCATAGCCGTGCTGAGCCTTGCTGCGTGCGATCTGTTCGCGTAGCGCCGCGTGATAGGGCTCCCAGTAACGCTCGCGCCGGGCGGCAACTTCCTGCGCGTCCGGTTCATCTCCGGCGGCATACAGCGCTTCGCCTTCGAAGGTTTCGGTCGGAACGAGCGTCGTCGTGCGCGCACCCGGATACAGTGAGGCGTCGTGCGGATCGCGATTGAGATCAACGACGTAGCGTGAGAAACGCGCGACCAGCGCCGTCGCGCCGAGTTCCGGTGCAAACGGATAGAGCCGGTCGACATCCCAGTCGGTGTCGACCAGCGCGCGGCCGGGTGCCGTCAGTCGTGACGCAAGGTCGTCCGGCAGTTCCCGCCCGACATGCGGCGCGCTCACGATGAGCGGTCCGTCGCCGCGGTGCAGTTCGTACACCGCGTCGCTCACGGCCGCATCGTTGGAAAGAGCTCGGCAACCAGTGGCGTGAAACGTCCCCCCAGCACCAGTGCGGCGACTCGCTCGATCTCCGGTGCGAGATACCGATCCCCGCGACCGCCACCGTCGGGCGCGATCTCGCTGAGCACCGCTTCAAGTGCATCCGACGTGCGCAGCGGGCGCCGGAATCCGATCCCGCGTGCCGCCGCCAACAGTTCGACGGCGACGATGTTCGCCGCGTTCCGTGCCATCTCGCCCAAGCGGCGCGCAGCGTGGGTCGCCATCGACACGTGATCCTCCTGACCAGCCGACGTTGGAATCGTATCGACGCTGGCGGGAAACGCGCGTCCCTTATTTTCGGAAGCGAGCGCGGCTGCCGTAACCTGCGCGACCATGTAGCCTGATTCGAGCCCGGGTTCGGTCGCTAAGAACGCCGGCAGACCACTAAAGGCGGGGTCGACGAGGAGCGCGCAGCGGCGTTCGGAGAGGTTGCCGATCTCGGCGAGCGCGACCGCGAGCGCATCGGACGCTAGTCCGACCGGTTCTGCATGGAAGTTGCCTCCGGAGAGCACTTCCTGCGTATCGGCGAAAACGAGCGGATTGTCCGAGACGGCGTTGGCTTCGTCGATCAAGATCGCCGCGCCGTCACGAATGGTGCGCAGGCACGCGCCGAGCACCTGCGGCGTGCAGCGCAAGCTGTACGGATCCTGCACGCGCCCGCAGTCGCGATGCGACTCGTTGATCTCCGTGCCCGCCACCAAACGCCGCACGGCAGCGGCGACGTCGCTTTGCGCGGCATGACCACGTACCGCGTGAATACGCGGATCGAACGGCGTCACGCTGCCGAGCGCGGCTTCGAGGCTGAGCGCACACGCAACGAGCGAAGCGGCGAACACGTCTTCGGTTGCGACCAGACCGTCGAGCGCAAGGGCCGTCGAAACTTGCGTGCCGTTGAGCAACGCGAGGCCCTCTTTCGCCTCAAGTTCGACCGGCGCGATCCCCACGGAGGCGAGCGCATCGAGGGCCGCACACCGCCTCCCGTCAACGACGGCGTCGCCGATTCCGATCAGCGTGGCGGACAGATGCGCCAGCGGCGCCAGATCTCCCGATGCGCCGACGGAACCCTGCGCCGGAATCGCCGGCAAGACGTCGCGCTCCAGGCACGCGAGCAGCGTTTGAATCACGCTCCAGCGGATGCCGGAATACCCGCGTGCGAGCGAGTTCACCTTGAGCGCAAGCACCAACCGTACGATGTCGCGCGGCAACAGTTCGCCCACACCGCAGGCATGCGAGACGACCAGATTGCGCTGCAGATCGGCGAGTTTATGCCGCGGGATGCGCTTGTGCGCGAGTTTACCGAAACCGGTATTGACGCCGTACACGCTGGCGTCGCGCGCCGCGATCTGTGCGACGACCGCCGCCGCCCGATCGACGGCTCCTCGCGCGTTGTCATCGAGCGTCACCCGAACGCCGCTCCGCAAGATGGCGCGCGCATCGCGTAGTTGGAAGTCGCCGGCGCGCAAGGTGAGCACCGCACGATCGACGGCAGGCGCCGTCATCGTTCCAGCATCGGAATTCGTAAGCCGTGCTGACGTGCGCAAGCAATCGCGCTCTCATACCCGGCATCGGCATGGCGCGCCACGCCGCTCGCGGGATCGTTCCACAGCACGCGCCGCAGCCGCGCGGCCGCTGCGTCGGTGCCGTCGGCGACGATCACCAGTCCCGCATGCTGCGAGAAGCCCATTCCGACACCGCCGCCGTGATGGAACGACACCCATGTCGCGCCGCCGGCGACGTTGAGCATCGCGTTGAGCAGCGGCCAATCGCTGACGGCGTCGGAACCGTCGCGCATTGCTTCGGTCTCTCGGTTGGGACTCGCGACCGAACCCGAGTCGAGATGATCGCGTCCGATCGCGATCGGCGCTTTCAGCTCGCCGCGCGCAACCATCGCGTTGAACTCAAGCCCGACGCGGTCGCGGTCGCCCAGGCCGATCCAACAGATGCGCGCCGGTAATCCCTGAAATGAGATCCGTTCGCGTGCCATGTCGAGCCAGCGGTGCAGATTCGTGTCGTCCGGTAACAGGCGCTTCACCGCCCGGTCCGTTGCAGCGATGTCATCCGGATCGCCCGACAGGGCGACCCAGCGGAATGGTCCGATGCCGCGCTCGAAGAGCGGCCGAATGTACGCCGGCACGAAGCCGGGGAACGCGAACGCGTCGGTCAGGCCCTCATCGTACGCCATCTGACGAAGGTTATTGCCGTAGTCGAACGTCGGCACGCCCATGCGATGGTACGCCAGCATTGCTTGAACGTGCGTGACCATCGAACGTTTGGCCGCCCGCGCGACGCCGGCGGGATCGCGTTCGCGCCGCTCACGCCATTCTTCGAGCGTCCAGCCGGCGGGCAGGTAGCCGTTGACGGGATCGTGCGCGGAGGTTTGATCGGTGACGGCGTGCGGCCGCACGTCGCGCCGCACGAGTTCCGGCAGCACCTCGGCCGCGTTTCCAACCACCGCGACGCTGACCGCGCGCTGCGAGCGCGCCGCTTCATCAAGAATCGCAAGCGCTTCGTCGAGCGAATCCGCGAGCCGGTCGAGATAGCGCGTCTGCAAACGCTTTTCGATACGCGCTGGGTCGCACTCGATCGCGAGCAGCGACGCACCGGCCATCGTCGCGGCTAGCGGCTGCGCGCCGCCCATGCCACCCAAGCCGGCCGTCAAAACCCACTTGCCCGCGAGCTTGCCACCGTAATGCCGGCGTCCCAGCTCGGCGAAGGTCTCGTAGGTGCCTTGCACGATGCCCTGAGAGCCGATGTAGATCCACGAACCGGCCGTCATCTGGCCGAACATCATCAGCCCTTTGCGGTCGAGTTCGTTGAAATGTTCCCACGTCGCCCAGTGCGGCACGAGGTTCGAGTTCGCGAGCAACACGCGCGGCGCGTCGGGATGCGAACGGAACACGCCGACCGGCTTGCCCGATTGGATCGCGAGCGTCTGATCATCGTTCAGCCGCTCGAGTTCCCGGACGATCCGTTCGAATGAGGGCCAGTCGCGAGCCGCACGCCCGATTCCGCCGTACACAACCAACTCGTCGGGCCGCTCGGCCACCTCGGGATCGAGGTTGTTCATCAGCATGCGCAACGCCGCTTCGGTCTGCCAGCTTTGCGCGCGCAGAACCGTACCACGTGGCGCGCGAATCGTCCGCGCGGGGGTAGCGATCATTGCATCGCCCTCACCTCGCATACTCCGCGCCGAGTGCGGGCGCTCCCTCCGTTGGATTGTGCCGCGCTGAATCGGTGTGCTTCAGGCGCCGCTTGTTTCGACAACCGGTGGGGCGCCGAGCTGCGTCAACTCGATCAGCTTCGCGAACATACGCTTGCGCAAGGCCGTGCTCGTCGAGCCCAGTTCGAGCACGCTGCTCAGCCACAGGCCGTCCGCGGCCGAGCGCACGAGTTCCGCGATGGCGGGATCGATGCCGTCGTCCTCGAGGCGTGCGCTCCACGCGTCATAGCGGGCACGCAAGGGGGCGAGCAACTGGGCGTTGATTGCAACGGCCGCCACGATACCGGCACTAACTTTGATCGTACGGGTTACGATGCCCTCACGATCGACGCACGCACGCAAGAAGGCGCGCGCAAAACTGCCGGGCCCCCGCTCGCCCTGCATGTTGCGCTGCACGTCGGCTTCGAATTGCCCGGCCACGTCCTCGATCATCGCCGTTATGAGCGAGTCTTTCGTGGAAAAGTGGTGCAGTAGACCGCCCTTCGAGAGACCGCACCGTTCGGCGACGGCATCGAGTGTCAACTTGCTCGCACCGTCGCGGACGACGATCTCGGCGGCCGCCGACAGGACGCCTCGACGCGTGGCGGCACCCGAACCGCGCGCTGCCATCAGGCGCTGGAGCCGGTTGACGGAGGGAGCCGCCGCATAAGTGGGAATACCGTCCAGCGAGACGGTATTCCCTTTCGATGCGACCGAGCGGAGCGCACACTTCTCCCGAATGACGATCCTCGAGAATGTAACGGCGCCCCCCCGCCAAGGCGATAAGGCGCTCGACGATGCCATCGACGGCGCCGTGCGAGCGCTCCTGCGGGGGCAACGCTCGGACGGTCACTGGGTCTTCGAGCTGGAAGCCGACGCGACGATTCCAGCCGAGTACATCATGCTCGGCCACTTCCTCGATGAGATCAACGTCGACCTGGAACGCAAGATATGCGCTTATCTGCGGCGCGTTCAGAATCTCGACGGTGGCTGGCCGCTCTTCTATCGCGGCGATACGAATCTGAGCGCGACGGTCAAAGCGTATTACGCGCTCAAGCTGGCCGGCGAGTCGCCCCACGCGCCGCACATGCTGCGTGCCCGCGAGCGCGTCCTCGAGCGGGGCGGTGCCGCCGCGTGCAACGTGTTCACCCGCTTCGCGCTGGCACTCTTCGGCCAAGTACCGTGGCGCGCGGTGCCCGCGATGCCGGTCGAGTTCATGTTCGCGCCGCGCTGGTTTCCGTTCCATCTCGACAAAGTCTCGTATTGGTCGCGCACCGTCATCGTGCCGCTGCTCGTGCTTGCTGCGCTACGACCCCGCGCGCGCAACCCACGTCGGATCGACATCCGTGAGTTGTTCATCGTCGCGCCCGAACACGAGGCGCACTACAACCATGCCGCCGCGCCGACCGTACGCGGCCGCGCGTTCTTGGGCGTGGACACGCTGCTGCGCAGGCTGGAACCGTTGGTTCCGCGCCCGATCCGGGCCCGCGCCGTCGCGACCGCGATGCGCTTCATTCTCGAGCGGCTCAATGGCGAGGACGGACTCGGCGCCATTTTTCCGGCGATGGCCAACAGCGTCATGGTTCTGGACGCGATGG
>JAABUZ0100007268.1_pt1 | contig 13429 bp, 9 predicted proteins | sample 5562091 | NCBI WGS metagenome assembly JAABUZ01 (sample SAMN12813069, study PRJNA571459) | rock metagenome | isolation source: Antarctica rocks | place: Antarctica: Victoria Land, Linnaeus Terrace sud | collected 2015-12-21 | reverse complement strand
AATGCTACATCACCATGGACCTAGAATGACGCGCGCCGTATGGAGCCAAACTCCGCGCCAATTCATGAGACGGAGAGCGTACGCTACAGCCGTTGAAGCTGTCAGGCGGGTGGCCGGACGGGGTGGAGAGCGGAGCAAGTCAGGCAGACCGCTGGACAAGCCATACAACGACCGCAAGAACCACCTCCGGAGCAGCTACGAGCGCGTGCTTCGGTCAGCCAGGGCTATCCTTCTGCTGCAGCACAACAACTTGACGGCCAAGGAGTTTGTGCAGGTGCGTAACCAGATCCGAGCGCACCAAGCCACCCTCACCGTCCTGAACTCAGGCATCTTCCGCTATGTCTTGGCCAAGTATGCGCCTGAGATGACGGTGCTGGTCTCTGGACCCACCAGCATGATCACGTTTCCCGACGTGGTGCCGCCCCACCTGCAGCGCGTCATGTCGACCGTGGAGGGCACGGATGGGCGTCTGCTGCTGCTAGGCGGCGGGATCGAGGCTGGAGCTGGGCGACGAGTGCTGGATGTGGCAGCTCTGGGAAGCGTGGCGCGGCTGCCGACACTGGACAAGATGCACTCGGACCTGGTGGGCACGCTGACTTGGGCTGCTGGCGGTCAGTTGACGAGGCTGCTGGAGCAAGTGCCGCGGCACCTCCTCCTCACCATGGAAGCACGCAAAAGGGACTTGGCCCAAGACGGATAGTTCTCGTACATAGTAACATCTCCTGCCCCTCTCTCATCGCGCCTCAAACTGAACCATGCGTCTTGTGCGCTGCTTGTAGATGACGCGATGCCCGCACTCCTTGCACCGGATGGCCTCTCTTGCCTGCACCGTGTTGTTGGCGCCGCACTCGCCGCACAGATAGACCACCTGCTGCACCTGCGGCCGTGCTACACCAGATCCTGCTGATGGCGGGACATACGCCTCCCTGCTTGCCATGCGAGTTGGTTGATGCAGACGACAGGCAGGACCCACCAAACCCGAGTCGTGATGGTGGAGCTGCAATTATAGAAGGGAGAGAACTAGGAGAGACGATGGTGGCGACAACGGGTGGATGGAGTGGAGCGAGCGCAGCTGGGTCTGACGAGCATGTCTCGATCACCGGCTTCCTGCGTGAGATAGAGAGCAAGCGGGAGCACACGAATGTGGACGATGTGTTGGCATGTCTGGAGCATGTCTTGACGGGCAGAGTGACCCAGATCCAAGTTGCTGCCTTCCTCACCGCCCTACGCTTTGCGCATCTCGACAGGGACGCCCGGGTGGTTGCTGGTGCCGTGCGCCTCATGAAGAAGCATGCCCTGAAACCCGACCTGGAGGGCAGAGACGGACTCGTCGATATCGTAGGCACTGGCGGAGATGGGCAGAACACCTTCAACGTCTCTACGGCAGCAGGAATACTCTGTGCTGCTGCAGGTCTACGCGTGTGCAAGCATGGAAATCGAGCAGCTACGTCGACTGCTGGATCAGCAGACCTACTGGTCTCTCTTGGCGCCCCCGTTACAAACCTCAAACCTTCATCGATCTCTTCCGTTCTCAAGGCCGCGTCCTTTGTATTTCTCTTTGCTCCGATATATCATCCGGCGCTCGGCCCCATTGCTCCGGTTCGGAAGCAGCTCGGATTTCCGACGCTCTTCAACTTACTGGGTCCGCTACTCAACCCTGCGCCAATCCAAGCACGCATCATCGGCGTCCCTACCAGGGAACTGGGAAGTATCTTCGCACAAACGCTTCGAGAGCTGCATATTTCCAAAGCTTTGGTCGTCTGTGGACAGGAAGGGCTTGATGAAATTTCGATTGCTGGTCCAACGCACACCTGGTCCGTTGATCGTGATGCGATCGTGGAGGAAACTCTGCACCCTTCGGACTTTGGCGTCGAATCACATGCCCTAAAAACAGTCATTTCTGGGACGGCAGAAGCAAATGCCGAGACGATGCGCAAGCTAGCGGCTGGGAAACTCCCGCGTGGACATCCCATTCGTGATTTTGTGGTCATCAACGCTGCTGCGCTCCTCAGAATATCTGGCATGGCGTCTTCCTGGCAACATGGACGGGCAATGATTGAGAGTGTCATTGACGAGGCAAGGGGTAGTACCGTCATTGACCTGTTTGTCCGGCAGTGCCAGCACGAAGAGGGTTTGTATGTACAATGAAGGCTTACATCTCCTCTTCCTCTCCGTCTTTCTCCCGTTTGTTGGCTTCTGCTGCAGCCATATTCGCTTTCCATGCTTGTGCGGCCTGAAGCAGCTTAATCGCGCCCGCATTGCTCTCTCGGTCTGAAGGGAAGAGGTAGTCAAAGTACTCCTCATAGCTCCCATCATTCAATTCGCGTCGCTTCTTTACAACATTCGGCATTTGATTTTGAATACGTTCCACGTCTTCAGCGCTTCCATGTGCCTCTTCAAACACTTTCATGGCATCGAGTATGATCACTCTTTCCTCTTTCAACCCCTTGAGTTTCATATCCTTCAAGGCACGTTCGAAAATTCGAGTGGCACGTTCCTTGGCTTTTGGTGAGATATGTCTGGCTTCCGCATCTTCCTGCTCATTGTCTTCGGGAAGCTCTGATTCAAACCGAGCATATGATATCCATACTTTGACATGTTGCGTTTTCTCCAGCAGGCGCTCATACAACTGTCGTGCTCTGTCATACTCCTCCTCCTCGTACTCAAAGTCGATGTAGGCCTTCCATACCATTTCTGGGGTCTCAAGGGCCTCTTGCTCTACTGCTAGTTCGAATATCGCCCGCGCCCTGTCTATATCACCCAGCATCCTCTCGAGCTCCGCGAAGCGTATCCAAGCATTTCGATTTGAGGGGCTCCATTCAAGGAATTTCTCAAAAAGCAGTCGACAACGCTCGAATTCCCGCAATTGCATCTCCAGTTCGATGTAACCTTGGAAAAGCTTCGGTTTTGGACAGATGCCCAAGGCCATGCCTAATGCTTTCCTCGCTGCAGTGAGGTTCAACTGCCTCACTTCAAACTGTGCGTACAAAAGCCATAGCTTTGCAAAAGTAAATGACTTATGCGGTACAATTTTCTGTGCCTGTTTGTAGACAGCTCTTGTCCTGTCGATGTCGCCAACAACAACCTCCTCAAACAGGGCATAATCGATCCATAAATAAATGTAACGCCTCCAGTGACGCTTCTCGTGAGTGGGAGGGATATGAGCAATTGCCCTTTCGTAAACATCTCGAACCTTTTCAATATCGCCAGCAGATTCTTCTAATCGAGCAAAATCAAACCATGCATCATAATTATTTGGTCCTTCACGGACCTCCTGTTCGTAAAACACCCTCCGTTTCTGCACAACAACCCCTTCAATACCATTTCTGTCACCAAATTGTTTCTCGAATATCGTATACTGTTCGTACAGGCTTTGTGATCGGCTGCGAGGCAGCCGATCTAATGCATATCTATAAATCACCCTTGCTCTTTCAAATTCCTTCAGACGAGCCTCGAATTTAGCGTATGCAACAAACAGTTTTTCGTCCATAAATTCCTCTCCCAGCGTCTCTATGGCCAAAGTGAAGACTTCCCGCACCCTGTCAGTCTCTTCGAGTTCTTCCTCAAATTTTGCCCATTTTATCCAACTACGCGCCTCTGGATGCACCATGGTGAAACGTTCAAAAATCGCACGCGCTTTTTCATTCGATCCATGTCTGCTTTCCAAACGTATATATGCCCTCCAAGCCGCCTGATCTGGCTGCCATGACATCCATCGTTCAAATATCTGTCTTACTCCGTCAACATTGCCCAGTGTCTCTTCCATGTACACATACTTGTACCAAAATTTATCGACACGCGGCATGATAGTAACTGCTCGATCTAATAGATTCCTTGCATGATTGATGTTTCGAGCTTTCATCTCAGACTCAATATACTTGTTCCATACAGGGATGGATGTAGCACTAACATCGAGCGATCGCTCAAAGATACTGCGTGCTCGGGCATACTCCTTGTGCTCAAGTTCGAACGCAGCATACCTCAACCAATTTCCTGTAGCCAGGCGGTTCCTCCGAATGCGATCTTCGAATTCTCTCCTCTTCCGAGAGAGAAACTCGGCAAGCTCATCTTCATCAGTGATTGTAAGTTTTGGCGGTTTATAGACAGGATCACGGCGTTCATATGCTTCACGTAAGATCTGCTCAGCAGTGATCTGTACGGGCGCAGCCTCTTTGTTTTTAGGCGCTCTGCTGGCCATGAGGTTTGATACCAGTTAGCGCTTGTCCTTGCCTAAACGGGATATATAAGCGACATGAGAAAACGCGGCAATGAATAAACAGTATACTTTGCCTACAAGCCTGTTCCTTTCAAGCGCTAGGTGCTTAGCCCTATTGGGGATGCATTGCATGACTACAGACTCTACAAGCTAACCTTATCGATGTACTACTCGACCTTCTGTCTATCTCGTCCAAGAATGCGGATATATATATTTAGCGAGATGCAGCCCTGGTTTGCGGCCTTGCCATGTTCTACCAACACTTGCAAACTTACAGTAGGACTTTTGGTTCCGTTCATGATCTGCTAAAGGCTGGAGAGATAGCGCGAGAGTTCTACTAAGTCGCTCCATGTTTCTTTCGATTGCGTCGCTTAATTGCGACAGGCTCACTGGCGCTATCGCCTGTACCATTCCTTGGATACTGAAGTTCTTTAATTTCAAAATTGTTTAGTTCCTTCGAATAGTCGTCTCTGTCGTGATTTGAAAGGATTTCTGTTGGAACAGATCTGCCTTGATCTTCTTTCACATAAGTTGCAGCCTGTATGCTTTCTTCATCTGCGGGACTCTGATCCACACGTTTGACAAATGACCATTCTCCAATTTGTGCCACGGCGGCCAATGGATTATAGGGAACAGAGGATGTGGATTCGTTCGCTTTTTCACGAGTATTTGATGCAGCCACCCTCTTTTGACTCGCTGTAGTAGAAGAGCTTGGTTTCGAGAGAGGTGCTTTGCCAACTCGAAATGTGGTGTTTCTCGCATCCTTTTTCTGTAACTCTCGAACATGTCGTTTCAGTTGGTTTTGGTGTCGATCTGAAGCCTCATGCTGTGTACCACCGAGCTTCGTGTTATTATAGAACTAATATTAGCAGCAGCTAGGTCTTAGCATACGGTTCTGCAGTATTTACACCACTCTTTAGGAGTTGATTTCCAATACTCAGTCATCTCGACTCTGATCGGACCAAAACTCAAATCCTGACAACCGATGGCAACTAAGGCGGCTAGAAAATAAATGAGTTATGTCTACACTTTATACGTCTTCCTTCGTGTGTCGTATTGAACTACTCAATGTCGACTTATTTCATGTAGGACGCAAACTCTTGCTCATACTCTTCACGCCATCTAGATAACGCAGGCCTTCCTTCGGTGATATCCTTGACGTTCCACAACATCCTCTTGTTGTCCATTTCTGTAGTGACAGCATTATCAGGGCAGATGACATAGAACTGCTTATGTTCGAGCTTCTTGAAAAGGTAATCACTCACTTGTTCCGCAGTCCAAGCAGCATCAGGCTTTGAAGAGCTCTGCTTTGTGAGGCCGGTGTATGTATATCCTGGGACAAGAAGGTGTACACTAACTTGACTACTACGTAGGCTGTACGACAGGTTCTCGGCAATAATCTTCAGAGCTGCCTTGGAAGCGTTGTAGGCTGGATTTCCTGGCGGATTAGTGATTCCTTGTTTCGAACCGGTTATGACCACCGTGGCCTTGGTGTTTTCGATATGTGGGAGCAGTGTTGCGATTCCATTAACAACGCCAAACATATTTGTGTTCATGAGGGTATGCCATCCCTCAACATCTGTCCACGATGGATTAGGACCTATGCCAGCATTGAGCAAGACAAAGTCAATCGGTCTCCCTTTGATGGCACCACTGACTTTCTTCCAATCTGTCAGCGATGAGACATCTACTTGAAGCTTCTCGCCCTCAGGTTGAGCTGGAATTTCGGCTCGGTCTATCAAAACCAACGTGTGTGTTTTGGACAAGTGCTGAGCGACAGCATGGCCGATTCCAGATGCTGCACCTGTAAGTATTGCCAATGGCGTCGACATGCTCTGATTGCAAGAAAAGGTAAGGTTTAATGTGTATGTATGATGATGATTTACCTAGTTCGCGTATAATTTCCCCCCTTAGCGTGATTACCCGATTTGACGTCGCCTTCCCACGTATTGAGCAGGAGTATGGAAGTACGTGGAAGGACAGATGCTGGAGCTGATTTTCTATTCGCGGATCTGGATTTCTCTGTTCTTCTATGTAAGGCCCTTTAGGAGAAGTCTTCGTTACATTAATGCAGTGTCCATTGAAATTCGCTCTTTATAATAGCCGTTGCGCGAATGAACACGGACACTGCATTGGAGTGTTTAACAACAAGCTTTAGCCTGTCGAGATCTGTTAAGCGATGGTGATGGATATACTATGGGGTGTCATCAATGATTTCTGGCCGGCGCGTGCTGATGAATTCTCCATTGAGTCAATCTTGCCCGCGTCGCTGGAGGGAAAGGTCATCATAGTGACGGGGGCAACCAATGGGATTGGGCAGCGCATGGCCAGTGAAATCTGTCTCCGAGGTGCTGACGTATACTTTGCTGCCCGATCCAGAACAAAGGCCGATAAAGTGATCAGCGAGTTGAAATCACAAAACCCGGCAATACGTGCAACCTATTTACCATATAATGCGGATTCCTTACAAGACGTCTACGATTCTGCAAAAGCTTTCCTAGCAACCACGAAGCAGCTAGACGTCTTGATCAATAATGCCGGCACTAGCGAATTCGTATACTCAAGAACCGTTGATGGAGTGGAGAAAATGTTTGGAGTCAACCATCTTGCTTACTTCATGTTCACTACGACTATCTGGCCAGCCATAGCCAAGCCAAATGGGCGTGTGGTAAATGTAAGCTCTGCCGCACATGTTTTCTATCGTGACAAGACTCTCGGCCTTGACGATGTCGGCACGAAATATGAGGAACAACACTTCACACCGATGTTTTATTCGCGCAGTAAAGCAGCCAACATCCTATTCACAAGTGAACTTGCACGACGAGCTGATAAAGTCTTTGTGAATTGTTGCCATCCGGGGACAATAAGAACAGGCCTAGTCGCAGATAAAGGCTTCAAGCTTCTTGACTTCATAATGAACTGGTTCGTCTATCCTTTAGGGGGGATCTCTATTGAAAAAGGCACGGTAAACGCACTTTTTTGCGGCTTTCATAAAGAGATTGAAGAGAAGCAGTTCAGTGGCCATTACTTTACTCTATTTGGATACGATTACCAACCTTCCAACATTGCAAGTGACGAGGCTCTTGCCGAGGGGCTGTGGAACTACTCTGCAGAGTTTTGTGTAAAGGTTGTCCCATCTTGGCGTTTTGATGCTTAATTTGCGACGAAGTGATGTTGGAAAGAACCATGAATGTGACCTTACTAGGAATTTTAAGTGTAAATTAAAGGCATTGGTGGCGCGCTGCGTAGGGGGGTTGTTCGAGATTACTAGTAGTGTACCCCAACGGATCCCAGATTATAAAATAGCAGAAACAATGAGCAAACCACCAGTCATCCTCATTGTAGGGATGGCTGGCTCGGGCAAAACCACCTTTGTGCAGCGACTGAACTCACATCTCCACACATCTCAAAAGAAACCTTACATCATGAATCTCGATCCAGCTGTCCGTTCTGTTCCCTACGGGGTGAATGTCGATATTCGGGACACAATAGACTACAAGCAGGTCATGAAGCAATACAAGCTGGGTCCTAATGGAGGTATATTAACCTCGCTGAATCTATTCACTACCAAGTTTGATCAAGTTATGACTTTATTGGGTAAAAGGGAAAGCGAAGTCAGCCATATACTAGTAGATACGCCCGGTCAAATTGAGATCTTCACCTGGTCCGCATCTGGAGCAATCATTACTGATGCATTGGCAGCTTCATATCCAACCATATTAGCTTATGTTATCGACACTCCTCGCACTTCTTCACCTGCTACTTTTATGTCAAACATGTTATATGCATGTTCCATTCTCTACAAAACCAAGCTACCAATGATTCTTGTATTCAATAAGACTGATGTAAAAGATCATGAGTTCGCACACACATGGATGCTTGACTTTGAGGAATTCCAAGCAGCACTTCGGCGGGACGATGAATCCGAGGAGAAGTATATGAATTCGCTCATGAACTCCATGTCCCTAGTATTGGAAGAATTCTACCAGCATTTGGACCTGGTAGGCGTATCTGCAGTTAGCGGCAGTGGTATGGACGACTTTATGACGGCAATTGAGAAAAAGGTTACGGAGTACAATGCAGACTATAAGCCAATGCTGGAGGCCGCCATCCGTGAGCGACAGCAGCAGCGCGACGATGAGAAGCAGAAATCATTGGACCGGCTTATGGCTGACGTGCGTGTCGACAAGGCCACTCAAAAAGAGAAGCTCAAAGCAGACGAAGACGCGCTGGTAGTGAGCGATATCGAGGATCACGAGGGTATTTTAGACCCCGATGACTCGTCCAACGACGACGAGCAACAAGAAGACGTGAGCCTGGAGCAAAGGTATCGTGAACGCGTGGAACATTAGCAGGACGAGCTGTCCCTTCATCCCGGGCAGCACCAGCCTGGAGTGTGTAGTGTAAATAGTGTAAGATAAGAAGTGGCAAACTGTGCAGTGGACTCCATCGCTGGATTTGTGACGTAGCAACTGCATCAACTTCCGAGCCTCAACACCATTATTGTGCTAGAAATACATGGGTAAGAAACCGAGCATTGAAATCGATTACTAACAAAAGACGTGTACTACGGGTATTCATTCGGTACTGCTGCTTGGTCGCTGGCCCAGGCTGCATTGCTGGCAGCAAGCCCTACTACTATCGTTACCATCTTGGGTTCGGATGTCCGACCGCCCTCAGAGCTTGAGATCTACCTATCGCGTGCTCTTGCACTCACGCTGACTGCTTTTGGATGTATGACTGTTTTGCTGACGGGTTCGATTCCATTGACAAGCAGCTTGGCGGCAACGACAAGCGAGTCCGACCCAAAAGCACCATACACCGTGCCGGTGCTCTCAATTTCCATGGCATATCACGCAGCAGCCGCCTTCTTATGCTACTCTGCTTTCACCAAAGGGTCATCAAAGGCATTTGCTCTAGCCGCCTTGGTAAGTGGTATTCTTGCAGCAACTGCATTGTGGACACTTCTGTTTGCCACGGTGAACGGTCGCATCTCCCGAAAAACTCTCATCACAGATGATCATCGCACGAGTGGCTTCCCCTTTAAGAACGTCGAGGCAGACAAAGCACGAGCTGAGCGAAAGCAGCGTTAAGAAATCATGATATCGATACTACGTAGCCAGTCAGATCTAGGAGCGTAAATCTTCCTTAAATACAGGATGCTTCTGACCATGTCTCCATGAAGCCATCTCCATGACTTCTCCACTACTTTGCGTAGCCATTTCCAAAGCCACTTGTTATGCCACTGGCACCTGTATGTCCATCCCATATGCACGAGAACTTGCTACTTCAACGTAACGTAGTTGTGCGTCAAAAGGGATCGCATATTCAAATGAGTTCGCAGTGCCAAACAGATCACAAAATGACACTCGTTTGAAATCTTTAAAAAAGAACTAAGTCTTCTGAGATCACGCATATTCACGCTGGTCGATTATGCGTGTAGATTTCACCATAAGATAGCCTGTGCCTCAGCATCGCCAAGCTCTTTTTTGAGAACACGTTCAAGCATTAATTCTTTCTTCACCATAGACCGCTTCCTTTGAATTTCAACCCACTCTAAAGTTGCATTGAGCTCGCCTTGCTGTTCTTGAGCCCACGTAAGCTTTCGCTTCAGATACTTGCATTCCTCTACTGCATTCCTTGTAACAAGTCTATCAGCTCCATTATCCTGCCCGTTTTCGTTAAGAGTCGAATTTGATACTTCTTTTACCCTGCCTATCGATGCTGTCGACTGTGGGTGACTCGGATGCGACTTGGGGACTGGGTCTGATGGTCGCAGTGCTTCCGTCTCATGGACAGTTCGCATGTGTTTGGCCAGTGCATCTGACCGCGTGAACGATCGGTCACATTCTGGGACTGAACAGTAAAATGGCTTTTCACCTGTGTGGCTCCGTAGATGAGCAACAAGAGCAAATCGGCTCGTTTGATTCATGCCCTTTCTAGGACAATCCACCCATAGACATGTGTATTTCGGCTTGCGACTGCCAATGTGATCTTCATGAAGATGCCTTACCAAGGCCTCGAGTGTTCTGCGTTCAGAGCCGCACTCTTCCCAAAGGCATTTGGTTTTTTGTTCGACAAAGTCTTCGTCGTCTCGCGGACTTCCTGGAGCACTACCATACGTATCCGAGGATATGCTGGAGGAGTCCGCCGAATCCCCTTCAAAGTGAGATGACCCTGCACCAGACTCTGGCTCTGAGGTTACACTGGAGGCGCTATCCATATTGTTGGTTGGTAATCTCACTGAGCCTACATACAACCGCACACAGACCGAGCCATTATGAACACCAATCTATTTATGCAAAATGTACATCTTTCAAAGAGCTTCCATCCAGTGTCATGTCTACACCTTGGTCTACAGGCAGATCTGCAGACCGCAACGCCAGTCTCAATGTGTTTCCAGACGAGTCCAAGGCCATGAGAAAACGAGAAAGTTCCTTCAGTAGGTCCCACTCTCCCTCATCAAACGCCCGCCGAAAAAGACGTTGCATGTCATTCGAAGATTCGCTCAGTTGCTCTATATTGTGTAAAATCAAGAGATATGCCCCGGCCGTTTTGAGAAGATTCATTGCCATGCATCTCTCAAACAGTTCCTGAGGCGACCCCACATACTTGAAGAGCTGTCCCCATGAACGCATCTCTGTCTTTCGAGTACATGCTGCAATGACATCTAGCATTTCTGGAAAGGGGTTCAAAAACCTGACCACGCGAGGGAGGATAGCCTCATCATCTTCTGAAGATGTATTGGCTTCATCGTCAAGAACATCATGCAACAAGACTTCCAAGGTGTGTCCAAAATAGCTTAGTTTCTGAAAGTGTATAGCAAACGCTATAGCTTCGTCGATTGCATTATTCCTGAGATAGTCGCGGAGCATTGAAGGAAGAAACAGCTGGGTACGCGTGGCGACACGAAATACAGAGAAACTTGAACTTCTTCTCTGCATCATCTCTGGTTCCACGCCCAAGATAATCCCTTTGCTCGGAAGACTGGAAAGAGGATAAAAGTCCAAGTTAACTTTCACACTAGGCACATTTGTATCATGGATCAGTGGCTGAGTATGTTGCCAGATATGCATAGATGTGCCAGTAAAAGCCCAAAGCGAATAATTAAATAGCGTGCTATTCGTTTCTCCTCTGCTACGGGAGAAATGGAAATATTCCACCTTCTGCATCAAAACTCGTAGCTCAAACTTTACTTCCCCCGCTTCATTCAGCTTTGGCTTGAGGATTACAAGCTTAGCATCGACAAGAAGAAAAATCGATGCTACTTTCACATCATTTACTGGGTTTCCTTTGAGCAGATGGTCTTCAGGGACAATCCAAGTTATTGCTCTTACTCTTGCTGGTGATCGGATTATACCATTGAAAGAGACTCGCCCGACTTCCATAAGCTCCACAGTATTTTTGGTTGTAGTCACCAAAAAGTGGTAAAGTGTATTATCAGCAGTAAACACCAACAGTGAGTCTTCTACGAGTGTGAGAACGACGACTGCAGATGATAAACTCTCAAGATGTAGCATTCGTTGATTGTCTAGTTCGGTTTCGCGGGAATACAGCCGTATCTCGAAAAAGTCATCTGCTTCCACAGCAGCAATCAGGATATGGTGATACCAACTCATTCCACCTCGCACAGAGAAATCTTGCTCCATGGAGTCATTGATGAAGACCTTCCAGCGATCGCTGTGTAAAGAGATATGTGCAAGTCCTCTCCTGCCTGCAACTGCAAGATATCTCCCATCGGCAGAAATGCAGCTATACCTTATAGGATAATTGTCAGCCAAATATTCTGATGGAATGCGAATGTCTCTCCAAAGCACCGCATCCTGATTGATCACATCTGCCTCCGAAGTATTATGTCCTCGGTACACATGAATCAGTTCGTTGGAGATAAGATATGGCCTCTCAATATTCTCTGCGAACAACGAACTTACGAGGGGACTCCTCGCCAGTTGGATTACCCATAGAACTGTATCTAAGCCAGTCACGAAGACAAGTTCTGTCCCGTTACATAACCATGCAGCATCACATACAAAGTCAAGAAAAGGTTCCCGCGCACTGTCGTTCTGGGTGTCAATCTTGAAGGACGATGCAAGTTCCTGACCGTAAACACTCCACATTGACCATCCATTCCGATACCCGACAAGCAAGCAATACCCGTCTGGAGACCACATCGTAAGAACATGCTCTCCATGGGGAGCCTGGGCCACCACTTGGTGAGATAAAGTTATATTACCCGCATAGTCCCTTGCATTATATATGGATATGCTGCCATCTGTGCATGCAACTGCTATCAGCGAGAATCGCGCATTTATGGCAACTGTCAATCCGATATCATGCTCTGACATAGGTTTGTGGAAACAGAATCCGTTGTAGACTACCTCATCTTTCGATTTCTGTACTGCAAACGCGGATCCATCTGCAAGTAGCCATGCATATAAGTTCATAGGTCGGTCATATACAAGTTGGATTATGCTACTCTTTTTCGGAAGCCAGTCCATAAGCTGAAGAACGTGATTTTGAATTTGTTGATCAGCGTCATGATGCCAGCTTAGTCGTTGTATAGCTGGCGATTTTATAGTGGCAATTTCTACTTCATCTTCCAATGCAAGAATACTTGCGATTCTGGCATCCACCTTTACAGCCACACGGAACTTTAGGAAGCATTGTCGAACACCCCCCGACTCTCCAGATCCAAGCCGATAATTAGGGTGTTGCTTTGATGACGAGAAGGATGGCATGTATACCCTTACATTTGTATCCATGAGAAAGTTGAACATAACTAAGTAATCTTTGTCTGTTTGAACGATGAAGATTAAGGCATCCGGTTTTGCAAATACGTCGACGTTGGATCCATATGACTTGAGTGACTCTTCGGAACGACGGAAGGTTGTAACTACCGCCGCAGGTTTCGACTGAAATATGATCAAGGCCGATGACGTGATGGCCGCGAAAAGGTTTCCATGACGTACAGACTTGACAGCAATTATTCTTTTGTCCTCCGAGCTCGTGGAATTGTCGATTCCACTAGTTGCATCGAGAGAACTTGCCGCTCCAACTGGCCAATACATTGTTCAACAGTACCTCAAACTGGCTCTAGTCATTCATTCTAAGCTTGATCACTGTCTCCTTTCTTTCGCAATCTCATTCTTACGGTTCCGCGAGTATTATCAAATTTCGCATTTGCAATCACGTGGCAAGAAGAATCGAGTCGTC
>JAABUZ0100007267.1_pt1 | contig 13429 bp, 15 predicted proteins | sample 5562091 | NCBI WGS metagenome assembly JAABUZ01 (sample SAMN12813069, study PRJNA571459) | rock metagenome | isolation source: Antarctica rocks | place: Antarctica: Victoria Land, Linnaeus Terrace sud | collected 2015-12-21 | reverse complement strand
CCGCTTCGGCCTCGGCTCGGGAGCTTTGATCGGCTCGCGCTTCTTGTCTTCGTCATTCATCCTGGCCCCCCTTCCCTCCCACATAATGCCCACCTGTATATACGATAAAGGATATTATCATATATAGAGCCGCGTCGCGCAAGCCTCCAGCTCCGTAGATTGCGGTGAGAGCTAGCGGGGCGGCTCGGCCATCCGGGTCCACGTCACACGGCGCCGATAGAAACCGAGGTTGATCTCGGCCTCCCCTTTGACGGTGCGCGTCTTGCGCAACCGCCGAGAGTTGATCGGCATTGCCATGCTGAGGACCTGGAGGCCAAGCGACACCCACGCCAGGACGTCTGACATTGAGTCGTTCCCAGGCTCAGGGCACGAAAAAGCCCGCCAGGACGGCGGGCTGGTGATGCGGCTTGCTTGCGCCGCGCAACCCTCGACGCTGCGTGACGGTGCGGGCGAGCGCCCCACGGCGGGGCGCTCGCCCGCACAATGCCTCTGTCGCGGCGATACAGGCTTTTTCGCCTTCGCCGGGGTCCGCCGGGCGCTCCTGGAGGACACGCAATTACCAGCATCCGCTGGGCGGATCGTCCCTCGGTCACGAATGACCGTTTCAGTGCTGCACTGGGTCGATGTGCAACACTGGATCACGCATTCATGGCCCCTTTCAGAGGCGACTGACAACCCAAGCGGACATCGCTAGATGTAGCGGCCAGAACCCACGGACCCTTCGCGTACGAACTTCGATGGTCGCACAGTCGCTCTCTCTAACCAGCCCCGGACGGTTGCTCAAACCCGCAGGACCGAACCCGGAAATAGGACACCCTCGCGAGCACGAACGTGGCAGCGCAGAGAAGCAGCGTGGGAACTAAGTAGAACGCCAGTGGACCGGATTGGGCGAGAAGACTACCGATGGGCGAGCCCAAACTCGCCCCTAGAAAGAGGATGCACGCATAGATGCCATTGCCGAGGCCACGGCTTGGAGGCGGAGCCCGCTCAACAGCCGTTGCGATCATGCCGGGTATCGCCAGCCCGACACCAGCTTCGATAAGCACAGAGGCCGCGATCAGAGCTCCCGTCTGGTGCTCGATCGCAAAAAGGAAAGCGAAGGCGACCATCATCACACCGAACATCGCCGTTCTTGGTGCGCCGCACTTCCGAATAACAGCCGCTGCAGCGAGCGTTGCGAGCAACCCAGACGACCCGACAAGGCGCAACAACTGCGCGCTGACCCCAGCGGCAGACGCGAGGGCCTGAAGGGAGGACTGGAACACCACAAAGGCAAAAAGCACCGTCGCAGCAGCTATCCACGTGCCTATGATGCCCGGATCGGATACGAGGATTTCGACACTTGTCCACCCTGAGGATTTCGTTGACCTGAAGGGAAGGACGCTTGGGCAGACGAGCACGAGGGCGACGGCACAAAGGACATATCCGGGTACGGTCCAGAACATCAAGGTCGAAAGGGGCTCACCGATTCGGACAGCGGCAAACTGGGCCGCCGGGGCAGCAGCGAGAAATGAGAAGCTAACAAGCGACAGACCAATTGGCCGATCACGCGGCGGGAAAGCCTCCGCCACAAGCGCCAGAGCCGCCGGAGCGAAGCTTGAGGCGCAAACGCCTTGAGCGAACCGGGCCCAAAGAAGCGTCTCGAAGGTGGTTGCCTCCGCAACGAGAGTCGTAGCAATCGCCAAAAGAACAAGACCAAGAACGGCGGTCTTGCGGCACCCGATGCGATCAGTTACCGAACCGAATAACAGAAACCCTGGCGCATATCCAAATCCGAAGACCGAACTCACCCACGCTGCGTCTCGCGTCGATGCGCCGAACTCCGCCGCGATCCCAGCTGTGAGCGGGATCGCACCGTACAGCTGGCCGACAACCACTATGCCGCTGATGACGAGCAGTGGAAGGAGGGTGAGCTGCCGTCCGGCCATATTCTGTGCTCCCCTAAGCCCACTCTCTGCCGCTTATTCGGCCGATACCTGCTGTGCATGGACTTCCCTGGTGTCACGCCGCCAGGATAGACACAGATAGCTTCCAAGTATGCCGATGATCGCGCCAAAAATCGGAACCGCGGAGAATCCAAATCTCGACAGCACAAGTCCCCCGCAAGCTGCACCCAATGATGTTCCGAGATACATTACACAACTATTCCAAGCCATGATTGAGCCGCCCTCGCCTGGAAAGTTTTCTACTAAGCGCGCCTGATACGCGGGAAGGCACGGGTAAGCGGCCACGGCAAAAACCCCCAATAGAGCCATGATGAGACTATGTGGGCCGCGTAGTGTAGCGGCGCTTACCAGTTCCAGAATAGACAAAAGGATCAGGCTTGCAGTCGCGATACGACCAGGGCCGAAGCGGTCTGCTAAACGACCGCCGCTAAGGCTTCCGACCACCGCACCAATCCCGTAGATAATCAGTGCAGCCGCAGTGAGAGCTGAACTGAACCCGGCATCCAACTGAAGACCCGCACCGAGATATGTATAGAACGCATAGACGCTGAACCCCCAGGTACCAGTCACGGATACCGCTCTGAGTTTCGCGCTCAAGGGCGTCGTAGTGACCTGCTTCGGACGATGCGCTCCACGTGCCGGCCACGACAAGAAGTTCAGCGCCGCCACCACAAACGCCAGGATGCCAATGACGAGGAACACCTCGCGCCATCCGCTAATTTCTGAGATGTACATTCCGGTCGGGGCGCCGGTCGTCAGGGAAATCAAAAAGCCCGCCACCACCGTGGACATCCAGGCGCCTCGCTTTCCCGCAGGTGCCGTATGCCCGACGAGGGCGTAGACTGACGGACTTGAAGCCGCTGCCGCAATCCCGGTCAACGCACGAGCGAGCATGAATGTCGGGAACGTTGGAGCGCCAGCCGTGAGGAGATTGGCGACTCCAAAGCTGATCAAGCCCAGCGTAAGAACCAAGCGATGTCCAACCTTGTCTCCCGCCATGCCAAAAAGGGGAGCGCCGATGACATATGCGAGCGAAAAGACGGTAACCGAGAGTCCCGCTGTCCCTACAGAGACGCCGAAGGCTGCCGACATTTGCGGCAGTAGGGGGGACACCACGAAAAGATCGGTTCCGATCACAAGCATTGTGACGAATCCGACAATTAGCGAGTTGCTGTTCGTTAGGTCCTTGCCCATAACACTTTCTCCTCAAAACGCGCAGTCAGGCCGCCTCGTTAGACAAGCGACTTCGGGTTGCTGAGATTGTTAAGCAGGAGTGGAACCGGCAACCACGAAGCCGGCGAACGAGGCGAAAAAGAGCCCTTTGGAAGCGCTCGCACGGAGCGCCTCCCACCACAACCTTTCGTCATCCTCGGTCATGGCGTTGCCGCCTTCGTCCGCACGCGCCGCGGACAAACGCCCCGACACCATGTTCTCGAAGAATGGGAAAGGCATGACAACGGTGACAGGCTCGACGGAAATGTTCGACATGCCCCGCGAGTTGAAGCGCGCGAACAACTGCCTCCCGCTCCACTTGTTCCGATGCCCATCAGAGAACCGTTTGACAACCTCGCGCGTCACCGGGACGTTCGGATGGTCAATGATCATTGTATCGAAGTCATAATCGAAGATTGCGATTCGGCCGTCGGGGCAAACTACCCTGACCAGATCATCCAGCGTGGCGTCAATGTCCTCGCAATGCATGAGGACCAGCTTAGCGCGGGCGGCATCGAAGTGCCCGTCCGGGTACTCAAGTCGGCGGCCATCCCCTTGAACAAACGAGAGAGGAAGGTCTGCACTTTCCGCCCGGCGACGCGCCTCCTTTACCATCGTGTCACTAAGATCAACCCCAATAATTTCATGGACGCCAGGCAGCAGACCTACCAACTGGCGTGCATCGTCACCTGTGCCTGAACCAAGGTCTAGGACACGTTTACCAGACATGTCGCCAAGCCCTGCCGCAAGACTTCGATTAATTTTGTCATATTCAGGAAGTGCATTGGCGATATCCATAAATTCGATAAACCACCGTGGATACTTAGCCCTGTCCACGGTCGTGAACTGACCGATATTCCCACCCTGGCTTTGAGAGACATTGGTTTCCATAGTCATACCCTCCTTCTTGGAATCAATCTCCGAACTTGCTCGCCCCCTGCCGGACCGGAGCGAGATAAAATCTCCAACTGAATGTTTGCTGAGAGCAGTTTCATGCTGGACTCCCAATCCACGTCACGATACGATACGGTCCGTTCCGGCCTCTTCATACCGGTTACGTCGATGATAGGCAAGTGGCCCGGCCGGATGGGTTCCCGAATTCTCTGAAGTACTTGGGGGTACATGGCTGGGTCTAACCTTTGGTGATTGTGGTCGGGTTAGCAACTGCGCCCTGACTTCCTGGCGTCTAAATAACAGCAGTAGCTGTACTGAACCGGTGGGAGAGACATTGTGCGCATTCAAAGGTAAGCGAGAGAACGTATCTCTTCTAAACAGTCGGGAGTGCCAGACATGAGCAGCAACTTGACCAGCTCGCTCGGCGTGAAGGAGGCCGAAAGGCCCGGAGATGACGTACAGCGTCGAGGTCGAACAGACGCGGTTCGGGCGGCGGCTGTCCGGCGGGTCTCCCACCACCTAGTCGGCCGAACGGTCCTCTTAGGGGGATTGAGTCTCTGGATCTCGATCGCCGTGTTGAACAATGCGACGGATCGCACCACCAACTCCTTCTATTTGTCGCAAATGACCAGCATGGCGGCGATTCACAGCGACACGTCGTCTGGCAGCGGCCTCCTTTGGCGAGCCATTGATCTTCCATGGGTCGGTCCAGCACTTCTATATTTTGTGATAGTATTGCAATTGTGCACTGCGGTCCTACTCTTGCGTGCAGCCGTTCTTCATCTACAAGTTCTGTTCGGACGTAAAGTCAGTTCCGATGTAGCAAACCAAGCCGCAACGATCGCTCTGTCGGCTTTCGTCGGCATCTGGTTGTTCTTTATGACTGGCGGGTTCTGGTTCGGATACTGGCTCCATATGGGTGCATTCCAGCAGGTCCATATGACATTGCTGATTATCGGGATTTCCTCGCTGATTTATTTGGCAAGCACTGAGCCCTATCTACGGAACATATCGTAATCTCCTCGAGGGCCGCCGATAGCAGAAGGAGGGTCGCATGCATCTCGAACTTCCGTACGAGGGTATCGCCGATGTCTGGTGTTGCGATAGGGGTAGAGAGGTGCGCGCGACGGCACCATACGGGTCCACTGAGGGTTTCATAGAAGAGATCTTGGGTCGCTATCTCGGTAGCGATGCGAAGACGGTGAGCGTCGTCAGGGACCCTTTGGGTAAACCAGCTATCGCGAGCCCGCCGTCAACCCGCCTCGGGTTCAGTGTTGCCTACTCCAAGAACGATCTGTTCGTGACTGTCGCTTCGACCCGCATTGGTGCCGATGTTGAAGACGAAGACGATCGCGTCCGGCTCGATGAGGTCGCGCGCCGATGGCTCCATCCAGGAGAGGCGCTTCGGGTCGCAACGTCATCACCTCGCGACCGCCTTCACCGCTTTTTCCAAGCCTGGACGCTTCGAGAAAGCTACTTAAAAGCCATCGGGACAGGCTTCCGGACGGCCGCGAGCGCGGCCGAAATTGTGCCCGCTGACGCCGAGGCGCTCCGAGAAGATACCCTTTGTCTCGGACACGTTCTTCTGGATCAGAATCGCCACCTAGCGGTCGCCACGAACTTTCCGCTTCACTGTTTCCGCATCTTCCATTTCGGCGTCGCTGGCCCCGGCTGGCGAAGTGGTGAGCTGCCCTTGCATGCCGAGCAGAAGTGCACCGCACTTTCTCTGTCGCCGACCGCATGGAGGATACGATGACACACTGGTTGGTCTCACGAATGCAAGCTCAGGGTGACGCTCTTGCGATCGTAAATGACGGTCGAAGCTCCACCTACGCGGACCTTGTGCAGGTCGCGGCGGAATGGAGCCAACATCCTGCCGTCTGTGCCACTCCCCCCGGCTCGGTTTTCTCTCTTGAACACGGCTACTCGCCCTCAGCTGCCGGCATGCTCCTCGCGCTCTTGTCACATGGTCATATAGTCGTGCCGATCGGCCGCGTCCCAGCCGACAAGGAAACGGAATACCTTCAAACCGCGTCTGTCGAGTATCGCCTCAGACGTTCGATCAGCGGCAGGTTTGAGGTTCTTCGGACACCTCGCAAGGCTTCCCATGTCCTATATACGGCCCTGCGCGAAGCACAATCGCCGGGTCTCGTTCTGTTCAGCTCGGGCACAACAGGACGCTCGAAGGCTAGCGTTTTGGACTTCGGGAAGCTCGTCGAAAAGCATGCGTCACCCCGGAAGGCCAGAACGACGCTCGGCTTCCTGACCCTCGACCATATTGGAGGCATAAACACGCTTCTCCACACGCTCGCGCATGGCGGAAAACTGGTATCTGTCTCCGATCGCACTCCCGACCGCGTATGTGCAGCGCTGGCTGAGCACCAGGTCGAAGTGCTTCCCACGACGCCCACCTTTTTGAACATCTGCCTGATCGCAGGTGCGTTTCAGCGGTACGACCTCCGCTCTCTCAAGCTGATCACGTATGGGACGGAGCCGATGCCGCCGGTGACACTTTCACGCTTGGCTCGGCTGCTGCCAGAGGTCCGCATGAAGCAAACGTACGGCCTTTCCGAGGTCGGCATCCTTCCAACAGTGAGCAGAGGGAATGACGATCTTTGGCTGAAGCTTGGAGGAGGTGGCTTTGATTACAAGATCATCTCGGACATCCTATGGATCAAATCGGATACGGCGATGCTAGGCTATTTGAATGCAGAAGCACCGTTCGATGAGGATGGATACTTCAACACGCAGGACGTTGTCGAAGTTGACGGAGAATGGATGCGCATCCTTGGTCGTCGATCCGAAATTATCAATGTCGGGGGTGAGAAGGTCTATCCGGGCGAGGTTGAGGACGTGATACTCCAAGTTCCAGATATCCTTGACGTGACCGTGACGGGGCGGCCGAGCCCTGTGACAGGCATGGTCGTTCAAGCGATCATCCGACCCGCCACAGAGGGCGATCCTGAGGAGTTGAAGACTCTCGTACGCTCACACTGCGCGGCAAACCTTGAGCCCTTCAAGGTTCCAGCACTGATCGTGATTTCGACCGATGAGCAGCACTCCGACCGCTTCAAGAAGACCCGAAAAGTGGCCTTATGAGTACCGCGCTCCAATCATCCTCGACCTCCAAAGTTGCGATCGTCAGTGGCGGCAGCCGTGGTCTTGGCGAGGCACTTACGCGGCGGCTCCTTTCTGACGGCTATCGGGTCGCTACGTTTAGCCGTGAAGGGTCGGACTTCATCGCGGAGATGCGCGGTGAGGACCCGGAAGAGGCTCACTTCTTGTGGCGTTCCGTAGATGTCGAAAAGCTCTCCGATCTCTACGAGTTCGACAAGCTCGTGGTGAATGCCTTTGGCTGGGTAGACCTGCTCGTAAACAACGCGGCATTGCTGGTCGAGGGCCTTCTGCCGATGACGCGCGATGAGGACATAGAGCGCGTTCTCCGCGTGAATGTCTTGGCTCCGATCGTGCTGACGAAAATATGTAGCCGTCACATGATCCGCCGGCAGGCCGGTGTCGTTCTGAACATCTCATCCATTAACTCGCTTCGGGGGCACAAGGGCGTCTCCGTCTACACGGCAACAAAGGCGGCTATAGACGGCTTCACTCGAAGCATGGCCAAGGAGTACGGCCCTTCGAATATCAGGATAAACTCGCTAGCTCCCGGATTCTTCGCGAGCGACCTCACCTCGTATCTGGATACCCAAAGGCGCGAACAAATCGTCCGCCGAACGCCGTTGGGCAGAGTCTCCCGTCTCGACGAAGTTATCGAGCTGGCGATGTTTCTTTGCCAGGCCAGTGCCTCCTTCGTCACTGGCCAGGTCTTTGTCGTTGATGGAGGTATGACATGCTGAACGCCTACCAAGAGCTGCCGGCGGTTGTGAGCCATGAAGTGCTTAGGATCGCCCGAGACGCCGGCAGGCCGGTCCATGATGTCTCGCCTGGTGACACCCTTGCCTCTGATCTCCAATTCTCCTCCTTGATGATCGCGCGCCTCGTCATCGAATTGCAGGAGCGCACGGAACTCGACCCGTTCAAGGACGATTATTCCATGGCCGACATCTCAACCGTCGGCGATTTAGTCGCCGCATACCTTGCGACTGCATCCAAAACAAAAGGAACTTGATCCCAGGACCAGGCAACATCCTTTGTCGCATCCGCAAAGTTGGACTATTACACCATTCTCACCAAAGAGTGAGTGAACACATCTGCACAGTCATTGGAGAACCGCCTTGAAAGCCAACCCGATCATCGTGGTGGGAGATCGCTTTACCGCCTTCCAGCGGCACCAAAGCATCATGGGGGTAAGTGACTTCTTTGAGGCTGTCGTTAATCTTGATTCCCCGACAACGGTCGTCCTGGGGCAAGGGCTAAAAGAGTCGGACGTGGAGCGGATCGCTGCGCTTGCAGCGAAACACAACCCGGATTTGGTGATTGACACACCCCTCACTCGGGTCGAGCAAACCGCTACGCACAAGGAAATTGCGCGGAATGTTGCAATATCCACCCCGGTCCGTACAGCGACGGACCGTTTTTCCGCCCATCTGCTGCTCGATGAAAGAAGCGAACTTCTAGTCGACCATCTGACCGGGCAACATATTCAGGGTCTCGCTCTGGTCGAGGCTGCGCGGCAGCTATGGACCGCCGTCGTCGAACTCTTTCTGCGCCAGGGCAGCGATCCCCTCCGCCTCGTCCTCGATAGCGTGTCGGCGCAGTTTGAGAGCTACGTGTTTCCGCTCCCGGCGGAGATGCAGCTCCAGGTATTGGAGGCGAACACCAAAGAGGTAGGGCTGGAGCTGTCATGCTCCGTGGAGTTTCAACAAAATGATCGGTCCTGCGCCGTCGTAGAAGCACGGGTCCGATCGGTCGCCGCGAAGATTGCGGAGTGGCAGGAAACCATGTCTGCGCGTGAGGCCGTAAATAGGGTCGCACGATCACGACATCTCACTAAGAAAGGTCGGGAAAATGCTTTCTGATGGGACGTTCGCATTCTTCGATGTTGATGATACACTCGTCACCTGCAAGACAATGTTCAGCTTTCAAGACTTCTGGTTCAGGACCCGCCATCCAACCGACGGGCATATTCTGGCTGCTGAATTCAGCTCCCGAGTTGACGAATTTCGAAGTTCTGGTCGGCCCCGCGAGGAGTTGAACAGTTTTTACTACTCGACCTTCGCCGGCCGTAAGCCCGAGGATGTGGCCGAAACGGCGCGGCTCTGGTTTGAGAAGCATCGCCGAAACAATCCCGCATTCTACGTGCCGGCGGCGCTGTCAGCACTAAATTATCACCGGCAACAAGGCCACGAGGCGGTCCTGGTCTCCGGATCAATGGTCGATATTATCAGTCCGATTTCCGAGGAGTTGGGAACCCAGCATGTTCTGGCAACGCGATTGTCTATCGTGAACGGCCATTACTCGGGGATCATCGTACCGCCACAGACGATCGGCACTGGAAAGGCGGTTGCGATTCGGGAGTTGCTCTCGCGAGAAAGGACTGATGCATCGAAGTGCTGGGCCTACGGGGATCACTTGTCCGATCTCCCGATGCTAGAAGCCGTGGGGCACCCAGTCGTTGTCTCAGACGACGAGTCGATGATCCGCCTGGCTAAACAACGTTCCTGGGAATTGCTCGACCCGCGGTCGCCGAAGTGGGCAAGCCTCTCCCTTCCTGAGAAGGCTTGGTGACCCGAAAATGCTAATATTTTATCTCGGGAAACGTTCAACATCTTGTAAAATCCAAACTTGCATGGATAATTTTGGGCTAGTAAGACGATGCGTATCGCCATACGGAGCTACCCCATTTTTCGCCCTCTTTCATGTGATCCCGCGACCGGCCGAAGGCGAAGCAACGCCTCCCGGGAAGCAACGCTTACCGCGACACACCAGCTCCTTGAGGAAATCGGCTTCGATAAGCTATCGATCGAGGGCATCGCTGCCAGAGCCGGAGTTGGAAAGGCCACAATCTATCGTTGGTGGCCTGGCAGAGGTGCACTTGCGATGGAAGCGTTCCTCGCCGCAGTCGCCCCAACGATCGAGTTCCCTGAAACCCTGTCAGCGCGCGATGATCTTATGGTTCAGATACATCGGGTCGCTGCAGCTTATAGAAGCAAAACGGGCCGAATCGTGAGAGAGATGATTAGTCTTGGGCAGACTAACATCGAGACCCTTCAGCAGTTCGTTGCTGGATATCTCGAACCGCGCAGAACGGCAGCTAAGGAGGTCCTAAAAAGAGGGATAGACAGGGGAGACTTCGAGAGAGAAGCGAACCTAGACGTAGTAGTTGACGCACTTTATGGCCCTATCTTTCATAGGATGCTTTGTGGGCACGCCCCGATCGACGACAAATACGTTACTATGCACGTAACCCTTGTTCTAGACAGCATTTCTAGGGGCCGCAAGATTTAGATCACCCCAGGTTTTTAAATCGAGAACTAAACCTGTTTTAACATGATACGATACGGCTCGTCCCGCTATCGGGTTGTGTGGGTCGCGTCTCCGGGACCAACCCGTTCGACGGAGGACAATATGGCTGATGGCAGACAGGTGATCCAGGATCAGAAAGTCCTTGTGCACGATCGCTGCCTGATTGGCGGCGTTTGGGAGGTCGCTGATGAGGGGCTGACCCTTCCGGTCGAGAATCCCGCGACGGGAGATGTTCTTGCCGAAGTACCCTTGATGGGTGCGGTCGAGACGAGACGCGCAATCAACGCCGCTCGCGCAGCATTTCCGTTATGGAGTAGTCTTCTGGCCGATGAGCGGGCGGACTTCCTCTTCCGTTGGTACGAGCTAATACAAGAACACGCCGAGGGATTGGCGCATCTCCTAACGGCCGAGCAGGGCAAGCCACTTCAGGAGGCGCGGGGTGAAATCCGGTACGCTGCCTCGTTCGTCCGCTTCTTTGCCGAGGAGGCTCGCCGGGTCTACGGTGAAACAATCCCGGCTCACAGAAACGACAATCGGGTTGTGGTGATGCGCGAGCCAATCGGCGTTGTTGCGTGCATCACCCCGTGGAATTTCCCGGCTGCTATGATTACCCGCAAAGCGGCCCCTGCTTTGGCCGCTGGATGCACTGTGGTGATGAAGCCGGCTGAGGCGACGCCACTTAGTGCCCTCGCCCTAGCTGGACTTGCCGAGCAAGCTGGCGCCTTGCCGGGCGTTCTCAACATTTTAACAGGTATTCCGAACGACATTGGCGTGGAGCTATGCGCTAACCCCGATGTTCGGAAGATGTCTTTTACGGGCTCCACTGCCGTGGGGCGTTTGCTCGCAGAACGGTGCGCACCAACGGTGAAGCGCCTCTCTCTCGAACTAGGGGGAAACGCCCCATTCATCGTTTTCGAGGACGCGAACCTGGACGCGGCTGTTGCAGGGGCGATCCTTTGTAAGTTTCGCCACTCGGGCCAGACCTGTATATGCGCAAATCGCTTTCTCATTCACTCAAGCGTGGTCGCAGAGTTCACCGTCCGATTGCTCGCCAAGGTGAAGCTGCTCAAGCTTGGGTGCGGCTTCGATCCGGACGTGGATGTCGGTCCTCTCATAAATGAGGCCGCTATTGCTAAGGTCGAGGCTCACATTGCCGACGCTCTCGCCAAAGGCGCTTCTCTGCTCGTGGGTGCCGCGTCCCACAAGATCGGAACTCGATTCTTTCCTCCAACAGTACTCTCGGGGATCACACCTCAAATGCGTATGGCGCGCGAGGAGACGTTCGGGCCGGTTGCCGGCCTGATGACGTTCCAGGAGGAGGCTGAAGCGATCCAACTTGCTAATGATACAGAATTCGGGCTTGCAGGCTATTTCTACAGCCGTGACATCTCCCGTGCGTGGCGAGTGGCAAGAAGGCTGGAGTGTGGGATGGTTGGCATTAACACCGGCTTTCTCTCGATCGAGACTGCCCCATTCGGCGGTGTAAAGCAGTCCGGGTTTGGGAGGGAGGGTTCCCACCATGGTATATCGGAGTTTCTCCAGCTCAAATACATGAACTTTGGAGTCGTTTCTTAATGGCCTTCTTGGACCTCGCCGTCATGCCGGGCCGTGCGGAGGCCGGACAGGAATTGCTCGAGCGAGGGAGCCGTCGGCGGCGGGGCCCCGTCGGCGCCCGACGGTCGGCCAGGGTGACCAGCTCGTCCTGCAGCGCGCGGATGTCGCGCAGCAGCGCCACGGGATCTAGCGTCCCATGCACGGCTCCCAGGCTTAGGCGCAGGTCGTCCGTCGTCCGCGATCAGGCGTGCATAGGGCATCGCCGGCTTATGGTAGCGCTTGCGCACCCTGGAGCCTTCGCGCTCCTTTCCAGCCAGCTTGAACGACGGCTGGAAATGGTTCACGTAAGGGCGCATGGATTTGTAAGACGGGCCAGAACAGAGGCCGCCTTCAGACCTTCATAGCGCCGGTATCCGACCGTGTGACGGACCACCGCGCCGTTCTTCTGCTCGATCCAGGCTTGATCGTTCTTGCGGTAGGGACGGCAACACGTGAACTCCACGCCGGCTTCGGGGCAATAGACCCGGACCGTCTCGTTCGTGAAGACGCTGTCGGCGTCCGTGTCGAAGCCGAGCAGCGGAAACGACATCGCCTTCCAGACCTCGTCCAGCACGCGGGTGAGCAGGACCTGCTCGCGCACCAGCAGCGGGGAGCACTCCGTCCAGCCCGTGGCGATGTCGGTCAGCACCAGGGTCTGCAGGAAGGGGTCACGACGTAGAACGGACCCAGATATACGGTAACGGCATGCGACACTCAACGCGGCAATTCGCAGAGTCCGCTCTCATGCCGTTCGGCTCAACCCTGCCGCGGCAACCTCGCGGTAGACGGTCGATCGACCGAGCTTGAGTTGGCTGGCCGCCTTCGTCGGTGACAGTCCGGCCTCCTCTTCAGCGAGCTGGGACCGGCCTCATTGTGATCGAACACCGCTGTTCTTTTCCGGCTTTCTGCGCGGCATCGAAGCAGGGTTTGAGTTCGCCATCCGTCGCGCGCACCATCGTGTAGTCCGCGACGAAGCCGTTCCACTTCTCCGGGTTGGCCCGGCTCATAAGCCCCATGCCGGCATTCCAACGATCCTGGCCGAGCGCCGAGACCGCCAGGCTGTCCGGCAGGTTTCCGAACGGCAGGAAGCGGGCGAGCGGGAACACGAGCAGCGGAAACGCCAGCAAGCCCACCGCAGCGCCGATCGCGGCGGTGCGGATGATCCACGCCCGCTGCTCCTCGCGGGTGCGAACCCGGCCGAGCGCCACCTGCAGGGCATGCGCGGCGTCCGCCACCTCGCGCGTGGCCCGCTCGAGGTCGCCCCGGGCTGGGCGCAGGCTTGCGTCGTAGACGCGGGCGATCTCCCGTCGTGCCACTTCGGCCGGAACCGTAGCGCCCGTGTGCGTCTCGATCGCCTCGAT
>JAABUZ0100007264.1_pt1 | contig 13430 bp, 16 predicted proteins | sample 5562091 | NCBI WGS metagenome assembly JAABUZ01 (sample SAMN12813069, study PRJNA571459) | rock metagenome | isolation source: Antarctica rocks | place: Antarctica: Victoria Land, Linnaeus Terrace sud | collected 2015-12-21 | reverse complement strand
AGGGCTGGGCCTGCCGGCTGTCGAGCAGGTGCGCGGCGATCAGCGAGGTCGGGGCGTACCGGCGGGCCTGGCGCACCACCTGCAGGCCCGGCAGCAAGGGCAGCAGGTCCTGAACCACGACCAGGTCGGGCTGCTCCACGACCAGCACGCCGACGACGTCCACGCCGTCGCCGGCCTTGGCGATCACCTGCACACCCAGGGCGCTCAGACAGTCCGCGACCCGTTCCCGCCACCACACGTCCCGGTGCGCCAGCACAGCCCGGCAGTTGCTGTCCGCCCACATCAAGTCCCCGGTCTGCCGAAGCTGCAGCTCGGCCCGCGCCAGCACCGCCGCGTGCGTGGCCCGGCGGGCCTTAAGCTCACCGGCCAGGTCCAGGCCTGTCTCCCGCGTCACCCGGCCCCCCTTCGGCGCACAAGCCGGATGGTTGCCGACCGGGTCCTGCACCCACGCCCCGATGGCCCGCATCTGGTCCAGGATCAGCTCCACCGACGTGCGCGGACGCCACCCAACCGGCCCCACGTCGTCCTCCTGCCTCGCTCACTGGCTCAGCCGGAAGCCCCGCCACCCCGGCCGGTACGTCCACCAGGTTCGCCGATCATGGCTGCCAGCCGGCCACATGACAACCTGCGACCGTAAAGTTCGCCTTGGGTAGTCAGGTGCTCACGTAGTGCTTACGCCCAGGGGGCAGCCGGGGGGTGCGGGGCATCCGGCGGACCAACTGGTCCAGCCACGAGCCCTGTCGTCGCTCAGCCGACCTGGACTGGAACGCCGGGGTGGGTGGCGAGCCGGTCGAACAGGTCGCGCAGCCCGTCGGCGAACTCCTGCTCGGCGTGGTCCTGGGCCAGCCGGACGGCGAACTCCGCAACCACCGGGTACTGCGCCGCGTCGATGCTGACCGCGGCGTCGATCGGCGCGACCGGGGCTTCAACGGTGGTGGCGTCGTGCAGCGGTGCGCCGGCGATCGCCGCGGTCGCGACGTCGGGCTGGTGGACGTCCTGTCCGCGGTCGTGCGGGTCGGCCGTGTCGGCGTTCGGGGCGTCCGCCGGCAGCGGCTCAGATGGCAGCGCGACGACCGCGGGGTCATCAGCGGAGCGGGCACCGGCCTCCAGCAGCAGGTTCCCAAGCAGGAAGCTGGTGAACGCCCGGTAGGCGTACAGCACCGCCTCGTCGGTGAAGCCCTCGCGGCGCAGCGCGGTCAGGAACGCCTCCAGCCAGCGCAACGACCGCAGCGGCGGCCGGACGAACGGGGCCTCCGGTGGGCGGGTGGCGACCAGCGGGAACGCCCGCGGGTGGGCGACGGCGAACCGGCGCACCCCCCAGGCGAGCCGGCTGAGGTAGTCCTGCCAGCCGTCCTGCGGCGTGAACGCCACCTCCGGGTCGGCCCACAGCTCGTCGATGATGCTGTCCACCACCGCGTCCAGCAACGCCTCCCGGTTCGCGATGTAGCCGTACAGCGACATCGCCTCCACCTTCAGGCGCTGGCCGACCCGGCGCATGCTCAACCCACCCAGGCCCTCGGTATCGATCAGCTCCAACGCCGCAGCCACCACCACCGACCGGCTCAACCGACCCCGACGCACCCGAGGCAGCTCCTGAGAGGCAGACATCGACACCGGCACTGGCTCCTCCACTCAGTTATCGGCCGCCGCAGCCACGACGTGCACTGCGCCCGTCCTACCCGCTGCTCGGGCGCCCCTACACACCGGCGTCGGTGCACCCACGAGGGTGGGCAGGCAGGTCTGCTCGTCTGGATGAGTAGCCGCCGCACCGTGGCTTACATACGAAGGAGTAGGGGTAGTGCGGCACAGACCCTTCGACCCGGGAGCCCCATGACCCCGCCCCGCCGTGCTCCGGGCCGCCGCTGCTGGCGCCGGGCCGCCCCGGCCCGGCCCGACTGGTGACGGCCACGGACGCCGGCGCTCCGGCGCGGGGGGTGGACCGGCCGTCCCGGTGGGAGCTGCGGACCTGCGGCCGCAAGGGACATCAGACCTACGCCCCGCACGAGGGCGAGCTGGCGCAGCGGCTGTCCGGCCAGACCGGGGCGGGGCAGGTGTGGCGGTGCCTGCGTTGCGGGGACTTCGTGCTCGGCGCCCCGCATGGTGCCGGGCCGGCGGATCAGGCCCCGCTGGTGCTGCGCGGCAAAGCCCTTCGCTCAGCAATCATTCTGCGGGTGCTGGCGGTGGAACGCCTGGTCCGGACGGTGCTGCTGGCCCTGGCGGTGTACGGGGTGCTGCGGTTCCGGGCCTCCCGCGGCTCGATCCAGGCCGGGCTGGACCGGGACCTACCGGCGCTGCCCGCCGCCGGCATCCACCTCGACCAGCTCGCCCTGGTCCACGAGCTCCAGCACGCCCTGACCACTGGCAAGTCCACCGCCGGCACACCGCCGGACAGCCTTGCGGTGGCGCTCGCCTTCGGCCTGGTACTGGTGGCGCTGGTCGGTGCGCTCGGGCAGGTCTCGGGCGCGCACCTGAACGCCGCGGTCACCCTCGGGCTGGCCGTGACCCGCAAGTTCCCGTGGCGTTACGTCCCGAGCTATCTGGGTTTCCAGCTGCTCGGGGCGGTGCTGGGCGCCGGGGCGACCTGGGCGGCGTTCGGCTCGGTCGTGCGGGACAAGGCGCACCTGGGCGCCACCGTCCCGGCGCAGGGTGTCTCGGACGGCCGGGCGTTCCTGGTCGAGGCGTTGATTACCTTCCTGCTGGTCTTCGTGATCGTCGCGGTCGCCACCGACCAGCGGGTGCCCGGGACGGTCGCCGGTCCGGCGATCGGCTTCGCCCTGATCGCCGCGGTGCTGATCGGTGGCGGCGTGACCGGCGGGGCGGTCAACCCCGACCGGGCCCTGGGCCCAGCGATCATGTCCGGGACGTTCACCTCCCTGTGGCTGTACGTCGTGGCGCCGCTGGTCGGCGGGATCGCCGCCGCTGTGCTCTATGACCGGGTTATCGGCCGGGCCACCGCCCCGACCATGACCGACGGCGACCCGCAGGCCCAGGTCGGCGCCGGGAACCGCAGCCTGGCCACCGGTACCCCGCAAGGCACCACCGCCACCTGACCAGCCAGCACGCCGCACGCTGCCGGCCAGTACGCGACCAGCCCGGATCCCGCCAACCGCCTCGCCTGGTCGCCGGCCCGGCCCACCAAGGCGCCCATGACCGTCCCGGAAGTCCTGGTCGCCTTTTTTCCTGCCATCGTTTCGGTCGCGCTGAAGAGGGGTTGCAGCAGCAAGGTCCTGATCGCGTTGGTGCTGCAGCTGTGCGGGCACATCCCCGGCGTCATCTACGGCATTTACGTCGTCACCCAGGAGTGACCACCTTGGGTAGGCGGCCGGGCCGTCGCGTCGTTGATCGGCGTTGAGCTGGGTCGTAGTCGTCGTTCACCAAGTTGTGGCCGCATGGACACCGCCAGACTGCTTTAGCCCGTAAAGGGAGCGGGTAGGCGTGCGTCGTGCCAGCCGCGCGGGCAACGCGCGTCGGCGACGATGAAGGGACGGCCATGGCCGACAAGCCAAGCACCAGAACAGGTTCCTCCACTCCCGCCTCGCGCCGCGTCGACGGCGGGGTGCCGGACAGCGGGGCCGTGCCGATCGAGGGCCGGGACAGCAATGCGCCCCGGGACCGTCAGGAGGCCGTCGCCCGGCAGAAGGAGCAGTTCGGCGGGATCAAGGCCGGGTCGGCCTTTTTCGGCTGGCTGACCGCGACCGGCACCGCGGTGCTGCTGACGGCGCTGGTCGCCGCGGCTGGAGCCGCGGTGGGGGTCAGTACCGGTACCAGCGTCAGCAGCGCCACCAGCCAGGCCAGCAAGGGCACCAGCACCGCGCAGACCGTCGGGATCACCGGCGGGATCGCGCTGCTGGTGGTGTTGCTGCTGTCCTATTACTGCGGCGGGTACGTGGCCGGCCGGATGGCCCGGTTCAACGGGCTGCGCCAGGGTCTGGCGGTGTGGCTGTGGGCGGTGCTGATTGCCATCATCGTGGCGGTGGTGGCCGCTATCGCCGGCTCGCAGTACGACGTGCTGGGGACCTTGAACAGCTTCCCGCGACTGCCGGTCAGCATCAGCACGTTGAGTACTGGCGGCATCATCGCCTTGGTGGCCGTCGCCGTCGTCAGCTTGATCGGCGCGTTGCTCGGTGGCCTGGCCGGGATGCACTTCCACCGCAAGGTCGACAAGGCCGCGTTCGAGCCGTCCAGCGACTGACCCCAGTGTCACCACCGCCCTCGCAGCGGGTAGGAATCCTGCACACCCACGACCTGGGCGCAGCGCCCAGACAGGAGTACATCGTGAGCTTCCTCGACAAGGCCAAGAACAAGGCCCAGGAGCTGTCCGGCAAGGGCAAGGAGAAGACCGGCCGAGCCACTGGCGACCGCGACCTGCAGGCCAGGGGCAAGAAGGACCAGGCCAGCGGGAACGCCAAGCAGGCCGGCCAGAAGATCAAGGACATCTTCAAGTGACACGGCCTAGCACCTGATCGGCACACCCGGCACCGCCGGAACGGTGCTGTTCGCCGTGGCCAGCCGGGCTATCGACGTGAACGGGAACAAGGTCATCGCGCAAGCCGCGCGCAACCTCAAGACCAGCGGTGCCAAGCGGGTCGAGGTCCGCGGTTACACCGACGTCCTCAGCGGACCCAAGGTCAACACGCCGCTGTCCCGGCAGCGGGCCGACAACGTCGCCAGCGCCCTACGCGCCCTGCTACCCGGCGTCACCGTCACCCCCGTCGGTAAGGACACCGCCGACCCGGTCGCGCCGAACAACACCGCCGTCGGCCGCCAGCAGAACCGGCGCGCCGTCATCGTCGCCGCTGGCTGAACGACCGCACACCCCGTACGTCCTTGCCGTGACAGCGCATCGGCAGCACCGCCCGGCTGAACCAGCAGGCCGGGCACACCAAGGAACCACCCCGCAGCCGACCGGTCGCGGCCCGCACCAATCCGACACACCTACCCAGCACCGGAAGGAACCCAATGATCGAGTCCAAGGACCTCCAGTCCATCGCCGGCAACACCATGACCGGCCAGGACGGCCAGAAGATCGGCAAGATCGTCGACGTGTACGAGTCCACCCAAGACGCGGACGGCACGTTCGTCACCGTGCACACCGGCATGTTCGGCGGCAACGCCAGCTTCGTGCCGCTGGCCAAGGCAAGCCTGCAGGGCAAGGACGTCGTCGTGCCCTACGACAAGGCCCTGGTCAAGGACGCCCCCCGGGTGGAGGCCGACCAGGAACTGACCTCCGCCGAGGAGGAGCGGCTCTACCAGCACTACAGCCTGCAGCGCGCCGCCAGCCCGGCACCCGCACCCGCCCCCGGCCGGCACGCCGAGGACACCGCCGTCGGCCGGGACACCTCCGGGTTGACCACCGACGACGCGATGACCCGTTCGGAGGAGCGGTTGCAGGTCGGGACGCAGCAGGTCGAGACCGGCCGGGCCCGGCTGCGCAAGCGGATCGTGACCGAGCAGGTCAGTACCACCGTCCCGGTCACCCGCGACGAGGTCGTCGTGGAACGCGAGCCGATCACCGAGGCGAACATGCCCAAGGCGATGGACGGGCCGGCGCTGTCGGAGGAGGAACACGAGGTCGTGTTGCACGCCGAGCAGCCGGTGGTGAACAAGGAGACCGTCGCGGTCGAGCGGGTCAAGCTCGGCACCCAGACCGTCGCCGAGCAGCAGCAGGTGGAGGAGACGATCCGTAAGGAGCAGATCGAGACCGAGGACCCCACCGGCAAGGCCGGCAAGCCCGGCCGCTGACCGACCGACCGCACGACCGGGTCGTGCCCGCGCAGGCAGCTAACCCTGGCCTGCGCGGGCACGTGCCCGGCCACAGTCCAGCAACGAACGTGCCCGCCGTCCAGCCGCCCAGGAGAGCCATGACCACCACCCCGCCACCCGGTGCCACTGCGCAGGTCGAGCTGCGTGAGCAGCGGCTGCAGGTCGCCGCGGTCAGCGTTGCGGTGGAGCGGGTCGTGCTGCGCCGCCGGATCGTCACCGAGGTCCAGCAGATCCAGGTGACCGTGCGCCGCGAGGAGCTGGAGATCGTCCGCGAACCGCTGTCCGGCCAGCCCACCGGGGCGCCCGGCGCAGCTCAGCCCCCGCTGCTGATCGTGCTCTCCCGCGAGGTACCGGTCGTGCAGCTCCAGCGCCGCCCCTACGAGCAGGTCACCGTGCAGGTCAGACGCGTCGAAGGCCAGCAGCAGATCAACGAGACCGTATCCAAGGAACAGGTAGAGCTCACCACCACCGGCTCCAGCGACGACCCGGACTCGGGATCAGCGCACCGCTGAACTGACCTGATCAGCACCACACCACCGCGCGAAGGAGCACCACCGATGACGGCACCGGACGATGGTTCCCAACGAGTCACCGACACGCCGCACGGCGGCGGCCGGGACGTCACCACGGCCCGACCGGCCAAGACCAGCGCCGCGGCGGTGTTCGCCCTGGTCTTCGGTCTGGCGGCGCTGTTCTGCGCCCTGACCGCGATCTTGTCACCGGCCGCGGTCGTGTTCGCCGTCCTGGGCCTGATCCTGGCCGTCGCGGGGCTGAAGATGGCCAAGAAGCCGGGGGTGACCGGCAAGGGCGTCGCGATCGGCGGCCTGGTCACGGCGCTGCTCGGCCTCATCCTGGGCGGGGTAGTCATCGGCGGGCTGGCCGCGGTGGTCAACGACAAGAGCCAGCTCGACCGGATCCAGCACTACATCGACAACGCCCGAGCCAAGCTCCCCAGCAGCCAGCAGGTACGCAACCAACTCCCCGCCAACTAGCCCGACCCAACCCCGAGCTGCGTCAGCGCCGCACAGGACCGCTCCGGCGCGGCGTCCATCACACCCTGCATGTGTCACTAGGAGGTCCTCATGCCCACCCATCCCGTGATCCGTAGCCTGCACGATCTGGGGTTGGCGGCGTGGACCGGCGGCTCTTTGATGGGAGCGGTCGGCCTGAACGCTGCGGCCTCGAGCCTGGCCGACCCGAGGCAGCGGTCCCGGGCCGCAACAGCGGGGTGGAGTCGTTGGGCGCCGGTGAACGCCGCCGCGATCGGCGCGCACCTGGTCGGTGCGACCGGCCTGCTGGTCACCGACTGGCCAAGGGTGCGCTCCCAGCAAGGTGTGGCGCGCAGCAGCGCCATCAAGACAGCGACCACCGGCGTGGGGCTGGGCGTCGCGGTCTGGAGCGGGCTGCTGAACCGGAAGATGGACAAGGCCGGGGCCGTCCCGGTCACCGGCGCGACCGAAGCCGCGCTGAGCACACCGCCGGAGGTGGCCCGCACTTTGCGCCAACTCAAGTTGGTGCAGTGGCTCAACCCGGCTGTCGGCCTGGCCTTGATCGCCCTCAGTGACTGGCAGAGCCAGCAGCAACGCGCCAGCGAGGTGGCCAAGGGCCGGGTGCAGCGACTGCTGCCGGCAAGACTGACACCCGCCCCGGTGCTCGGCCTGGCAGCGACCGGCGCCCTGGCTGTGCTGGCAGCCCGGCAGCGACGCACCGCCGCGCAGCCCGGTCCGCAGCCCAAGCCGGTCGACGTTGCGACCGACGGCGCACCTGGTGACACCCCCGACGTGCCGCCGACCGATTGGAAGCAGCGCCTGCAGCGCGGAGCCGGACAGGGCGCGGCCGGCCGGCGCCGGCTGCGCCGGCGCGCTGCGGTCGAGCCGGTCACCGAGGCCGTCACGATCTCCCACGACGAGGCCGTGGTGGCCCACGAGCCGGTCACCGACGCCAACCGCGCCCAGGCGCTGGACGGCCCGGAGATGACCGAGGCTGTCCACGAGGTCACGCTGCACGCCGACAAGCCGGTGGTGACCAAGCCGACCGTGCCGGTCGAGCGCGTCGAGCCCGACACCTTTCAGTAGGAGAGACCGCGAAGATGAGAGCGACGCAGAGGTACGAGCAGGTCGTCATCAGTGGGCTGGCGCACGTCGATGCGCCGCAGGTCGTGACCTCGACCGAGATCGAGGACCAGATGGCGACGACGCTGGAGCGGCTCGGGGTGGAGCCAGGGCTGCTCGAGGGCCTGTCCGGGATCCGGGAGCGCCGGGTCTGGGGCGCAGGGACCCTGCCCAGTGAGGTGGCTGCCCAGGCCGGTGAGCTGGCCCTGGCCAATAGCGGAGTCGACCGCCATGACGTGGGCGCGCTGCTGAACACCTCGGTCTGCCGCGACTACCTGGAACCCTCGACCGCCAGCCTGGTGCATGGTCGGATGGAGCTGCCGACGGAGGCCGTCAACTTCGATGTCGGGAACGCCTGCCTGGGCTTCGTCAATGGCATGAACGTGGTGGCGTCGATGATCGAGCACGGCGAGATCGACCACGGCCTGGTCGTGGACGGTGAGACCAGCCGCTTCACCATGGAGGCCACCATCGAGCGGTTGGCCTCCGAGGCGTGTGACGAGGTGATGTTCCGCGAGCAGTTCGCCACGCTGACCCTCGGTTCGGGGGCCGTCGCGATGGTGCTGTCCCGAGCCGACTCGGTCGATTCCGGCCGGCGCTTCCTGGGCGGGATGAGCCGGGCGAGTACGGCGCACGCGAACCTGTGCACGGGGCACGTGCACGAGATGCGCACCGACACCAAGGGGCTGCTGCTGGCCGGGCTGGAACTCGCCGCGCAGACCTGGAAGGAGGCCGTGGCCAGCTTCGACTGGGATACGCAGGCGGTGGACACCTACGTCGTGCATCAGGTGAGCAAGGTCCACACCCGCGCCGTCTGCGACACCCTGGGACTAGACATCGACCGGTTCCCGTTGATCTACCCGGAGTTCGGCAACATCGGGCCGGCCGGGGTCCCGACCGTGCTGTCCCGCTCGGTACAGGACGGCACAATCTCCAGCGGTGACCGGGTCATGCTCATGGGCGTCGGCAGCGGCATCAACGCGGCCGCCGCCGAGATCATCTGGTGACGGCGCTGGCCGGGTGGCCGTACGCCCAGCGCAGCGCCCAGATCAACGGCCACACCATGGCCTACGTCGACGAGGCGCCGGGCCGCCGGTGCTACTGGTCCACGGCAGCGGACCGCCCAGCCGTCCGGGCCGGCTAGCAAGGTCGCCATGATCGCGCAGCTGGGTTGCGAGCCCCTGCCGGATCTGTGGACGGAAGGTCAGGTGCCGCTGCTCCACGAGCATGCGCCTGACTTGGTGAACCGCTCCGCGCACGTCGACGCATCTTCGGCTACTCGGTGATCGTCAGGCTCGTCGCGAGCCTGATAGGTGGCGGCTGCAGCACAGCGGGCTCTTCGGCCGCGGGCGAGCTGGTCGGCGCCGGTTGGCTTTCCGCATCAACAACGGCTACGTCCAGCCGTGATCGGCGCCACCCCGCCCGCAGCCACCCGCGCCCACGGAACCGGCTGCGTGCACCTGCTCGTCGCCGCAGGCGAGGAGGACAGCGCAGGCAGCGTGACGGTGTGGAGGTTCCGCGACCGCTGACTGCGGTCGGTCGATCCGTCGGCGATGCGCCGACCCAAGCTCGTCGGCCGCCCATGCGACTGGTCGCGAAGGTGCTGTTGCTGGGTTTGGGGGTAGTGCGGTGGCACCCGTGGGACGCAATGGGCGCCGGGGCGAGCAGGGAGAGTGCTGTGACGTTGCCGGAGCGGGATGTGGCCAAGGGCTGGCAGGGCCGGCTGGTGTTGGACCAGGACGGTGAGCGGTTGGGGGAGTGCACCGGGATCTTTGCTGACGCAGCCAGTGGGGCGACTGAGTGGCTGGAGGTGGCGGTGGAGGGTCACCGGCGTTGCCTGCTGCCGGCGTTGAACGCCTTGGAGGTCGGGGGGCAGGTGCGGGTGGCGTTCCGGCGCGCCGCGGTGCTTGCTGCTCCGCATGTCGGGGACGACACCGAGTTGTCCAAGCGGGACGACATCGTGTTGTACCGGCACTACGGGGTGTATTACAGCGCCGCTGCGTCGCCGAGCCTGCTCCCGACCGGGGCCGACCTTGGCCAGCCCAAGACCGCCGAGCTGCCGGTGCCGCCGGCCGCGACGACCGACCGGGACACCCCGACCCAGCCCCAGCCCACGCCGTCGGTGTCCACGCCGCAGCCGCCACTGGTGGAGGCCGACACGAGGCCGCATGTGGTGCAGGCGCCCGCGCCGAGCCGCAGGCCCACTCCAGCAGCGCCCAAACCGGTTCGGGCCGTACCGACGTCGCCAGTGTCCCCGGGGCCGACGGCGAGTTCGACTTCGCCGGAGGCCACACCCCCGCCCACACCCCTGCCCGGCCCGCAGGCCGCGGCCGACGACCCGCCGGTAGCTGCACCGGATCCGATGCCGGCCCCGATCCGCCCGCCGGCCCCGGCACGCTCACCCGCCCCGGCCCAGGTCGCGAAGCCGGCGCAGCCGGTTCCGGTTCCGGTTCCGCCGAAGGCGCCGGTTCAGGGCCTTGCTGCGAGCATGGCGGGTGAGAGCAGCCCGGGGCCGACTGTACCCAGCCAGCAGGCACAGCCGGCCAGTGCCAGTGCCAGTCCCGGTGCTGACGCGCCCGGGTCCGGTGCGGAGCCGCTAGGACCGTTGGCGGGGGCGTGGGCAAGCGGTGCGCCGCTGGTGGCGCTGGCCGCGTTGGCGGCCGCGGTTGCCTTCGGCTTGCGGGCCCGGGACCAACGAATCGCCGTAGGACCTACCACGAGCGCTGGTCGCCGACGGCGGGCCGCGCCAAGCCGGACCCGGACCGCGCCGGCCGCCCGACGCCGCACTGGCAGCACCCCCGGGACTTCCGCGCGTAAGCCCAGGGTCCGTGCTGCTGCCGGGTCGGCGAAGCACGGCGGCAGCGTCGGGAGATCGGTGCGTCGGCAGCTGCGGCGGCTGGCCACTGCCGGCACCTGCGCCGCCGGATACCTGCGGGGGGCCCGGGCCGGCCGGCAGCGCTACGACCAGCTCCGTACCCAGGCCGAACAGCTCGCCCAACACCCCCAGGTCCAAGCGGCCAGGCAGGCGGCGACCGACCCGCAGGCCCGTAAGCAGGCACTGGCCCAGACGCGGGAGCGATACCGCAGCGGCCGAGAGCAGTACCGCAGCATCCGGCGGCAGGCCACCGAGCTGGCCAGGCACCGCCAGGTGCGGCGCTACCGGCAGGCCGTCACCGACCCGCAGGCCCGGCAGCAAGTGTTCACCGAGTTGCGGGCGCACCCGCAGGTGCGGCACTACCAGCAGGCCGTCACCGACCCACAGGTGCGCCAGCAGGTCCTCGTCGAGCTCCGCAAGAAGGCCGACCAGGTTGCCGCTGGACTGAAGAAGCGACTGGGCTGACCGGTGCCCGCACCCGGCGTGGTGCTGCGCGCCGGGTGCGGTGGTCTAGCCAGCGGGACGGGGGGGTGTGCCCGGGCCGCTGGTAGGCGGGGTAGGTGGCGGGGTGGCGCCCGGGTCGATGAGGTCGACCTGCACGATGTCGATATCAACCTCGTCGACTGTCACGACACCGAGCTCGACCGGGCTCGGCTGACCGGCTGGCTTGCGTCGTCGGCTGGCCAGCACACCCAGGGCGACAGCGCCGGCCACAGCGCCGGCCGGTACCGCGGGCACCGGACCGGGCAGCAGGCGCCGGGTCCGGCCTTTGGCTGCCTCGCTGGCGCGTTGCTGCTGGCTCTGCCAGTCACTCAAGGCGATCAGGGCCAGGCCAGCGGCGGGGTTGAGCCACTGCACCAGCTTGAGCTGGCGCAGCGTACGGGCGACCTCCGGCGGGGTCCCGGCCGCGGCTTCGGTGGCGCCGGCGACTGGGACGGCGCCGGCTTTGGCCATGCTGCGGTTCAGCACCGCGCTCCACACCGCGACACCCAGCCCAACGCCGGTCGTGGCCGTCTTGATCGAGCTGCTCTTGGCGACGCCCTGCTGGTGGCGGACCCGGGGCCAGTCGGTGACCAGCAGACCGGCGGCACCCACCAGATGGGCACCGATCGCGGCGGCGTTCACCGGCGCCCACCGGCTCCACCCAGCCGTTGCCGCTTTTGACCGCTGGGTCGGGTCATCCAGGGCTGACGCCGCGCCGTTCAAACCGATCGCGCCCATCAGGGACCCACCGGTCCAAGCCGCCAATCCCACGTTGTGCAGGGTCCGGATCACAGGATGGGTAGACATAACAACCTCCACAGCAGCCAGGGCAGCGCGGCCGTTAGGCAGCACCAGACAAGGCTGTCCCCGTCCCCGAGACCACCGAACCGTTGCAACGGAATGAGTCCAGAGGTCAGGACACCTTCAAGTCCTCAACACAAGTCGCCTTCAAGGCAGGGGTCACAGCCGTCAGCCAGCGCGGTCGGCGGTCGGATCAGCGAATTGTCTCGTGCCGGGTTTGATGGACACCATCAAGCCACGGAGGATCAAGGATGGCAGCACCACGGAAGTACCCGGAGGAGCTTCGGGAGCGGGCGATCAGGTTGACGTTGGACGCGCGCAAGGACTCCGCCAGTCGTCCGAGCGCGTGCGTGCGGATCGGTGAGCAGCTCGGCATCGACGCCGAGACGCTGCGGGGCTGGGTAACGCAAGCCGAGGTCGATGCTGGCGCGCGCCCCGGTACCAGCACGAGCGAGGCGGAGAAGATCGCGCAGTTGGAGCGGGACAACCGCGAGCTGCGGCGGGCGAACGCGATATTGCGGTCGGCCTCGGCTTTCTTCGCGGCGGAGCTCGACCGCCCCTCACGCTGATCATGCACTACGTCGAGCAGCACAAGAACATGTTCGGAGTCGAGCCGATCTGCACCGCGCTCACCAGCGCGGATGTGCCGATCGCTCCGAGCACCTTCTACGCCGCCAGGACCAGGCCACCGTCGGCGCGGGCAGTCCGCGACCAAGAGCTCAAGCCGATCATCGCGCGAGTCCACAAGGAGAACTACGGCGTCTACGGGATCCGCAAGGTGCACGCCGCGCTGCGGCGGGAGGAGGTCTTGGCCGGTTCGCAGCCGGTGGCGCGCTGCACCACGGTACGAACCACCATTCCAGCGACACCGGGGGTCAGCCCTACGGGAGGGGCGCCGAGGCTGCTGCGTAGGCAAGGGCGCGTTGGGGAGTCAGCACGATCCATGACTCGACCCACTCGTCCGCCGTAGCGGCGACGTCGGGGAGGTTGGCAACTGTTGGGCAGGACGTCGCCGACTGGGGCCCGGTCGACCTCGAACCCGCCGGCCGGCTCCCGCCCGACGTCGACGTCACCGCTGTCTGGGCTGCCGCCGCCCGCGGGCGTGGCCCGGAATGTCGTGATCGGCGCGTACCGCAACCAGGGCTACGAGTGGGACGCCCCCTGGGCGGGGTCCACTTCGCGCTGGACCCCCACCTCCACTCGCACCCGAGTCTCGCGGCGCTGGCGAGGCAGTCCTTTCCCGTCCCTCCGTCTGGATGAACGCCAAGGGGCTGGGCTTGGTCGTCGTCCCCCAGCTGCGCCACGGTCACGGCGACCTCCCGGCCAGTCGATGCAACAGCCGGTTAGAGACCCAACATGGCCAACCTTGTCACCATGACCCTGCTGGTCGCCGGGCT
>JAABUZ0100007261.1_pt1 | contig 13437 bp, 9 predicted proteins | sample 5562091 | NCBI WGS metagenome assembly JAABUZ01 (sample SAMN12813069, study PRJNA571459) | rock metagenome | isolation source: Antarctica rocks | place: Antarctica: Victoria Land, Linnaeus Terrace sud | collected 2015-12-21 | reverse complement strand
GAGTAGTGGAAACCGGTGTCCGTCAACTCCAGGCCCAAGAGGTATTTCCAGGCGAGGCGATCGCGGACGGCCTCGGCGGCTTGGCGATCGGAGAGGCCCTCGATGAATTGGAGGACGCAGACGAGGGCGAGGCGCCAGGGTGTCTCCGCGGGCTGGCCCTGGGGCGCGAACAGCGGGTCGAACAGCTCATCGTCGAACAACACACCAATGTGGTCGCGGATGGTCAAGTACACATTCCCCTTGGGAAACGCGGCGCGAGCCACGCGAGCAGTGTCGGCGGGGACGGGACCGATGGGCTGTGGATAGAGCGACATGGGTACTCTCCTTTGGTAGAGGAAACGGACAATACTCCTTGGCCTAGAGTGTGCCACACATGGACAAGAGTAATCATCCCAAGGAGAACGTCATGCCCCACTACGCCAGCCAGCGTTATTTCAGCCTTCATGACTACTTTCCATCCTTCCACCTGCTGCTGTTACGGAGCCGGGCCGAGGACGATCAAGGCGCGCGCGTGGTTGACATCATCTTTAACGGGGTGTTCTATGTTGACCTGCACACTGACCTGGACGGCCTTGCTATCGAGGATGCTGCGGAAGAGGAGGTCCTGCGCCTGGATCAGCGCGCGGGGCGCGCGGAGCGATTCGAGGCAAACAAGTATTTCGTCCTTATCTCCGGCGAGCAGAGGTATTACGTCGGGGCCTTCTATTACTACGTTCAAGCGAGCGATCTCGGTTGGAACGAGACAAGCCTCGGCGCGACGTTCACGGCACCGGACAACTATGAGCAGACGACATGGGTCCCCGATCAGTCACGCTAGTTTTTGACAAAAAACTAGCGTGACAACTGGGGCTTAACTACAGCGGTCACGAACGGCTTATATTGGCACTACCAGCCCGATACCGACCCAACGCATTCGCCAACAGTATCAATAACTGTGCGGTTTTTGTGCCCTTTACGTGTCCTTTTGGCTCAAAAACTCTGACGTCTTACATCAGGGCACACCCGCGCTCGATCCGTCTGCAGCCGCCACCGGCGACGTGCCCGGCCCGCTCACCGCCCAGCCGAGGCCCCCGCACCGCCGGCGCAACTCGTCGCCGGCATCCCGCCCGCGTCGCCCTGGCCAGCCGTGCGCCTCGACGCGCCCATAGCCCCCAGGAGCCACGCCAGGGCCACAGGCGCATAAGAGCGCCTTTACCCGCCCCTCACGCCCGCCAGCTGGCCACCACAGCGCCCCAGGAGACACCCACCGCCGCCATACCGCGCTGCAGGGGCCGCTAGCCTCATATGTGCTCCTAAACGCGTCAGGATCGCATGATAAAGCCGTCCATTACACTGACGTTATGAAAGATGCAGCGGTTCTCATTCAAGCTATTGCACAAATTTTCGGCACTTTGAGTTGGCCTGTCATAATACTTGTAGTGATGTTGATCTTTAGGCGGAACATAGGCGCGTTGATAGACCGGATCAAGACCTTAGATGTGGACCCCGCGAGCGGGCACGTCAGGGCAGAAACGGAGGTGCTTCACGATACAGTGAATGCCGCCGAGGAACAACCCGAGCTCACACAGGCCGCTGGCACAATCGAGGGGCGTATCGATCATCGGGGGGCTGGGCAAATACGACTAGAGGGCGTGGCCAGAGGAGAATCGAACGCGACAATGGACCCAGTGGTTGTGCTGGCGCCAGAAACAGTTGACCCCCTCGAAATAGATGTCGTGGATCGAGTGCTCACGTTGGCTACCACCTCACCCAAACTCGCCCTGATAGTTTTGTCTATCGAGATCGAAAGGGAACTACGAGAGCTCGCCGCCTCTATGGGATACATACCCCGCTCTCCAACCGTCAGAGCTATGGTAGACGTGCTCACACAGAAAGGTATTCTACCCCGCAGTATTTCAGCCGCCGTTGACCAATTTTGGCATGTGCGTAACCAGTCGGTGCATGGTTTCACAGCCACGACAGACGACATCGTGAGTGCTATTGACTCAGGATTAACCATTCTCAAGCTAATCAGGGCCATCCCAACCTCGACGCTCACTGTCCAGCATCCAGGGATAGATGTGTATTCGGACGCCGAAGGAACGCAGAAGCGCGAGGGCGTTCTTGGTTTAATTCTTGAATCGACAAGCCCGAACGGTCTTATACACTCTCGTCGCATCGTGCCAATTGAATCGGCCATACGCACCTATCAGAAGGGGGAGAGCGTCTCTAACGAGTGGGCCAACGACCCTATGCGTACTGCCCCTGTGTCGTGGTACCACGATCCCGGCACAGGCCAGGTCGAAAGGGCGTGGAACAACATACCGATATTCATAGGCCGTCCTCTTGAGGACCTGTAACCCCTCCAACGGGTAATGCTGTCACGACGTTCCCAGCACGCCTGTCACCGTAACTAGGGGCGCTAAGAGCTGTGCCAGCGCCAGAAGCCTCTAACGGCCGGCCTAACTGTAGGGGCACAAGTGAGAGCATAACGGGTTATGGGCGCGGCGGCCGCGAGGGCTGCAAGGGTAGAAGAGGAACGCACAAAGGCATAGCAGTAACAGGAAAGTGTCTGTAAGATTGGAACTGAGTCTCCCAAAGGTCGGAGATGGCACGTATTTCAGGATCGAAAAGGCTAACAATGCATCCGAATGCAAGGCAAGCTTTCATCGAAAGGATCATCGCGATAGCGAGGAAAGCTAGCCTGACGGGGGAACCTTCCTCTAAATTTCCCGTCCACTTCGGTAGAAACAACCTTGATTTCTATCTGGACAGCCCAACAGCCGATGAATTACAACAGCTGTATAACAAGCTGCTTGACACCGATTCATGTAGAAATCTGTTTTCAGAGAAATACATTAAAGAAAACATCGAGGACATCCTTGTTAACGCAGTGGCAAGCGACGACCCGCAAAAGACTTCCGAACAAGTTGACGAGCTTTTGGCAGAAATAGAAATTTACAACAAAGAATTCCTCGTAATCGTCCCACTGGTCGGGGTTAGGATCGATAACCGAAAGCTGTCTCTTGGGCAAGTCGTCATCAGACGATTTTCTGGCTCTAATTATCGAAAAATCTCCAAGAGGATAGAGAAGATAATTTTAGCTAATACGCGCCATACCATGGAAGAGAAGCGCGAACATATTCAGCACACTACAGAGGATTTGTCTAAGCTAGAGGGCCGCGTCTGCGCGGAGTACAGCATCAAGGCCGAGGCGCAAAGGGCCAGGGAGCGCGCCATTGAGGAAGTGCATCGTGCTATTGACCTCCTTTACTATTGCCGAAGAGCACTACATGGTGATAATTGGCGGGTTCGTATCGGACTCCTCGGAGAAGTCTCCCGTGAATGGCGAATTACTCCCGTCATCTCGACAAACGATTATGCCTTTAATATTAGCAGTGAAGTAGTTGGCCCCTTATCCGAGTTTGAAATTTCGCCTCGTACAATCGCCATTATGCGGAAGATGGGCGTTTTCGAGCTGTCGGAGGTCTTGCGGAAGGGTAAACCAACCGACTTTGAGGAAACGCTGCTCCGCTGCATTCACTGGTATGCCAATTCTCAGATACAGGTCGAGCGAGAAAACGAACTGTTGAGTCTCATTACGAGCCTGGAAGTGTTGTTTACGCGACAAGGGGCGTCGATCGCTATCACTGTTGGTGAATCCACTGCTTTTGTACTTGCTAAGGGCCTCATCGAAAGAAAGAAAATGAGCGAGAGAATAAAAGCTATCCATGAATTGAGAAGCAAAATTTCCCATGGGGGGAATAAGGCTATTAACGACGATGACCTGAATTATCTAAGGACGGCCGTCTTCTACGTCGTCCAGAAAATGGTGAAAAGAAAGAGGGAATTTGGAACAAAGAAGGACTTACTTAACTGGATAGACGATCAAAGATTGAGCTAAACGACCTCTGTAAAGTTCCATAATGCTCCCTGAGATGGAAGGGTTAACGATAGGAGAGGTAGACATGGTGACTATTCATCGCACCACGACAGAGGAGATCGCCCATCTCGCTGTCCAACCGGACAAGCCGCGCTCCCCCTACGACGACTTACTCGACGCCGTGGCCCAAGGCTAGCCCATGCGCGTCGAAGGCAGCGACTCCAAGGAGCTGCGCGGGGCCAAGGTGTCGATCAGCCGCCTCGCCAAGCGTCGGGGCGTGCCGATCACCTACCAGGCGCTCACCAACGGGTTCGCCGTCCTGCCCGATGAGCCGGCAAGCAAGAGCAAGGCGAAAGAAGCGCTAGCGCGCCAGCGGCGGGCACGGCACCAGGACGAGGGAGAGGCACGGAGTGCGTAATACCAGCCAGGCGACCACGGCGACGACTGGCCGATGTCGCACTGCGGGAGCGCACAACGCGTTCAAAGCGCCAGAGTGCGACGCTTGGGACTGAAATAGCACGTGTCTCTATTCTCACCCCTATAATCGCTTACAGCGCGTCTGAATGCGTCGCGCCAGTACAGGCGTCCTCCCACCATGTGAATGCTGGCGACCTGGCCTGGGGTGACCACTCGTGGAGCCGTGGTGTGGGGAGCATAGACCGCGACACGGCGCCGGGTTGGATCGTTTTGCTATACCATATCAACGATGCCGTATCTTTCCGCCACCGAGTTCAAGGATGGGGGCGGTGAGAGCGCCACGGTGTGCAGCCGCGCGGCATCGCGCGCAGTGACCGACAACCACGACACACAGAGGACGAAGAGGGGAGACCATGGGGGGGGCTTGGACTGCGTTCGATGAGTTCTTTCGCCTGGGGAGCGACGGCCACTTCCCCTTTCCCTACCAACGCCGCCTCGCGGAGATGGACCATTTGCCGGACCTGGCCCGCATCCCGACGGGATTGGGCAAGACGCTAGCGGTCACTTTGGGCTGGATCTGGCGGCGGCGTTATCACCCGGACCACACCATTCGCCAGGCCACCCCGCGCCGTCTCGTCTACGTTCTCCCCATGCGCACCCTGGTCGAGCAGACGCTTGGTGTCGTCCAGCGAAGCCTCGCGGCGCTGGCACTGGACGACACCATCGGCCTGCACTACCTCATGGGTGGCCACATCGACAAGGACTGGGCACTCTACCCGGAGCGGGAGGCCGTGCTGGTGGGTACGCAGGACATGCTGCTCTCGCGCGCGCTCAACCGCGGGTATGGGGAGAGCCGGTTCGCGTGGCCGCGCCACTTCGGCCTGCTCAACGCCGACGTCCTGTGGGTCGTTGACGAAGTGCAACTCATGGGCAGCGCGCTGGCGACCACCGTACAACTCGACCAATTCCGGCGCGACATGGGCATCGTAGGACCGACCAAGACGCTCTGGATGTCCGCCACGGCGGAGCCGGAGTGGCTGACCACCGTGGACAGGACGGCCGCGGTCGATGTGTTCAGCCTGGATGATGCCGACCACGCCCACCCGGCCGTGCATCGGCGCTTGGCGGCCGCCAAGCGCCTCCGCCCTTTCCCCACATCCGCCACGGCGGCGACCATACCCACGCTCCACCGCCCGGGGACCCTCACGCTGGTCGTCTGCAACACGGTCGAGCGGGCACAGAAGCTGTACCAGGGGCTAACCACAGCCCTCCGCCAGGGGGGACGGGCCGGGCTTCAAGAACAAGGACAGGAGGGGACCACAGAACCGGCCCTTGTCCTGATCCATGGGCGTTTCCGTCCGGCGGAACGCGGCGGCCTTAATCGGCGTGTGCTCGCCCCGATCGATCCCGCCGGCCCCGGGACTATCGTGGTCGCCACACAGGTCGTCGAGGCAGGCGTCGACCTCTCAGCGCATACCCTCGTCACGGAGTTGGCCCCCTGGGCCAGCCTCGTCCAGCGCTTCGGCCGGTGCAACCGTACCGGCGATGACGACCGCGGCGACGTCCTCTGGATCGATCTCGCCGACAAAGATGCCGCCCCCTACGAGCCGGAGGACCTGCGCATCGCCCGCGCCACGCTGGAACGATTGGACAATCGGCAGGTGTCGCCGGCGGCGCTGGGCCGGGAGGACACGCCGCTAGCGCACCGTCCGCTCCATGTGGTGCGGCGGCGCGACCTCCTCGGCCTGTTCGATACCACGCCCGATCTGTCGGGGGACGATCTCGATGTGTCCCGCTTCGTGCGCGATGGGGACGACCGCGATGTCCAGGTCTTCTGGCGCGACGTGCCCCCGCACGATGTCCCATCGGCCGACACGCTCGGCCCCGCGCGAGACGAGCTCTGCGCGGCGCCCCTCGCCGACGCGCGGGCGCTCGTCGTAGCGCATCCCCTCTTCCGGTGGGACCCCCTGGACGGCGCGTGGCGCCGCGCGGCCGCTCCCGATATCCGGCCGGGCATGACGCTGCTGGCCCCGACCACCGCCGGGTCCTACACCCCCACCCTGGGCTGGCACAAGGGCTCCCCCGGCCCCGTCGAGCCCGTCGGCCAACCGCCCCTGGCGGGAAGCCCCGAGGATGCGACGGACAGCGACATGCGGTCGGTCGGGGCGTGGCAGAGCCTGGCCGCGCATACCCGGGAGGTGCTGGAATGCCTAACGGGCATCGTCGATGCCCTGCCCGACGTCGACGACACGACGCGCGTGGCCTTGCGTCAGGCCGCACGCCTGCACGATTGGGGCAAGGGCCACCCCTGCTTCCAGCGGATGTTGCTGTCGGGCGCCACCCCCAAGGAACGCGCGCGGTACGCTGCCGTCACGCTGGCCAAGTCGCCCCGGCGCGGCCACCCGAACGAGCGTCGTCACTTCCGCCACGAACTGGCCAGCGCAGTGGCCTTGCTCGCCGCCCCGACCGCCTTGCCCGCCGAGGTCACGCCCGTGCAGCGCGCCCTCATCACCTACCTGGTCGCCAGCCACCACGGCAAGGTCCGCCTCGGCCTGCGCTCCCTCCCCGGGGAGGAACGCCCCCCCCACGGGGCGGCGTTCGCGCTCGGTGTGTGGGAGGGCGATTGCCTGCCCGCGGTGTCCATGCCTGGGGTCTGCGACCCCTTGCCGTCCGTGACGCTCCCCGTGACCGGCCTGGTGGACATGGGGCGCGGCCCCGACGATACCCCGTCCTGGGTAGAGCGCACGCTGGCCTTGCGCGACGACGCGGCCTGGGGGCCGTTCCGCCTCGGCTATCTCGAAGCTATCTTGCGCGCCGCAGACATCCGCGCCAGCATGGACGTGACGCCGGCGCGTGCGCATGAGGAGGGTGGGACACGATGAACCCGATTGCCGGCGCCTCCTCCCGTCAGACCCACGACGTGGCCCTCGGCGGATGCGCCCCGGAACCCCTCCTGGCCTACTTAAAAGGGTTGGGCATCCTCCGCCTGGTCGCGGCCCAGGCCGACCCGCGGGCGCGCGGGTACTGGCGCGGCGAGACCTTCTACCTCCAATCGGCGCTCGATGCGGACGCGTTGGCACAGTTCTTCCTGGACTCGTACAGACCCACGCCGATCATAAGCCCCTGGAACAATTCCAGCGGCTTCGGCGTGAAGGACGGCCCGACGGCGGGCGCTATCGTGCGGCGATTGGGCTGGTCCACGCATCCACGCCTGGCTACTTTCCGCGCCGTGATCGCGACAGCCCGGCGTATCGTCGATGAGGTGCAGGCGACCGCCGACGAGAAGGGGTGGAAAGGCGAGATACTGCGGCGTTGTCGGAATGAGTTGCCCGATGAGGCCCTGTTGTGGCTGGACGCGGCGGTGGTCCTTGCGGGGGATAGGCCGCGCTATCCGCCGCTCCTGGGCTCCGGCGGCAACGACGGCCGGCTCGAGTTCAGCGTCAACTACATGGATCGGCTCGCGGACGCGTTGCCCTGGCTCGTCGACACGTCCCCGGCGGGCGCGCGCGCCCGCCGGGCCGAGGCGCAGCGAGACCAGCGCGCCCGCGACTGGCTCCATGCAGCCCTCGTCGGGGGTCCCGGCGCGCCGTTAGTGGACGGGGCCGTCGGCCAATTCAACCCCGGCGGCGCCGGCGGCCCGAACGCCGGCATGGGCTTCGAGGTGGGATCGTTGGTCAACCCCTGGGACTTGGTGCTCTCGCTGGACGGGGCGCTGTTCTTCGCGGCCGCGACAACGCGACGACTCACGGCGGACGGCGGGACGGCGGCGGCCTCCCCGTTCATGGTGCGCTCATCCGCGGTCGGCTACGCCAGCGCGGGGGCTAACGACCAGGGGATGGGCACGCGCGGCGAGTTGTGGGCGCCCCTATGGGGCCGTCCCACGGGAGCGCCCGAACTGACATACCTGCTCGGCGAAGGCCGGGCGAAGGTCGGGCGACGGCGCGCCGCGACGGGCGTCGACTTTGCGCGCGCGGTCGCCGGTCTGGGCGTCGACCGCGGCTTGTCCGCCTTCGTCCGCTACGGCTTCCTCCAGCGCAGCGGCAAAGCCTACCTCGCCGCACCCCTGGGCCGCCTCCGGGCCGACGCCGCGCCCGTGGAGAGTATCGACCTCATTGCCGACATCGACCAGGCGCTGGAGTCCTGGCGGCGCGTCGCCGAGGCGGGGAAAATTGCTAGCCACGTCACGGCTGTCCGCGATGTCGAGCGAGCCATCTTCGATCTGGCGGCGCGGCAGGGGGCCGACGAGCGCCGCGTCCTCCTGCAGGTCCTTGCCGCGCTGGGGCGCGCCGAGAGGACGTTCGCCGCGTGGGCCGCGGCGGAACGGGCGCGCGGGTCCGCGGTCCCCTTCCGTCCCTTGCAAGGGCTGGGCGCGGCGTGGCTGACGCGGTGCGCGGATACCAGCGAGGTGCGCCTGGCGGCCGCGCTGGCCGGCGTGGGCCAGGGGTCGCCGATCGGCCCCCTGCGCCAGAACCTGGAACACGCGCGCCGCGCCGACGGGCGGTGGGCCTGGGCCGAGCGGGCGAGCCCGGCGGTCGTCTGGGGCGAGGAGCCCCTCGCCCCTACCCTGGCCCGTGTCCTGGAGCGGCGCTGTCTGGATGCGCGTCGCCAGGAGGTGACGCCGCTGCCGCTCGCCAGCGCGCGGGTCGTCGGGTTAGCCGACATCGACGCCTTCCTGTCCGGGGCGGTCGACGACGCGTTGATCGCCGATCTCACCTGGGCGCTGTGCGGCCTCGACACCATCCCCCCGCATGCCACCGAGCAAGGTGTGGGGTCTTCGTCCCCGTCCCCGTCCCCGTCCCCGTCCCCGTCCCCGTCCCCGTCCCCGTCCCCGTCCCCGTCCCCGTCCCCGTCCCCGGCGACGATCCCCCGCGCCTACGCCCTCCTCAAGCTCTTGTTCTGGCCGGGACGGGTGCGCGAGGTCGCGGTGCGCGCCGAGCCCGCGCTCCTACCACTCCTGCGCGCCGCACGGGTCGCCGACGCCGCCGCCATCGCCGCCCGGCGGCTGCGGGCGAGCGGTTTGACGCCCCTGGGCGATGAGTATATGGCCCCCCCACGGGTCGGCGGGAGGCTCGCGGCGGCCCTCCTCTTCCCCATCGCGCCCGGCGCGCTCGCCCACTGCGCGCGGCTCGTCCTAGCCGCGCCCACGCCGACACTATCACCGTGAACGGAGGAGTTTTATCATGACCTCGACCTCGACCTCGACCCCGACCCCGACCTCGACCCTGGCCCATCTGGCGCGGCACGACCGCCTCCTGCTCGACGCCGCGCTCCGCCCCGCCCAGGGCACGCGGTTCCAACCGACGGGCTTCCCCGACCTTGGGGCGGCCACGTACACCCTGCCGAGTGGGCGCGGCATGGCGGTGGTGGAGTCGGCCCAATCGATGGCCAATCGCCTGGAGACCGTCTGCTGGGACGCCGCCGCCGCCGCCTTAGCGGCGCCGTTGCGCGGCTTGCCCTACGTGGCCGTCTATTCCGATGGCGCGCCGATTACCACGTCGATACAGGAGGCGCACCGCCTGAACTCGTCCTACATCTTGGAAGCCGACGACGGCAAGCTGAAGCGAGAGCTGATCGATCGCCTGGAGGTGCGGGACGCCCGGCCGGCCGACATGGGGCGGTTGGCGCGCGCCGCCTTCCACTACGACCCCAACAGCGTCCTGCACGGCATCTTCCTGGCGCGCAACGACATAGCGGGCGGGCAATATCGCCTCACTCGTGCTCTCTCGGCGTTCATCGAGGCTACTGACGTGGTTCCCGTCGAGTCCGGCGGGGTGAAGTTCGACCGCGTCGATCCCAGCGGCGACGCGGCGAAGGGGTTCGGGCATGTGCCCTTCCACCGCACAGAGTTCGCGGCCTCCAGCATCACCGCCTACTTCAGCATCGACATCGCCCGGCTACGCTCCTACCGCCTGGGCGCGGAAACGCCGGAGCAGGCCGGCGACGCGCCGCGGCACACGCTGACGGCCCCCGAGGAGCTGCTCGTGGCGCTCGCCCTGTGGAAGGTGCGGCGGTTCCTGGAGACCGGCCTGCGGCTGCGGACGGCCTGCGACCTAATCGTGGAGGGCAACCTGCGGGTCGCGGGCGACGACATGGCCATCCCATCCACCGCTGCGCTGGCCGACCGGCTCCGCGCCCTCATCGCCGCATGCGGGCAGGAACCCGGTCTCTTCGCCGCGCCGGCCATCACCCGGTTAAACTACGCCGCGTCTGCGGGCGGGCGCAAGCGCAAGGGGGCGGAGGTCAAGGACGCCGCGGGGCGCGCTGCCGCGCCGCCCGCGGGGGAGGAGGGGGAAGAGGCGTGGTCACGATAGCCCTCACCTTCACCGCCGGACGGTACAGCGCGACCCCGTGGGGGCGCCATGTGAACGAGGGGCAGGTCGAGTGGCCGCCCTCCCCCTGGCGCCTCTTGCGCGCCCTCGTCGCCGTCTGGAAGAATACCCTGCCTGACCTGCCGGACGAGGCGGCTGGCGCGCTGCTGGCCAAGCTCGCCGCCCCGCCGCAGTTCGCGCTCCCCCCCGCCGCGACAACCCACACGCGCCACTACATGCCCCTGGCCAGGGACGAGCGGGGCCTGATCTTCGACACATCGGTGGCGATCGACCGGCGCACGCCCATCCTGGTGCATTGGCCGGGGGTCGAGCTGACGGCTGACGAGCGCGCCCTGCTGGACACGTTGCTGCGCCGGCTCCCCTACCTGGGCCGGGCGGAATCGTGGTGCGTCGCCGAGTTGCACGACGGGCAGGACAGCCCCACGGCCATCAACAGCTATCCCGTGCCGGACGGGCGCGAGGCCGGGGGCGACGGCGAGGGCAGCGCGGACACCGAAAGAGTGAACACCCTCACGGCGGCGTCCCCCCTGCATCTTCCCGATCTGTTGGCGACGACGGCCGATCTCCGGCGCGCCGGCCATGACCCGCGCACTCCCCCGGGAGCTCGCTGGCGACGCTACACGCGGCCTCACGCTTGCTTTCCCGTCCCCGCGGTTGGGCGCCGACCGGCCGCGCCGGAGGCCATCACCGTCGCCCGCTATCGCCTGGATGGGTCGGTCCTGCCCACGGTCTTCCGTACCGTGGACCTCGCCGAGGCGCTGCGTCGCGCCCTGATGGGCCTCTACGGACGGCAGAATGGCGATGGCGCGTCGCCCATGTTGTCCGGCAAGGCGCCCGATGGGACACCGCTGACCGGGCATCGGCACGCCTCGTACCTCCCGATGGACGAGGACGCCGACGGGCGCATCGACCACCTCATCATCTGGGCCCCGGGCGGGTTGGACGAGCGGGAGCGGGAGGCGCTGGGGACGCTGGGGACGCTGCGCGTGGATCGAGAGTTGGAGGTGCGCCTGACACTGGTCTACCTGGGCGACGAGCAGGCGGCGCACCGGTCGCGCCTCTTCGGCCGCTCCCGGGCGTGGGTTTCCTTAACCCCGTTCATGCTCCCCCGGCACCCCAAGGCGCGCAAGGGCGGCGCGCCGCTCGTGCGCCCGGACGGGACCCACATCGACGGACCGGAGGATCAGATTCGCCGGGAGGCGATGCTGCGGGGGCTGCCCGCCCCGCGCAGCATCGAGCGCCTGAGCCATGGTCAGGCCGGGACGCGGCGGTTGTCCTGGCAGGAGTTCCGGCGCTGGCGCGCGCGCGGCGGCCGGCCTGCGGAGACCACGGGCTTCGGCTACGTCGTGACCTTCGAGGACGAGGTAGGCGGCCCCCTGGCGCTCGGCTACGGCTCCCATTTCGGGCTGGGTCTCTTCGGCCGCCAGGAAGGGGCCATGCCGGGGCTGGAGGTGTATGCGGCGGGAGACTGACGCGCGGCCAGCGGCACGCATCGCATGTGTCATCTCCGTCGAAGCTCCATTGACGCCAGCGCGTCTGAGGCCGCTAAAAGTGTGACCATTAATAGCGACAACAGCGGCCTCGACACCTCCTGTGTGCTTCAATAGGGCCGCCCTCGCTAGAGCGGATGCAAGTCGCCTTGACCAACGCCACGAGGCGCTTATCGGTGCTTCAATAGGGCCGCCCTCGCTAGAGCGGATGCAAGAACCCCTTCGGCAAGGCGACCGTCGCCAAGTCGGGGCTTCAATAGGGCCGCCCTCGCTAGAGCGGATGCAAGGCCGGTAACAGATTTCGATGCGGGGCCGGGTGTCTAGCTTCAATAGGGCCGCCCTCGCTAGAGCGGATGCAAGGCGCGACCAGGTGGACATCGCGACGGCCGCCGACCAGCTTCAATAGGGCCGCCCTCTCCAGAGCGGATGCAAGGACCGGTGGCACGTACACCGCGTCCCCATGAGCCGGGCTTCAATAGGGCCGCCCTCTCTAGAGCGGATGCAAGCTCGACCTTCTCCAGGGCCTCGGCGATGGCGATGTGGCTTCAATAGGGCCGCCCTCTCTAGAGCGGATGCAAGATCCGCACGATCAACATCGGCAACGAGGACTACCTGCTTCAATAGGGCCGCCCTCTCTAGAGCGGATGCAAGTTCATTCACACCTTCCAGCCGGGCGGGTACCTCCTGCTTCAATAGGGCCGCCCTCTCTAGAGCGGATGCAAGGTCGTTGATCGGGTTGAACACGGCGCCGGCGTCGGTGCTTCAATAGGGCCGCCCTCTCTAGAGCGGATGCAAGGCGAATTGAACGTGGCTCCCACTTCATCACCGAAGCTTCAATAGGGCCGCCCTCTCTAGAGCGGATGCAAGGACCAGGAGATGGAGGTTGGTCTCATCTCGCTCCAGCTTCAATAGAGCCGCCCTCTCTAGAGCGGATGCAAGGCGATGCTGGCCCCGACCGCCCCGCCGCTCATGCTTCAATAGAGCCGCCCTCTCTAGAGCGGATGCAAGGCGGTCTGCGCGCGACGCTCCCGACCCGCTACCGTGCTTCAATAGAGCCGCCCTCTCTAGAGCGGATGCAAGGGCAAAAACCACGTACCATCATCGTCTTGTTCGCATCATTGTAAACAATTTGACCCAACTTCATTGCAGAATCGCAACAACAGCGATTATGGAGAATAGCTGTACAATGTTGTCACAGTTTTTAACGTTGTTACATAGCCCCTTGTTGCGCGAACATCACGCTCAACGACGCACCGCTGTAGGTCCGCGCATCATCTAATTTCGTCTTTGCACACCCCTCATGTATACATTTATCACAAATATCATCAGTAGCTACTAT
>JAABUZ0100007259.1_pt1 | contig 13440 bp, 15 predicted proteins | sample 5562091 | NCBI WGS metagenome assembly JAABUZ01 (sample SAMN12813069, study PRJNA571459) | rock metagenome | isolation source: Antarctica rocks | place: Antarctica: Victoria Land, Linnaeus Terrace sud | collected 2015-12-21 | reverse complement strand
ACCCGCACGCCGCATATGTCGCCGCGGACACGCCGGATCGTCCGAAACTACCGCAGGACGGCGGGCGGCGCGCCACCCCCGGATCAGATGTCGCGGCGCTCGCCCACCTCGGCGACCCTGCACCGTGCCGAACCTCGGGCTGCTGACGGGTCGGGCGGGCGCGCGAGCGGCGCTAGGGCTCCACCAGCCCGCGCCGGATCGCGTAGCGCACGAGCTCCACCCGGTCGCGCATGCCGAGCTTGCGCAGGAGGTTGCCACGGTGCGACTCGATGGTCTTCTCCGAGAGGTGGAGGATCTGAGCGATCTGGGCGTTGGTGTGCGCTTCGGCGATCAGCTTGACCACCTCCTCCTCGCGCGGCGTGAGCGCCTCCCGTGGCCCGGTGGAGCCCTCCTCCATCCACTGGCGCACGAGCGTGCGCTCGGCGGCGTTGGTCAGGAAGGGGTCGCCGCGGTCGATAGCGTGGACGGCGGCGACAAGGTCCTGGTCGGCCTCGCGCTTGAGCACGTAGCCCGAGGCGCCGGCCTTCAGCGCCTCGAAGAGGTAGCGCTCGTCGTCGTGCATCGAGAGCATGAGCACGCCGGTGCTAGGCAGGTGCGCCTTGATCTCCCGCGCCGCCTGCAACCCCGTCATCCGGGGCATGGCCACGTCGAGGATGCAGAGGTCCGGTCGCTCGGCCAGCGCGCGCTCGAACGCCTCGACGCCGTCGCTCGCCTCGGCCACCACCTCGAGGTCAGGGTGGCGCTCGAGCAGCAGCCGGATGCCGCTGCGCACGATGCCGTGGTCGTCGGCGACGAGTATGCGCACGCTCGCCCTCCTACCCGATCGTGAGCTCGACGCGCGTGCCCCGACCGGGCTCGGACCAGATCTCGAACACTCCTCCGGCCAGCAGCGCGCGCTCGCGCATGCCCGAGAGGCCGAGACCTCCGTCCCGCCGTCCAACGAAGCCGCGCCCATCGTCGGAGACCCGCAGGATCGTCCGACCCACGAAGGAGAGCTCGACCTCGACGCGCGTGGCGCCGGCGTGCTGGGCGACGTTCGAGAGGCTCTCCTGCGTGACCCGGTAGAGGGCGAGCTGCTGCTCCGGCGTCAGGACGGGAATGGCGCCGGTGCGCTGGAAGGAGGTGGGGATCCGTGTCTGCTCGGAGAAGTCGCGGACCTGGGTCTGGAGGGCGGGAATCAGCCCGTGGTCGTCGAGCACGGTGGGCCGGAGCTGGCGCGCGAGGTTCAGGAGCTCCTCCATCGCCTGGGTGGCCAGGCGCTTGGTCTCGCTGAGCTCACGCCGGAGGTCGTAGGGCGCGGTCTGCATGCTCGCCTCGAGGCGCAGCAGGACCGCGGTGAGCGCCTGGTTGACCTCGTCGTGAAGGTCCTGGGCGATTCGCTTGCGCTCCCGCTCCTGGGCGCGAACGGCCGCCTTGCCCGCCTCGCGCCGCTCGGCCTCGAGGCGCACCAGCATCCGGTCGAGCGCCGCGCCGAGGCGCTCGACCTCCCGGGCCGATCCGGGGCGCCCGAGCGGCACGCGCACGCCCGAATCGGCCAGGTCGACGCGCTCCATCCTGGCGATCATCTCCTGGAGCGGAGTGAAGCGGCGGCGGAGCAGGAGCACGTTGCCGAGCAGGGTGGCCACGAGCGCGAGCCCGAGCAGGATGAGCTCGCGCCTACCCGTGATCTGGCGCAGATGGGTCTCGATCGCCACCGTGGCGACGAGCACGGTGCCGGCCACGAGCAGGGCGTTGACCGCCAGAACCTGCGCGAGGAGGGAGCGCCGGGTCACGAGCCGGTGCAGGATGGGGTCTTGACCCGATGGTCCCGCGGAGCCTCGGGACCGATACTACGAAGGCACGCGGGCCCACCAACGTCTTGAACACAGCGCACTGACGGGGCTTGGGTGAGGAGCATTGGGCTTTGAGCTAGGCGGGGCGTTTCTGGAAGGAGGGGCGCCCCGTTTACGTTCTCGGACTACCGCGCCGCGGGCTTGACCGCCGCACGGGCGCGGACAGGGCTGCACAGCGCTATACTTTGTGAAGTTACGAATTCCGAGCGCCTTTAGGAGTATTCCCGCATGAGCCCGTCGAGCGCAGAGCTGATCCGCGAGGTCAAGAGTCGGATCCGCGAGGTGGACCCCGCCGCGGTGCGCGAGCAGCTGCCGGGCACCAACGGCGCGGCCGCCGAGCCGGGGGCGGTCGTGATCGACGTGCGCGAGAGCGAGGAGCTCTCAGCCGGGCGGCTCCCGGGCGCCAAGCACGTGCCGCGCGGCTATCTCGAGTCGCGCATCGAGGGCGAGGTGCCCGACCGGGACTCCCACGTCGTGCTCTACTGCGCCTCGGGCAACCGCTCGGCCTACGCCGCGCGCACCCTTCAGGAGGACCTCGGCTACACCAACGTCGAGTCGATGACCGGCGGCATCACGCTGTGGAAGGACCGTGGCTATCCGGTCGAGGTCCCGAAGACGCTCAGCACCGAGCAGCGCGACCGCTACTCGCGCCACCTCCTCCTGCCCGAGGTCGGCCCCGAGGGTCAGCAGAGGCTCCTCGACGCCAAGGTCCTCCTCCTCGGGGCCGGCGGGCTCGGCTCTCCGGCCGCCCTCTACCTCGCCGCTGCGGGCGTGGGCACGCTCGGCATCGTCGACAACGACACGGTCGATCTCTCGAACCTCCAGCGCCAGGTCATCCACACCACCGACCGCGTGGGTGCGCGCAAGGTGGACTCCGCCGAAGAGAGCGTCCACGCGATCAACCCGGACGTCGAGGTCGTCAAGCACGACGTGCGCCTGGGGGCCGAGAACGTCATGGACATCATGCCCGGCTACGACGTCGTCGTGGACGGCCTCGACAACTTCCCGACTCGCTACCTGGTCAACGACGCCTCGGTGCGGCTGCGGATCCCCGTCGTCTCCGCTTCCATCCTCGGCTTCGACGGCCAGCTCTCGGTCTTCAAGCCCTACGACGGGCCGTGCTACCGCTGCCTCTACCCCACGCCTCCGCCGCCGGAGCTCGCGCCCTCGTGCGGCGCGAACGGGGTGCTCGGCGTGCTGCCCGGGACGATGGGACTCCTGCAGGCCACCGAGGTCGTCAAGCTCATCCTCGGCGAGGGCGAGCCGCTCGTCGGGCGTCTGCTCCTGTACGAGGCGCTGGCCGCCACCTTCACCGAGCTCAAGGTCCGCCGCGACCCCGACTGCCCGATCTGCTCGCGCGCTCCCGAGGAGATCGGCGACGCGGAGATGGGAGTCTTCCCCGACTACGAGGCGTTCTGCGCCGGGTAGGTTAGGCTGCGCCCGGCCATGGCCACCATCCGCATCCCTCCCGTCCTGCGTCCGTCGGTCGACGGCGAGAAGGTCATCAGCGCCTCCGGCGGGTCGGTCGGCGAGGTCCTCCGGTCGCTGGCCGAGGCGCATCCGCAGACCGAGTCCCAGATCTTCGCCTCGGGCGGAGATCTCAACCGCTACGTCAACGTCTATCTCAACGACGAGGACGTCCGCGTTCTCGAAGGGCTCGAGACGTCGGTGGGCGAGGGCGACACGCTCGTCATCCTGCCGGCGATGGCCGGCGGCGCCGCGGGCTAAGCGCCGGTTGGCCGGCTCTCCTGCGTAGCTACACTTCGTGAAGCAATGGCCGAGCAGTTCCTCGAGAACAAGCCGTGCGGCGGCCGCTACGGCGACATCGTCCAAGCCATCGGCAACACGCCGCTCGTCGAGCTGAAGCGCCTCTCGCCCAAGCCGGGCGTGCGGATCTGGGCCAAGCTCGAGTCGCACAACCCGACGGGATCGGTGAAGGACCGCGTGGCCCGCGCGATGATCGAGGACGCCGAGGAGAAGGGGATGATCCTTCCCGGCCAGACGATCCTCGAGCCCACCTCGGGCAACACGGGGATCTCGCTGGCCATGATCTGCTCGCGCAAGGGCTACCCGCTCAAGGTGGTGATGCCCGAGAACGTCACGCCCGAGCGCACGCAGCTCCTGCGGATGTACGGCGCCGAGATCGTCAGCTCCCCGGGCTCGAAGGGCTCGAACGGGGCGGTGGAGATGGCGCTCCAGATGGCGGAGGCCGACGTCTCCTACTACATGCCCTACCAGTACGGCAACGCCGCGAATCCCGCGGCCCACTACAACGGCACGGCGCTCGAGATCCTCGCCGAGCTCGACGACATCGCCGCGTTCGTGGCCGGACTGGGCACCGGCGGCACCCTGATGGGCAACGGCCGCCGGCTCAAGGAGGAGCTCGGCGAGTCCGTCAAGATCGTCGCCGCCGAGCCCATGCAGGGCGAGCCCGTGCAGGGACTTCGCTCGCTCGACGACGGCTTCATCCCGCCGATCATCGATCTCGATCTGCTCGACCGCAAGATCGTCGTCACCAACCGCGACGCGATCCGGTGGACCCGCAAGCTGCTCGAGGAGGAGGGCGTCTTCGCCGGGGTCTCCTCAGGGGCCATCGCCCGCGTCGCCGTCCGCATCGCCGGCGAGCTCGACGAGGGCAACGTCGTGTTCGTCGTGTGCGACGACGGGTGGAAGTATCTCTCCTCGGGCATCTACACCCTGCCGGTCGACGAGGTGGAGAACCTCGAGTCGACGGTCTGGTGGTAGGGCGCCCGCCCCGCCCCGCGCGCCACGGGGTGGAATGATCCGCCCCCTCGCACTGCGCGCATAGAAGCCTGTCTTCGTGGAAATCGAGCTCCTCCTCAACGACGCCCGCTCACGCCGCGCCTTCTTCCGCGCCTCCGGCATCACCTTCATCGGGGGCTCGGCGATGTTCCTCGCCGCCTGCGGCCAGAGCGAGAGCTCGAACTCGGGCTCGTCGGGCGGCAGCGGCGGTCCGGGCACACCGGGCGCCAGCAAGGAGATGAGCGGCGACGTCGACATCCTCAACCAGGCCCTCGACCTCGAGCACAAGGCGATCTACGCGTACACCGCGGGAGCCAAGATCCTCAGGGGCGACGCGCTCAGGGCGGCCAAGCTCTTCCTGCGCCACGAGCAGGCCCACGCCGCCGCCCTCCAGGCCGCGATCGAGGGCATGAAGGGCAAGCCCCACCTCGCCAGCCCGTCCTACCAGATCGGCGCCCCCAAGACCCAGACCGACGTCCTGAAGCTCGCCGACATGATCGAGAACGTCGCCGTGCAGGCCTACGTCGGCGCGATCCCGCAGCTCGCGAGCCCGGATCTGCGCGCCACGGCCGCCTCCATCGCGACCAACGAGGCCGAGCACATCGCCGTGCTCCGGACGGCGCTCGGGATGGCCCCGGTGCCGAGCGCCTTCGTCGCCGGGGCGGCGGCATGACGAGCCCGGGCGCCGGCGAGCACGGCATTGCCATCCGCGACGATGCCGACGTCGACACCACGGTCCTCGCCGAGTACGAGCGCACCCGGCGCGAGCTCCTGCGCCGAGGGCTGGCGGTCGGGTCCACCGCGCTCGCGGCGTCTTCCGTGCCGCTGCTCCTCCACGTCCGCAACGCCTTCGGCCAGGCCATGGGCGACGTGCAGGTCGTCAAGGCGGCGATCGGCCTCGAGCAGGTCGCGGTCTTCGCGTACGGCGCGGCGCTGGGCAGCGGCAAGCTCGACGCGAAGACGACCCAAGTCGCCCGGCTCTTCAAGAGCCACGAGGAGGCCCACCGCGACGCGCTGACCTCGGCGCTTCAGAGCCTGGGGGGAGGATCGCCACCCGTCGCTCCCGCCAGCGCGCGCGCCAGCTCGCTCCTGCGGCCGCTGCTCAAGGTGCGCAGCCAGAAGGACATCGCCCTCTACGCGATCGAGCTCGAGAGCGTGTTCGTCGCGGCCTATCACGACGCGCACCGCAAGCTCAAGGATGCGCACCTGCTCAAGACTGGAGCCCAGATCATGGCCAACGAGGGCCAGCACCTCGTCGTACTCCGCACCGCGGTGAAGCGGCCGCCGGTTCCCGACGCCTTCGAGATCGGGAGGGCGCGGCTATGAGGGGCCGAGTCGCGCTTCGCGCCCTCGTCGGGCTCGCCCTCCTCGCCCCCACCGCCGTCGCGCTCGGCGGCTGCGGCAAGAGCTCGAGCGGGGGATCCTCCTCGCCGGGCGGCTCGACGCCGCAGTCGAGCGCCCCCTCGGGCGGCGGGGCGGCGGCCGTCTCGGCCGCCAAGGTGACGATCGCCTCCTACAAGTTCATGCCGGCCACCATCACGGTCAAGGCCGGGGGCAAGGTCACCTGGACCAACCAGGACTCCGACCGCCACACCGCCTCCTCCGAGGCGGAGCCCCGCGCGTTCGACACGGACACCCTCATCAAGGGCCAGTCGAAGGCCATCGACTTCAAGAAGCCCGGAACCTACCGATACATCTGCGTCTACCATGCCTTCATGCAGGGCACCGTGGTCGTCAAGTAACTAAGGAGCCTCAACCATGTTCGGACCTCAGATCGGCCCCATGGAGATCGTGCTCGTGCTCGTGATCGCCCTCGTCGTGCTCGGCCCCAAGAAGCTGCCCGAGGTGGGTCGCTCGATCGGTCACGGCATGCGGGAGTTCAAGGACTCCATCTCCGGCGCGAGCAAGCACGACGACGAAGAGGACCTCACGCACCTGAAGTCCTGACGCCGACGGGGCGTCCAGGTGCGCCCCAGACGGCTGGTAGCCTCGCCTCGCCATGCGCATCGCGTCGGATCTCTACGCGGAGATGATCGCCCACGCGCGCGAGGAGGCGCCCAACGAATGCTGCGGCATGATCGCCGTCGAGGACGGGCGCGCGGTCAGGCTCTACCGGGCCACGAACGCGGCCGCGAGCCCGCTGCGCTACGAGGTCGAGCCGCACGACCAGTACCGCATCGAGATGGCGATCGACGACGCCGGCTGGGAGCTCGGGGCGATCTACCACTCCCACACCCGCAGCGACCCGTACCCCTCGCAGACCGACATCAACCTCGCCTTCCACCCCGACGCGGTCTATCTCATCGTGGGCGTGGCCGCGAAGGAGCCCGACGTCCGCGCGTTCTCCATCCGCGACGGTGAGGTGCGCGACGCCGAGCTCGCCGTGGAGTAGGGCGTGAGCCGCTCCTCCCCGTCCGAGCCGCTCGTCTGCCCGAGCTGCGCCACGACGCACCCGCTCGCCGAGCGCTTCTGCCCGGACTGCTCGATGCCGCTCATCCACGCGGGCGCGAGGATCGGCGGCGAGCCGGTGAACGCTGCCCGCGAGCGCGCGCGCAAGGTAAAGCCCCAGCTCGCGGAAGGCGACCTCGTGCGCATCGCCGGGGCGCGCAACCAGGCCGAGGGAGAGTTCATCCAGGGCCTGCTGCTCGAGGAGGGCGTCCCCAGCCTGCTCAAGCGCTCCGCCGGCTTCGACGTCCCCGACTTCCTCGCCGCCGGGCCGCGCGACGTGCTCGTGCCCGCCGCGGGCGCGCCGACGGCACGGGAGGTCCTCCTCGAGTCAGACCTCGGCGCGAGTGTCGCGGCGCGGGGCGGTCCGCATCCTCCCGTCCAGATCCTGCTCGGGCTGCTCGCCGCCGTGGTGCTCGTCGCCATCATCGCCTGGCTGGGGACCGACGTCCTCCTCTAGAGGGCTCGGCCGGCGGACGGCGCGCGGCCTCCTCCACCCAGCGGGAGAGATGCGCGCGCCAGGCGTCCTCCGTGCGCTCGAGGGGACGGCCGCCGAAGGCCTCGACGAGGGCGGCGCGCTGGCCGTCCGGGTGCAGGCGCTCGACCAGGCGCACGGCGACGGGTATGCCCGCCTCGCGGATGAGGAGCTCGACGAGCGTGCCGCCGAGGAGCGCTGCGTCGGCGCGGGAGGGCGGGAAGACGGGCCTCGGGCCCTCGTGGAGACGGCGGGCGATCGCGGGGCGCGCGTGCTCGGTCTGGCCGGCGAAGTAGCGGGAAGCGCCCTCGACGAGCCACGCCCAGCGCAGCGAGCGCACGGCACGGCCGGGACGCAGGGGCGGCGGCAGCGCCGGACTGTTCGCGGCGAGGACGCGACGCGCGTAGAGCGCCGCCGGTGCGAGCGCGAGCATCTCCCGCGAGCCGGGAACGCTCGAGGCGCGCTGGAGCAGCGCGGTGGGGGAGAGGACATGGAGCTCGCGCGCGCCCACGGAGCCGACGTGGTAGCGGCGAGCGGCGGGCGCCGTCAGGCGACGCGCCAGCGGCAGCAGCGGCTGGGCGAAGTACAGCTGCGCCGGCGAGCGGTGCAGGACCACCGTGAGATCGGCCACGGTGCGCGCGAAGAGCTCATCGAGGCGCTCACGGGTGCGCTCGAGCGACTGGAGCACGCGGGCGGCATCGTCGCCGTCGCGCGCGTCGTGCCGCGCGAGGAACGAGGGCGAGACCGACCCGACCCAGGTCATCGCTCACCGATCTGGTTCAGCCGGTGAAGTGCGGACGCGGCTTCGGGCGCGGGCGCGCACGGGGAGCAGGCAGGGACGCACCGCGCGAGCCATGCCCGCGGATCTCGATCACCTGCTGGAAGGTGGGTCGGTTGATCCACGGGATGAGCGGCTGGGTGATCGCGCCGAGCGCGCGGAAGCGGATCTCGTCGTAGCACACCGGGTCGCCCGCCTTGCAGTCGGCGTCGGCGGGATAGGTCTGGGCGGCCGGCTCGCGCAGCGCCGCCTGGAGCGAGGCAGCCAGGTCGGCCCGGCACCGAGTCAGGCTCCCCCCACCACAGTAGGCTCTGGAGTAGCTACCGCGCTCGCGCAGGCGAAGGATGCGGCGCAGATCCTTCTGCACGTGGCCGTAGAAGCCCACGTCGTAGGCGGAGCCGAGGCGATCGCCGCCGTTGTGCGGCGGGTTGTCGATCGGGTCGAGGCCCTCGAGCTGGGCGAGGAGCGAGCCGCCGAGGGTGGAGCCGAAGTCGGCCTGGACGAGCCGTGGCCACCAGGCGTCCAAGATCTGCACCGCGCGGGCCTGGTCGTAGCGCCCGTCGCGATTGAAGTCGCGCCGGTGGGCGCCCCGGTGTGTCCAGTCGGTCAACGTCGAGATCGCGTCCCGGAGCGCGGGGTCGCGCGGATGGCCGAGGATCCGCAGGACGTAGGGCAGCACCTGGCTGCCGCGCAGGTCGACCGTCCCGGCGTCCCCCATGGCGTTGACGACGTCGGGCAGCGACGCCTTGCGCGTTCCGGCGGTGGCGCGTCGCAGGCGGTCGTCGAGGCTCTGGGACCGGTAGATCGGCGTGTAGGTGGCGTCGGTGTCGGGCGCGTTGTAGCCCGGCGCCTGCTTGTTGTTCCAGCTCGTGATGAGGTCCTGGTCGATCGTCTGGGGGTGCTGGGAGAACGGGGTGTAGGCGGCGGTGTTCAGATCCGGATTGAAGTGGCTCCACTCGAAGCGGGAGGAGACCGGGAACAGTGGGTTGGTCCCTGGCGCCCGCACCGGGTTGCTGCCCGAGTTGAAGTAGGCGATGTGCTTGTCGTCGGTGTAGAACCAGTTGAAGGTGAAGCCGATCTTCGACGCGGCGAGCTGGAAGGCCCGGGGATTGCGCATCTTCGCCGGGTCGTTGAAGTCCGAGAAGCCGCGGGCGGAGTCGACCTCGTGGAAGTACGTCGAGCGCAGCGAGGTGTAGGCCACCGGCCTGCCATGCAGGCGCGCGCGGGCGATGACGAGCCCCATCTTCGTGCGCGCGGTGGTCAGCGTCTCCGAGCCGGGCGGGGTCTGGTCTGCGGCGCTGGGCGTGTACGAGTTCGTGCGCCGCAGCATCTCCATCGGGAGGCAGCGCCCGCGGAAGCGGTAGAAGGTCGAGTCGAGGGCCGGCTGGGCGCCGCTCGGGTCGCACAGGTCGACGGCGAAGGTGTCGACGATGTCCTGACCCGCCGAGGTCGCGCTCCACGCGTAGTCGCGGCCGCGCCCGAGCTGCGTGTAGAGGTTCGTGCCGGGGAACGCCGCACCGTTGGCGTCGATGGTGGGCGCGTGGACGTCCTGCTCCATGAGGATCTCGGGCGCGAAGTAGGCGACCTGCGGGCCGAAGACCACCTCGGGATGGCCAGAGCGGGACTTGCGGGCCGAGACGAGGAGGGCGTTGGACTCAGAGTGGGGGAAGGCGAGCGCGCCGCGAAGCCCTTGAACGCCCGGAACGCCCGGAACGCCCGGAAGGGCGGGTACTCCTCCGTTCGAGCCCGAGCTGGCCGTCACGACGTTCGCCCGGCGCACCGAGCCGGGGTCGGGCAGCGCGACGCTCCCCGGCGCCGCCCGGCGCGGGATCGTGCGGTAGGGGAAGCGATGGCCGCGCTCGGTGGTGGGCGCCTCCGGGTCGTCGGGGGAGCGGAAGTCGAGGAAGGCGGCAGCGCCGCGCTGGGCCCCGAAGCGCCGCTGCAGGTTCTGCATGAGCTCTCCCCAGGAGAGCTCCGCGCCGCCACCCTTGCCGAAGATCCCGCCGATGAGCGCTGCGGTGGCGATGACGTCGGTTCCCTTCCACGGATCCGGCCCCTGAGGACGGTTGATCGCGGCGTACTCGACGGGCATGAGCAGCGGGTTGCCCTTGGCCTGGGTGATGTAGGCGTTGATGCCCGCGACGTAGTTCTCCAGGTCGGTTGAGAGCTGGCGGCCCTGGGCGCCGTAGAGCAGCGGGAAGCGGTCGATCTGGGCCTGGAGGTCCGGCTCGGTGTAGGGCGCGTTCTGCCACACGCCGTGGTCCATCGCCCGGTTGCCCTCCGCGCCGCCGACGAACGAGGAGAGCTCGGCGCGCCCCGCGTGGCGGAGGACGTCGATGAAGAACAGGCGGTCCTCGGCGGCGGCGTAGCCCTCTCCGAACATCGCGCCCTCGCGCGTGGAGCCGTAGATGTGGGGGACGCCGAAGGCCTTGTCGCGGGTGATCGTCACGTCGGGGCGCGGGGACTCCGTGCTCTCCGTCTGGCCGGGAGGGACGCCGAAGGTCGCATCCTTGAAGAAGCGGGGCATGTCGGCGGAGCGCACCTGCGGGGCGGCGAAGATCAGGTCGCGGTACATCGCGAGCTGATCGTCGTTGTGGGGCGGCCGCGTGCCTCTGGCCTCGAACGCCCCCAGATCGAGAACGTTGTCGCGGCCGCTCGTGCCCGGGGGGAGGATGTTGCGAAAGCCCCCGAAGTCGTTCGTGCCGAAGGGCTGGGGGGTGGGCCCCGCGGAGGCGACGGGCGCCCCGAGCGCGAGCGCCGCGAGGCACGCGGGGAGCGCGGCGAGGACCCGGAGACGAGGCATCGCGCGCAAGCCTAATTCTTTCAAGGGCGGCGTGCGCCGGCCGCGTCGCGCTCGAGATCGAGCTCGGTTCGCACGCCGCGCGCGTTCAGGAGCTCCTGGGCGTGGGCGAGCGAGTCCGCTCCGCGCACGGCGTCGGCCAGCCGCGCGGCGGAGGCCAGGGCGGCGGCGGGCTCGAAGGCGAACAGCACGGCTCCGAGAGGAGAGCGCATGGCGGTGCGCGCGCCGCCGCGGATGGACGCCGGTCCGAGCGCCCCGCGCGCGCACGCGACGGCCTGGGCGCTGGCCTCGGTGGGGACCTCGCGCGCGGCGGCGTCGAGGCGGTCGGTCGCGGCCGCGTCGAGGCCCCAGGCGCCGAGCGAGCCGCCCGCCGCGGCGACCTCGGCCAGGCGGGCGAGCACCTCCGCGGGCTCGAGCTCCCCGTCGCAGCCGGCGCCGAGCACCGCCCCTACGGTACGCACCCCGCGGGCCGCGAGCCGGGGCGCGCTCGCGAGCATCACCGCGTCGCACAGGGGGCTCGCGAGTCCCGGCTCGTCTCCGTGGGCCAGCGCGTCGCCGCCCACGTCGAGGAGCACGACCAGGTCGCAGTCGAGCGCGCGGGCGGCGTCGGCGAGCCCGTCGCCCACCGCCGCGGGTCCGGGCCCGGGGTCGACGAGGAGCGTCGGTTGCGCGAGGAAGCGGGCCATGTGTGCCTCGGCGAAGGCAAACCCTCCGGGACCGCGGGTGTCCGGGCCGGCGAGCGCGACGGCGGCCCCCAGACGCCGGGCGCCGGTGACTTCGTCGAGGCTCCGCGGTCCGGGCCGGGGATCGACGGGGCGCCGCTCCCAGGTAACTCCCCCCACCGTCGCGGGAACTCCGAGCCGGGCGGCGAGCTCAGCCGCGGCCAGGGCGCCGACGACGTCGCCGCCGCCGCCGATGCCGACCGACAGGACGCGGCGGGCGCGGGAGACCGACGCGAGCACGGAGGGCCGTGAGCGCCGGCCGGGCGGCGGGCGCTCAGGCGAGCGCCGGAGCGCGATCGGCGGCGATCGCGCTGATCTCCTCGGCGGCCCGGTCGAACTCCTCGTCGGAGAGCACCGGCGTACCCTCGAAGGGGAGCTCGCGGGTGATCTCGAGCCACGAGCGGCAGCCGCCGTACTCGTCGCGCACCTTGACCGTCACGGGGCGCGGGATGCGGTAGGTCCGCAGGAGGATCACGTGCAGCGGATGCCGGCGCTTCCAGGCCAGGCGCTTCTCGGCGTAGTCCGGGGTCCACACGTAGAAGGGCGAGAGGGCGTCGACGCAGCGGCGCTCGGTGATCGTGAAGTGGGCGGCCACCTCGGCCCAGGCGCGAATCCGCACCCGGTCGGGCTGGGCGATGCCGCCGTCCACGCTCAGAGCGCGGGCGGGCGGCTCGCCGTCGGCCCAGACCCCCTCCTCGAGCGCGCGCTGGAGCTCGGGCCGGTGGGACTCCCGCACGAGGTCGTAGCGCTGGTGGTCGAAGGTGGGGTAGAGGAAGAACCGCTCGTGCTCGAGCTTGAAGTGCTTGCCCGACTCACGGATCCCTCCCTTGCGCAGGGTGAGGAGCTGCTCCCCCTCGGCGAGGGCGCGCACGGTCACGGCCCATTCTTTGAAAGCGATCGGCATAGGGCGGTTGGGGACGACGGTGGCTTACGAGTACGAGCGCCGCGCGGAGCGCTTCCCCTGGCGCGGCAGCGGGGGCCGATTCTATGTGAAAGGGCTCGAAATCCCAAATAACGCCGCAAATCGAGCGCTTTCAGGCGTCAGCTGCGTCGGGCGAGGCAGCGCCTCGGGGTTCGGCTCAGCTCATGTCGCCTTCGCCGCCCAGCCCGCCGCCGCCGGGCGTCTCGATCCGCAGCCGCTGACCGGGCTCGAGCCGCCCGCTGGCCTTGGCGGGGAGCTCCTCGCCGCCCAGGAGGTTCCGCCCGCGCGCGCCGGGCGCGCCGCCCCGGGCGCCGGGCGGAGGGTGCCGGCGGCGCTCGGTGAGCAGCGAGAAGCCCATGGGCTCGAGCGCCTCGAGCTCGCGCACGACGCCGTCGCCGCCGCGGTGGCAGGTGCCCGCGCCGCCCGAGCCGCGGCGCACGGAGTACTCGCTCACCCGGAGGGGCAGCTCGAGCTCGAGCGCCTCCACCGGAGTGTTCAGCGTGTTGCTCATGGCCACGTGCACGCCGGTCGGGCCGTCGGCCTCGGGGCACGCGCCCTGCCCGCCCCCGAGGGTCTCGTAGTAGGTGAAGGCCTCCGAGCCGAGCGTGAGGTTGTTCATCGTGCCCTGGCCGAGCGCGCGGCCGAAGGCGGCGAGCACGAGGTCGGCGACCCGGGAGGAGGTCTCGACGTTGCCGGCCACCAC
>JAABUZ0100007257.1_pt1 | contig 13442 bp, 13 predicted proteins | sample 5562091 | NCBI WGS metagenome assembly JAABUZ01 (sample SAMN12813069, study PRJNA571459) | rock metagenome | isolation source: Antarctica rocks | place: Antarctica: Victoria Land, Linnaeus Terrace sud | collected 2015-12-21 | reverse complement strand
GTTGTTTCCACCTCCACGCCGCGGCCCATCTGGAAGGAGAAGAAGCGGGAGAGCACAGGAAGATTGCCCTGCACGACGATCAGCGTGGGGGCCAGGACAGCGAGGGCGAAGGCGCTCACATCAAGAGCGCATTGGCGGCGTGTCCGTTGCTCCCAGGTCACAAGGGCGAAGAAGGGGACGGCGAGGGCAGGGTAGAGTTTGAGCACGGCGCCGAGCCCCAACACACACCACGCCCAGCGGTGGGACCGCGCGGCCAGGAGCGCGATGGCTAGCAGCAGCAGTGCGTTCGCGGCCATATCGAAGCGCTCAAGAACGACACCGCGTCCGGCCCACAGCAACCACAGCGGTTGCGCCAGGAGGATGCCCCAGGGGGAGGCGCGCGGGACAAACCGGTGGACAGCCCAGAGTTCCAGGCCGACGCACAGCAGATCACACAGCACGATCTCCAGGGCGAATCCGACGCGGTAGGCGGCAAGGGTGTGCGCGAGATGGGCGGGGAGCCAGAAGAAGGGGACCGCCAGGGGGGGGTAGCGGAAGAGGAAGTCACGGTAGGGCATCAGGCCGGCGTCAAGGGCGCGGCCAGCGACGAACCACGACGAGAGTGTAGAGAGCCGGACAGGGAGCAGGACCAGCAGTGTCACCAAGGCGGCGCCGTGGAACGCCACGGCAAGCGGAGCGCTACAGCGCCAGGTCCCCAGGACACGGCGCAGACTCCGCGGCGCCACCTCATACCACGCATACAACAGAAGCGCCACCGCTGCGTAGAGCAGCAACACAGTGGGCAAGCCCGTACTTGCGCTGGGGAGCCACTCATACAAAGCAAAGAGGAAGATGCTAACCGCAGGGAGAAAGAGCCGCAGCCTCGTGCGTCCATCCTGGATCATGAGGTCATCGGTCCGCGCCGACGCCTGCGTGCCGGCGGCACGGAGTCGGCCGTCCGGCTAGCCGCCGCAGGCGGCTCTGCCCTCACGTGAGAGAGGGTTGTATCTGTGATGATCATCCCTTTCTCTGGCCTCCTGGTCTCCACACGTCCTGAACAGGGCGTCCCCACTCACGACAGACACCATGACAACTCCAGGCCAGCAGGGCGGCACGCCCGGTCGTCATCCTGGCGCGCGTTGCTCCGCCCCTGTCCGTGGTTGCTCATAGGGGGCACTGCGCTCACGCTTCATCATAGCGCAGAGCGGCGGTGTTGCTCTCCTCGCACAGGTCAGGCCCTCCTCCGCGCCGCGCACCCTTGTGCTGGCTGCTGCGTCCATCCGCCGTCTCCTGACCGCCGCGGCCATGAGCATCATGTTCAGGATGAACAGAGACACGAGTGACATCAGCGCGCCGCTTGCACGTGGCCTGGGAGTCAGCGGCATTAGGCTGGTTCCCCATGCCGCATAAAAATCCAGCGGAGTGGATACTCATGCATCAACGGAGATGGGCGGTGGGATGGCCAATGGCCGCTCCCAACAGCGTCAAAGAACACACACGGGGAGCGCATCGCTTGCATCACGAGGGTGCGTAGCGAGCCCAGATGACCCAAGCGGCCAGCACAGGAGTGGCCGCCGCGGGGTATCCAGGCGTACGCCACACACCCGTCGCTCCCCACGCCCATCGCGTGCCGGGCGCAGTGATGACGGACGTGGTCACCACATGGGTTGTGCGCACGTGGCCTGTGATCCAGCAGGTACGCCAGAGCCGTGACAGGCGCTCACGAGCGGTCTGGCCCAGGGACGGCAGCCCAGCCCACCACGTCTACCTGGGTTTCCCCTGTGTCTCCGATGGGCAGCGCCGACTCCCCGGCGCCATCTGGGCGCAGGGTGGCGACAACGAGGCGCTCGGCGCGCGAGGCGTCCATGACCTCTCGCCCGATCAGAATGGTCCGGCCATCGGGCGACCACGCCAGCACGTGTGTGTTGACGCCACGCTCCCGGCGCACCAGCCGCGTCCTGCCCGTGGCCAGATCGGCGATGCGCATCTCGATCGGAACGCGGTCCGTGGGCACGGCCTGATCTTGTAGGTTGCTGACGCTGTAGGCCAGGGAGCGGCCATCGGGCGACCAGGCGGCGAAGCTAGAGAGGCTCCAGCCGCGTGGTGGCACCACTGTGAACAGTGTACGCGAGGGTTGGGCCGCGGGGCGGACACTCAGGGCGGTTTGGCCCCCAGCTGTGTAGGGGAAGGCGACGATCAGAGCGTTGCGTCCATCGGGCGAGAGCGTCGCCTGGACGGTAGCGTTGGGTACGGACAGTCTGGCCCACGTCACCCCGTTGTCGTCAAGCACACGATAGAACGGCGCTCCGCCGTCCTGACCTTCGAGCAGGAACACGCGATGGCTCCGGCGGGACCAGCCCACTGGCCGCGGCAAAAAAGAGAACGCACGGGAGGAGCGAGCCACCACCCGGGTACGGCGCGTCGCCAGATCCAGCGTGTCCAGAGCCCAGGAGTAGACGCCGATCCCCCGATAACCCGGGGAGGCGCGGTCGGTGCGAACTAGGTAGACGACGCCCGTGCTATCGGTGGACCAGGTGAACACGCCCAAGAAGGAGCGAGCAGGCAAGGACAGCAACTGCCGTGGCGAACCACCGGCTGTGTCCAGCAGCCATAGATCCCTGGTCGTCGTGCTGTAGAGCAGATGGCGATGGTCAGGGGCAAGCGCGGGCGCGGCATCGCCGAGGGTCACAATGTGTCTGCGCCGTGGGAGCAGCGCTGTGCGGCCCCCGGCCGGGCCGAGGGTCCATAGCGTCTCCTGGGCTGTGTAGATCAACTGGGCGGACGGCAGACCCGAGCCTGCCCTGAGGGGGAGCGCGCCGGCGCCGCGGGCGGCTGTGCCGGGCATGGCGCAGACAAGCATGCCAGGAACGAGGAGGAGAGCAGCGCGGATGATGGGGTGGACGCGGGCCATGGCGGGTCCTTTCATGGTGCTCAGGCGTGTGTCGTCGTACGCATGGTTGTGGGAGAAGGGATCAGGAACCAGAGCGCCTCCCGTTCCTGGGCCAGCGAGAGTGTGCCTGCGCGGGTTTCCTGGCCTGGCAGGACGGTGGCGGCACGGCACGCTCACGGCAGCCGGGCCACCACAAGGTAGCTGGGCAGCGCAGTGGTGGTTGAAGAATAGGCGCCCACGCCATACACGATGGTGTGCTCACCGGCCCCCACCATGTTGCCGGGATGCTCATTGCCGTGTGGCGCCGCCAGCGTCATTGTCCGGCCTCCCCACGTGTCGTAGAGCCGCAAGAGCCCGGGGTTGCCGGTGGGGAAGAGCGCGTAGCGGCCGGCCACGGCTTTGGGCGCCTCCATAAAGGAGCCATCGAGCAGCTCGTGGGCGCCCGTGCGCAGGTTGACCAACGCTACCTGCTGGCCGGCGCCCTGGACTTGCCGCGCCAGCCAGACGACCAGATCGCCGGAGATGGCGGGCGCCGCCAGACCGTTTGTGAGGGGTGTCAGCGGGCGCACCGTACCCGTGGCCAGGCTAGCCAGCAGCATCTGGGCGCGCAGCGGTGGGGCTGCGGCCAGCACCCGGGCAAAGACGACCCGCTGCCCCGAGACAGCGGGCCAGGCATAGAACCAGCTGCCGACCGATCCCCCCTGGACCAGCAGGTGGCGCTGGCCAGTGGCCAGATTGTAGGCGCGGATCACCGACGTCTCCCGGCCATGGACGCGGGTCCAGCTCTGCCAGACGACCGTGTGGCCGTCGCTTGACGCCGCTGGAGCAACGCTCGGCGCGCCTTCGCGCGCTGGGGTGTCCAGGAGCACGGCGCGGCCCGTGGCCACCTGGCGAGCGATCAGGGCCCATGGTCCACCCAGGCTGAGCGGGGAGGATTGGGTGTAGATCAGCCACCCGCCGCTGACCGACCACAGGGAGAGCGCCAGGCCGCGCGGTCCGCTGACCAGCAGGCGCGGGCGGGACGTGAGCAGGCGGGCGCCCTGAAGGCGCAGGTCAACGGCGAACAGCCGATCACGGAAGGCCGTGAAGGGGTGATCAGCCAGAGGGGCGGTGGGCTGCAGCAGCGGCGTGGGCAGCGGATAGACCAGCAGGGAGTCGCTGGCCACGGCCCAGCCTGCCGGCACAGTGTACGCGGGCAGGGCGAGGCGCGCCTGTGCCAGGGGTAGCGGGGCGGCCCTGCTGGGGGCGGGGGCATAGGTCAGGGCCACGGTGATGGCGACCAGGCTCAGCCGGCACAGGAGCGCGTGGCACGCGCTCCTGCGGGGCCGTGGCGCTTCCACGCCCCCCAGGTCGCGGTGAGCAAGCAAAGCCGCCAGGAACAGGCGGAGCCGCGGGTGGCGGGGCGCTGGGTGGACAGAGCAACGGCGTGACATAGTGGCCTCTTTCGCGCACTGGACGGTGGCGGGGCCGCGGGTGGCCCGCCCGACAAGCCTAACGTGGCTAGGTCAGAACGGTTACGCGGACCTCCCACCGTAACCAGAGTGAGCCGTGGCGCGTTAGGCTATCGGTCAGCAGAGGGCACGGGGGTACAGGGAGCAGGAGGGCACATGCGGCCGGAGGCAGGGCCGGACCTGATCGAGCGGGCGCGCCGGGACCGCGCGGCGTTCGGCGAGATCTACGACCTTTATCTGCGCCGTGTGTATGCTTTCTGCCTGGCGCACAGCGGCGGCAAGGAGGAGGCCGAGGACCTGACAGCACAGACCTTCGAGCGGGCATTGGACGCCATCGACCGCTACCAGGAGCGCGGTGTCCCCTTCTCCGCCTGGCTGCTGCGCATTGCCGCCAACGTGGCCGTCGACCGCGCTCGGAGGGGCGGGCGGATCACCCTCCTGGGCGATCAGTCCCCGCCGGAGCAGGATGCCAGCCGCTCGGCTCAGCTGGGGCCGGAGCACTGGGTCGAGCGGTGGGAGCGGGCCGCCTGGCTGTGCGCCCACCTGGCCACTCTGCCCGAGGACCAGCGGCAGGCCATTCGCCTGCGCTTTCTGGAGGATCAGGCCGTGCGTGAGGTGGCCGCGCGGATGGACCGCAGTGAGGGGGCGGTCAAACAGCTGCTGCATCGAGCCCTCACGGCGCTGCGCGGGCGGATCCACCAGGAGGCGCGGGCCGATGTCTGAGGAGCCACGCGACGTGAGCGCGGACGACGATCTCCTTCAGAGGGCGCTGGCCCGCGAACTGGCCGACCTGGGGCCGCTGATGCTCCGGCAGGAACGCGCCGAGGCGGAGGACCCCGACGCGGCCTTTGCCCAGGAGCTGCGGGCGCGGCTGACCACGGCGGACGCCGCCGAGCCAGACCCCACCTTTCGGCGGAGCCAGCGCGCCCACCTGATGGCGAGGGAGCGCCCGCGGCGGCCCCCGCATCCGCCGGGCGGGCGTCGGGGACGGGTCCTGTGGGCCGCCCTGGCCGCCGGCGCGGTGGCCGCCGTCCTGGCCATCGTGGTGATCGGGCCACCCAAACCCCGGCACGGGGCGCCCCCTGTGGCCTGGACGCCGCCAGCCCTGGGCCTGGCCGACCTGACCCGCGGCTACCCCGTCGGGCCTGGGGGGGGGGGCGGCGGCCGGCTAGCGCCCCAGCAGAGTCCCCTTGATGCGTTCAGTGGCCCGCCCTACACCGGACGCCTCACCCTCTCGGCGGGCAGGCTACCGGTGAGCGCGGCCACGCTGCCGGCCTATCGCCTGCGCGGGCCCGTAGCCAGCGCGCCGGAGGTGGCGGCGATGGCCCGCCGCCTGGGCATCCATGCGCCGGTGCGCCAGGCAGCCAGTGGGAGCGCTCTGTGGCTGGTCGCGGCGGACGACAGCCCGGTCGGGCTGCACAGCCTGGCCGTCTCCACGGCAACGGGCGAACTCGTCTACCACCACGCGGGTGCTCCACCGGCCCCGACGGCCCGGGCCCCTGACCGGTCCCGGGTGGTCGCTGTGGCCCGGGCGTGGGTGACGGGGCGGGGGTGGCCGGGCACGGCGATGCCGCTGCAGTCTGCGCAACCCGCACTGGGTGACCCTACCATGTGGGTCATCCAGCTGGGCTGGGCCGGCGTGGGGCCATCCACGACGGCGGCGGGCGTCCTGTGGGTGGGACCGGCGGGACAGGTGGTCGAGGCCCGGCTATGGCCGCCGGTAGCTGGCTCGCGTCGCATCCCGGCCGCGACCATTGCCACGGCGTGGGCGGCGTTGCGCCGCGGCGATGTGCCGGTGGCCATGGAAGGTCCCGCCGCGCTGGCGCCCGCCGGCCGGGGCACGGTGACGCGCGTCCAGGTTGTGCAGGCGCTCAGCGCGGACGCGGCCGGGGCGCTCTACCTTGTGCCAGCGTATCGCTTTAGTGGCACTGGCCAGTTCGACGCGCCCCAGGGCAAAGCGGCGCCGGCCCCACCGGCATCCCTGACGGCCACGTGGTGGGCCGTGGCCCCAGCCGCGCGGTAGAGCGGCCTGGCGGCGCCAGAGCTGGGCAGGACGGAACCAGAGCGCGGAGTGGCGCGCGGGAAAGGAGCACACGTGATGGGTGGGAGGCAGGCGCTGGTCCCCCTGGCGCTGCTTGGAATGCTGGGACTGGGGCTAGGGGCCGCCCAGGTGCCCGGCGTGGCCGCGGCGCGCGCCGGGGCAGCGGGGCTTCTCTGGACCGCGCCGGTGGGCCGGAATCCCAGCGCAGTGGCCGTGGATGAGCAGACCGGGCGCGCATTCGTGGTCAGCCAGGGCGACCTGGACGCCTATGCCAATCCCGTGGGCCGCGGGAGCGTGGCCGTGCTCGACCCACGGAGCGGCCAACGGCTGGCCACCCTAACCGTGGGCGTGGCGCCCGTCGCCGTGGCCACCGATCCACGCAGCGGGCATGTTTTCGTGGTCAACGCCGGCGAGGGCAGCGTGACCATTCTCGATGGATGGCGGGGCCGCGTCCTAGGCGTCGTGGCCGTGGGGCCGGGACCCCGAGCGGTAGCCGTCGACGTGCCCGACAGGCGGGTCATCGTGGCCAGCGCGGGCGTGGCCGACAGCATGGGCACCCCCATCGGCGCCGGCAGCGTGAGCCTGCTTGACGCCGGCAGCGGCCAGGTTGTGGGAACCGTTGCTCTGGGCGCGGCGCCGCTGGCCGTGGCCGTGGATCAGCGGCGTGGCCATGCGGTCCTCCTGGCCGCCAACCGCGGTCTGGCCCGTGGCACGCTCAGCGTCCTCGACATCAGGAGCAGGCGCATCCTGGGCGCCGCTCCCACCGGCTGGCTGCCTGGCGCCGTGGCTATAGACGAGCGCTTGGGCCGCGCTTTTGTGATCGGCCAGGGCAACGCGCCCGGCGCGGGCCTGGTGACCATGGTCGACACCCGCGCCGGGCGGCTGGTCCGCACGGTCCCGTTGCCGGCGCTGCCCCTTGCCGTGGCGGCCGACCCGCGTACCGGCCATGTCGTGGTCGCCACGGGCGCCGGCGCCCTGGATGTGCTCGACGCTCGTACCGGCGCGCTCTCGCGGGCTATCGCGCTCACCGGGTACCCCGCGGCCGCCGCGCTGACAATCAACGCTGCGGCAGGACGCGCCTTTCTGGCTATCCCGACAGGCGACGGAGTGAGGACCACCGTGTGGGTGCTCGCTACCCAAACGGGCCGCCCGCTGCGCACTCTTGCCACCCGGGGAACGCTGCGCGCCATGGCAGGGAGTGCTGGAATCAGCGCCCTGGTGGTCAGCGCCGACCCATCGGGGGCCGGTAGCGCCACCATGGTCACCACCCCGCGCTGAGGGGACACGCCGTCCCCCATCGTCCGACACCGCATGCTTGGTCACCCCCTGCCACTAGACTCCTCCCCACCTGCTGAGTACCGCTATCCGTGGGAACAGGACCTGAGCGAGCCGCCAGGTCGGGGGTCTGCCGCGCCGTGCCCGAGCTGACGACGCTGTGCGACTGTCAGTTGGTGGGCGCGTGGCTCGTCCCCGACGGAGGAGGGGTGGAGCCACGCGTGTCTTGGGCGTCTCGTGGTCACACCGGACCAGGACCAGCCTGGCCCTGTGCGGCAGGCCCGCTCCGCCCCCTCGGCTCCTTCGTCGCCGAAGGGACTCCGCTCCGTGTCGGCAGGGGGGCGATCACCGCGCCTCTCTGCGAGGTGGGAGAAAGGGCGCCTGTGCGGCCGCCACCTGGGTCTATCCTGTCCCGCCCCATGTCTCCGCACAAACAGCGCGGCGCAGGCTCGGATGAGCGCTGCGGCCAGCACAGGCAGGCTACCGGCTGCCTCCATTGCTGGAGAGCAGTTGCCCATTGATCCAGCCGCCCTCCGGGGAGCACAGAAAGCTGACCAGGTGGGCGCAGTCCTCCGGCTGGCCGACCCGGCCGAGTGGCGTTTGACGGGCGATCCGCGCCATCATCTCCGCGCTCATCCAGCCGGTATCGGTCGCGCCAGGATTGATGACGTTGGCGGTGATCCCCAGGTGGCCAAACTCCTGCGCGGCCGCCAGCGTGATGCGGTCAAGCGCCCCTTTGCTCGCCCCATACGGCATGTTGCCGACCACGTGATCACTGGTGATGCTGATCAGGCGGCCTCGCCCGGGCTCCCCACGAAAACGATGGCCAAACTCCTGGATCAGCAGCCAACTGGCCCGGGCGTTGACTGAGAAATGGAGATCGAAGCTCGCGATGGTGGTGTCCAGGATGCCCGAGTCGACCGACTGGCAGTGGGCTAGCACAAGGGCGCTCACCGGACCAAGCGCCGCCTCAACGCCATCAAAGATCCGCGCCGGTGTGCTCGTGTCAGTGAGGTCGGCTTCAAGCGCGATCGTCGCGGCACCCGCGACACCGAGCTCTGCTGTCAGTTGGGCTGGGTCCTCCGGGTGACTCCCCCACGGCATTGTCGCGTCGTACGGGCGCCAGTAGGTGGTGGCGACATCCCAGCCGCTCTGAGCCAGCCCCCGCGCAAGCGCCGCAGCGATCCCGCGCTGACGACTGGCCCCGGTCACGAGGACGACAGGACGTGCTGTCTGTGCGGTCATGGGCCGTTTCCTCCCTCATTGCAGCAGCCCCGTACTCGGGGTCCGTGCTCTCCGGTCGCTCTCTATGCCGCAACGATGGCGTCCGTTTCATGAGTGCAGACGTGCTCTCTCCTGGCAAGGAGGCTCTCCCGCCGCTGCAGTGCATCGGCAGCACGTCGGGATGGGCAGCACACCGGAGCAGCGCATCATCACCGTGCCGTCCTGCGAGGCGAGAGAGCGGCCTCGCCGCGCTGGCAGCCAGCGCGGCGGCGACAATAGTGGGGCCTCCACCGTGCGTATGTGCTGCTGTGCCTGGAGATGCAACGGAGCGTGAGACACACACTGCCGGGATGGTCGCTGCTGGGGGGCCGCCGGCCCTTTTTCCCGCCCGCCGCGCGGCGCGGTGATCCGCGTTGACCCCTCCTGCCCCCTGCGCAGGAGGGGCAGCACACGCAAGGACCTACGCTTTGCCCATGATGCGGTTCATGTTCGTGCCGCACTCGGGGCATGTTCCTTTCATCATCCGACGCCCGTTGGTGGTCGTCTCGTGCGGATCCTTCATCACCCGCTTGGTCTTGCACTTGACGCAGTACCCCTCCTGAGACGCCGTACTTGGCGGTGTGGCCGCGGCTGTCTGGGCTGACGTGTCCGGTGCCGCGGGTGGGGCGGCGTCTGCTTTCTTCCGTGCTGCCATACGTGGTTCTCCTCCTTAGGTGCGCCTCTGCCGTGCGCGTGTCTCAGCGCTACGCGCGGAACCGCTGGAGCACATGGACCAGAAGCTCGGTCCGATGGTCTACACCATGATACTCTTCAGAGAGGCGGTCTGCCGGATCAGCCCTGGCCTGGGCTTGGACGCTCCCTGACCCAGTGGTTCTGCGCCCTTATATTGCGCGCCATGGTGGTGGACACGCCTGTTACGCGGTCGGCGCCTGCCACCTAGACGAGCAACTGGCGGTGATGAGCGTATGGGTACTGCAAGCGCCCAAGACGGCAGCCATGGCCGAAATGCTACCAGGCAGATGACGACGTGGCCTGTTCCATCATGATTATCCTTGCTCCACACGTACCAGGATAGCGCTCAGTAGCGCCTTCGACCATGGCTCAGCATGAGGGCTGGTGAGCATGTCCTTGAGTGCGGTGATGACGTCATGCAGGTCTCTGTCGCCCAGGCCACGTGATAACACGGGCGCCAGTGTTGCAGCCAGACTATCTGTCCGCTCGGTCTGGGCCGCTGTCCACGCCAGGCCACTCTGTGTCTCCTGTGATGCGACCGCAGGACGGCCCCTGTGCAGATTATCTGTAGTGACGATTGCACCCTGGTTGGCCTGTAGGTGAGGGGCGTCAATCGTGGAATCGGCGGGAGACGGCAGGAGCGAGGGTCGGGGCTGAGCGGGGTCCTTTTCAGAACTGTTCTGAACGTCGCGGGCTGGAACGCCGGCAAGTGTACTGTTGGCGGGGAGGGACGCCACTGGATCCACAACGACAGGCCGGTCAGAGCGCAGTGGCCGCTTATCACGCGGATGCGTCAGGCCGGCCTTCAGGCGCTGCTGTCGCGCTTGGATGACACCAGGGGTAAAGAGGTGTTCCCCACTCTTTATCCTTTCGTTGAACTCTTTGCGCTGCTCGGGAGGCATCTGAGCGATGATCTTCGCGGCGGTGGCGCTGATCTGACCTGACTGTACCGCGTTGGCCAGCAGATCATCCCGAAGGATGCGCAGGCGGTTGCGGATCGTCTGGCCGTTCAGGTGAAGGATCCGGCCTAGTTCCTCTGCGGAGTGGCCTTCTAATTCCATCAACTCCTTAAAGGCGCGCGCTTCCTCCAGCGGTAAGAGATCATGCCGTAGCAGGTTCTCGGTGAGCTGTAACACGCGGATCTGTGCGCCCTCGGCATCCCGCACCACGACGGGCACGGTGGGCAGGCCAGCCATGGCCGCAGCCTCACGCCGTCTCGCCCCACTGATAATGATGTAGTGTGGCTCAGGGCTTCCTCCCTGTGGGCTCTCTCGGACCAGGATCGGCTGGAGCACACCATACTGGCGAACGGAATCAGCGAGATCACGTAGGGCCGCGCTTGCCTGCACGCTCTCCCAGTCACGGCGCGGCTGATCGGGATCGTGCGCCACATGCCCTACCGGCGCCTCAAACGCGCCGAGGAGAGGCTGGCCGATTGTGGTTGTGCGGGGCCTATTGGCGAGGGTCGGCGATGGCTTGGTCTTCGTCGTCATGCCGGCAGAACCTCCTGGGCGAGCGTGCGATAGGCTGTGGCCGGCGCTCCTCTGCGCTTGTACATCACCACCGGCAGCCCCGCGTTACAGGCCTCTAGGATCGTGACACTTTCCGGGATCTCCTTGGCCCAGGTCTGGCCATTAAAGGCTGCCCGGAGACTCTGGAGAGCCGTCTGGTGAACCTTATAGCGACTTACCGCATTTGGGACGATCAGAACCCTTTGTCGGCAATGATCAAGCGTGTCCAGGAGACTATCCAGGTCCTGCTGTGCCAGCCGAGTGGGAAGAATGACACGATCAGCCACGGCCACGGCGGCATCAAGGATCGCGCCCAACTGGGGCGGTGTGTCGATAATATACACGCCTTCGTCGCTGATCTGGGCTGCTAGCCAGGACGCTGCCGCTGCGGCGCCACGGGCCGCTCTGTTCTCAGCCTGCGGCCCTAACTCCAGTACTGCTGGGACGCTGCCTTTGTTTACCAGCCGCGTCAGTGAGCTTTGCGGGTCCAAATCGACCATCGTGACGTCGTAGCCTCGCTCTGTAAGAGCGCCACTTAGGTTAAGCGCCGTAGTCGTTTTCCCTGCTCCACCCTTCCGTCCAACGACGGCGACAACACGCCTCATCCTTGTTTCTCTCCCTCTTGCAGTGTAGGACAATCAGGATCATGAGGGGAGCAGTTACACACTGGGCAGACACCATAAGGGCCTCGCGTGTAGCGCTCTGGACCTGTCTCCTCCTCGTCGCGGCGCCGCCGGCGCTTCCCCCGTCCTGGTGTCGTCCCCCCGTGGGGGGATACAGGGGGGGATGTTGAATTCTGTTTCTTGGACCCTGTTTCTTGTGGTGCCGGAAGAGCGACAGAGGGTAGTCCGCCCTGGCGAGAGAGGTATGTCGGAAGAGCGACAGGGGTGTGCCGGTCTTCCGACATACCCCCTACGGCAACCTGATCATACCTCTGGTAGCGCGGATCATTAAGGGGCTGTGCGGGTGTTTCAGCCATATGCAACGCGTACAATGTAGGCCCCGGTGAGCCATCCTCTTTAACGGTCTGACGAGCCACGATCACACGCTTCTCGCGTAAGGAGCGCAAGGCGTCGCCAACAGTGGTCCGCCCAAGTTGCGTGCCGTAGTCCAGGCGCCTGCCCTCGCGGGTCACGATGCCGTGGCACAGCTGCTCCAGGCCAATAGCGTCGACGCCCTTTTTGAAGCCGAAGGTTCGTCGGATGATATAGAGTAGGACTTTGATTTCGGCGCCCGTCAGAAAAGGCATAACCATGTCAAAGACTTCGTCGGGCACCTGGGTATAGGTGGGCGCCGAGAAGCCAGGGAACGAGCTCCAGTCGGGCCCGACGGGAGGCTCTACGCCGTCGCTAGTGCGCCGCGGCATCGCCCGTGTCCTGAGACTGGGAAATGAAGCGCGGGACGCCTCGCGGATACTTTCCCTTCCGTAGCGTCGTGTGCCATACGACCACCCAGGCTGGGGTGGTCATACGGAAGCGCTTGCCCTTCACAATCGTGCGCAATGCCGGCGGGTCAGCCGTCGCCGCGCGCCGCAGCATGCTGTAGTCGCCGTATCCCAGGGCGGCGGCGGCTTCTTCAAGTGTGAGCAGCGTTTTGTCATCTGCCGGGTCGAGCAGTCCATCTGCCCCCTGCTCTGTCGCCATCTTGGTTTCCTCCGGTGTTGCTGGTCGTTGATGGTGATCTCTCTTCATGCATTCTCACCATAACACATCAGCACAGACTTGTGCATGATGTGGCGAGAGCGAGTGATCAGAAGGGGTTTTACGTGCCGCGCATCTCGTCATCCTTTCTCTCCAGGAGCAGCTAGAGCGCGGGGTTTAGGCCAGGCACACAGAAGGGCTGAGACAGGAGCGCCCTGGCAACGTCGCGGGGCGGGTTCATCAGCACTGCCACGATAGATCTGGCCGCGAACATCCCTGTGTTGTCACAGGAGAGATGCAATCACCGGGGCGCTGCGGCGTGAGAAAGGCGTGGGTTGTGTGGAATTGGTGGAACACAGCCACGACGGAGGTCCTTCCCCGCTGGTATCAGGGCATCCCGGCCTTCCGATAGCAAGGGAACAAAAACCAACGGCAGGATCTCAAGGTCACTACTTTGCCGCGATCAACAGTTGGCTATTCTGTTATCAGAACCACTTCCGGCCGACTACGGCCCCTCTTAGGGCGCATTCTCAGCATGTTTGGTGTCGTTGAACCTGGCATAAGCACGGTCATCAGAACCAGCAGCGAGTGCTGCTGCCAGCCGTGCTCAGCGCCATGAGATGAGGCACCGCGCTGCTACTGTATGGTGCGGGACTGCCGTGGCCCGCCTTTCTGAGAGACTTCTGACGCGGGGCTCTG
>JAABUZ0100007255.1_pt1 | contig 13443 bp, 15 predicted proteins | sample 5562091 | NCBI WGS metagenome assembly JAABUZ01 (sample SAMN12813069, study PRJNA571459) | rock metagenome | isolation source: Antarctica rocks | place: Antarctica: Victoria Land, Linnaeus Terrace sud | collected 2015-12-21 | reverse complement strand
GCCCAGAGAGAGCACCCGATCAACGGGCAGTGTCCGACCACAGAATGGATGCGCCGGGTCAGTGACGGTGACTGTACGCGGTGACCGGTCACTGATAGAGGCATTCTGCTGTATTTGGTTCGGTAAACACTTCGACCCAGCGCGCGAAGTCGAGGTTGGTGGTAATGAGGATGCTGCCCCGCTCGTACCGTTCGGCACAGAACTGGAAGAGGAGTGGACCACCCGGTCCCAGTCCGAGGTAGCCCAGTTCATCGAGGATGACCAGATCGATCGGCTGCCAACTCTTGAGATAGCGAGGTAACCGGTACTCTTGCTGGGCGGCGAGGAGTTCCTGGGCCAGGGTCACGGTGGCGATGAAGCGCACCCGATAGCCAGCCTGGATACAGCCGATGCCAATGCCGGTGGCCAGGTGGGTCTTGCCGGTGCCGGGATTGCCCACCAGGATCACATTCTCCCGTGCAGCAATGAAGGTGCCCTCTGCAAGGCTGCGGATCAGGGTGGACGACAGCTGTGGCATGGCGGCGAAGTCAAAGGACTCGATGGTCTTGGTCACCGGAAAGCGCGCTTGTGCCCGTCGGGTGGTAAGGCGATGTTCGCGACGGCTGGCAAGCTCACTGACCAGGCAGGCAGCCAGGAAGGCGGGATAGCTCTGTCCTTGGCTGGTCGCATCCCGCGCAATGGCGGGATAACCGGCACGGAGGCCGGGCAGCTTGAGTTCACGACAGTAGAGGTCGAGCATGCCGCTGATTGGATCACCGGTGGTCATGCAAGCACCTCGCTGATGAGCGTGTTGTACTGCGCGAGATTGGGCAGCGGCAGTTGCAACGCGGCCAGACGAGCCGGAACAACGACTGGGTCTGGTTGGTGTGGCGCACGCTGATTCAGGATGAGTTGGCGCACCGCACTCACCTGCAGACACCCACGCCGCTGGGCCTCGTCGAGTGCACGGGTGACGTCATGAACGGGGAACTCCTGGCAGAGCAAGAGGATAGCGGCGAACTCTCGATAGCCGTCACGCTTCCCCCGACAGAGTTGATCGCGCACCGTGGCATAGATGGGCGGCAACTGGCGGATCACCGCTGCATGACTGACAGCGTGGGGCTTGCGGGCAATGGCCGGCAGATAGTGCGCGATCTCCAGCACCGTCTGATCTCGCCCATGACAGCGCGTATGGCGGGCGAGGAGATATCCATTGGCGCTGATTGCAACCTCGTCGGTGGACACTGCCACCGCAACCAGTTGCCCAACGTAGCGGCAGGGCACCGAATACCGATTGTGGTCGACCCGGATGACACTCAGCCGGTTAACCTGTGCCATCCGGGAGATGGATGCATCGAAGATTCGAAACGGCAGAGCGCGCAGTGCCGCCTGTTCCTGCTCCCACGCCGCTGCTCGTCGTTCCCGGTCACGCGCACACCAGGCGAGCAGATGGGTGTTGAGCGCCTCCCAGGACGCAAAGGACGGCACCGGCACCAGGGCATTGCGGCGCACGTAGCCGACCAGGTTCTCTACCGCTCCCTTTTCGTGTCCTTCGGCCGGCCGGCAGAAGTGGCTGTCGAACAGATAGTGCGCGCGAAGCTGGCTGAAGTGGGTATGCTCCACCCGGTCGGGTCTCGCCAGGATCCGGACCACGGCTGTCTTGGGATTGTCGTAGAGGCATTCACGGGGTACACCACCCAGCCACGTGAATGCACGCACATGGCCTTCGAGAAAGGCCTCCAACTTCTCCGTTGGCGCGGCCCAGGCAAAGGCTACCGCACTGGCACGCATCCGAAGGCAGAACAGGTGTGCCACCTCACGGCTGCCGGCGATCTCGACCACCGCCTGCCCCCAATCGACCTGGGCCTGTTGTCCCCAGTCGGCAGTCAGCGGAATGAAGACCTCCGGCTGCTGGTCACGGAGTTGTGCCACCAGACGGCGAACCGTTGCTTCATGTCCGGTGAAGCCGTACTCTTCCACCAGTCGGTCGTAGATCCGCTTGGCGGTGTGTCGTTGTTTGGCTGGTGCCGTTTGATCCTGCTCGAGCCAGCTGGTGATCACGCCGCGATACGGGTCCATCACCGGGCTGGGGCGGGCATGTTGCCGCTGGTAGCGGGGAAGTTCGGTACTCTCCAGTGCTTTGCGCACCGTCTGCCGGGCAACACCCAGTTGGCGGCTGATCTTTCGGACCGACCAGCCATCAACCAGGTGCTTCTTGCGGATATATTCAATCTCGACCATCTTGCGCATTGTCCTTTCCCTCTGTCGCCGAAGGTTCGTCGCTCCAGCGTACAGAGTGGGCATGTCAAGGTGGTCAACTTTTAGGCGCGCGTTGCCCCCTCAGGTGGTCAACTTTTACGTTAGCGAACACATACGTTCCTCCCCGTTCCATTCGCTCAATGGATTCGAAGATGGCCGCATCACCGGGCCGATCAGCGAAGTCCTGGCCCGCGTAGAGGTAGGCGATCGATCCGGCTCCATCGACCAGAGCGATTGCAGGCCTGGCGACACGCTCGTCTGCATCCCACGGTCCGAAGCGCTGGATGAGCGGGCCCCCGGGGTCGCTCAGCAGCGGGAACGGAAGGACAAGCTTTTGGACCATGGCCGCATTATCAGCAATCGTGTCTACGCTGATTCCTGCAATGTGCACTCCCCGCCGTTCGAATTCTTGATACTTCCTGGCAAAGCTGACCAGCTGCCCGTTGCAATATGATCACCAATCTCCGCGGTAAAAGATCAACATGGCCGGAGCTTCCCGCAGGTGATGCGCCAACGTCCATGTCTGACCCTTGTGATTGGGAAGCGTGAAGTTCGGCACGCGGTCTCCGGTATGCAACCCCGACATGAGCAACTCCATAGCGGACTCGTATTGAATTCTAACTTGCAACGGCCACATCGCTCATCGAACGCTGATGGATCACGGTTGCTATCAGCGGCCCGATGGCAACGCATGCCAAGATCATCGTCAGGTATGCCAAGCCGTCGAAGTAGGCGAGTTGTGCAAAAAGCCCACCGACTACGGCGCCTACAACCTGACCAAGACCGAGCATAACGGAGTACAACCCCATGAGCAATCCGCGATCACGCGCAAAATCTTGCGAAATATCGGCCAGGTGGGCCAGTGCTGTTGGTGTAAACCCCGCTTCCAGAAAAACGCCTACCAACACCAGGGGACCGAAGATGAGTGGTGAATAACCGTGATTGAACGCAATCAACCCCACGCTCGCCGGCACCGCACCAAATACGGTCATGAGTAGCGTCCGCAATCGGGACAAGCGGCCCACAATCAAGGCCCAGATGACTACGCAGACGACAAACCAGAGCACATACCCGCCAAGAATCGCACTCAGTGTCCCTGACCGCCCATGAAGACTCCCGACGAATTGTTGCCCTCCCACATGTAGATTGCCGGCCAGCACGAATTCGATCTGGGCACTGATCCAGACGCCGAGTATAGCGTTGACCGCGATCCAGGTCGGGCTGAAAAGGACCAAGGGCCGGTACGAAAGGATGTGCGCCTAGCGCTGGAACGAGAATGTAACGTTCGACGGACGGTCGCGTGGTTCTTCCCGGACACCGAGTACGAGGAGAGCAGCAAAGAGTTACAGTCCGGCGAGTGCCACGAGTGCAACTAGGCCAAAGCGTTTCCACAGCAGCGGTCCGAGAGCCGCTCCCGCAGCGATCCCAAGCGCTGAGGCAAGCTCGAAAAAACCCATCGAACGACCACGCAGCGCCGGCATTTCATCGGTGATCTCAGCAAGGAGGCCCAGCGTGGCAGGCACAGACAGAGCAGCTCCCAGGCCTTCGAGCAGCCTCGCAATGCCGACGAGTCCGACGATTACGGCGACCGGGAGGACAGCTATATTGATCGATCCGAGTGGAATGAGCAGAACCGCAGCAGCGGACAAGAGAAACCCGGCAAGCAAGAAGCCGCGTCTAACGCGCCGATCGCTCACCGATCCGGCAAGAGGCGCGAAGAGCAACTCGGTGACATAGACAAGAGCACTCAAACCGCCAAGGGTCAGACTATTGACGGTGATCCCATGATCACGCAGATAGACGAAGTAGCCGCCCACGACCAGGACTCCGGCGCTGGAGGCCGTTCAAAGAAAGGGCTGACTCCAGACGGCAAACGTCGCGGATGACGGCCCCTGTCGTCGCGGGCTCATTATCCGTTGAAGCCAAGGAATGGGGACAGCTCGTCATCCCTCATCGCTACCAAGCATTCGTATGAGTGTGTCCACCGGTGGCCGGTCCGCCGGCGTCGCGCTACGGTGGACGAAGACTACATCGCCGCGTCGGTCCAACACCACATCACCACCAAGCTGATGGAGGTCCGCACGAGGCCAGGGAGGCAGACGTCCATGCAGGACCCCTCGTGCATACGCCCCTAGAGTGTCGCGATCGAAGAGCCGGTAAATCGCGCGGCTGCGGAGTCCGAAGGCGTAATACAGTCGACGTGACTGATCACTGACAACGATGAAGGGGAGATCCCGGAACCAGTGGAATCGTTGAAGTGCTGTCGGCGACTCAAAACTAATCACGAGGACAATTGCATCCAGGTCATCCAGCAGAGGTTTCTGGTCACGCAACTGCGTGATGTGCTCGCGGCACGGGACTCACCCGAGCCAGCGCAGGAACACCAGCAGCACGGGTCGTCCACGGAATGATCGCAAGGAAACTGTATTGCCTTCGAGATCCAAAAGTTCGTGTTCCAGTATGCCGTGCACGCCTCAGCCTCCTTCGACCGATAGTAGACCTACCCCTTCAGAGTGTCAGATGCCACCCGGGTTCGGCGGTAAGCTGGCTTACAGAGAATTGCACTCTGGGCATGCTATGAAGATTGATAAAGGTGTACATCGGAGCACATCCCATGGCCTCCAATCTGCTGCTGGACCCATCGAGGTCGGATTTGGATCGTGTTTCTCGACAGAGGTCGGAGATCTGACCGTGTGGGAGCGATGGAAGAGGGAGTATGGAGAAATTTGATGTAGCGGTGTTGGGCGCCGGGACAGCCGGCCTCACGGCCGCTGAAATCGCACAGAGCAGCAGCAAGCGCGTCGTATTGATCGAGCAGGCGCGCAATGGTGGCGAATGCACCTGGGACGGATGTGTCCCGTCCAAAGCCTTGATTCGGGCAGCTCGTCTCCGCCACGACATTGCTCGTGCGTCAGACTTTGGTCTGCGGGTCGATGGCGTTCAGGTGGACTTTCCCGCGGTCATGGCATCAGTCCGAGAGGTCATCGCCGCGATCGCTCGATACGAAGATGTTGCTCACATGGAGGACCGTGGTATTTCCGTTCGCTCGGGCAGTGCTCGTTTTAGTGCCGGGAAAACAATCACGGTGAACGGTGAACAAATCCAGGCAGATCGCATCATCGTCTGCACCGGAAGCCGCCCATCCATTCCGCCGATTCCCGGCCTGAGCGATGTTCAGTACCTGACCAATCAGAATTTGTTTGCCCTGGAGAGGTTCCCTAACCGCCTCCTGGTACTTGGAGCAGGAGCAATCGGCCTGGAGATGGGGCAGGCCTTCCAACGGCTTGGAAGTCAGGTCACGATCATCGACATGGAGAAGCACCTGCTTCCCCGGGAAGACGCAGACATCGCGGAATGTCTTCGAGACGTGCTCGAACGGGAGGGTATCCGCTTCCTCCTCGGCGCGCAGGTGCAGTGCGTCTCGTCACTCAACGATCGCATCGTCATGGAAGCTCAGGTGGACGGACGTCACATGACCGTGGAAGGGGATATGCTCTTGGTTGCGACCGGACGACGTGCGAACACGGAGAATCTGGGTCTGCCGGCGGTGGCCATCGAGGTTGACAAGCGCGGTATCGTCGTCAATGAGAAGATGGAAACGACGGCCGAGGGCATTTACGCCGCCGGAGACGTAACCGGACTCTACCCGTTTACCCACATGGCCGCGTATCAAGCTCGGATCGCCGTGGGTAATGCTATCGGGACCAGTAGCACAACTGACTACCGCGTCGTTCCGTGGGTCATCTTCACCGATCCCGAAATCGCTCATGTGGGACTGACTGAGGAGGAGGCCCGCGGACGGCACGGCGACAACATCCACATTATCAAGCTTCCGTTCACGGCAATTGATCGGGCAGTGGTCGAACGTCAGACCAGGGGTTTCATCAAGGTCATCGTCGGAAAGAAGCCTGTAATCGGCTATGCAGTGGGAGGTGGCGAAGTACTGGGCGCACATCTGGTCGGCCCGCTTGCAGGAGAACTGGTCCACGAGTTCGTGGTGTCCATGCAGGCGCGGACGTTCAGCGGACGTTTGGCGCAGGCGATCCACGCCTACCCCACAATGTCCGTGGGCGTCCAGCAGGCGATGGGCTTACTCTTTCCGGCGGGGCGTGCCACCGTGGACCCACGGGAAGACATCAACCCGACGGACGTTGGGAGACACGACTAGCAGAAGCGACGAATGGAACTCAGAAAGGAATGGCTATGCCGATACCTCACGTGTGCGTCTTTGACGTTAACGAAACGCTGCTGGACCTGGCGGCCCTGGATCCCCACTTCGAACGCATCTTCGGTGACGCCGGAGTGCGCCGCCTCTGGTTCTCTCAGCTACTGCAATCCGCCCTGGTTACGTCCGTGCTGAACGACTACACCGACTTTGGTAGCATCGGCGCAGTGGCCCTGACCATGATCGCATCGCGACAAGACATCGAACTCTCGGACGGTGATCGACAGACCATCTTAGGCGCCATGCGGGAGCTACCACCGCACCATGATGCGCACGATGGACTCGAACGACTGCGCTCCGCAGGTTTGCGTCTGGCGGCGCTGACAAACTCTACGGTCGAGGTTGCCGAGGCGCAAATCACCAATGCCGGACTGCGCGACTACTTTGAACAGGTTCTATCGGCTGATACAGTTCATCGTTTGAAACCGGCACCGGAACCGTACCGGATGGCAGCAAAGTGCCTGGATATCGATGTCGGTGGAATGATGCTCGTGGCGGCGCATGACTGGGATGTCGCCGGCGCCGTGCGTGTAGGATGTGCGGCGGCATTCGTCGCTCGCCCCGGGATGGTTCTTAATCCACTATTCGAGACACCAGATATTGTTGGAATCGATCTGATGGAGGTGGCCGAGCAGATACTTGATCGTGAGGCACATTCCCCCGGGTAGTCGTGTCTCCCAATTCACACACTTATCAGTCAACGTGAAATGCGGCTGATTGCCCAACCATACGAGTCCCCTACTTGCCCGTCCCGGATACCGCGATCTGCCCGCTATCCCGGGCCACCATGTGAACCGACCCTCCTCCCCGTAACACACGGAGGACCTGGGTGCGCGGCCCGTAGCGAGTCAGCAGGTCATTGGTTACGACCGGACTGTGGACCAGGTGCTGATAAAGCCGATCGCTATTCGTGATCTCTGTGGCGTACAGCCAGCGACCGTCCGACGACATCGCCAGGTTGGCGAAAGCATGGACTGATAGCGCGAGGATCGTCGCAACCGTGCCGGACGCCACGTCGAGCCGGTTGATCGAGGCACGATTAACCCCAATTTCGAAGAGGTTGCCGGCATGGTCCCGATACCGCAGCGTATTCACTGTCTGGCGTGTCATGTAGTACACGGATCAACCATCCGGCGACCATACGGGAACTCTCGCTCCCGTTGTGTTGGGAAACATGTGTCGAGCCGTACCATCCGCGTTGGCCACCAGCAAATGCCCGCCATCGACGCCGACAAGGCGCGCCGCCGGAAGCGAGTGCCGCCTCGGTCATGGTGCGGCCCACCGCGTTGGTTCGGCCAGATACGAGATTCCGGTATTGCAAGTCAGTGTGAATGCATTCGGTGGAATACACCAGGAATCGGGTGGCACTGGACCAAATGAAAGTCTGACGAACGCCTCCTGGACCGACCAGATTCCAAAACGTCGGCTCAGCTAGACTTTGGCCATTTGACAGGAAGAGGGGAGGCAGAATAGGTCACTCTGCCTCCCGACAGTATGGCCATTCTGGCTCCATTTGCTTCCGTCTTCTCTCGACCGATCTGGCATCGTATGCAGGTACTCCTGGTGGGCGCCATTCTCGCGCCCGGTCAGCGCATGGTCTCCTCGGTCTTGCGGGTGCTGGGCCTGGAGCACCTCTCCTCCTTCGGGACGTACCACCGGGTCCTCAGTCGTGCCGTCTGGTCGAGCCTGACCGTCAGTCGCATCCTGCTCGGTCTGTTGGTCACGACGTTTGTACCGACTGGGCCGCTGGTGATCGGCATTGACGAGACGATTGAGCGGCGACGAGGTGCCAAGATCAGCGCGAAGGGGATCTATCGCGATCCGGTGCGGTCCAGTCACTCCCACTTCGTCAAGGCCAGCGCCTTGCGCTGGAGAAGTGCTTGAGCGCAGCATAAACGGACAGCCGGCGTTCACCGCTGTTTTCCCCGAGCTCCGAGAGGGCGAGTATAACCTCTGGTCTGACCTCCAGAGCAGTATCCCGGATGGCAAAGCCACCATCGTCGGAGGGGAAATCACCACCCTCGACTGGCGGTGAACGGTGTCACGGTGCAAACCGAGCCAGATGACGGTGACTATTTCCGCAGTCTTTATGCCGCCACCTCTTTGTTAAGAAATCGTAAGGTTTATAACGATTGCGTGATATCTCGGCAGCACGATGGTTTCAGGGGTTGTCGGAGGGTCGGAGGCTGAGGCCACCAAGTCGATCCACCCCCCACACAAGACACCATTGAGAGGAAGGCGTATGAGACGCACGATCCATCGCAAACGTATTCTGGTCGGACTGATCGCGATCATGGCGGCACTCGTGCCTGGATCGCTCCTGGGGCACGCGCTGGCGACTCCCGCCCATCAACCCGCACAGAGTCTGTCCGCGAGCAATTTCACGGTCAAAAGCATTCTCGCCGTGGATCTCTCCCGGGACATCGTCACCATGCGCCTGCACAAAGGCGTCTACCACGGAATCCCCGTGTGGTACGTCATCACTGATGCCTCGGACTTCGGCCTGGCGCATGATTTGAACGTGAATTACGCGCCCAAGCTCGCCAACATGGCAATTGGTTGTTTAGTGTGCGTCCAGAAGGTCAGGATCACCACCTCACCCACTGCCAAGTTCGGGGAAGGCATCGTTCACTTCCAGGGCGTGCCTAACTTCCGCCCGCGACGCATTCTGATCGCCGGGCCCACCGGCTTCCCACCGGCCAAGGCACAACCAGGCGCCGTAGGCGGACCACTGTATAGCCCGTTCATCCGCCTGGCTGGGTCGAGCGTGGTCTATAACGCACCGATCATCGCCACTGGCCGTGGCCCCTTCGATGTCATCCATCACAGCAATACGTCCGACCGGGTGATGGCTATCGACAAGAAGAATTCGACGGTCAAAGTACTCGCCATTCGTGGCTTCGACTCCGGACAGCCAATTTTGTATCTGAGCACGGAAGCATCCGATCCAGGGGCAGCCACCATCGAGCGCGCCACCTTCGTTCCGGCGCTCAATGGCTCTGCATTCTTGGGTGGGGATGATTTCCTGGGCTCAGCGCGAGAGCGCATCTTCGTCATGGCAAACGGCCAGACGGGTCGGCATAATCCCCAGGCTCAGGGGTTGGCTCACAACATCCTCGACGGCGGTGGTGTGGGTGATGCATCCATGCGACGAGGTGACATACTGAACGCACTCGCAGACCACAGCGGCGATTCGCTCAACGTCCAGGGTGACTTCCCGTCGCTGGATGATCCCCGACACGCCAACGCCTACAGCCCATTGTGGGACGCACAGGTGGGCGTGTGGACTCCCTCGGCGATTGCGCACCACCTCAACACTCGTCAGACCGACGAAAATCAGGTCCTGGAGCTTGCGGTGAAGGGACTCATCACCGGTCCGATGGGGATGCCGTACGGGTCTGCTGGTTTCGTCATCAATTGTCCCGTGCTGGCCTTCATGAACCAGCGGCCAACCGCTGATCTCGCGCCGAATCCACTGCCAAACTAAATCCGGATTCGGGTCGCAATGGGAGAGAGGCAGCAACATTGCTGCCTCTCTCCTCGACCTTCACATGCCCTCACAGGGGACGAACCACAGCGCTGTCCATGCTCATTCCGAACGGAACCACGCAATGCAATCGGCAGAAATCGACGGTGCCAACAAGGCATTGGATGTCCTGGTCATTGTTCCAGAGGCTGCACAAGACGATGCGAGACTTCGACTCGCTACCTCGGTCGGCAACGAGAATGCGTGCCGTCTCCATCATGCGTTTCTGAATGACCTGGACGAGCACTTCAGGCGTTCGCAGGCCGTTGATTCCTACGACTTGTACTGGGCGCTCCCGACCGATTCCGATCCGTTGGGCACGAACCTGGTTTCCGAAACTTCTACTCTTGAGCAGCGCGGTGAAGATGTCGCAGAGCGACGTTTCAATATCTGCCGCGATGTCGCCGCACAGGGATATCAGCGAGTCATTATCTTGATATCGGAGTTCCCAAATCTGCCGGCCGCGATCGTACGCCAAGGCCTTGAGGCGCTGGATCGAAGGCATGTTGTTCTCGCACCCGGCAATCGCTGCGGGTATTACCTGGTGGGTGTACACCTGTATCCCGAGGTGCCGAACCTCTTTGCGGGAATCAAGATGGATACCTCAACCGTCCTGGCACAAACGCTCGTCCGTGCTGCAGATTTGGATTGCTCCGTTGCCTTACTCACTTCGACCGTCGGCAGTGGTGACCTGGGAGATCTCCGCCAGCTTCTCGAAGTGTTACGACAGCCGGGCAATGCCAGGGGTCCCCGGACCACTCGAGAGTTGCTCAGGCAAGTAGATATTTTTTGCCCTGTCCGCCAAGGTTAGCGGTACGAGGCGAGAGACTGTTCTGTCCGGATTTCAGTCAGCTGCCCACGTACAATGAGGAGAGAGGAGCACTACATGGCAAATCACGGGATGATGTGAGATACAGCGATCGCGCTGGCAAGCGGCTACCTCGGAACGAGAGCCATGTATCCCACCACGGTCAATCTGCAAAACATGGCGTCCGATTCCGACAAACAGCAAGAGAAAGACGTTTCACCCGGCGTGGCGTATGACGTCGCAGCCCGAAAGATATCGGAGTGGGTTGGACTCCACCTCTGGGACGATGGGTTGAAGACGCTTAGCGCCAGTTTCCAGCTGGAGCATTGGCTTCTCCGCGGGAGTTGGGAGATTCAAGAGGAGCAACCATGCATCCAGGTGAGATGAAAGCCATCGTTCTCCGCCTGATCGAAGAGGCCATTCAACCGTAGGAATCTCGCGATCATTGACAAGCTTCTTGCCCCGGACTTCGTTGACCATGACGCACCTCCTGGAGTTGTGACGGAGTCTCAAGGATTCAAAGAAGTCATTGCGCTGTTTCGTGCCGCTTTTTCTGACTTTCACATGAGTGTCCAGGAGCAGATCGTGGAGGGGGACACAGTTGCGTTTCGCGACACCTACTCCGGCCCGCACGACGGAAAATTTTTGGGGCTGACCCCCACTGGACGGAGGGTCGAGGTAGAGGAGATCCATATCGTCCGCTTTGTCGACGGCCACATAGCAGAACACTACTACACGGGTGAAGATCTAGGCATGATGCGCCAGCTCGGAGTGCTCCCCGAAATGGACACATGTGCGATCGCAGTAATTCGCAGGCCGTCGATGTAGCTATTACAGGAGAAAGAGTGGAGAGATGCCAGAGTACGACGTCATCGTGATCGGTGCGGGAACGGCGGGATACGCGGCCGCAACGATTCTGCGTGAAAGCGGCGCATCGGTTGCAATCGTCGAAAAGGAGTTGGTAGGCGGGGTCTGCAACTTCTGGGGGTGCATGCCCAGCAAGACGCTGCTTCGGCCCGGGACCGTGGCGTGGGAAGCGAGTCATAGCGCAGGCGTGGAACAGCCAACGCTGCAGTGGCGCGACATTGCTCGATCTCGAGACACGATCGTGCATGAGTACCGCGACGAACCACAGGTTGAACACCTGGAGAAGGCGGGTGTCGTCTTCCATCGCGGAAAGGCGCAGATTGTGGGATCGGGTGCTGTACAGGTGTCCGGTCAGATCTTGCATGGCCGTCATCTCATCGTGGCAACGGGATCGGTGGCCAGTATTCCGCCGATCGACGGCTTACTGGAGGCCGGGTTCTGGACCAATCGGGAAGCAACGGAGCTGAAGGAGATACCAGGGAGCATCGTAGTCATTGGCGGCGGAGCCATTGGTTGCGAGCTGGGCCAAATGGTGCGCAACTACGGCGCCGAGGTCACACTGGTCGAGGAGAGCGATCATCTGCTGGATCAGGAAAACCCGGACGCCGCGCGCTACCTCCAGGATCAGTTTGCAGAGCAGGGGATCGTGCTGCAACTGGGCTGCAGGGCCACCAAGATCGAGCAGCGCAACGGTCAGCGGATCCTCACGCTGGATAACGGCCAGATCGTGACCGGGGAGGCGGTGCTGGTGGCGACAGGACGAACCCCGGTCACCGAGCACCTCGGTCTAGATTGCGTGGGCGTCCAGATAGGAAAGCAGGGAATCCAGATAGATAACCAGTGCCGAGCTGCCGAAGGTGTCTGGGCAGTGGGCGACGTGGTGGGTGCCGGATTCACGCACGTGGCCGATTATCAAGCGCAGATTGCCGCCGACGATATCATGGGACACTCTCGATTGGCGGACTATCGTGCCATCCCTCGAATCGCCTACACCGACCCCGAGATCGCAGCAGTTGGAATCGCTGAGAGTAGCAAGGCTCCAGAGGGCATGGAAATCATTACAGCTGGAACAGACCTCGCAACCGGATCGCGTACGGTCACCTACGGTCAGGACTACACAGGGCAGTTATGCGTTTTCGCCGATCGGAAGGAGCAGGTGCTGGTCGGAGCGTGGGCGGTTGGTCCGTTGGCGAGTGAGTGGATTCAATTCGCGACTCTCGCCATCCGAGCGCGCGTACCAATATCCGTGCTGGATGACACCATGCTAGCCTTCCCCACCTTTATGCGGGAGTATATGTATCCCCTGCATCAATTGAAGACGCAATTGTGAGCCACCTCAGGGCGTACCAGCACTGCGGAAGCGTGCGATACAGGGAGAAGAGCGAGATTATGGTTCGACCATGTATCGGCATAGTTACAGTACGGCACAGCGGGGGCGACGGCCTTGAAGCGAGACCGAATACATTAGCGGTCGAGGAAGCAGAAGACCTCTCCTGCAACTGCCAGAGAAATGGCAGCCGGATATCCGTGGCGTGGGCCGGCCCGTGAGGGAAAGCTGGCGGATCGCCCGCCGGTGTACTGGGTTTCTGCTGGCCTGCGGAGCGCTGGCGGCCTGCGGTAGCACGGCATTGCACTCGGCTCCAGCCGTCGCACAGCTGAAGGTGCCGCGGGGATTCCACGTTCAGCTGGTCGCGTCCGGATTGCATGAGCCAACGTCCCTGGCATACGGCCCCGACCACCGGCTCTATGTGACCCAGCTGCATGGCGGCGAGAACGCTG